>LSQX01076552.1_pt1 | contig 17407 bp, 15 predicted proteins | sample 654561 | NCBI WGS metagenome assembly LSQX01 (sample SAMN04489861, study PRJNA283612) | anaerobic digester metagenome | isolation source: 4 biogas reactors fed with cattle manure at either 37C or 55C with and... | place: Denmark: Kongens Lyngby | collected 2014
GTCTGTCATGGCAATACCCGTGGAGTCGAAGGCTGAGGAGATCGTTTGACCGCCGAGAGCGCCCCGAACGAGCCGCGCGAGTCCGGGTCGTCCGGTGACGGACGGCCCTCGTGGGAGTCGATCCTGCGGCTGGCCGGTCTCATCGTTGTCCTGCCCGTGATGGTGTGGCTGGCGTTCAACGTGCGCCTGCCGAGCCTCGACATGCTGCGGGGACAGATCGAGGCGTTCGGTTGGTGGAGCTGGTTGGCGTTCGTCGGGGCGTACGCCGTCGTTGCCCTCACTCCGATCCCCGTGACCCTCATGGCCCTCACCGGTGGGGTGCTGTTCGGCATCATCGAGGGCAGCATCCTGTCCGTCCTCGGATCGATGCTGGGCAGCATGGGCGGCTATTGGATCGCCCGTGGGCTCGGCAGGGAGACCGTGCTGCGACTGCTCGGCTCGCGGCGCGCGACCATCGAGAATCGGCTGGGCTCCGCGGGCTTCGAAGGCGTCTTCATGCTGCGGGTGATGCCGGGCCTGCCGTATTGGCCGGTCAACTACGGCGCCGGCGCCCTCGGCGTACGCTCCCGGATGTTCGCCACCGCCTCGGCGATCGCCTCAATCCCCGGGCAGGTCTCGCTGGTCGCGATCGGCGCGTTTGCCGCCCGACCCGGCCTCACCGCGGGCATCGTCGTCGTGGTCTCCTGGGCGATCGTCATCGCCCTCACCATCTGGGCGTGGCGCGCCTGGAAGGGCACGTCGAGCCGGCCGCTGCCCGGCGCCGGCTCCATGTCCCCGCCGTCGGGCGACTGACCCGGGGCCCCCCAATCCGCGAGCGCCTCAGTCCTGCCGATGGGCATGTTCGACGATCGCCCATTCGGTTCTCGAGAAGGCACTGTAGGCGAAGGGGAACACTCCGCGGTTCTCCTTCTCGACATGCTCGTCGAGGTCCGCCAACAGCGTGATGAGGTCCGCGACGGGCGGCAGGTCACCGAACGCCGCCAGCCGCGCGTGCAGGTCGACGTGCTCGGCAGCGAGTTCTTGGGTGAGCCGAGCTCACCCAGCCGATCGTGCTGATCCATCAGCTCGCGAATGTAGGCGTTCTGGTCGCACCCGCAGTATTCGCACACCCATCTTTTGTAACACCCCGCGAGACACGCCTCCGGTCCGGGCGCCTCACCACGAACGGCCGAGGTCGTCTCGCCGCCGCTCCAGATGAGCGCGCTCGGCGTCGTTGCGGCAGAGCGCGATCGCCTCGCCCAGCGCTGCCCTTCCCTGGTGCACCCGGCCGGCCCGCACCAACAGCTCGGCCCGCACTGCGGGCAGCCGGTGATTGCCCGGCAGCTCGATGTCCTCCAGCGCTGCGAGTCCGCGCTCCGGTCCGTACGCCTCGGCGACCTCGCCGTGGTGCCAGCGCCTCCGGTCCTGGTCGGCAAGCAGAACGAGCCGTCCATCCGCATCGACCCGGGCATCGCGGCGGGAGTGCTGCAGCAGTTCGAGCGCCAGCAGTGCGGTCAGGGTGGGGTCGTCCGGACGCAGGGCCAGCACCGTGCGGGTGAGCCGCACTGCCTCCCCTGCGAGTTCCGCGCGGAGCAGGTCCCGCCCACTGCCCGGTGCGTACCCTGCCGTGAACGCCAGATAGGCGACCTGCGCGACCGTCGCCAAACGGTCGCGCAGCACATCGGCACCCGGCACCGCGAACGGGATGCCCGCTGCGACGATCTTCTTCTTCGCCCGCGTGATGCGGGCGGCCATCGTGGGTTCGGGCACGAGGAAGAGACGCGCGATGTCCGGCGTACTCACGCCCAGAACCAACCGCAACGCCAACGCACTCGCCGCCTCGGGCGCAAGCGCCGGGTGGGCGCACATGAGCACCAGCCGCAGCAGATCGTCCTCCACCAAGTCACCGGGATCAGCTAGTCGTCCCCCTCGCCGGAATCCCTCTCGCGCACGACGTCCTCGGCGTGCCGGTCCGGTCGCCAGCCACGCCACACGGGGTGGCGCAACCGGCCGGAGTCGGTCCACTCGCCGTACTCCACCTCCCCCACCAGCAACGGTTCGACCCAGCGGGCGCCCTTCGCATCCGGGCGGGGTACGCCGGTCAGCGGCGGTTGGTCGCGTTCGATCGATTCGAGGACCTTGCGCGCGTCGGTGAGCGCCTGTTCGGTGAAGCCGCTGCCGACCTTGCCGGCGTACGCCAGGCCCTCGCCGTCGTTGACCGCCACGATCAGCGACCCGATCCCGCGGGCCTGGCTCGTCTCGCTCGGGCTCCACCCGACGATGACGACCTCCTGCGTGCGGCGGTGTTTCACCTTGAGCCAGGTCTTGGCCCGGCGCCCGGGTTGATAGACGCTGGTCGGGCGCTTCGCGACCATGCCCTCCAAGCCCAGCTCGCGGCTCGTGTCGAGGGCCAGATCGGCGTCGTCGCCGAACGTCGTCGGCACGTGGATGTGCCTCCCGTCCTCCCCGAGGAGCTCTTCGAGGGCGGCGCGGCGTTCGGTGTACGGCTCCCGCACCAGCGAACGCCCGTCCAGGTGCAGCAGGTCGAACACCATGTAGTGCGCAGCCGAGCTCCCCGACCCATGCGTCTGCAGGAGCTCGAAACTGGAGCGCCCCTGGGCGTCGGTCGCCACGATCTCACCGTCGAGCACGACCGCGTGGTCGCCCACCAGCCGTCCGAGTTCCGCGAGCTCGGGATAGGCCGCGGTCAGGTCGATGCCCTTCCGGCTCCGGAACGATGCTGCACCGTCCGCGACCGAGGCGATGGCCCGGTACCCGTCCCACTTCACCTCGAAGTGCCAGTCCCCGTCGGTGACGTCCTTGACCTCCGCCGCGGTCGCCAACATGGGCTCGAGCACCGGGAGCTCGGCCAGCGCCTCGGGGTCCGCCGCCCCGGTTTCCGCGGGCGGCTCCGGGTGCTCTTCCTGCTTCCTTGACTCGTCCGCCTCCTCGGCGGCTGCCTCCATGAGATGGATCAGCCAGTTCTTCTCCTCCCCGCCCATGCGGGTGTGGATCAGTGCGAACGTGCGTGGCGTCCCGCCGAGTCCCCCGCCCGGCTGGCCGGTCAGAGTCGCGATGACCTCCTCGCCGTCGCGCCACTTCTCGAGTTCATAGGTGCCGGAGTCCCAGATCCGCACCTTGCCGCCGCCATATTCACCTTTGGGGATTTCGCCCTCGAAGGTCCCGTACTCCAACGGATGGTCCTCCGTCTGCACCGCCAGATGGTTCTTCTTCGGGTCGGTCGGCGGCCCCTTCGGGACGGCCCACGACACCAGCACCCCGTCGCGCTCGAGGCGGAAGTCATAGTGCAGCCGCCGCGCGTGGTGCTCCTGGATCACGAACGAGTTGCCCTCCCCCTCGACCGGCGCTGTGGCGGGGACAGGTTCGGGCGTACGCGCGGCATCGCGCATGGAGCGATAGGTCGTCAACCGGTCCGGGGTCGGGCCGAGCAACACAGCAAGGGGATCCCCCGCGTCCGCGAGTCGTTGGACGACCTGGTCGAGCTCGAGGTTCGGCAGGTCGGGGCGGAGCTCGTCCCACGTCCGGGGCACGGCAACCGTCGGATGGAACCGTCCCCGCAGGGAGTAGGGCGCGATCGTGGTCTTGCTCGCACTGTTCTGGCTCCAGTCGAGGAGCACCTTGCCCTCGCGCAGATCCTTCTTCATGTTGCTCACGACCAGGTCCGGATGCAGCGCCTCCAGTTGGACCGCCAGCTCCCGGGCAACTCCGGAGACTTCCTGGGAGGACAGGGTGCCGTCGAGGCCTGCGTACAGATGCAACCCCTTGCTCCCGCTCGTCACCGGGACCGAGGTGAGCCCCATGCCGTCGAGGACTTCGCGGATGAGGTACGCCAACTCCACACACTCCGCCATCCCCGCCCCCGGGCCCGGATCGAGATCGAGCACGAGCCGATCCGGATTCTGCGGGACGTCATCGGCATCGACCTTCCACTGGGGCACGTGAATCTCCAGCGACGCGAGCTGGGCGAGCCACACGAGCGTCGCCGGTTCGTCGATCAGCGGATAGGTGTTGGCGTCGGATTTGTGGTCGATCGTGAAGGTACGCACCCACGGTGGCGTCGAGCGAGAGTCGAGGTTCTTGTTGAAGAACGCGTGCCCCGGCTCCGCCTCCGTGCCGACGCCGTCGACCCAGCGCTTGCGGGTCGCCGGGCGGCCCCGCGCGTGCGGGACGAACCATTCCGCGACGGCCGCGTAATAGGCGATCACGTCGCCTTTGGTGGTGCCGGTGGCGGGATACATGATCTTGTCGAGGTTCGTGACCTTGATCGTGCGTTCGCCGATCTGCACCGCGGCACCCTTGGCTGGCATGCCCTCAGTTTGGCCTGCACCCACAAGGGCTGGCCACCGCACAGTCGAAATGGCGCCAAGATTGGCAGCCAGTCGCGTGGGGCGGCGGCATTGTGCCCAGTCAGCCAGGCTGGCCGCGAACCGGACGCCAATCTTGGTCCTGCCCGCCGAAGAGGCGGCCATTCAGGTCGAGATCCGGTGTCACGACCTGTGCCCAGCTGAACCGGAGGCCGGTCCACTGGTCGATGCGCCGGCTCCCCTCAATGGTGCGAGCTTCCCCCGCAACCGCCACCGTGTCCTCGGCCGCCGCAGCAGCCGTGGCCATGCGCGTGATCGCGGTCGCGACCGCACCCGCAACGGTGCCGGGCGGGATGACCCGAGCCCTGACCCAGCCGGGTACCCTCACTCCTGTCCCGCCCGTCGCGCGGCATGCATCCCGCGAAGTCTCGGAGCTGCTCGGGTTCGATGCCGATCTCCTTGGCGAGCTGCCCCCAGCGAGCGCCGGCGCGGCGGGCCTCGAGTGCTGCCGCCCGCACGATGCGACGCCCTTGGGCGCCGGGCTCGAGCACGTTGTCATAGGCACCCCAGACTGTGCCGAATGCCTCGATCGCCTCGGCGACCGCTGCCGATGGGACCTGATGCCGACAACTCATGATTCCTCGCTTCATGTGCAATTCTTGAGCTTCCCCGCCTGTTCGGCGGAGGTTCCGGCCATGGAGCCGGTGGTTGAATGGAGTGCGGACCACAGGAAGGAGCCCGCTGCGATGACCACGCCCGATGCCCTCGTCACCGTCGGCCAGGCCGTCCGATCACTGCGGGAGGCGCACGCTCGACTCGATCAGGCCGTGGCGGAGGCTCGCGCCTCCGGAGCCACGTGGTCCCAGATCGGAGACGCCACGGGGATGAGTCGCCAATCCGCACACGAGAGGTGGGGTCATCTCCCCCGTGCTGGGTGTCAGCGGCCGGGCTGCGGGTGCAGCGAGCATCTGCCCAAGGACTGTCGATGTGGGCACGGCCCGGGTCGTGGTCGCCGTCGAAGGGCGAGGAGTACGCCGGACCTGCCCACGGACTAGTCTTTCCTCAGCTCACCGAGTGCTTGGTCGGGTCACTTCTTCTGGATGGATTCCTCCACTTGGCCCTCGGGGAGTTCCTTGAGGCAGAAGAACCAGTCCACGCACTCGACGCCCTCTTCAGCGCCTTCCATCCGCTCCTTGGCGGTGCCGCACGAGCCGGGCGTCGGAACAATGACGCGTTCGCCGGGACGCCAGTCAGCCGGGAGTGCGACATCAAAGGCATCGGCAGTCTGCAGTCCCTTGACGACGCGCAGCAACTCATCGAAGTTGCGGCCGAGCGAAAGCGGATAATAGATGATCGTTCGGATCTTGGCATTCGGGTCGATGAAGAACACCGCACGCACGGCTTGGGTCTCCGCTTCGCCGGGCATGATCATCCCGTACTTGCTCGCGACATTCATCGACACGTCATCAATAAGCGGGAATGTCACTTCCACGTTCTTCATGTCGCGGAACGTGATCTTCTCCTGAATGGTGCGCAGCCACGCGATGTGGCTGTAGAGCCCGTCCACCGACAGCCCGACCAACTCGGTGTTGTACTTCTTGAACTCCTCCGCCATCGTGGCGAAGGTCATGAACTCACTGGTGCACACCGGGGTGAAATCTGCCGGGTGCGAAAACAGGATGACCCACTTGCCCGCATAGTCCTCCGGGAAGTTGATGTCTCCCTGGGTGGTCTTGGCCGTGAACGACGGCGCCACATCCCCAATCCGTGGCATAGCCATCGGAGTCACAGTCTCTTCTGTCATGCAGCCCTCCTCGAAAGGGAAATCAAACCTCGTTTGTCAAGTTTTCCTGACAAACTCAGGCTAGCGCAAACCCGACAGGAATCCAGCGCTCAGGGGCCAGGACAGCCGGAACGTGATCAATCCCGCATCCGGCGCTCGTTCAGCGGCCGGGGTCCTCGACAAAACACGCTCTACCGCACAGGCACGGTCACAACGCTGAGGATTGAACCGGGGTCGCTAGCGTGCCATGACGTGGTCGGCGAAGCGCTCGATGGCCGCCCGGCCCTCACCGGGCCAGCCGCAATAGAGGTAGTCGATGCCATCGTCCATGTGCTGATCGACCGTCCGACGGATCGTGTCCGGATCGGGGTCGAGGCTGAGGGACGTGACCCGCTTGATCGAGGACACGTCGCGACCCTCCTTGTCGCACAGTTCCTTCAGCAGGTCGAGACGCTGCTTCATCGGCTCGGGCTGGGCGTGCCAATAGTCGGCGTACCGGGCCACCAGGGGCAGGGTGCGTTTCGGCCCCGCCCCACCGATCCAGATCGGGGGACGCGGGCGCTGCACGGGCGGCGGATACATCCGTGCGTCCTGCAGGCTCACCCGCTTGCCGTCATAGGAGACGGTCTCCCCCGTCATCAACCGGTTGAGAATCTCGAGCTGGTCCTCGAGCAGGTCGAAGCGCTTGCCGGTGGTGAGGAAATCGAAGCCGAGTTGGGTGTGCTCGGCTTCATACCACCCATTGCCGAGCCCGATCTCGAGCCGGCCATTGCTGGCGTGGTCGATCGTGTTGGCCTGGTGGGCGAAGAGGGACGGGTGGCGATAGGTGACGCCGGTGACCATCAGCCCGAGGCGTACCTTCGACGTCGCCGTCGCAAGGGCGGCGAGCGTCGTCATCCCCTCGAAGGCCTCGCCCGGGGGTTCGCCATACATGGCCACGAAGTGATCGAAGCCCAGACGCCGGTGAAACCGAGGCTCTCCGCGAATCGAGCCCGATCGATCACCTCTGCGAAGGAGACACGTTGCTGGGCAATATCAAGTCCGAACTGCATGGGTCAACGTTATCGACCGGGTTCCGACACCGGGCGTCGGTTGTCGCCGATCCGGGCTTGGCCCCGAGGCTGGCTCCGGCGCCCTTGGTACGCACTGCCCCGGTCTGCTGCGCGGCATGGCGCTGGGGGCGTGCCAGCAAACTCGTTTAATCTTGAAGTATGCCCGCCCCCTCCTTCGACTGCCCGCACGGTTCGCCCGTCAGCCGGTTCGTGGGGGACGCCTTCGACAAGTTCAATCCCAACTGGGAAACAATCCTGCGGGCCTTCGGCCTCGTGACGGCGGTCCTTGTCATGGCCTGGCTGGCCTTCAACTTCCGCCTCCCGGAGCTCGACGTGTTGCGGGATCGGATCGCAGCCTTCGGGTGGTGGAGCGGTGCGGTGTTCGTGGTCGTGTACGCGGCCGTGGCGCTCACTCCGATCCCCGTGACTCTGATGGCATTGACCGCCGGAGTCCTGTTCGGGACCGTGACCGGCAGCGTTCTCTCGGTGCTCGGATCGATGGTGGGCAGCTTCGGGGCGTACTGGATCGCACGGGCCCTCGGCAAGGAGACGATCTTCCGCCTGCTCGGCCGCCACCGCGCATCGCTGGAGAAGCGCTTGGACTCCGCGGGCTTCGAGGCGATCTTCACGCTGCGCGTCCTTCCGGGCATCCCCTACTGGCCGGTGAACTATGCGGCCGGCGCGCTGGGAATCCCGTCCCGAGTGTTCGCGGTCGCGTCCGCCATCGCCTCCGTGCCCGGGCAGGTGTCCCTCGTGGCGATAGGCGCTTTCGTCGCGAACCCCACCATGATCCGGGGCAGCATCGTGATCCTGTCGTGGGCCATCACGATCGCCCTGACGATCTGGGCCGCCCGCGCCTGGAAAGGAACGGCGAGCAGGCCGCTGCCCGGCTCCCGGAACGGAGCCTGACCCGCAGGCGCCCCCCTGCTGAGCAGATCAGCACGGAGTGGCTCCACCGGCGACGAAATATGACCACGGCTTGGCCGGCAGGAACTGGAACGCGTCCCGCGCCGTCAGGGCGCCGGTGTCGAAGCCAGCCGAGGCGAGCAACCCGGACATGTCGCGATCGATGTGACAGCCACCGGACACCCTGCCCCAGACCGGCTGCACCCTGCGCTGGAATCTCTGCACACTGGGCCGGGGCGAGAGCGAGTGCTCCACCAACCGAAAACTGCCCCCAGGCCTGAGCACCCGTCGCGCCTCGGCCAGCGCATCCTCGACGTCGGCGATGCTGCACAGAGTCCACGTGGCCACCACGGTGTCCACACTCTCGTCAGGCAGATCGATCAGCGCGGCGTCGTCACCAATGCGAGTGACGGGACGACCGAACCTGGCGATACCGGGCTGTGCCGCACGCCACGCAAGGTCCGAGGGGTCAACCGCGAGCACCTCCTTGACGCTCTCGCCATAGAAGCGGAGGTTGGCACCCGACCCGAAGCCGAACTCGAGCACCCGCCCCTCGGCGGCCCCGACAGCGGCGGACCGCCAGCCTCCGACGATGCGGTCAGCGAGAATCACGTCCACCGCGCGCGGGAGTCCCCGGTCGACCCACAATTCCTCGACCCGTGCCATAGGTCCCATGCGCCCATCCGTTCTTGCTTGGTGCCGGCGCGTCCGCGCTCCCGCCAACCATGGCCCCGGAATGGTGTCCGGGGGTGGGATGCAGCATACGAGGCAGGTCCGAGGAGCCCCGCACCGTGGAGACCCTTCACTGCCCGGGCCGGCCGCTGCGGACGTGAGGTTCGCCCCTGCTCTGTCCGCACAGGCAAGTCCCGCCCGCTCCAGCCTATTTTTCACGGACTTATTGGATTAACATGGCCCCATGATGCAGATTCGGCCAGCCCGATTCGAGGACCTTCCGGCCCTCGTGACACTTGAGCGCACGGCGACCCTGGCGGCCGCCCCGCAGGCCTACCCCTCCGCGGCAAGCTTCCCCCTGACCCAGCACTTGGCGGCGACCGAATCAGAGTTCAGCGATCCCTGGATCACCTTCACCGTCGCCGAGGATGCGGAGGGACTGTGCGGCTGGGTGAAATACACCGAGGACCAACTGCGCCATCTGGTCATCGCCGACCGCATGCAGGACACGGACCTTCGCGACCAGCTCTATAGCGAAGGGTTGCGTCACTGGCGCACGGGCGCGGTGACCGGCGTACGGCAATGGCTCCTCGCCGAGGACTGGCGCGCCCGCGCGTATTTCGAAACCCATCGCTGGGTGCCCACCGGTCGTGTTCGCCGCTCCGCCTTCGATCCGCATCCGGTGCTCGCGGAATATCTGCTCACGCCGAACATCTGACCCAAGGGATTCGCGATGGAAATGGGAAAACCTCCGGGCACCTATCGGAATGCCACCCGGGGCGATTGATGCTGACACGAAAATGCGGCCGAAATGCGCGAACCGCATCCCGCAGAGCCCACCCCGCGACACGACTTTGATGCGAACCGGGAAACAGGGGGGAATTGTGGCATAAATCACCCACAGAATGCAAGCATAACCCTTCCGGACAGGTGTTCGAATATGGTAAGCTGGGGCACCGAACAAGGGGGTTCATCATGACAACCGCAGGCAAACGCATGGCACATGCACATCACGCGATTGACACGCAGTTCGCTGCGTTTGCGAGAGCAGCCCGGTCCGACCGAATCGCCAAGTTCCCACTCGAGGAAGCCATCCGACGCCTCCGCCACCACTTCTGGGTGGAGGAAGTGTTCATCTTCCCCCCGCTCGCCCACAGCAACCCGGGCCCTGTGCTCGTGATGCTCCGCGAACACGGGGTGATCTGGGATCTCCTGGACGAACTGGACCAGCTGCTCCAGACCGACGATCCAGATCCGACCATGGCGCTGACCATCTTCGGGGCACTGCGCCAGCACTTCGACGCGCACAACGAAACGGAGGACGCTGTCCTCTATCCCGTCGCCGACGAACTGCTCGGAAATCAGCTCTCGGAGCCGGTGCTGAATGCACTCGCCACCGAGATGCCCACGGACTGGCGTTGCCAGATGGCATCAGTCAAGATCTGATTTCGGTCAACCCATCACCAAGTCGGGCGCAGTGGAAATCCTCCGCTGTCGCCCGATTCGGTGCGTACGGCCAGCACATGATGGAGTTCGGTCTCATTGCGTTCGAATCCGACGCGTGAACCGGCGAGATACAGCCCCCAGACCCGCGCGGTCCCCTCACCCACCTGCGCGACGCACTCATCCCAGTTCTCGACGAGATTGCGACACCAAGCTGTCAACGTCATCGCATAGTGCGGACGCAGGTTTTCGCTGTGCATGACCTCCAGGCCGGCATCCTGAGCCGTCGCCATGATGCGACCGGATCCCGTCAGCTCCCCGTCGGGAAACACATAACGGTCGAGGAACGCCCCGATCGGATGATGCCGATTGTGCGATCGTGTAATGCAGTGGTTGAGCAGTCGCCCACCGGGCCGAAGCCGACTGCGCAGCTGTGAGAAATAGGCCGGATAGTTGGCCACCCCAATGTGTTCGGTGAGCCCGATCGAGCTGATTGCGTCGAAGCCTGTTTCCGCCACCTCGCGATAATCCATGTGGCGCACCTCGGCCCGATCCCCCAGACCTTCCCGTTCGATCGCTGCCTGTGCCCACTCGGCCTGTTGTTTGGAGAGCGTGACGCCGAGCGCCTGCACGCCGTAATGCCGTACCGCGTGCCGCACCATCCCTCCCCACCCACAGCCGACATCCAACAACCGCTGCCCCGGTTGCAGATCGAGCTTGCGGGCGATGAGGTCGTGCTTCTCGTGCTGTGCCTCCTCCAGCGTGGCGGTGGCGGTGGGATAGATGGCGCACGTGTACGCCATCGAGGGGCCGAGCACCAGCTCATAGAAGCGGTTCGACACGTCGTAGTGATGCGAAATCGCCTCGGCATCCCGTGCGAGTGAGTGGCGAAAACCCTCCACCATGCGGCGCCACCGGGGCAGCCGTTCCTGTGGTGGCGGAGCCGGCGCTCGCAGTTGCCACAGGTCCAGGGACTTGGCGAGAGTCACGAGCTCCGCAGCGCTCGGCGTACGAAACTGCAACCGACCCTGCAGTCCGGTCAGGAGCGCGTACGGATCCCCCGGGTGCACCCCGTGCAGCACCAGGTCACCCGCGATATAGGCACGCGCCATCCCGAGATCGCCGGGTGCGGTGAGGATGTACGCCAACCCACGCCGGTTGAGCAGCTCCAGCCCCAGCTCCGAGTCCTCAGGGCCGACGGCGCTGCCGTCGTAGGCCGTGAAACGCACAGGCATGCCGTCCCTCAGCAACGAGGTCACTGCCTCGGCGATCGGGAGTGTAGGGCTCGGGGAACTGCTCGAGGGCGTCATCGTCGTCGCACCGCCTTGTCGTAGAGAGAGGTCAATCGGTTGTCCGGGTCATAGCGTTCCTTGACCGCGGCCAAGTGGGGGCCGTTGTAGAGACGATCGAAGGTTTCCTCATCGAAAAATGCCTCGGAATAGAGCGACTTGTGGCCACCAAGCTCCAGCACCTTGGCCTCGATCGCACGGTTCATCGGCGCATTCGGCGCCTCCGGCCCTACCTGGACCGTTCCCCAGAATCCCATGTTGACCCAGATCCGTCCGGGCTCCATCGGATAGAGCGGCCACCGACCGCCGGTCGAGGTCCCGCGCGCGACCACAGGGCAGAGCCAGACCGGCCGCATCCCGACCACATCGTCGAACCAGGCGAGGAATTCGCTGAGCCGCTCCACCGGGACTTCGACGTCCTGAATCACCCGTTCGCGGGCAGGTCGGCCCGCCCGCTCATCCAGCCGGTCGAGGAGACCGAAGCGACGGTCCAGCCCGACGAGCCGGTGATAGACATCCGACCGACGCCACCGTTTGGGCCACAGCCGCCGAGCCACCGGGTGCTGCGCCCCGAACGCACGGGAACACCAGAACCAGTCGGTGTCCCACCGCCACAGATAGTCGTGCATGGTGAGCCGGTCCGTGCCGCGTTCCTGCAGGGATCGGTAATAGATCTCCTGCCCCGTGTAGTCGCTGACCGGTCCCGGTTCATCGGTCCATGTCGCCAACGTCAGATAGATCTCGTCCGGTGAGAACGCAACACCGTCGATCGCATCGGCCTGCTTCTCGTCGTGAGTGCCCGGAGCTGCCACCGATGTCAGGGTCCGGGTCAGTTCGTCGAGGTCACCCACGCGGAGGTGTCGGAGTTGGACGTACGCCGGCACCCGCTCCAATTCGATCCTCAGGCGGGTGGCATAGCCGAGCGATCCATAGGAGTTGGGGAAGGCGTCGAACAGCTCGTCGCCCGGGCGTACGGTGACGATCTCCCCTGCGCCGGTGAGGATCTCCATCTCCAGGACCGACTCATGGGGGAATCCGTTGCGAAAGCTCGTGGACTCGATGCCGAGGCCCGTGATCGCGCCGCCCAGGGTGATCGTCCGCAGTTGTGGCACGACGAGCGGGATCAGCCCGAGCGGCAACGTCTCTGCCACGAGGGATTCATAGGTGCACATGCCCTGGACATCAGCCGTGGCGACCGGCTCACCGGGACCGGGTTGGGCCGCCGTGTCCAGCGCGATGACACCGGTGAGCCCGCTGACGTCGAGACCGGGGTGGTCGGGACGCCCGCGGGGCCGGAAGAGATTGGACGTGCGTTTCGCGAGCCTCACCCTCGTGCCAGGGGGAAGTGCTGCATAGGAGTCGCGCAGCCGGTGAACCGCTGCCCGATGCTGTTCCCATCCGCGAGGAGCCATGGCTTCACCGTAACCGGAGACGGACGGTCAGGAGGGCTCCTACGGCGGTGGGTTGCCTGGTCGCTGACTTCAACCCGCTGGGCAACGCCGCCGCATGAAAAGGTCTCTCCCCCCACCTAGACTCACCGCATGCCTCAATCGCCAGCGCGAACGACGGCCGATGTGACGCCATTGCCGCCGGTCCTAGTCGAACCCACCGCTATCGCCCCCGAAATGCTCGTTTCCATCAAGCGCATGAGGGACGAGGCGGAGCGCATGCTGATGGAACATCAGTTCGCGGTGGAGGAGGTTCTCACCAAGGTGAACATCCTGCGCGAGGAATTTTTGCACCTGCACCACTACAACCCGATCGAGCACGTCGGGTCGCGAGTGAAGACGATGTCGAGCATTCTCGACAAGGCCGTGCGCAGGGGTTGCGACCCCACCATCGAGTCGATTCGCGAAAAGATCTTCGACATTGCGGGCGTACGGATCACGTGCAGCTTCATCGCGGACACCTATCAAATCCTCGATGCGCTGGCGTCCCAGAGTGATGTTCGTGTGCTGGAGATCAAGGACTACATCAAGAACCCGAAGCCGAGTGGCTACAAGTCACTGCACGCGATCATCGAGATCCCGGTGTTCCTCACCACAGGCCCCGTTCCGATCAACGTCGAGGTGCAGATCCGGACGATCGCGATGGATTTCTGGGCGAGTCTGGAACACAAGATCTTCTACAAATACCGGGGCGAAGTCCCTCCTCACCTGGTCGACGAACTCCAGGATGCTGCGGAGACGGCCGCGCAGTTGGATGCCCGCATGGAGCGGCTCCACGCCGAGGTGCAGAGCAGTTGCCGACGTGACGGCGCCTCCCCAGAGGGGGATCCCATGCCCGTGCAGCAAATCCTCGACTTCTTCCGCGGCTCCGCCCGCACGTCCTGAACGGACGATCCGGGTGCAGGCAAGTCGCTGAACCCGGCTATTCCTGAGACACTCAGCCGCATGCACATCATGACCGTCTGTCTCGGCAACATCTGCCGCTCCCCCGCTGCGGAGTCTGTCCTGGTGCACAAACTCGCCGAAGCCGGGCTCGATCACGTCACTGTGAGTTCCGCCGGGACCGCCGGCTACCACATCGGTGAGCCAGCCTTCGATCTGACGGTGGTCGAGGGTGAGCACCGCGGCTATGTCTTCACCACCGTCGCCCAACAGTTCGTCGCGGACCATTTCGCAGAAGCCGATCTCATCCTGGCCATGGACGACTCGAATGTGGCTGACATTCTCTCAATGGCGAAAAGGCCCGAGGACCGGGCCAAGGTTGTGCGCATGGGCGCCTTCGCCAAGGACACCAAGGACGGCGTTCTCGACGTCCCTGATCCCTGGGGCTATCCGCGCGACGCCTTTGTGGCGATGTATGACCAATTGGAGGAGGCCATCGACGGACTCGTCCAAGCGATCCACGACGGAACGGTCGACGACATTGTCGCTGCGCACGGAGAAGGTCGCTGAGTCAGGCCTTCCCACTCAGCACGGTGTTTCGACGCTGTATTTCGATCCACCGTCGAGGAAGATCGAGGAGACGTATCCACCCGACTCCAACCTGCTCCAGACGTCCGATGACGTGCCGAGTGCGGAAGAGCTGACGCGCTCCCCGCGCACCTGACACACCACGAGCACTGTGGCCCCCTCCGGAGCCTTGCCCATCTCAGCTCCACTCGTGTGCGGCAGAGATCGCACGGTGAGATAGCAGTCGGTCCGATGGGTGTCCGTGCCGCACGTGTTCGCGACGCGCATGGCCTTGGCCGTCGGGCGAGTCGTCGTCGGTGGCGGCACGGTAGTCGGGGCCTGGGTGCGGGTCGGTGGTCCTGTGGTGGCCGCACGTTGTGTGGTCGGTTGCGTCGTCCTCGTATCGGTCGGATATGAGGACGGGTTGTACGCCGAATAGCTCCGGGAGGCGTTCCACCCGACGATGGTGATCCCCCCGGCGGTGAGGAGGAGTACACCGGCCAGGCTCCCTGCCACAGCGCCGACGGGGGTCGCACGTCGCGTGGCCGGCGCGGGGGGCCCGGGCATCACCGGGGCCCGTTCCTCCTGTGCGCTGCTGATGATGTGGATGATGCTGCCCCAGAGCACGAGCGCGATGCCGGTGGTGATGAGTGCGACGAGGGCAACCACCCCGAAGACCCCGAGATGGAATCGGCCGAGGACGATCAATTGGGCGGTGAGCGTTCCGCTCAGGGCACCGATCACATAGGTCGCCCACCACCCGGCGAGCAGGCCTCCCATCGGTTTGCGCACTGTCGCCCGAGCAACGTCACGCACCATCACCACGGGGAACCAATAGGACACGATCGGCACGATCCAACCGAAGACGGCCCAGGGCGGGCTCAGTGCGTGGGGGGCATTCGGCGCGAAGAGCATTGCGTTCTGGCGGGCACGCCACAGCCATGCCATGGCCAGGCAGCCGGAGGCAGCCCAAGCGGCCCCAATAAGAACGACAAGGATCATCGCGAGCCACCCCGGGAGGTCCAAGAACGGCGAGAGCCCCAGGAACAGAAAGAGCGTCTGGGGGAGCAGCGCTGCGAACAGCCCGACCGTGCTCAAGGTGGCGAAAACGATCGCTGCAGTCCCAAGTCCACGTATTGGTTTGAAACTCGGTCGGGACACCGGCGGCCCATAAGGGCCTATCGGCGGATATCCGGGACCGCCCATGCCGGGATTCCCAGGCTGCCCTGGATAGCTCGGCGGGACACCCGGTGAGCGAGTGGGCAGCTGGGGCCCCGGCTGGCCGAACCCGTTGGACATGGTGTTCCCCTCACCGCTCCCGCGCACCAGCACCGCACCCGAGTCAGAACTGCTGGAAAGGACTGCAGTGCAACGGGAATCCACATCCCGCACGGCCCATTGTCACCATATCGTCCCACTGCAGAGGGCACGTCTCATGCGCATGGACTCAGTGTTCAAGACGGCTTCCCAGGATCAGGTCGTCAGCGTTGGGTGGTGAGCACCGGTTGGTGACGACGTCCGCCCACCGCCAGCGCACCCTGCAGATCCGTGCGCAGCACCTGTTGCCCGGACTGCTCCAACAGCCGCAAGGTTCTTGATGCCGGGTGCCCATAGTCGTTGTCCTCCCCAACACTCACCAGCGCAATTCCCGGCCCGACTGCCCGCAGGAAGGCTTCATCCTGGCGACCGGACCCGTGGTGCGGAACGGTGACGATGTCCGCCCGCAGTTCGGCGCCCGCGCGGAGCAAGGCTCGCTGCCCCGTGGGCTCGACGTCACCGGTGAGCAGGACGCGAAGACCACCCACCTCTGCCATCGCCACGACACCGGCATCGTTCTCCGCCGAGGACTCCCCGTCGGACGTTGCCACCACCTGTGGCACCGATACCGGCCCGAGTGTGCGCCATCGCACGTCTCCTATGCGCAACTGCTGTCCCGGCCACGCTGCCGCCAGTGGCACGCCCAGGCTGGCGGTCTCTGCGCGTACTCTCTCCGCGGCCCCTGCGGGCGAAGCCAACGGAGATACAAGAACCATCCCGACGGGACGTCGCCCCAGGATCGCGGAACGCCCCTCGAAGTGATCGCTGTGATAGTGGGACAGCACCAGCAGGGGCACCGAGTGGATCCCGAGCTGGTCCAGGCATCGCTCCATGAGCCTCGGGTCCGGGCCGGTGTCCACCACGACTGCGGCTCGCTCGCCTGCGCGAAGGACCGTCGCACTGCCCTGGCCGACATCACAGGCCACGACAAGCCAGGCATCCGGCGGCCAACCGGGCACGATCTGAGGTTGAGCAACAAGGGCGATCATCACCGCACTCGCCCCGAGAGAGGACCAGCGCGACGCCAACAGCCACCCGCAGAGGAGGAAGCCTGCCACGCAGCCCACCCCGATCACGACGAGCCCGGCTGCACTGGTCGGCCAGGTCCAAGCCGCTCCGGGCAGCCCGGCCCCGGCTCCGGCGACCCAGATGATCCCCTGCGCACACCAGCCAGCCAACCACCCCGTGAACTCCGCTGCCGGCAGCCAAACGACCGACAACCCTGCGGTAGCAAACCCGAGCACCGTGGCCGGTCCGACAAAAGGCCCCGCGAGAGCGTTGGTCACCAACCCGACCACCGAGACCTCACCGGAGATGGCTGTCACCACCGGCTGGGTCGCCAGTTGCGCGGCCAGTGGGACAGTCACCGCCTCTGCGATCGGCCGCGGCAACCACGTCATCCGATCTCGCCACAGGGCCGACCAACCGATGATCCCCGCGGACGCCAGCACCGACAACGCGAAGCCGACCGACCGCCCCAGCCATGGATCGATCAGCACCAGCGCGATAACCGCTGTGCACAGATGCCGCGCTCCCTTGCCCGGCTGCGCGTGGCCACCCAATGCTGCCAGGGCCACGAGCCCCATCGCGGACGCTCGCAGGACGCTCGGTTCGGTCCGGCACAAAGCGATGAAAATCACCACCCCAGCGACACCCACCACGTGCAGCCATCTCCCACGCACTCCGAGCCACCGGGCAACGGTCAACAGAAAGGCCAACATGAGGGAGAGATTCGCCCCGGAAA
>LSQX01130728.1_pt1 | contig 17403 bp, 13 predicted proteins | sample 654561 | NCBI WGS metagenome assembly LSQX01 (sample SAMN04489861, study PRJNA283612) | anaerobic digester metagenome | isolation source: 4 biogas reactors fed with cattle manure at either 37C or 55C with and... | place: Denmark: Kongens Lyngby | collected 2014
AGATGTGTATAAGAGACAGGATCATACCTGAGTCCTTCGAGAGAGATAATCAGGTCGGCCTCTGATTATTTTCCCGATCCCATTATTGATGATTCACTATTTTCGGTAAAACCGGGAGAAGTACAACCTCTCTGGGTTTCCATACCTATCGATCGAGATACCGAACCTGGGCTCTACAGAGGAGAGGTGATTATTAAGGGGAAGAGCGGATTCTCTACTAAGAAATGGAAGAGAGAGTTTTATATTCGGGTTTACCCTATAACCTTGGAGGAGAAATCACCTTTACTGGTGACCAACTGGTCGTCACATTTTAATGCCGCTTCTCTCTCCAGACTTAATAATAACCAACCTGTAGAGCAGTATTCTGATCTTTATTGGGAGCTGGTTGAGATGCATGCCGAGATGATGGTGTCGCATCGACAGAATGTGCATAGGATATTTCCCGTCTGGCTTACTCAATATAGTTACAAGGAGGGAGAATATAGCTTCGATTTCTCAAGATTTGACAGGGAGGTGGAGATTTTTGATCGATATGCTCCTTTGGAACGGATAGAGGGTGGCCATCTGGCGTGGCGATCCGCAGGATGGAATTCCCCCTTCTACCTGGAGCTGCCACTTCCCGACAGTGAGGAGACAAGAAAGATGAAGAGCGGTATCAATCCGCTCAAGGTGGAGAATGGTCTTAGGTTTGTAATGCTGCCAATTGATGATGAGCGAACCGATAACTTCTTGAATCAGTTCTTACCTGCCTTCAGAGAGCATCTCGAAAAGAGAGGTTGGTTAGATAGATATATGCAGCATATTGCAGATGAACCAACTGCCGCAAAGGAGAATGTGGAGTCTTACAGTAAGATTAGCAGCTATTTGAAGAAACATCTTCCCGGAGTAAAGATTTTTGAGGCGGTGCTGACATCTAAAGAGCTTGATGGAACAATAGATGTATGGGTGCCTGAGCTTGGGGTGTTCCATAAAGATTACAACTTCTACAGAGAGCTGAAGGAAAAGGGGAATGAGGTCTGGTTTTATACTTGTGTAGGTCCGCAGAATAATTATGCAAATCGTTTTATCGAGCTTCCGCTTATTCAGACCAGATATCTACACTGGATTAACTATAAATATGATGCTACCGGATATCTGCACTGGGGACTAAATTATTGGGTAAAAAATCAATTGTATGTTGATGGCTCACGTGACAGTGGAAGGCTTCCTGCCGGAGATATTTGTATCATTTACCCGGGATACAGAAAGCTATATAGCTCGATAAGGTTTGAAACTATGAGGGATGGAATTGATGATTATCAGTTGTTGAAAATGGTTGAAGCTAAGGACCCCGCCAGAGCCAACAGAATTGTGAGCAGCATCATCCTTGAGATGAACAGCTACGACAACAGTGTCACCTATTTTAGAGAGGTGCGTAAACAGATGCTCGATTTTCTGGCCCAATGATAGGAAGTAGATTGCAAATTATTGCCTCACAGAAGAAATAACGGTCAGTGTTGAATTGTTTCAATAAAAAAATATTATGAGAAAAGGAAAAATTATTTATGTTAGCTTGGTGATTGCCTCTCTGTTTTTCAGCCTCTCTCTGTCTGCGCAGGAAGCTGAGAAAAAGCAATTTACCTTTTTGCTCTCCGGAGCATCTTTTGCATCGCCAACAAACGGCTGGTTTGAGGTTGGCTGTGATATATTAAATGTAACGGCGCTTAACCGGGCAAAAGGGAGTGAAGCAATTGCCCACACCGCAAACCGTATCATCGACGGCACCCTCTACACAACGGAAGAGCTCGACGATATAGATGCGTTGGTCATTATGCAGGTTCACAACAGGGATGTGTTTGATGAGACTCAGCTGAAGGAGGAGTACAGCGACTATGAGACCCCTCTTAATAAGGAGAACTATGCCGCTGCTTTCGACTATGTTATAAAGCGGTTCTATACTGATTGTTACAATCTTAAGTTTAATGAGAATTCCAAATATTATAACAGCAGAAGCGGGAAGCCGCCAGTTATTGTGTTATGTACCGATTGGCATGATGCCAGAGAGACCTATAATGGCAGTGTGAGAATGTTGGCCCAAAAATGGGGATTACCGCTGGTTGAGTTTGATAAATATATAGGCTTCTCAAAAGAGGTGCGACATCCTGTTACGAAGGAACCGATAAGCCGACTCCTCTCAAAAGATACACAGGAGATCGACGGGGTGACCTACGGATGGCATCCCGAGAGAGGTACTGACCAGTATATTCAACAACGTATGGGGGCAATATTTGCTGATACGATGCGTCGTATTTTCCCAATAAAAGGAGGGGGTGGCGAGTAAATTTTAGACCGTTCAATCTGCAGGGGTTTCCTCCCCTGCTTTTTTTTGAGCTGTTGGTTGTCAATATCTTAAGAAACAATCCCCCTGAATGTTGACATTTTCCAAAAATGTATCATAAGTATGTGGGGGATGTATCGATGCAGTTGGTGCTGCAATGCAAAACAGATTAAACCGGGAGGGTAAACCGGGTTATACCCAGCGTGACGGTTCTCCATTTTCGGCATGGTATAACGGAGGGCTTAGAACCTCCTGCTACTTCCACAATATTATTGGAATTCTGACAGAGATAATAGGACATCCCAGTGGTCACGAGGTCTCTTTGGTGAAAGAAAGGCTTGTCCCTAAGAGTATTACGCCAAATCCGGTACTGCCCCGGATAGTGGCGTCGACTAAAATAGGGTTACAAGACAGCACTACTTTCAGTGGGAAATAGCCAAGGCTTTCGGTAGTCCGGTTTCAGGTACTTATCTGCTTCAGCTATATTGAATTTTCTCGTCTGTTCATCATAAATCAAAGCTCCCCCTCCCATGCGTGCCCCGATATTCCCCAGATGGGCATATTTGGCGCAAAGGCTGCCGTTCTCAATGGTGCATGCGGTCTCCGGATTGCGGTTTTTGACGCAATGGAGAAAATTATCGACATGATTTTGCAAATCCCGTTGGTCGGAAGCCACTTCAACGACCGGTATTTTCTCTCCTTCGGGATAAATTTTCCAACTCTGGCGATCGGCGACCAAGCTGCCGTTGGTACCCCGGAACAGAACGCCATAATTTTTACCGTATGGTCCTGTGTCAACTCCGCCATTATTTTCCCACGTCATCACAAAATCCTTGAACTGGTAGGTAATATTCAGCGTGTCGAAGGTTTCATGGGCTCCCTCAGGATGTAGAAATTTCCCTCCCGCTGCCAAAGTTTGTAAAGGTGTGGTTTTGATGTCCATTGCCCACAACCCCATATCCAGCAAATGAACCCCCCAGTCGGTCATTAGTCCACCACCATAGTCCCAAAACATACGCCAACCGAAACGGCGTTGGTTGAAAGGCATCTTCGGGGCGGGCCCTAACCACATATCGTAATCCAGGGTTTCTGGTGCAGGTGAGTCAGGTACAGGAGGGCGCATAGCCCCATAACTGAAATTTGCCCATGCGTGTATTCTTCCGATGCGGCCCAATGTCCCCGATTTCAAATAATCCATTGCTTCAATCCAAAGTGTATCGCTTCGTTGTTGTTGCCCTACTTGTACGATGACATTACTTTTTTTCGCCACATCGACCATTATCTCAGATTCGGCGATACTGTTGGCGATTGGCTTCTCTAGATAAATATCTTTTCCCGCCCTGCAAGAGTCAACAAACTGCAAACAGTGCCAATGATCCGGAGTAGCGATAATCACGATATCGATCTCTTTCCGTTCCAGCACCCTACGATAATCGGTATATAGATCGGGCTTTTTGCCATATTTCTCCGCAATATATGCCGCCTTCTCCGCCAAAAGATCCTGTTTGACGTCACACAACGCAAGACAGCGCACGTTTTTATGTGAGAAAAATTTCAACAAAACACTCCACCCCCTTCTACATCCGATCAGTGCTACATTGATTGTGTCATTAGCAGATAGATGCCCAAGTGATGAATTAGCAAACATCGGAACTGTTGCCATCCCGGCAGCCAACACCGACGATGATTTAATAAAATCTCTCCTGTTAATAGCCATTCTTGTCCAAATTTAAAATTAAAAGTAATCAAACTTCCCAATCGAGCATTTTGATCGATCTGCTCTTTCATGTACCCACCGTATGAGCACCCATTATCTTTCTACAATTCCCTGATCCAAATATTTCTAAAACTGACCTCGGAGGTAGTTTTGTCACGATGTGCCTGTAAGATGATCGGTCCGTCGCCATGTTTAGTCTTACCATTGATGATGGAATGATTTTGAATTAATACCCCATTATGAAGCACCGTAACTGTGGGGTAGGTCAGGAAATTTCCATCTTCGGTGAAGGTGGGGGCCGTATAGATGATATCGTACAGGTTCCATTCGCCGGGTGGATTCATGGCATTGACCAAAGGGGGATATTGTTTATAAATACTTCCCGCCTGCCCGTCAATATAGGTAGCATGCCGATAACTGTCCAGAATCTGGATCTCATACCTACCCTGCAGGAAAATGCCGCTATTACCCCGATGTTGGGTATGAGTGCCGTTTTGTACCTCCACGGGTATTTTCCATTCGATATGCAACTGAAAATTCCGAAAACTATCTTTTGTGCAGATATTCCCCATTTTTTTATTTACGGTGACAATGCCGTCCGCCACAGGCCATTTTGCCTCTCCTCCATTGACACTTTCCCACTGCGACAAATCTTTTCCGTCAAACAAAATTATAGCGTCCGACGGAGCTGTTACAGGTTGGTCGCAGCAATTTTTTCCTGGGGTAACTTCTCTTGGTTGTGGCTTCCAAATCTCCGCTGGCTGCTCTGTTGTTGTTTTTCCTGATGCAGGAACAGATTCCTGGGCGATAGCAACAGCCGATATTGGCAAAAGAAGGAGTGAGACAAAAAAACTTTTTGAACGATGCTGATTCATAATGAATGATAAAGAGAAAGTGTGACAATAGAAAGGATTCTCCATCAACCGATTGCTGTCAACGATAGCCAATATGGCGTTATTGCAACATGGGAAATAATTTTCTTATTTCCTCTTCCGTCGGTTTTTTCCCATACTCGCAAATTTCGAATGACTCTGCAGCAGTTGCGGCACTGGCCTTTTCTTTTCCATACCATTTGACAAGCGATTCCCTCACAGGAGGAGTGATAGGTACTGCCCGGGAAATTTTGAGCCATTCAATTCTTTCCTCCTTGTCCGCGGGTGCTTCAATTGAATTTGTCCAAGGGAGCCATTCAAAAAATTGAGATTCATGGGCAGCCATGGCAAATATCTTTTGATCCAGGACATCTGAAATATCAATGGCGATATCCGGTCGAAAGGGATAGGGTTTCTGGAAGTTGTCCTGCGCATAAAGGAAAAGAGGATTTTTCTTTAATGGGGGCGTGTCGGAAACCACATTTGGCACAATAACCATATAAGCCGCGTCCTGAACGAGAATAGCGGCATTCCTGTGGTCGGGATGATAGTCGTTGGGCCTATGGCTTATTACGATGTCGGCATTCCATCGTCTGATCAGGCGGATAACCTCTTTTCTCAGATCGAGTGTTGCCATCAATTCGCCGTCATGATTCTCCAGAACTGTATAAGATACGCCAAAACGTTCTCCAGCCTCTTTCGCCTCTTCTCTTCGCCGTTTCGCAAGTGCTCCCCCACCCATTGATTGATGTCCCGCATCTCCGTTTGTCAACGACACGAAAAGTACGTTATGCCCCATTTTGGCAAATTGAATGGCTGTTCCCCCCGCTTTGATATCCGCATCATCAGGATGGGCTCCAATTACAACCACGTTAATGGCATCCTCCTGCTTAATCTTATCGTTTTGACCATAACTATAATCATGACAAAAAATAAGAACAACAAAGGCAAGTAAGTATTTCATAGATGATTAAGTTATTATTCTACTTTCTTAGTTCACTTTTTAAGGGGTGCTGATCACGGGGTTTACAATGACATGCAGATGTTGTGATGCCGTATTTCCCGTTTTTTCATCCACACGGTCAACCCGCACAATATAATTGCCTGGCTTTTTATAATGATGAATAATTGTACCATAGCCATTTGCAGCGTGCTGGCTTGGATCAATATTGGAAGGCACCTCTATTTTAGGTGAACCATCACCAAAATCATATATGTCCACTCCCCCCTCTTCCGGAAAGTCGAATCCTCTTGAGCGGAATAGGACCGGATCTCCCGGTTTAATGTTGAAGGTGGGGTAATATGCGGCGTGCACTCTGGGATTTGAACGGGCAATCACCCTGTCTGAATCAGCCTGGGCAACGGGAAAGACGTCTACTCTCATGAAATCATAATCAACATTACCCTCATTATCGATAATTTTGATAATTTCACTGTAAGTGCCGGGGCGCTCATAAGTTCTTTTCACTTTTGCTCCTACCTCCCTATTCCCATCCATGAACAACCACTCATAATGGCGAATGCCGGCTTTTGCCCATGAATGCGAGGCATCAAGTTCAACACTCTTGCCGGGCAGGGTTTTTATATGTGGACGGGCGACCGCGATCACTTTCGGGTCATACTCCTCAATATATGACTGCCATAAAAAAGGGTAAGCATCCTGATGTGCCCATGATCCGGATGGTTGGATGCTCTCGATATGAAAATGAAGATGCGACCATCCACCGCTACTGCCCTCTTTTCCCACATAACCAATCCTTTGGCCCATTGTCACTTTACTGCCAAGAGTGAGACCAGGATCAATTGTGCTCAGGTGTGAGTACCTGTAAATCCAACCACGGTTGTCCTCAATGTACACAATGTCATATCGTGGCCTGGCTGCGGGATGAAGTTCGCCATCCACCTCATTTCCCAGTGTGATGATTTTCCCATCAGTGGCGGCAATCACTTCAGTGAGGCCGTCCACTCCGCCAAAGTCCATTCCCGCATGGTAATACACTTTCCCCATTACTACTGGAGAGAAAGGTTCATTGGAAAATACTGTTCTTGAAGCGCCCCACCGTTGTTTCAGCGGGTATTTAAATGTGCCGGGTTGAATCCATGGTGATCCGGCGGGCCACAGCCGCAACCTGGCGGATTTTTTCAACTTCCACCAGTCAGAACTTGCGTCCGCCATGAATCCGATCACCGCCGGCACGTCCACCTGCATATCTCCAACCGGCACAGGCAGCCGGTAACTCTTGCATTCCAGATCAGCCTTTATACCATTGATCTCCACTTTGACCCGGGTGCCGGTCAATGTGTTAAAGACCGGATCCCGCTCCTCTTCCAGTCCTAATAATTTGATTTGTGCCTTACTTCCATCATGGAGGATCATATTCGCTTTTTCACCGATGTCAAGGTCGACAACTCTTACGATTGGATCATTGTCCCCCATGTCGTCCATACGCGCCACATCCGGCAATTGGTATTTCGAAAAACCAAATGAAGTGGCTGAAAGGGAAGCTGCCGAAGTCATCACGGCGGTTTTCACAAATTTTCTCCTGTCCATAATACTTGGTGGTCAATATTTTATTGCTCAGTCATCTAATAGTTTGAATATCGCCGGTTTGAATACTCTTTCTGTTTCAGGATGTACATTCGTGGCGACTTCGCTTGTCTCATACCCTCCTTCCTCATATGCCTTTTCAGTGCCGATATAACCGGGGCCATACTCTCCGTAAGCGGCTACGGCGACAAATAAGTCGGGACGCCTCTTTTTGGCCGACAGTTGGTAATCCACAAATGATTCCGCCGGGAGATGAAGGATTCTTGCTTTTCCAATCCCCAGACAAGAAATATCTACTTTTTTCCCGGAAAGGCAACGCTCATACCATGCCATTTTACGGGCATAGCCCACATTTTTCTCATATAATGAAGGGTCATTCTCTAATTCTTTTTTCAGATTGGCTAAGTAGGGTGCGGGAGTAAAAGCGACCTGTTGCTGTTTCCAAAAGACTTCTCCCGCGGTTATTTTCTCCTTTTTCGTGTTTTCCCATGCCTTCTTCATTCCTTCCGCCATCCGTTCCGCAAGGATCAACCTGTTTTCTTTCGATCCGTCATTATATTTCCCTGCCGCCACATCTCCTGCGGCGCCGTTGAAATGAATGTGGAGCGCCTCTGGCACGGCGAGTTGTCTTAAAAAGCGCGCGACTCCCGGGAAGTCGGGATTGGCAATCCCGGTGCGATAGTAGCTTTGGGGATGTACGGCATAATAACTCAATACCGCCAGTGGTTTATCCTCATTCCAAAAACTCACCAATGACACAACCGGGTCAATCAATCCTTCCGGCTCCGCCCTCAGTGCCGGTGTTCGGCACGAGGACATTCTTGAGGCCTTTACAAGCCCGTCCTCTCCAAGTATCCTTCTGTTGGAGGCCACATCCAATATGTTCGCTTCTCCCAACCCGATATGGGTGATATCCACCGTTGTCTCGACCGACTTTTCTATGGCCTCTTTCAGGCGCGTTAAAAAATCGCGCGCGAAACTGCCCTCAAAAGATTTCGGCGCCACACCGTTCTCTATTAATATTTTTTCAGCGCCAAAATCACATCTGACGGAGTCGTGCTGATGTATGGCATGCACTGTGACTCTCTCCGGAATTGTGCCTGCCGCCTTTGCCATTGTTGCGCGAAACGCGTCATACCCTTCATTGCTGATTCCTATCCAGTCGATGGCGCATAACACAATGGGTTTTCCCGCCCCATGCAACACAACCCCCTTGGCTCGAAGTCCAAGGTCCCATGAATTAGTCATTTGGTTGTAGGCCAACTCCTGCCCTATGGGAGGGGTAGCGTCCAAATCGAACAGGGACAAGGAAATTTTTCCCTGATTCTCGCCGTTCAATGTTTTTGCATAAGAAGACAAGGGGAGACCCGATCCCAGCAAAATGCCGGCACCTGCCGCGATATTTTGTCTTAAAAAACTCCTTCTGGAGCACTTGATATTATTCATGCCCAATTTTTTTCAAGAGAGATATGTAATTACAAATTTACGATAAGAAAAAGATCCTACATCTTTTTTCACGTAAAATCCTTCTCGAAAAACGTCAATTTGGCGTAAAATTCCCCCAAAAGGAGTGACCGTTTGAAAATTTTGCTGTACTTTTATGCCCATGTGTGTGGATCATTTATTGGTGATGTCTAATCATAAAGATATGAAGTGTTCGCGGCGGCGGTTTATCAATATGGCATCTATAGGGCTTGTCTCATCGGCTATACATCATAAATTATTTTCAAGCAACGCGGTGCGGAAAAACGATCGCCTCTTTGAGTCGGGCGATTATCCGCTGTCGTGCCTACGCTCTTCAAGCGTGGAGATAGATGGGAAAACGTATGGAGCGCAGCCTGACGAACGGGGTGCCATAGGGGGAGGAAACGGTTACACGGGAATTTTCACCCGTGGCGACTATGTTGTTGAAAATATCGACGCGCTGAAGGATGCCCTGTCGAAGGCAAAAGCAGGTGAAGTCGTTTTTATTCCTACCGGATGCTCCATTGATTTGACCACCTTCGTGTATATCGACAAGTTTACCCTAAAAATACCCGAGGGAGTAACCTTGGCCAGTGACCGCGGATACCAGGGACGGGAGGGGGCGATGATATTGAGCGACACATTGAACACGAGAAGTGTGATTAGGACCGAAGGAAGCAATGTGCGTGTCACGGGGCTTAGGATAAAAGGACCTAATCCCAAACGGTATATGGAACACCACCGGCGTTCTTTTGGCAAGGACGGGCTTGGACACGAGTATTATTACAAATTTCCTGTCTCTAATGGTATTCTCACGGAACATGATGGGTTGACCGTGGACAACTGTGAGATATCCGCTTTTTCGCATGCCGCGATTAGGCTGATAAAAGGGGATAAGCATAGTATCCACCATAATTATATCCACCATTGCCAATATAACGGGCTTGGTTATGGCATCAGCCACTCCGTGGCCTCTTCCTCCATCGAGTATAATTTATTCGACCACAATCGGCATTCGATTGCCGGAACCGGGGTAAGCGGATGCGGTTACGTGGCGAAAAACAACATTGAATGTGGGGAATCTTTAAGCCATTGTTTTGACATGCACGGGGGCAGAGACCGCAAAGACGGGACCAATATAGCAGGAACGCTTATCGTGATATGCAACAACACGTTTAAAGCTTCTCAAAAAGCAGTAGTGATCCGGGGGGAGCCTGAAGAGCAATGCCGCGTTTATCACAATTGGTTTTTACAACATCATGACCCGAAAGGTGCTGTATCCGGGTATGAAAGGACCCATGTTTTTGATAACTTGTATGGCGATAATCAAAAAAAGATAGAATAGAAAAGAAAAATAAAATAATAGTATGAAATAATAGTATGAAAAAGGTTTTTTTGATTATCTCTTTTTTCTATTTGGGTAGTACTCTTTTGGCTCAGGATAGTGATATGGTTGTGGATACGGTCGTAAAGCGGTTTACTGAGCAGTTGACTTATTTTCCTCATGAAAAGATATATCTCCAGACGGACAAGGCTGACTACCTGTCGGGAGAACGGATTTGGTTGCGGAGCCACTTGGTGGATGCGCTGAACAACCAGCCTACATTCATGAGCAGGTATGTGTATGTGGAACTTTTCAATCCCTTCGATGAATTAGTCAAACGGGTTAAGATACGCCATGACAGCACCGGCGTGTACGCGGGATACTTAGATTTGGACCAGGAGCTACCCGAGGGAAGCTATACCCTGAGGGCATACACCCGGTATATGCGGAATCGGGGGAACGAAGCATTCTTCAGGAAAACAGTGAATGTGCTTGATCCCTACTCCCTGCAAATCGAACCGTTGCCGGAGTTCTCCCTCTTGGAAAAGGGGGTAGATGTGAATTTCAAATTCATTGAACGGGTGAACGGGGATACTATTGTCCCCGAGATTGTCACCCTCAAAATGGCGGATGGCCCGATAAAGACCGTCAGCCCGAAAAACGGGTTCGATTTTCGGGAAAGATTTCCTCTTGCCGAAAAGAGTAATAGGAATCTACTTTTGAGTATTGTCCATAAGGGGAGGAAATATAATCGTTATTATTCAATACCTTATCCCTCAAGTGATTTTGATGTGTCGTTCCATCCCGAGGGCGGCTGGCTTGTGCCGGGTCAGACTTGTCGGGTGGGCTTCAAGGCTGTCAACCCTTCGGGGCTGGGGGAAGATATTTCGGGGATAATCTATGACTCTAAAGACAAAGAGGTCATGCAATTCAAGTCCCTTAAATTGGGGATGGGTTTTTTTAATTTTATCCCCGAGGATGGAGAAAAATACCACGCTGTATGCATGACCGGAAATGGGGATACCCGGCGGTTTGACCTGCCGGTACCTGACACCCGCGCGGTGGCCGTTAACGTGAAGCAATTGCGGAACCATTTTTTGGTGCATATTCTGAAGGGTGAATCAGCCCGGGTTGATTCCCTCTCGCTGGTGATTCATCACAAGGGGATAGTCCTGCATCATGAACCTTGCTCTTCGGAATCCGGTAATTACACTTTTCCCGAGGAATTTTTTCCGTCCGGCATTTCAAGCGTTCTGTTGCTCGATGCCCATTATAATATCATCAGTGAACGGCTTGTTTTCAATATCAACGGGGAGGACTTCGCCACTTTGGAAACCAATTTATCAGCACCTTTGTACCAGTGCCGGAAGCTTGTAACGCTCAATCTTCAATTGGCGGGTACCGGCACGGAGTCGGCCCATAACAATATTGCCGTTTCGGTGGTCGATAAAAATGTGGTTGTTCCGGATACGGCGAATAGCCTTGTGTCCACCCTGCTGCTCTCTTCTGAATTGAAGGGTTATGTTGAATCGCCCGCGAGTTATTTCACGGGTAAGAGGGAAGATCTTACCGCACTCGATGTGCTACTGTTGACACAGGGGTGGAGAAGATATGACATCCCGGGGGTGTTGAAGGGGAAAATAGAGAATCCCGAAATCCTGCCGGAACAGTTTCAGGAGATAAGCGGCAAAGCGGAGGCGATGTTCTTCCGGAGCATGGATGAAGGAAAAATCAGCCTTTATGCCACGCTGGATACGTTGTCCAGTATGGAAATTACTGCCGCGGACGAAAAGGGACGTTTCATGTTCATGGTTGAATTCCCTGAAGGTACGGAAATCACCGTGCAGTCGCTTGACAGGAAGGAACGGGCGGGCAATTTCATTTCTCTCGATGAGATCACCTATCCTGATTACCATTTAGCCACCCTGTCGGCAAGGAGACAATTGAAGGGAGCGGATAAGGCTGACTTCGACATTGATTCTTACCTGAAGCATGCCGATGAAGAATATTCGCAAAAATACGGCATGCGTAACATCATGCTCGAAGAGGTGACCGTCACGGCTAAAAGTATAAAAAATTACAAAGAATCGGTTTATTACTCTCCCATATCTTCGTCCGGACTGACGACAGCCGAAGATATCCGGAAAAGAAATTTCAGCAGTATGCTTGCCGTATTATTGGCTACCGAGGGTGTAGTCGTGAGAGGAGGAGACCGGATAACAACTACCCGGTCTGACATGCCGATACTGTTTGTGATAGACGATATGCCCTATACCAGTTTCGATGTTTTGTCGATGGATGTGAATGATATAGACAACCTGTTCGTGATAAAAGAGCATACCTCCATGTTCGGATATTATCCTGAAACAAGCGGGGCGTTGGTAATTACAACCAGTGGCAGCTCCTACCAAAGAATCAAATCCATTAATATTGACAGAATCAGGCCGTTGGGTTACCAGGAAGCAGCAGAATTTTATTCGCCGAAGTACGAGACCAAAGCACAATTTGAATCTCCCATGTCCGACTTGCGCACCACCATTTACTGGAATCCCGGTGTGCAATTCTCCCCGTCGGGAGAGGCGGTGATTGAGTTCTATTCGGCAGACAGTCCCACAACCTATCAGGTGGTGGGGGAGGGCGTCACTGTTGACGGCAAGATGGTTCAATTTAGCAGGGAGATCGCGATAGAGAGCAATGTCAAATAAATCAATTGTTATATGTTGTTTTATATTTATAGAGCGAGTAACTGTTTTTATTTTTCAAGGAAAATGGGATTTTTCCATCCTTATCGATGACCGCCGTGAAGCTGTTTCCCTCTCCTATTATCGATTCCAATTCGATTTCAGTGCCTGGTGCCAGCCATGTCTTTATTAAATATTCAGGATTGTCATTCAGTTCCCTGAATATAAGGAAGTATCCTCTCTCTTCATGGATGCTTTGAAACCCCGTCCACGATTTCCCGGTCGGTTCTTCTCCCACCGGCAAGATCAACCCCCGGTGGATATCATTTTGAAATGTCCTGTATTTCTTTATCGTTTCTCCTGTTGAAAATGCTTCTTCAGGTAGATTATGGGCTTCCATCCATGCCAATGGCTGGGACATCATGGTAATCGCGAAGAGATAATCGAAGTCATACGCCTCCGGGGCAAAGAGGTCGTTCTTATAGTTTTCCGTATTCCTCCACTTGTTTAAAAATTCGATTTGCAGGTCTTGTGCCGGCACATATTTCGACAATGCCCATAAGTTTCTTAAGCTCCAGTAGGGATAATAACTCCCGAAATCGGTGTATCTGTTTTCCAAGAAAATATTACCGTATCCGTTCTTATACAAGTAACCGAAACGTTTGTCGGCGGTTACGTCAAGATTGATGACGGCGTCATTGTGCAACGCCTTCTCAACTTTCTTAAACATGCTGTCCACCCTCATTTCCGATAACTTGTCATGGATTCTCAACCCGTCAATTTTAAAAGTGCGGATACCATATTGTTTGTTCAGACCGATGAGCACGTCGGCGTCTCTTTCCCAATCCGCGTAATTATCCGTATAACTCGGGTTGAACCACAGGCATATCTCTATTCCCAGTGCTTTCCCTTTTTCTATTACGGGGGTAAATCCGGACGGGAAATGGGTCCTGTTGGGTGTCCAGTAATCATCCTTGTCCCATATGTTGTCGAAAGATCCTCCTTTTACGGAAGCGGGGCTTTTCCCTGTCTGCCATCCGTCATCTATTTGAAAATGTGAAATGCCCAATCGGGAGCATAACTCCAATTCCTCTATGATATATTTCTCATTGATTCTGCTGTCGCGCCCCCTGTCTCCCCATGTGTTCATCATGACCATGTCGTCGCGTTCCGGCATTCTTTTCCGCAATTTATCCTGGTATGTCCTCAATGATTGTAAAGAAGAATGCTCGTCTTTTGAGAAGACACCCATCACTGCGGAATATCCCGGTGTCCAGAGGGAAGGTGTGATATCCCGCGCGTCTATCCCGTATCCAATCATTCTTATCTCCCCGAATGAGGCCAGGTAATCACCCGACAGATATTTCAATTGCGCGTTGGGGGAAGGGGCCTCCTTCAGCAAAAAAACGCCTTCATCATTTTCCCCGTTTTTTGCGAAGAAAATATTCCCTCTGTATAATCTTTCGTTGTATGCCTGATAATCATGTACCGTGACCAGGTCATTCAAATGATCCGTCATCTCGTATAAGTCCACCACCCTGTAACTCCAGTGCTTGCCGGGAAGGGAGAGTTTTTCAAGGACGGGTACCCGGGAGCGGGCTTTTTTCGAAGCTACGAATCTCACATCCGTTAATGACTCATGGATAAAATCCGGATCATACCATGCCGGGGTCTCCATATTGCCTTTGAAATGGAAATCAAAGCCGATGGCCGGGCAATCGGGGTACAAGCGGATGATTCTTTTCACAAAAAGTTGATTGACTTTATGTATAATCTCCACTTCCACATAAGCCTCCTTTGATAAGGTTTGTTCAACAATATAGGCGCGGAACGATTCGAGATACGCGTTATCTGTTATGCCGGGAAAGCTGATGTCGGGAGTGTTGTCTGTCGCGTTCCATTGAAAGCCGGTCTCCTTGTTTACAATATGCAGGGTTATTAAATGTCCGTTGTTAAATTTGAAAACCCTTTCTATTTTGGAATTTCCCACTGTCAGCAGATCATCTTTCAATTGCACGAAACAATCCCCGTAGCTTAAATTATTATTACAATATGAGGTGTGGGCAGATATTGTAATGAGCAGTATGCTAAAAAATAGTCCTTTATATTTCATTGTGCGCGCTATCACTTTTTTAAGATTTTAAAAGGGTAATAACCGCCTGATAGTTTTTATTAGATATCAGGCGGTTATTGAAGAAAGAAAAATTATCAAAAACATCAAAATTCTACCCTCCATGTATTTTTTTAATCAACGAATATCTTGTCAAGTTAGTGCTGTCTTTCGCCATATCATGTTGCTGAACACATCGCATTTAACTAATTAACAAATGTACATAAAAGTTCGGATATATACACAGACCCATAAAAATTTTGTTGTACTTTTATGCTCATGTGTGGATCATTTATTGGTGATGTCCAATCATAAAGACAGGTGATTTTTCATTATAACTGAATCGGAGCGGTAATCAGTATCGCGGGAGCGAGCATCTTCTTTTTATAAAAAATTCCCGGTATCCTTTCACATTATCTTTTGGCATGTGATTTATTTTCCATACTTTTGTAAAATCATACTTGGAATACTTGTAAAATCATACTTGGGATACTTGTAAAATCAAATATTGCAGTAATAAACCATTGATATATGGAGATTTATAGTAAACGATTGTTAGACGAAAAAATTGCTAAAAAATTGAACTCCATAGGTGGAATTTTGCTAAAAGGAGTTCGTTTTTGTGGCAAAACGACAACTGCTTTGCACCACGCCGCAAGTTCTGTCAGATTCGACAAATCGGAAATGATTCGCGAACAGGCTCGTCTTGCCCCGCAAATTATTTTACAAGGTGAAACTCCGCGCCTGATTGACGAATGGCAATTTGTACCAAGTATTTGGAATGCTGTGCGGGCTGAAATTGATGAGCGTTCAGCCAAAGGACAATTTATATTGACAGGCTCTACAACACCAAGCGACGACATTTCGACGCACACCGGCGCAGGACGAATAGCCCGATTGACACTGCGCACAATGTCGCTCACAGAAAGCGAAGAAACTATCAAGGCCGTACGATTCTGTGATTTGTTCGTTAAAAACACAGAGATTGGCGGGCTTGGCGGTGTGGAATTAACCGATTATGCTAATCTTATTATTCGTGGAGGAATGCCTGCGTTAATCAACGAAACACCCGAAATAGCCCACGAGGCGATGCTTGATTATGTTGAAAATATCGCTTATGTTGATATGAAAACATTGCCTTCCCCACCAATACCTGAACGTATTGCAGCCCTTATTCGCTCTCTCTCGCGAAATATTTCGACCGAAGCCTCGCTCGGAAAGTTAGCAAATGAAACGGGGTTTACTCAAAAAGATTCAATGGCTACGGCTACTGTCCGAAAATATCTGGATCAACTGTCCCAAATTTTCGTTTTGGAAGAACTGCCTGCATGGAAAACACACATTCGTTCTTCAGTACAGCAGCGAGTGAAGCCGAAATGGCATTTTGTAGATACCTCAATAGCAACAGCGGCATTACGAATTTTACCCGGCGCGCTTTTGAACGATTTTGACAGTTTTGGACTATTTTTTGAATCAATGGCAATTCGTGACTTGCGTATTTATGCCGATACGCTTGACGGAAAAGTTTACCATTATCGCGATTCGACAGGTTTGGAAATAGATGCCATTGTTGAACTGCCAAACGAAATGTGGGCCGCCTTTGAAATAAAACTTGGTTCAACAGAGTCTATAAACGAAGCAGCAGAACACCTGCGGACTTTACTGACACGCTTGAAACCCGAAAAAGCAGTACAATGCGCTTCTCTCAATGTTTTGATTGCAGGAACGTCATCGTACACAAGACCAAAAGATGGGGTAAACGTGGTTTCGCTGGGACATTTATTTGCCTGACTCCCATACATGGTTATCGGCAAAGGATTCATTATTTTAAAGAGTGGGGATAAAAAAATATATATCAGTATATTATATGATTAAATCAATCTTTGGATATTTTGTCGGGCCAATACTCATTTTAGTTTTGATGGCCGGATGTGATTCCCGTCAATCCGAGTTTTCCGCGTTATTAGATAAGGCGGAACGGTATATTGATACCCGCCCTGACAGTGCCATGGTGTTGATCGATTCCCTTTTTTACTTTGAAGGGAATTCCCGACGCGAAGAGAGTATGCGTTACCTTGTTTTACGCGCGCAAACTCTCCATGAAAACCATTTCTCACTTACGGCGGACACGCTTGTATTTGATGCGGCAGATTATTACTCCCGACATGACAAGAACCGTCGTCTAACCGCCCCGGCATATCTCTATAGTGGTTATACCTGTCATGAATTGGGAGACTACGATAGGGCGGAGGATTATTTCCGGAAAGTGGAAGCAATGGGAGGCCCATCATTTGAAAAGAGCATGAAAATCGCCAATCTTCAGATAGAAAATCAATTAGTATATGAAAAGAACTATGAGGACGAATTAAG
>LSQX01282443.1_pt1 | contig 17401 bp, 18 predicted proteins | sample 654561 | NCBI WGS metagenome assembly LSQX01 (sample SAMN04489861, study PRJNA283612) | anaerobic digester metagenome | isolation source: 4 biogas reactors fed with cattle manure at either 37C or 55C with and... | place: Denmark: Kongens Lyngby | collected 2014
GGCTACGATGCCAGGAAGATCGGTGGCATGCGGTTCACCGAAAGAGGGTGGCGCTGGCACGATTTCGAGAACCGCGACGAGGCAATCCTTTCCGCAACCCAATTCTGCTACGACTGCCTTCTGGACTGCTCACGCTCGCTCTGATCGACATCCCGCCTTGCTGCAGGGCGGTCGGCGCATGCCCACACACGGATCAATCCTGAGGAAAGCCCCGGTTCAGACCAGGATCTCCTCGACCGGCAACCGGATCTTCGGCCCCGGGCTGTCTGCGGCATACCCGACCGGGCAGAGGATGACCGGCACGAGCGGTGCAGGGATCGCCAGGATACGGCTGAACGCCGTGGGGTCGAACCCGGTCATCGGGCACGAATCGAACCCGAGCGACTTCGCCCCATGCAGGGCGTTTGCCAGAGCGAGGTAGGTCTGGGCCTGCGACCAGGCAAGCCGCTGCTCGGGCGTCATCGTCCCGGCAAACCGGCCAGCCATCTCCACGATGGCGCTACGCATCTCTTCGGGAACGTTGTTCGTCTTCAGCAGGGCCTCGAGCCGCCGGATCAACCCGTCATAATCGGGATCTGCACAGAAGACCAGAAGGTGCGAGCAGGTCGTGATCTGCTCCTGGTCGAAGGCCGCCGGCCTCAAGGCCTCCTTCTGGGCCGGGTCCGAGACCACCCTGATCCGCCAGGGCTGGAGGTTGAGCGCCGAAGGAGCCAGGCGGACCAGTTCCAGGAGTTCCCTGAGGGCCGCATCGGGGATCGGCTTGCTGGTAAACCGCTTCGTCGCGTAACGCTGCCGTACACAGTCTTTGAAGTCCATATCTACTGATCAGTCCTGAGAACAGATTTATATCTGCCGCCGATCCCGCGAGAGACCGGTACCGGAAACCCGCTCACCCCCGGCTCCTCCGCGAAAAGAACTCCCTCACGCCCCCCTGGAGAACTCCGGAACGACTGATACGAGCACCACCTCCAGAAACGCATGGTCGCGGGCGTTCCTGTAAAATATCCACGCGGTCGCGCCGAGCCCCTGGCTGAAGGCCGGGTGTCGTACCGATCGGAGCCAGCAGGTAGCCGAGGAGGCTCGCTGTGAAGAGATCCAGCACGGTGCTGCACAAGGAGCATGGCCGCGAAGAGTATCGCGAGAGTAAAGTCCTGCCAGATCGTCTCGATCACGCTGCCCTGTGCACAGCATACGGGTATCGTCCGCCCGAAGATCAGACCGCCATACTCTCTCCCGGGGATACCTCCCCCTCAGCGATCGGACAGGAGCCTCTTCTACATTCTATCTCGATATCGAGAAAATCCGCAACAGATAAGAACCACCCCGCGGCAAATGATACACATTATGGCTGTGACTGCCGCAAAGCGCATCCGCACCGAACACCTCGACCTGATCCCGGCGACGCCCGAGATCCTTGAGAGCGACCGTAACGACCGCGAGAACCTCGTCCGCCTCCTCGATGCCGCGATCCCGGGTTCGTGGCCGCCATCGCTCCTCGACGAAGAGACGCTCGAAGCATTCATCCAGATGACGGCCGAGGGCGGCGACCCGCTCTTCACCGTCTGGTACTGGGTGCTTGACGACCCGGCAGCAGGCGGGCGGACCCTCATCGGCGCCCTGGCGACCGCTACGCCCCCCGCGCTTGAGGAGACGGATGACCGGGTTCTCATCGGCTGCTCGGTGCTCGACGAGTTCCAGGGCAGAGGGTATGCGACCGAGGCGATCCGCCACCTCGCCGCTGCGTTCTTCGCTCTCCCGGGCATCCGGCAGATCGAGGCGTCGATCTACCCCGACCTTTCCGCATCCGTCCGGGTGCTGGAGAAGAGCGGGTTCGTCCGTGCCGGCGAGGGGTTTGAGGAAGGAACGGTCGCCTACGTTCTTAAAAACCCCGATACTTCGGCCTGAAGTACATCTTCCCCTCTTTTTGCCCTGCACAGGAACCTATATATCCTGTTCGTACCCTGTGTGCCTGCCGAGACCGGCAGGAAGTGGAAACCATGGCATGGAGAAGATCGTCGCGAGAGATCTGGGACGAATTCGACCGAATGATGAGCGATATGCAGAGGCAGTTTTCCGAGGCGGTGCAGCGGCTCCCCGGGACTGCACAACAGTCGCCCGTTCCCGAAACGGTGATCGATGTCCTTGAACACGATACAGCCGTCGTGGTCATCGCCGATCTCCCCGGCGTCGAGAGAGAGGGTATATCCATCCGGCTCCTCGACCCGAGGACGCTCAGGATCACCGCCCGGAGGGAGGATGTCCACGAAGAGCAGGAGATGGGATATCATGTACAGGAACGGCGGTTCGGCGCGATCTCCCGGACCGTCACCCTCCCCGCAGACGTCAGGGGCGAAGAGGCGATCGCCACGTTCAAGAACGGCGTCCTCGAGGTTCAGCTGAAGAAGGTCGCCGCGACCCACGGCAAGGTGATCGCGATAGGTGCGGCGGCCGAGCAATCCGTCGCAGAAGCGCGCCGGGAGCAGATCGAGGAGGAGTACCGGGAGGATAAAGAGAAGGTGAAGCCGTCCGGGTACTTAAGCCCCCGCGACATCATGGAAGCAGAGCAGAAGGTCCAGATTGAGGATACGGGGAGCCACGAAGAGCAGGAGATGGCCGCGAAACTCCGCAGGCAGAAGGAGCAGATGTACGAAGAAGGGAAGAAGAGGCTGGCTGAACAGGAGGCAGAGAACCCCTCGAGATGAGGGGGCGCCCCATCACCCCGTGCTATCCCGGAGAAGCGCGAACCCCGCCTGGATCCGGTCCAGGTACCGCCGGTTGCGCCCGCCCGGGTAGGGGAGGCAGAGGAGTCCGCACTCCTCAAATATCGCCTCCGTGGATAGCCCGGTGATCCGTCCCGCGCCGGAGAGGGCGCTCGCGTAGGGCTCGATACACCCGAGGCCGGAAAGCGCCGTATTGCCGAGGGCGACGACGCACTCCGGGGCGAGGGCGGCGATATCGGGCGCAAGGGTCTCCCGTGCGCTCATACGGACGAGATCGGCCGGGATGGTTGGTCTGCGGTTCTTCCGAAAGACGCATCGTACCGTATCGACGAGGTAGAACCCCGCCCCGGTGAAGAGATCGAGGTTCTCCCGGCGCGACCCGCCGTCGAGTCCGAGCAGCACAAAGAGGTTCTCAGCAAACGTGCGGGAGAGGGGCGCGGCGCCGGGGCGGCTCGGCGCATCGTAGCGGTCGTTCCAGAAGTAGGGGTAGCCCGGGCTCCGGCAATCGGCCGGTTCCGCGATCTCGCGCCGCCCGGCTGCCCAGGGCGGGGACTCGGCGACGAAGAGCACTTTTACGCGCCGGGGCAACCGGGATGCGGCATCGCAGGCGTCGTGGGGGAGGAGATCGGGCAGGAGGATACCGCTGAGGTCGGGACGGGCGGCGGCGTAGCGGTGGTAGATCCCCCGCATCGTTACAGCGTCAGGCGGCGGTCGAAGAGGCATACCGATACATTTGCTCCCTCCGGGAAGATATGCCCGTCCCACCGGCGGCAGGATGCGACATATAAAGAGGTCACAAAACCAAGAAGTAAGAGAATGGAAAAGAATATCACCTTCCAGGAACTCAATATCTCGCCAAAGACGCTCCGTGCAATAGAAGATATGGGTTTTGAGGAGCCCACGCCCATCCAGGTCAGCACCATACCCGCGATCCTCGACGGGCGCGACGTCACCGGCCAGGCACAGACCGGGACAGGAAAGACGGCGGCGTTCGGCGTTCCCGCGATCGAGCACGTCGACCCTGACAACCGGGAGACGCAGGTCCTCGTCCTCTCTCCCACCCGGGAACTTGCCATCCAGACCGCCGAAGAGTTCGTCCGCCTTGCAAAACACCACCGGGGTATCAACATCCTCCCGATCTACGGCGGCCAGCCGATCGACCGGCAGTTCCGGGCGCTGGAGCGCGGCGTCCAGGTCGTCGTCGGGACGCCCGGCCGGGTGCTCGACCACCTCGACCGCGGGACACTCTCGTTTGACGGTGTGAGGCTCGTCGTCCTCGATGAGGCCGACCAGATGCTCGATATGGGATTCCGGGAAGACATCGAGAAGATCCTCGATGAGACCCCGGAGAACCGCCAGACCGTCCTCTTCTCGGCCACCCTCCCAAAACCCATCCTCGAGATCTCAAAGAAGTTCCAGAAGGATCCCGAGTTCATATCGGTCGCGCGCCGGGAGGTGACCGTCCCGCAGATCGAGCAGCTCTACCTTGAGGTGCGGAGCCGCGACAAACTCGAGATCCTCACCCGGCTGCTCGACATGTACGATCCCGACCTGACCCTTGTCTTCTCAAACACCAAACAGGGTGTCGACGACCTGACGACCCACCTCCAGGCCCGCGGCTACTTTGCCGAGGGGCTCCATGGGGATATGAAGCAGACCCTGCGCGACCGGGTGATGGCGAAGTTCCGGGCCGGGTCGATCGATGTCCTGGTTGCAACAGACGTCGCCGCACGGGGCATCGACGTCGAGGACGTCGACCTGGTCATCAACTACGACGTCCCGCAGGACATCGAGTACTACATCCACCGCATCGGCAGGACGGCACGGGCAGGACGCACCGGCCGGGCGGTCACGTTCGTCGGCCCAAAAGAGTACTTCAAGCTCCGGACGATCCAGAACTACACAAAGATCCGGATCGCCCGGATCCCGCTCCCGACGCAGGGAGACGTCGAGGAGAGCCGGACCCGGAAACTGATCGAACGGGTGCATCAGACGATCGATGACGGTGATCTCGGCAAATACGTGAATATCATCGAGCGGATCGTCGCCGGTGACTACACCTCGCTCGAGGTCGCCGCCGCTCTCTTGAAACTGGAACTCGGCGGGGCCGGCCAGGGCCAGCCGCAGGATATCAGGCCGGTCCGGGGGCTTGCCCTCCTCCGGATCCCGGTCGGGCGGGAGCACCAGATCCGGCCGAAGGATATCGTCGGGGCGCTCGCGGGCGAGACCGGGATCCCCGGCAGCGCCATCGGTGCGATCAACATCTACGACACCTACTCCACCGTCGATGTGCCTTCTGATGCCGCCGAACAGGTCATCGAGGGGATGAAAGGAAAGACGATCGCGCGGGTCAGGCTGGTCCGGCCGATCGAGATCATCGGTGGGGCCGGCGGAGAGTAAGCGGGGGCGTGCGGAACCGCCGCCACATCTTTTTTTCGTATCTGTTCTGACCTCACTGGAAAGGCTGGAGCAGAGAACAGTCATCGATCCGGAACGTTTTTCCCGGAGCCGGGGCATCATCCGGCATGAACCAACGGGATCACCATACGGCAGTCCGGTGGCGCAGGGGGATTCTCCAGGGTAGCGGCATCATACCGGGTGGAGGAAAAATATATATGGATCCGCGTGGATCCCATCCCGGGGGTGGTGGCACCAATCGGTACGGTACAATCTCTTATCTTCCGGAGTCTCATCGCCATCAAAATGGGAATTATCTACCCTAAGACCCGTATATCCATAATGACATAGAATAGTATGCTGCAAACTCCTGCCCGGATTCGGCCGGTTATATCTGCCCTGCATCCGGCGTGAGTCGGAACAACCCGGTCTGACTCGCCCTTTCCCGGAAAAAGCCGGATCCCCGAAAAGGCTCCACATGAATCTGCCATATGGGCGCAGCCGTGAGACCGCTTCAACGGCTGCGCCCGACTATAGGTGTATCCGGGTTGAAAACTCGTTTTTCCAGTCAGGTGTTCTGAACACCGAGTTCCGCGCTTAACATATCCAGGTAGTCGGAGAGGAGCCGGGTGATCAGGAAGTTCTTCCTGACGTGCTCCTTTCCTGCCCGGCCGAGCCGTTCCCCGAGTTCGGGGTTCTCGAGGACCTGCCGGACCCTCCAGGCAAACCCGTCGGTATCGGTCGGGTCGAGGAGGAACCCGGTCTCGCCGTCCTCGATCTGGAGTGGTATGCCCCCAACCCGGGACGCGATGACCGGCCGCCCCTTCCAGAGCCCCTCGGTGACGGTCAGGCCGAACCCTTCGCGGAGCGACTTCTGGAGGATGACGCATGAGACCCGCTGCAGGGCGTTGACCAGGAGGTGGTCTTCGGCGGTGATCAGGATGATGTCGCCGCTCTCGATGTACTCCCGGGCCTTCTCCTCGACGCTCCGGTAGATCTCCCGGCCCTCGGGGTCGTCGGGGGCCATGCTCCCGCAGAGGATCAGCCGGCAGTCGACGTGTTCGCGCACCTTGAGGAAGACATCGACGACGCCTTCGGGATCCTTCCACTTGTCGAACCGCGATATCTGGGTGATCAGGGGTTTGTCCGTCGGGACGTTGTACTTCTCAAGGAGGCCTGCGATCTCCGCATCGGTGAGGTCACGGTTCTTCTCCGAGAGGGGATCGATCGCCGGACGGCATATCCACTGCTCCATCGGCATCCCGCGGCGCCGGTACTCATCGTGTGATATGACCATCCGGTCGTAGCCGAGGACGAAGTCCTTGAGGAATTCCCAGAGGGCGGGGTCGGGTTTCGAGAGGTCGACGTGGCACCGCCAGACCCAGGGCTGGGCCTTTTTGTAGTACCGGATCAGGGGCAGGGGCTGCGGGTCGTGGATGACCACGAGGTCGTGGTCGATCGTCATCTGTCCGGAGAAGCACTCGTTTGTCTTGAGGTAGAGCCCCTTCTCGTCGTCCGAGAATGATATCGCCTGACCCTGGAGGGCGTTGTGGAAGTTCTTCGTGATCGTGAAGAAGTCGCCCTCGCCGGTAAGGATATTCCACTCTGTCCGGATCCCGACGTCGTTCATGAGCGGGACGAGCGAGAGGATCATCTCCGCAACGCCTCCGCTCTGGTAGGTCGAGTTCACGTGAAGAACTCGCTTCCCCCTGAGGGCCGCTGCCTTCCGGTATATCCCGGAGATGACGTCATCGCCGACGATAGGCCGGTGGTCCTCGAGCGTCCGGCCGTTATCGCAGATACAGGTTATTCCATCCATATAAGCCATCAAAATCTCCCCCACAAAGATAGTCCAGAGACTTACTGCACAGTATATTTATATCGATAAATATATAAATATATGTTTATAAAAACCGTTCCTCTGCCGCAAGATCCTGCCTCCAATGCAGTTTTTACCGCTCCGGTATGGTTTTACGTGGTGCTGGATGAAGATAGCAGAGCAAAAAAGATTAATAAAATGACGTGATTTGGGGCTCGGAGGTGACGCGGATCCGGAGGGCGGAGGGACCGGGAGAGGTGGCGCGCCGATAGAGCTGGAGAAGAAACGCCCATATAGGGTGAATCCAAACTCTTATCCGGCATGATGCATCGAGAACACGCCGGAGAGACGTCTTTCCTCACTACCTTCGATGGCGTAACCTTCCGGAAGATGCCGCACGGGGCCGATGCCGTCTACATCGTCGGCGAATACCACTTTGACGATATCCAGCCCGATGACGTCGTCATCGATATCGGTGCCAACGTGGGCGCCTTCTGCATACGGGCCACCCGCCGCTCGGGGCATGTGCTCGCCGTCGAACCCATCCTCACAGAGGCGCTCAGGGAGAACGTCGAGCGAAACGGTGGAGGCGTCACCGTGGTGGATGGGGCGCTCGGCACGGGGGAGCGTGCCCGGATAACCTGGGGGGAGAAGACGCTCACCGTTCCGACCTGCACCCTCGGCGAGTTTGCCGGCATGGCCGGGGGATGCGACTTCTTGAAGTGCGACTGCGAGGGGGCGGAATGGTTCATCCGGCCGCATGACCTCGATCGGGTGCGCCGGATCGAGATGGAGATCCACATGCCCCCGATCGGGGGGCCGGTGAACCGGAGGCTCCTCGACTACATCGGGGAGCACTACGATTTTGAGATAGAGCGGACACCCGGCTACGACGTGAAGGGCGTGATGGGGGTCATGCATGCCGTCCGGAAGAACAGCAGGTGAGGATCCGGCGCCCGTCGCGGGATGGGACGGTTCAGGGAATCCCGGTATGGATACAAAAGGCGGACGCTTCCCCGGGATCCGGCCGATCGCGGCTCACCGGCATGCATAAATAGGAACCTGCACCACCGCCCCGGTGGTGATGCAGTATGGCGCAGGCAAAAGAAGGTGACACCGTACAGGTGCACTATACCGGAAAACTCGGCGACGGAACGGTCTTTGATACGTCGGATGAGCAGACACCGCTCGAGTTCACCATCGGCAGCGGCCAGATCATCCCGGGATTCGAGCGAGCCGTGGTCGGCATGGAGCCGGGAGAGACGAAGACGGCGACGATCCCGCCCGAGGAGGCATACGGCCTCCATCGCGAGGAGATGACCATCACGGTGGAGAAAGAGCAGTTTCCCGACGATATCAACCCCGAACCCGGCCAGCAGCTCCAGGTGCAGCAGCCGGACGGCAGGATGGCTCTCGTCGTCATCAGCGACGTCTCGGAGTCGACCGTGACGCTGGACGCAAACCACCCCCTTGCCGGACAGCCCCTGACGTTCGATATCAGGCTCGTGGATATCGTGAGTGCCGCACCGGAGCAGGCGGCGGGGTAATCTCTACGACCGGAGGATCTTCTGGAGTTCCGGGAGCGGGCGGGTGTTCGCGATATCGTCCGCCGAGAGCCACCCCCGCCGGGCGGTCGCGACCCCGAACTCCATGAAGCGGAGGTTCTCACGGCGGTGGGCGTCAGAGGCGACCGAGAACCGGACGCCCGCACCACGGGCCGAGCGGGCGTTGATATCGGAGAGGTCGAGCCTACCGGGGACGGCGTTGATCTCCATGAGGACACCGAGCGCCGCTGCGGCCTCAAAGACCGTGGCGAGATCGATCCGGTAGGGTTCGCGGGAGAGGAGGATCCGCCCCGTCGGGTGGCCGATGATATCGACGTGCTCGTTCTGCATCGCGGTGAGCACCCGTTCGGTCATCTCTTCCTCGGACTGCTTGAACCCCGAGTGGACGCTCGCCACCACCACGTCGAGATCGGCGAGGACGCTGTCGGGGAGGTCGATCGTGCCGTCCATGCCGATGTTGCACTCGGTGCCGGAAAGGAGAGTGAACGTGCCGTCGCTCCCGGCGTTGATCCGCTCGATCTCCCGCACCTGGTCGGCGAGGCGTTCGGGCGAGAGGCCGCGGGCGATATGGAGGCTCTCGGCATGGTCGCATATGGCGATGTACTCGTAGCCGAGCGCCCGGGCGGTCTCCGCCATCTCCTCGATGGAGTGCACGCCCTCGCTCCAGGTGGTGTGGACGTGGAGATCGCCGCGGATCGTGTCGTAACCGACGAGGTCGGGGAGGGTTCCAGCCCGGGCGGCCTCGATCTCGCCCCGGTCCTCCCGGAGTTCCGGCTCGATCCAGGCGAGATCGAGCGCCCGGTAGACCCCGGCCTCATCCTCCCCCGCGACCGCCCTCCCGGTCTCGAGGTCGGTGAGCCCGTACTCGTTCAGCCGCCAGTTCCTCGCGATCGCAAGCCGGCGCATGGCGATGTTGTGCTCTTTTGAGCCCGTGAAGTACTGGAGGGCAGCTCCAAAATGCCTCTCCTCCACCACCCGCAGATCGATCTGGGTGCCGGTCGAGAGCACCACCGAGGTCTTCGTCGTCCCCCGGGCAAGGACACGCTCGACTCCCGGGAGGGTGGCGAAGGCCTCCATCACCTCTTCCGGGCTGGAAGAGGCCGCGAGGATATCGACGTCCCCGACCGTCTCCTTCCTCCGACGGATCGACCCGGCGAGGCTCACCCGGCTGACGGATGCGAGCGCGGCGAGCCGTTGCTCGATCTCCCGGGCGACGGGGAGGATCTTCCCGAGGAGGTGCCGCGCCTCCGCTGTCCGGCTCATCCGGATGCTTGTGAGGATATTCGCCTCAGTCTTCTCACCAAACCCGGGCAGATCGCGGATCCGGCCGGCCAACGCCGCCGCCTCCAGGTCGTCGATCGTCCGGACGCCGAGTTCCCGCGAAAGGGCGATCGCCTTCTTCGGCCCGATCCCCTCGATGCGGGTGAGGTGCTGCACGCCATCGGGGAGTTCTGCGCGGAGCGAGGCGAGGTACTCGAGGCCGCCGGTCTCGATGATCTCGCGGAGATGCCCGGCGATGGCCTTCCCTACCCCGGGGATGTCGTTGAGGCGTTCTTCTTGTGCGACGTCGACGATGCTCTCCGGCAGTGCCTCGATCGCCTGTGCTGCCCGCCGGTATGCCTGCGGTTTGAACCGGACGCCCTTGATCTCCAGGAGTCTGGCGACTTCGTAGAGGATCGCTGCGACCTCAACGTTCGCCACCTTTGAGTGGTTCTCCATGACGTTCACCGGGAACCGGAGGATGAAGGGTGTGCGCTCTCCGTTCCCTGATTAATTCATCGTCGGCACCGACTTGAAGGTTGTGATCCCCGGGCGGCCGACAACTCCATTGGTCGGGATGCTCCTTACTCCCGGGAGCGGCCGGATGGGCAGGCACAGGAGAGAGCCGATCGCTGGAATCCTCATATCAAGAGTCATCGGGATCGTCCTATTCCTGATCGCGCTCGGTGTTCTGAACATCCTCGCGGATGCCGGTCTACCTTCAGGTTCTCGGGTTCCTCAACGCCAACCTCGGGCTGCTCATCCTGATAGCGGTCTTCTTCCTTATCGGCGCTCTTGTAGTTCCCCTGAACCTGCCCGCCCCGATCTTTAGCGCGCTCGGCGCCGTCTTCCTGGTCATCTTCCTCGTCCGGCTCCTCCTCCTCATCGGAACGATCACCGACACCGGGTTCTTCTCTCTCTTTGATAGAGCGCTCACGCTCCCGGTCTACCTCTTCGTCTTCATCATCGCACCCGTCGCGGGTTACATCGGGCTCTTTACAGGCCGGGCGTGATCCAGGACTACTCGAACCCCTCCATCTCCTCGAAGGTGCTCACCATATGGTCCTGCAGCCTGCCGGTCTCTGGATCCATGTGGACCAGGACAAAGAGTTCGTGCTCGCCGCTCTCCCAGAGGGCAAGGGCGGGCCTATCCTCCATCGCCTGGAACCCGAGGGCACCAAGGGCACCCCTGATCTCGTCGTAGGTGGGGTTTGCGTCGAACATCTCCCTTACCCGGTCCTTCATGGACCCCTGTGCTTCCCGGTCGATGGGTACCTGTTCCGGCATAGGCCAGTCATTCCTCCTGCACCCGGATAAACCTGACCCGTGAGATACCGACATCAGGCAGAGCAGCCGCGTATGGCACGGCAGGTTGCACGACCTTTGCGCTCACCATGGAGGGGTGCAGGGGTTCGTGACGGCCATATGACCGGATCCCGTCAGCGGATCACCGGGCGTTGAAGAGAGGGAAGGCCTCTTCACGATCCTCGTAGGCGGCTACCCGGTAGCCCGCATACCCGCCCCCGGGATTCATCCGCAGGAAGACGAAGATCCCGAGATCGGGCTGCACCCAGACCGCAATATCGGTATCGTCCCGCTCCGGCACGAAGTTCAACGAATAGAGCGCCTCCCTGATATCGGCATACTCCGGCGTCGACTGGATGAGTTCTTCGATCTCCATCATCATGGTCTGGCGTTGCAGGGTCTCGGTATCTCCGAACATGCCGCCCCCCAAACACCCTTCCAGTATATAGTATTGATCCGGAGACAATGCCGAAGAAGGGGTAGTACAGCAATTCCGGAGTAAATTGGATATCTTCCAGATCAACCCCGTTAAAACTACGAAAAATCTCGTAGTTAAAGCAAGAGATTTATGCTGGCCAAATCAAGAGATGATCGATGCATATGCGCGGAAAAGCAGCACTTCTGGGGATCGCCCTGATGGTCCTCTGCGCCGCGGTGATTGGCAGCGTCACCGCACAGCTCCCTGAGGAATCCAGGGACAAACTGATCCATGTCTCCGGTACGGGCAAGGTGACGACGACGCCTGATGAGGCTATCATCGTCTTCGCGGTCGAGACCGAGAACGCCGACGTCAAGACGGCACAGCAGCAGAACGCCGAAAGGATGGACGCCGTGGTCAACGCGCTGAAACGGGCCGGTATCGTGGAGAACAACATCAAAACGGCCGGCTACAACATCATCCCGGTGACCGAGACCGACAGCAAGGGCCTGATGACATCGAAGATCAAGTACTACCAGGTCACGAACAGCCTTGAGGTCACGCTGAACGACGTGAGCCGTGCGGGCGAGATCATCGACCTTGCGGTTGCAAACGGTGCGAACAGGGTCAACCGGTTCGCGTTCACCCTGAGCGACGCAAAACAGCAGGAGTTCCGGTCGCAGGCCCTGACCGCCGCGGTCATGCAGGCGCGGGGTGACGCCGATACCGTCGCCGCGGCCATCGGCAAGACGATCATCAACGTCAAAGAGGTCAACGTCGGCGGCAGTTACGTGCCCATGGTCTACAACAGCCGCGACCTTGGCATGGAGAAGGCGGCGGGTATGGCCGTCCCGACCCCGATCGAGGCGGGCGAGATCGATGTGACCGCCACCGTCTCCATCTCCTACATCATCGCATAACCACCTCTTTTTGTCTGCATGCCCGGGGGACTCCGAACCCCGGGCTGTCACCTTGCGAAGCATAATCGTCTGCGGCGAGAGACCGGAGTACCGGAGTCTGTCTATGGTCACGATAACCGAGATCTACAACAACATCCCCTGCCGGGAAGGGCTCACGGCGGACTGGGGTTTCTCCTGCCTGATCGAGGAGGCGAGCCTGCTCTTTGATGCCGGGGCAGAAGGCGACGTCCTCCTCTCCAACATGGAAGCGCTCGGCATCGACCCCGCGGGCATCAGGCGCCTCGTCATCTCTCACGACCACTGGGACCATAACGGCGGCCTTGAAGCAGTCCTCGCCGCAAACCCGGCGATGGAGGTCTATATCCACGATGCGTTCACCGAGGAGACGCTCTCGCTCATCCGGAAGTATACCGAACCACGGATCGTGACCGGCTGGACGGAGATCGGGGACGGTGTCGCCGTGACCGGCCCGCTCGGGACGGATATCAGAGAGCAGTCGCTCGCGATCACCGTGCCGGGCGGTTATGTGATCGTCACCGGGTGCGCACATCCTCACATCGGCCGGATCGTCGGGCGGGCCTCGGAGGCCGGGCCGGTTCTGGGCGTCATCGGGGGGTTCCATACCGTCTCCGACGAAGATATCGATGCGCTTGCCGGGGCGGCATACCTCTCGGCGTCGCACTGCACCGACCGGATCGCGGAGATCGCGGAGCGTTACCCCGACTCGTTCCGGCCAGGGGGCGCCGGGAAGGTGCACCGGATATAAAAAAGAGATTACGTTATCTTTTCTTTCTTTTCGGCATTATCGGTAATTACACAGGAATCGCCCGCAAACCGGATGGTGTGCTGCGGGTAGGGTATCTTTGAACCGCTCTCGTCGAGCGCCTGCTTGATCTTCCAGAGGAGGCTTGTCCTGACATCCCACCAGTTCCGGGCCGGCGCCCAGATGTGAGCGGTCAGGTTGAAACCGTCTTTCCCGAAGATGTTGACAAAGACCGACGGTGCCGGGTTTTTCAGCGCAAACGGGTGGGTCGCGATGACCTCCTTGATGATCCGTATCGCCTCATCCGCATCGTCCTCGTACCGGATGGTGATCGAATACTCAAACCTTCTGGCGGCGTTGTGGACGTAGTTCGTGATGTTGGAGGTGAAGACCGTCTCGTTCGGGATCCGGGTAAAGATCCCGTCGTGGGTCTTGACGATCGTCGAGAGGATGCGGATGTCCTCGACAGTGCCGCTGACACCGGCAACGTTGATGCCGTCGCCGATCTTGATCGGGTGCTCGAACATGAGGAAGAGGCCGGATATCAGGTTTGAGACGACGCTCTTGCTCGCAAAACCGATGACGAGACCGGCGATGCCCCCGGCAACCATGAGGCCGGAGAGATCGACGTTGAGGTATGGGAGGGCGACGATGAGCACCCAGATGAGGATGATGTAGTAGATCACCTTTGCGAGCAGTTCGCGCTCGTTCTTGGGCAGCCGATCGGCAAGAGCCCTTTTGATGTTCAGCGCGACAACCTGGGCGATTCCGATGCCTATGAGGAAGATGACGGTGAACCAGAAGAGGTCGCCGATGGATATATCGCCGACACCGACCGGAGTCTCAAGGAGGCCGACTAGCTCGATCATCAGGACAACCCCCATTCCATAAGGTATCCGTGGCTGATAACCGGGATCTTGTGTGTTTTGTTCAGTTCGACGGATCGCGTCATGCCCGGGATGAGTGGTGCGTCGGTGAAGTTGGTCTCCGCGCGGGATGGGGCGACGATCTTCATCGTGGCGGTAGCCGCCACGATGTCGCCGTAGTAGATCTTCATATCGAGGCTGTTGAAGACGACGCGCGCGACCTCAGCCCACTCCGTGGCGGCGTTCTGGATGGTGAGTTTCATCACCCCTATGGAGAGGCGGTCGACCGGGGGGATCTCCATGTGTACCGCGCTCCGGTACCAGCGGGCAATGACCCCGCTGGTCGGCGGGCCGTAAAGCGTATACTTCTGGGTGCCGAGACCGAAGATGTCGAGCACCTCGATATCTTTTGCTGTGTTCAAGAAGACGCCGATCTCAACGGGGAACTCCAGGTAGATCGTCCGGGTGAGGCCGGGCTCAATGACCATCGGGGGGAAGTCGATCTGGAAGAAATCTGTGATCGATTTTGGGAGGTTGACCGGTTCGACCGGGTTGATGATGAATTCACCCGTTTCTGAGGCCAGGAGACGTTCGAACGTCTCATCCCGGCACCTGCGCCGGTAGGTGAGAAAGCCGTTTTTTCGTTCGGTTTTGATCAGGATGTCCCCGTCTTCGTGGCAAAATGTGTCCTTATAGCGCCCGAACATGACTTATAATTTATAAATACACAAATATTAATCTACACGATAGACGTGATCCGCCGGGTCTGCGTTCCGATACCGGGCTTGCGAGAGATGAACCATCATGGATGGTTGCACGGATGTCTGGCCAGAACGAATTTGTTGCTGGAAATCCGACTGGTTTAAGTCGAGACGATCCCGGAAGATTTAAATACTAAATCCTATTGAAAGTATATTTTCCGGGAGATATATAGGCATCCTTTTAAGCGGTAATTTCAGATATTTTTCTCTGCGCACATACTCTCAAATGACGATGTGCAGGGATTGCCCCATCAACTGACATGGGGATATACCCGGAGATTCGGGAGGAAAAACCTTATCGCAGCGTTGTACGGTGAGACCTGCTCTCGGGTGATGTACGTGAAGATGGAAGAAAAAATGGTCAGGAAATCAATGAGTCACAGCCAGGTACCTATGAGTATCTTCGATCATCTCCAGCAGCCGGCGCTCGCCCTCGACTGTGAGGGGCGTGTGATCGTCTGGAACAATAGCATGGAGCAGTATACCGGGATTTCAGCAGAGGAGATCGTTGGGAAAGGGGATTATGCCCACGGAAAAGCGTTGTTTGGCGAGAAATGCCCCACACTGGCGAACAGCATCCTGACCCATGATGAATCCGGAGGCGGCCGTTACCGCCTGTTGCACCACGAAAGCGGAGAACTGCTCGCCGAATCACAGATGCCTGCAAGATCCGGGAGAACAATCGTCTGCATGGCAGCCCCTCTCTACGATACCTGCGGCCGGCAGATCGGCGCAGTCGAGACCATCTGCGAGACACGGCCGGACGAGACGGCCGATGAGTCACGCGGCGTGCTGGAGGAGCAGGTGCAGATCCTGGCAAGCACCCTGCCCGATATGATCTTCACGCTCAACAGGGACGGTGTCTTCACCCAGTTCTTCTGGACAGGCGGCTGGATGCAGGGCGTGAAGCCGGAAGAGATCGTAGGAAAGACGCCTCATGCCCTGCTCCCGCAGGATGAGGCGGACTTTCTGGCCGAAGCTGCACACCGGGTCATCGAGACGGGAGAGATAGTGACGGAGGTGCGGACGTTCGTATGGGGCGGAGAAGAACGATCGTTCCAGGTCGCCGTCCATCCCCTGCACAACGCTTCCGGGGGGATCATGGCCGCTGCCGGGGTCAGCCGGGAGATCACCCGGGAGATCGCCTGGGAACAGGCCAGTCTTTATCTCGATCTGCTCGGCACCGATATCTACAACACCAGCATGGTTGCGGCGACGATCATCGAGATGCTCCGCGACCGGCTCTCCGGCGAGGAGGCGGAACTTGCCCAGCGGGTCAAGATCACGATCGAGCAGGGGATCAACGTCATCAAGAACGTTGAACTCCTGACCACGCTCAACAAACACCGTGTCCACCTGGAGCCGGTCGATATCTCCGCCCTCATCTGCGCCCAGATGAAACGCTACGCAGGCATCGATATCAGGTACGAGAGCGGGACCTGTATGGTCTGGGCGAACCCGCTCTTTGAACATATCATATCCAACCTGATCAGCAACAGCATCAAGTTCGGCGGTATGAAGGTCAGGATCGATATATCCGTCATGGAGACCGAAGATACCGTGGTGCTCTCCGTCGCCGATACCGGCATCGGCATACCAGACCACGTAAAGTTGAACGTCTTTGACCGGTTCAGCTGCACGGGCGCCCGGGCTGCCTCGGGGAGCCGTGGCCTTGGTCTTCACATCGTCAGGACTCTCGTGAACCAGTATGGCGGACGTGTCTGGGCGGCCGACCGGGTTCCCGGAAAACCCGAAGAAGGGGCGACCATCAAGATCATCCTGCAGAAGTGTTAGTGGGGTTGTTCGGTCTTTCTGGCGTTGGGAGTCCGGGTTGATACCCATATACTTCCTCCGCGGTCTCCCCGGCTTCGCCGTGAGGGGAGCGTTCCCATATTCCCTTTCCTGCCCGGGCAACCCCGGACTCTCAGGGTTCTGTGTGGGGGAGCGATCGGGTGAAATTCCATGCGCAACGCCTCCCCGGGCCACTCCCTCCCGGTTTACGATCCAACAGGCAGAAAGCCCACGGCTTTAGCCGTGGGATGAATGCCGTCGACAACCACATTTATGCAAACAACAACTAGATACCATAATGCTTAAAGCATATCGTTATCGACTCTACCCGACCAGATCCCAAATCTCTCAGATGGAGCAGACGCTGGAGCTATGTCGATGGGTCTATAACGAGACGCTTGCATTGCGAAAGAACACCTGGGAACAGGAACAGTGTTCTCTTTCTCTGTATGAAACCAACAAACTCCTGACCCAATGGAAACAGGAGCGGCCTGAATTGAAGCAGGTCTTCTCACAGGTTCTTCAAAATTGTCAGATGCGTGTGGATCTTGCTTTCCTGAACTCCCGGAAAGCATAGTCACATGATCTTAGGTGCCTCCAGAATGAGGCGCTGTTCTTTGTCATTTCAGTCGTCACCGCCCGTTCATCTGCTTTTTTGATCCGTCGGATCGGCGTCATACCGTGCCCATGTGTCATAGGCACATTAGAGTATGAAGTACTTTCAATTCTGACTCGTTACCTGGGACAGCATGAGAAAATGAACGCGTAGGAGAGATATTATGCAAATCATGCGACTACATAAAGCGGGAGTTCAGG
>LSQX01396934.1_pt1 | contig 17401 bp, 18 predicted proteins | sample 654561 | NCBI WGS metagenome assembly LSQX01 (sample SAMN04489861, study PRJNA283612) | anaerobic digester metagenome | isolation source: 4 biogas reactors fed with cattle manure at either 37C or 55C with and... | place: Denmark: Kongens Lyngby | collected 2014
CCATCCGCCAGCTCGAAGGCGCGATCGAGAACGTACCCAGCCACTTTGCGCCGGTCGGCACCGGCAATCTCAACTGGCCCGGTATTCTCAAGACCGCCGAATCCATCGGCATCGAACGCTTCGTCATCGAGCAGGACATCGTCGAGGGCGATGTTTTCGCGGCCGTCAAGCTGAGCGTCGACAACCTGAAGAAGATGGGCTTGTCCTGATCTTCAAACGGAGGAGCAATATGAACACACTGGACAGACTTCGGATCAAAAACAGACGACCGGTCCTGCCGGTAACCGACCCGGCGTTCAGCCGCTATGGCCGCGTGGTCACGGGTCTTGCGGACGACAGCTGGCTGGCCATGCTTGCCGAAACGCCGCTGCCGGAACAGGGCGTCACTTACTTGCCGCAGGTTGAGGCGCTGCAGGCGCATATGGGCGGCAAGCTGCGCTTGTTTTTCGGCGACATGCCCGTACAAGCCGGCACCTGCAACGGGCACAACAGCCTGACCGCAGCCCTGGAATACCACAAGTCCAGCGAGTTGAACCTGGCCACAGAGGACATCGTTCTCGTGCTGGGCAGCCTGATCGGACAGACCAACGACCAGATCGTCCATACCGATAACCTGCAGGCCTTCTGGGTGCCGGCCGGGACAGCCGTGGAGATTTTTGCCACCACCTGGCATTTCGCGCCCTGCCAGACGGGCGACCAGGGCTTTCGCTGCCTGGTCGCGCTGCCGGAGAAGACCAACACCGCCCTGACGGTTCCCGCCGACGCACCGCTCTATATGCGCAACAAGTGGCTGCTGGTCCATCCCGACCGCCAGGACCTGGTGGCCAAGGGCTGCCTGGCCGGCCTGCGCGGTCCCGTAGTCCGGATCGATTACTGAGGTTCCTGGGCGACCCAGGCCGGCAGCAGGGCGCCGCCATCCATCGTCAGGCACGTGCCGGTGATGTAGCCGGCCTGTTCCGACGCCAGGTAGACGACGGCGTGGCCGACTTCTTCAGGCGTCAGGAACCGCTTGAGCGGAATGCGGCTGAGCGGACCGGCATAGCGGGCGCGGTAATCACCCATGCGCTCGATGACCGTGTAGCCCGGCGCGATGGCATTGACCGTGATCTTGTAGGGCGCCAGTTCCATGGCGCAGTTCTGGGTGAACTTCATCAGGGCCGCCTTGGAGGCGGCGTAAACAGTCGAACCGGGCCAGCAGCCCTGCTGGTGGTTGGACGTAATGTTCACGATCCGCCCCGCGGTTTTGTCCGCGACCATCCGGCGGGCGATGTGCTGGCTCAGGAAAAACGATCCCTTGAGGTCGAGCCCGAGCACATCGTCGAACAGGGCTTCGTCGACGTCAAGGAACGGCTTGGCGCGCGTGATGCCCGCGTTGTTGACCAGCAGGTCGACACGCCCAAAAGCGTCCAGAAACGCCGCGGCCAGAGCCGCGTTCTGGCGCATGTCAGCCACGTCCGCCTGAAGCAGAACGCCGCGCGCACCACGCGCCGCGACCTGATCCAGGGTGTCGCGGGCACCCGCTTCGTTCTGGTTGAAGCTGATGCCGACATCGTAACCGTTTTCCGCCAGCACCCGGGCGATGCCTTTGCCGATCCCGCTGCTGGCACCGGTCACGAGGGCACATTTTCGCTGCATATCCATCTCCCCGCCTTTCACCAGTCAGCCAGGCTGCCGTCGTCATAGGTCAGGGTCGGGCTCTCCCAAACCCCGTCATAGGCCAGCGCGGCCAGCGCCTGTTCGTCGACCTCGATGCCCAGTCCCGGCCCTGCCGGAATGTCAATGGAGCCGTTTGCGACCGTGAACGGCCGGCGCAGGATACCCTGCCCCAGGTCACGTCCATCCGCCATGCCCGGGTACTCCTGGGCCAGGAAATTGGGGATGCAGGCGTCCAGCTGCAGGCAGGCGGCCAGCGAAATGGGACCGAGCGGATTGTGGGGCGCGACGCTCATGTAATAAATTTCCGCCATGGCCGCCAGCTTGCGGGCTTCGAAGATGCCGCCGACATGGCACAGGTCCGGCTGGATGATTTTGACAGCCTGGCTGTCCAGCAGTTCGCGGAAACCCCAACGGGTGAACAGGCGCTCGCCCGACGCCAGCGGCACCGGGGTGCTGCGCGCGATCTCGGTCATGACCGCCGCGTTTTCCGGCAGGACAGCCTCCTCGACAAACCAGGGATAGAACGGCTCCAGCATGGCGATCAGGCGCTGGGCCGTGCCGGGCCCGACCCGGCCATGGAAATCGATCGCCAGGTCGACCGACGGCCCGATCGCCTCCCGGACCGCCTGGAAACGCGCCACATGCTCGTTCAGCGCCTGCAGGCTTTCCACGGCGCGGACCGGCGGGATGATCGAGTACTTGAGTGCGGTGAAGCCGCGCGCGCAAAGCTGCCTGGCCGTACCGACCATGGTTTCAACCGGAAAATCGGCCTGGGTGCCGACCTTCTTGATGTGCGTGTACATGCGGATCCGCTGGCGCACCGGCCCGCCCAGCAGGTCGTAGACAGGTACACCCAGGGCTTTGCCCTTGATGTCCCACAGCGCCTGCTCGATCCCGCTCAGGGCGCTGGTCAGGACCGGGCCGCCGCGGTAGAACGACCCGCGGTACAGCTGCTGCCAGATCGCCTCGATGTGCAGCGGGTTGCGGCCCAGGATCGCCTCGCCGAATTCACGCACGGCCATGGCCACGGTGCGCGATTTACCCTCGACAACCGGCTCGCCCCAGCCGCAGATGCCTTCGTCGGTCGTGACCTTGAGAAACAGCCAGCGCGGCCGGACGTGGTAGGTCTCCAAACCTGTGATCTTCATGTCGTCTCCTCCTCTTTTTGACCCAGCAGGTGTTCCAGCACCAGCGTCTCGCGGGTTACCCAGGGGCAGTGCGCCAGATCTGTTACCTGTTTGTTTCTGGCGATCGCTTCCCCGGGCGGGATCCAGATCGCCTGGTACTGATGGTCCTGTTCATAGGCATCGAGCCGCTGGCGACCGATGTCGGCCAGCACCGTGCAGGTAAAATAATACGACACCATCTCCATGACATCTTCATACAGGCCCTTGCGCCGTTCCAGAACCTGACCGTACCGGCAGACCGTCGGCAGGTCGACTCGGTAACCCGTCTCTTCAGCCACTTCGCGCGCCAGCGTGTCTTCCAGCCGCTCGCCAGGCTCGATGCCGCCGCCGGGAAACTTGCAGTCGCCGTACCGGCCTGAGATCAGCAGGATCCTTTCGCCCTTCCAGACGATTGCCCGGGCTGCACGGCGCTGAAAAACCGTTTCCGTCCGGTCGTAGTTCTTCAGGTCAAGCACCAGGTTCATTTGATCCCTCCGCCATAACAACCTGGTTGCAGCCGTTGAAACGCGCGAACCGCTGCAGGCAGTCCCCGATGGCCTCCTGCAGCGCACCGGCCGGCTGCGTATCTGCTTCAAACCAGATCCGCTTGACCACCAGGTTTTTTAGCTTGCGGTCGCAGACCGCCTCCAGCCTGGCGGCAAAGCGGTCGCCAAACAGGAGCGGCAGAACATAGGTGCCGTACTGGCGCTGCGCGGCCGGCGTATAGATCTCCCACGTGTAGTTAAAGCCAAACAAGGTCCGGATCAGGCGCCGGTCCCAGAGCAAGTTGTCCAGCGGCGCCAGCAGCTCGCAGCGCGGCGCAAGCGGCGCATCCTGCCTGATCTGGTCCAGCAGCGGGCGGTCAGATGCCAGGCAGTAGAGCATGTCTTTGAGACCTGTGACGCTGATCGCCAGGATCTTGTGTTCGGCCAGCAGCTGGTTGAAAACGACGGTGCGTTCGCCCGATTTGAGCCGCCCATCACCTAGCCAGGCGTCCGAAGCCCGGTTCCAGAGCAGCCCGACGGAACCGATCCGGCGCAGGACGCGCCATGCGGCATAGGCCAGGTCATCCGCAAAGGGATCTGGCGCGTCCAGCAGCTCCGGTGCGAGGCAGTGCTCTGCCAGGTCATAGAACTTGACGGTCCTCTCTTTGTGGTGTACGACCAGGTCGCCGCGAAAATAAAGCGTCTCCAGTGCGGCCCGCGACAGGCGGGTATCCTGCCAATACCACGCGACCTTGGTGTCGTACGCAAGATCGGCCGAACAGACAGGCCCCCGTTCCCGGATACGCCCGATGATTTCCGCGCTGACCGCGTCGACCGCGTGATGGCTGCGGCAGTTCTCCCGGTAAGCTGCGCGGATCCGGCTGCAGTGCGGCCAGTCCTCTTTACGCAGGATCGCCAGGTTCTTGTCAAAATAATCGAACAAGGCCCGATCCTCATACAACAGGTCGTCAAGCTGGTCTTTACAGAAATCTTTCACCCGCGACTGCAGGACCAGTTCCGCGTTTTTGCCGCAAACATCAACCGGGTCGAACTGGATGCATCCGGCCTGGCCGACAAAATCCAGGACGCCTTGTTTACCGCTGAATCGGTGATTCCCGATCAGGCCGTGCTTCAGCAGCATGAACCGGCGGGCCTGCTGGTTGGTGATCCGGATGTCTTCAGTCATGGCGCCGCCAGGTTTCAACATGGCTGGCGTAATCGCCGCGCAGCCGGATGGGGACGCCCCGGTTCATCAGGGCCTGGCCGGACAGCCTGCGGCCGTCCTCACAGGTGTACACCGCGTCCGGCTGCAGACCGCGCAGCCGGATGAGGGGCAGCTGCTGCTGGAAATTCAGGCCGTGGCCGAAAGCGAACAGCGTGGTGGCTGTCCGGGCCCGGTTGACATACTGGAAAATCGCATAAGGGTGCCGGTAAGCCGAAGCCAGCAGGTAGACATAGGCGTCCTGCAAGTCCGGGCGCAGCCGCTTGAAGGTTTCTAGCCATGTTCTCAGCTCGGAAAGCTCTTCGGGCGGCGACTGGAGCAGATTGATCCCGACACTCATCGAGCCCATCATGCCCATGTGCGCCCGGAAGCTAAGGGGCGTCACCCGGCCGTTGATCGTGTTCGGGGACGGGGATATGTTGCCGGCGCCGCCCGCGGTCTTGGGCAGGAACAGCGTGGTGAAGCCCTCGTGCAGCTTCATGACATCGACCGGATCGGCGTTGTCGCTGCGGTTGATCCGGTCGGCATAGGGCACCATGCCGAAATCGGCCCGGGCACCCCCGTGGGCGCAGTTTTCAAACAGGACCTGCGGATGGCTCCGGTTCAGATGATCCCAGACCTGATACAGGTTGAACAGGTAGCGGATTTTCAGGCTCCCTTCTTCCCCCGCCGTCGCGTCCGGCCAGCCCGGTTCGGTCATGTAGCGGTTCATGTCCCACTTCAGGTAATCGAGCCGGTAGTCCTTGATCAGGCGATCCAGCATGGCGATGGCAAAGTCGCGCACATCGTCGCGGGCAAAGTTCAGCACCAGCTGGTTGCGCTGCAGCGTTTTCTCGCGCGTCGGCTGGTGGATGACCCAGTCCGGGTGGGCCCGGTACAGATCGCTGTCCGGATTGACCATTTCCGGCTCCACCCAAAGGCCGAACTGCATCCCAAGTTCATGACAGCGGTCGGCAATTGCCTCCAGGCCGCGCGGGAAGCGATCGGGGCAGGCCACCCAGTCGCCGAGCCCGGCGCGGTCGTCGGTCCGGCCCCTGAACCAGCCGTCGTCGATGACAAAAAGCTCGGCTCCGATCGCGGCGGCTTTTTCCGCCAGGCTGAGCAGCTTGCCTTCATCGATGGCAAACTGGTAGGGATACCACGAGTTGTAGATGATCGGGCGTACCTGATGTGCCTTGGCCCGCGGCGCGAGAAAATCGAATTGCAGGTCGTACAGCGCCTCGCTCATCGCGTCGAAGCCGGCCGCACTGTAGCCGAGGGTCAGAAGCGGTGTGGTCAGCTGTTCCTGCGGCTTGAGACGCCAAGATGATCCGGCCGCGCTGATCCCGGCGGTGATCGCCGTCTGGTCGAACGGATCCGTTTCCAGCGCGATGCTGAAGTCGCCGCTCCAGTGCAGGACGCCATACCAGACTTCGCCGTTCGCGGCTGTCGCCTGGCCCTGCTCGTCCAGGGCAAAAAAGGGCACCGCCTGGGGGCCGCTGGATGTCCCGCGCCGGTTCTCGATCACCAGCTTGCCGTGCGTCAGCATGAGCTGCTCTTTCTGGAATTCCTTGGCCCAGTTGCCCGCCATATGCGTCAGCCGCCAGGCATACCCTCTGGGCATGGCCAGGCTGGCCGATTTCATGGCCTTCAAGATGATCGGCTCCCGACCGGTGTTGCGGATGACACTGTTGCGGCTGATCAGGTCCGTCCCGGGATAATGGCGGTACTGAAGCGTCACCTCGAGCGGGTAATGCGTATCCTCGAGCACGATGGATAAAACGTCCAGGCCGTTCTCCTGCCCGATGCGGCTGCCGCGGTAGGCCAGCTGTGCGCCGGCGACCCGGTCGGAAAAAACCGCTTCCAGGGCAGGCTCGGCAAAATCGAACCCTTCCCCGGTCCGGTACTCCTGAGGTGCCTGCCAGCGGTTGGCGGATGCTGCCTCCTGCTGGCCGGCCAGGTCCGGCAGGTCCTCCGGCCGGCTGATTTTCGCGCCCCAATAGACGTGGCGCAGCCGCTGCCGGCCGTCGACCGCCAGCGCGTAGGTCGCGTGCGGGGTCTGGATCAGGAACAGTTTTCTGCCGTCAAGCATTTGGATGCTCATCTCGTCACCTCCGGCGTGTTGTTGGGAGCACGATCCGACAAGTCTATTGTATCCGCCGGCCAGCTGTCTGAACAGCACAGGCTGTCTGCCTGCCTTGGATTGAAAATTGTCTTGACAGGTGCCATAATGGCTTTAAAATCAAAGGTTTGGGTATTCCATGGCACTTGTCATCATGACCGATCCGGATTATGCGGACACCACCTGGTGCCGGCAGACGGTCGGCGGCCTGCTGGCTGAAGCCAGCCGCAAGCGGCAGCCGCACCGTTTCGTGCCCGGCGACCCGGCTGCAGCTCGCGACTGGGATGCTTTGTTTGCCGGCGGCCGGCGTATCCTGGTCGTGGTCGGTACATCGGTCGTCTGGATCCGGGAACTCCTGGCCCGGATCAGCCGGGACAAGATCCAGGTGGTGCTGGTCAGCCTGCAGGCACCGGCCGGAACCAGCGGCATCAGCACCGTCCTCATGGACCATGAGCGCGCCACCCGCGCGCTCTTGACCTACCTGGCCGGCTTGGGCCGGCAACGCATCGCGCTGTGCGGCATCAACCCCAACTCATCGGCAGATCGCCTCAAAGAGAATGCCTTTCGCGCATTCTGGCCCGAATCCGAACAAGCGGCAGCTCAAGCGCGCATCTTCTACAACAACGCCTCTGTATCTGCCTGCTGCGACCGTTTCTGCCGCCGGCAGCCCCTGCAGTGCGGCGCGGTCATCTGCGCCAACGATGTCGTGGCGATCGCCCTGATCCGCCAACTCGAAGGCGCAGGTATCCGCGTCCCGCAGGACTTGCTGCTGGCCAGCTTCGGCGGTACGCTGCTGGGCCGATTAAACCGTACCCCGCTGACAACTGCTTCGCTCGACCACGCCGAGCTCGGGCGGCAGGCGTTTGCCGCCTGCCAGTATCTTGATGAAAATCCGTCTGTGCTGTCCGTTTCGATCAAAGTCGGCTGCCAGCTGATCATCCGCGCCTCGACCAACAACCTGCCGCCGCCGGCCGAACCTGCCGGTTTTGTCCAGGCAGCGCCGCCGGCCGTCACGCCGATCGATTTTTACGACGACCCGGATGTCCAGGACATCCTGGCCATGGAGAATTTTATCGGCCGCTGCGACGAGCTGGATCTGCAGATCCTGGAAGGGCTGCTGCGCGGACAAACCTATGCTGCGCTCGCCGAGCACCTTTTCCTGGCTGAAAACGCCCTGAAGTACCGGCTGCGCCGGATGCTGGACTGGCTAGGGCTTGCCGGCAGGCAAACGCTGCTCGAATACCTGTCCCGCTACCTGTCATCCGACTCGCTCCAGAAAGCCATTAGAATCAAGCTGGACGAACGCAGCTGAGGAGGCACCCATGCATGAAGACCCTTTTACCCGCACCGCCTGGCTCCTGGGACCGGATGCGATGCAAAAGCTTAAAGCCAGCCGCGTGATCGTCTTTGGCATCGGCGGCGTCGGCTCCTACGCCGTCGAAGCGCTGGCCCGCTCAGGTGTCGGGCACCTGATCCTGGTCGACCCGGACCGGGTCGAAGCGAGCAACCTCAACCGCCAGCTGCCGGCCACCCATGCGACGCTGGGCCAGTTGAAAGTCGATGCGATGCGCGATCGCGTGCTGGCGATCAACCCTGAGGCGGTCGTCGAGGCACGCGCCTGCTTTTTCACCCCAGGCGACCCGGATGACCTGATCACCCCCGACCTGGATTACGTGATCGACGCGATCGACACGGTCTCGTCCAAAGTCAGCCTGATCGTCAAAGCCAAAGCCCTCGGCCTGCGGGTGATCAGCTGCATGGGCGCGGGCAACAAGCTGGATCCCACCCGTTTCGAGGTTGCGGATATCAGCCAGACCTCCGTCTGCCCGCTCAGCAAGGCCGTCCGCCAGCAGCTGCGCAAACAGGGCATCGAATCGGTCAAGGTCGTCTATTCGCGCGAACAGCCGCTCAAACCCCGCGAGGGCGGCCGCAGTCCCGGCAGCATCGCCTTCGTGCCCTCGGTCGCCGGCCTGATCATGGCCGGGGAAGTCATCAAGGATATCACCGGCGTGGCCGCGCAGCCCGACTGACATGGCTTGCCTTTCTGGCCACATCTGTTATATTTGTTATATAACAGATAGCCAGGAGGTGGCGTCGTGATCATCCAAATCGATTTCGCCGGCGATCTGCCGCTCTACAGCCAACTGCGCGACCAGATCGTGATCGGCATCGCGGCCGGCCTGCTCCAGCCCGGCGAAGTCCTGCCGTCGGTTCGCCGCCTGGCGGCAGACATCGGCATCAACATCCATACGGTTAACAAGGCTTACGCGCTGCTGCGTGACGAAGGCTACATCGTCATGGACCGCCGGTCCGGGGCCGCTGTGGCCGGGCGTCCGCTGGACAGCCGCGGCTTTTCCGAACACCTGGCCGACTTGCTGCGCCCGATCGCGGCCGAGGCCATCTGCCACGGCCTGGACGCGGCGCAGTTCGGCCAGTTCTGTGCCGACCTGCATCACCAGGTGCGCGCGATCAGAGACATTCAGGAGGAACACCCATGAACATCCTGCAAGGCCTTTTTTTTGCCATCAACCTGCTGCTTGCCCTGACAATGGGCGCCATGCTGACGGTTTTGCCCCTGATCACGCGTAAAAGCCTGCTGTTCGGTGTCCGCATCCCTGAATCGGCCCTGGACCACCCCCGGGTGCGTCAGCTCAAGACACGCTATCTCGCCGTACTGCTTGCCTTGTCCGTCCTGACGCTGGCCGCGGCGCTTGTCGTTCACCTGACCCGGCCCGCCTACAACCTGATCGCGTCGCTCTACCTGCCGCTGCCGCTCTTGATCGGCCAGTTTCTGACCACCGTCGCGCTCTGGCGCCAGGCCAGGCGGCTCAAGGCGCAGGAGAACTGGCAGGTCGCCCACCTCGGCACGGCCGAAACGCGTTCTTCACGGGCACGCACCGCCTTTGGCGGCCTGCCCTGGGCCTGGTACCTGGGCAGTCTGGCCCTGCTTGTCCTGGCCGTGCTCGTCTCGCTGGCGGTCTATCCGTCGATGCCGCAGACGATCGTCACCCACTGGAACGCAGCGATGGAACCCGACGCCTGGGCGGAAAAGTCATTGATACATGTTCTGATCATGCCGATCATCGCCCTGGTCATGATCGTGATCATGCTGCTGAGCAACCTGGCCATCTACCGGACCAAGCTGCAGGTCAGCCTGGAAAATCCAGCCCTGTCCTACGCGCAGCACCGCGTCTACCGCCTTTGGATGAGCCATATGCTGGGGTTCATCACGGCGATCATGACCATCATGTTCCTGGCCTTTCAACCGATGGTCCTCAACCTGTGGGTGCCGAGCAGCGGGGTCATGATCCTGATCATCCTGGTCACGAGCACGCTCATGATCGTGCCGGCGATCGTGGTCTCGGTCAAGGCCGGCCAGGGCGGCACGCGCCTGAAGCCCGCGATTACGCAAGCGGATGTCGCAGCGGCAGGTTTTGCGGACTCAAGCCGGCCAGCCATGCGGAGCGGGCGCGGTGACGACCGTTTCTGGAAACTGGGCATGTTCTATGTCAATCCTGAGGATCCCGCCCTGTTTGTCGAAGACCGGCTGGGCAACAATGGCGGCCTCAACTACGCCAGGCCGCTGGCCTGGGTCATGGTCGTCGTCCTGTTGGGGCTGATCATCGCGACATACGCGCTGTCGACCGCCTTGCTGCTCGAACTGGTTTAGGGACTGTTGATCAACATGTTGCTCTATAGATTTTCCGAAAGATAAACCAGACTCATTTATATTTCAGAAAAAAGAGCAACTAATTTCTTAACAGCTCCTTAGATGCAGGTAAAACAACCATCGATGACCAGGTTGGCACCCGACGTGTAGGTCGAGGCATCGCTGATCAGGTAGATGACGGCGCCGACCAGTTCCTCCGGCGTGCCCATGCGCTTGAAAGGGATCAGGTCTTCCCACCAGGCGACCCAATCCTGGCGCACGCTGCCGGTCATGTCGGTCCGGATGTACCCCGGGCTGATGCAGTTGACCCGGATGTTGTGGGCCGCCCATTCGACGGCCAGCGACTTGGTCAGGTGGACGACGGCGCTCTTGGACGTGTTGTAGGACGCCTGCCGCTGCGGGATGTTGACGATCAGGCCGGACATCGAAGCCGTGTTAACGATCGAGCCGGCCTTGTTCTCTTGCAGAAAACAGCGCGCGGCAGCCTGGGCAACATAAAAGACGCCGTTCAAATTGACATCGATCACCTTTTTCCATTCTTCCGGGCTGAGCGCCTCGGCCTCCTTGAAGTAGGTAATGCCGGCGTTGTTGAAGACGGCGTCGAGCGTTCCGAAGCGGGCGATAAAATTGGCAAAGGTCCGGGTGACGGCCTCCGGGTCGGTCACGTCGCAGCCAAAGGCCGCACACGCGCCGCCTGTCTTCGCGGCCAGCGCCGCGGCGGTTTCCTCAGCCTGGCCGGCGTTGATGTCGACCAGACCGACCTGAGCCCCCGCGTCCAGGAGATGCTCGGCCACGGTCTTGCCGATGCCGCGGGCACCTCCGGTCACCAGAATCTTCTTGCCCCTGATTGAAAACAAGTCTTTCATGTCAGGCTCCTCTCTTTCTATTGTCACCTGTCGCTGACGCCCATCGTGCGGCCAAACAGCGACGCGTCGAGCAACACGCCGCGCGCGGCGAGTTGTTCCTGGACCGCCGCGTGCCCAGGCCGCCGGCCGTTCCGGGCCTGAAGGGCTCCGGCCAGCCCCGCCGCTTCGCCGGTCACGGCGCAGCTGGGAATCACGCGGGTCAAATCCCAGCCGCTTTTGTCCGCACTGGTGCAGCGGCCGGCCGCATACAGGTTCTGCACGCTCGGTGCGCACAGCGTCCGGTAGGGCAGCGAATAACGGCAGCCGCGCTTTTTCCAGTTGCCGATCATGCCGATAGCATCCTCGAACCAGACGCCCTCGTGCAGATCCTCGCTGAACGCGAACACCCCGTCCAGGCGCCGCGTCATGCGCAAACCGTGAAACGCCGGGATGATCAGGGGGTAGGCGTCCGGGTCCTGGCGGGAACGCATCGCCTGGCTGTGTGTCCGGATCATCTGGCGCATGTCGATGCAGTGCTGGCTGATCGCCTCGATATCCGTACCGGAGTACAGCCGGCTGCCGGCCGGAATATCCGCATAGATCGGGTCCGTCTGCTGGTGCAGGCGCAGGTCGCGGCCGTTGAAACTGAAATACCAGCCGGTCCGCCGGTTGGTCGGGTCGTCGAAGGTCTTTTCCCCGGCAAAATAGAGCACATCGGCATCACCGCTGGCATCGACAAAGGCGCGTCCCGGCAACGTCCGCCGGCCCTGCTTGGTCTCGATGATAACCGCTTCGACCCGGTCCCCCGCTTTCTGCACGCCGGAAACCTGGGCGCTGTAGAGCAGGTCGACCCCGGCTTCGAGCAGCGCTTCCTCCGCGGACAGCATGAACGGGGCTGCCTGGTACTGCACCTGGTAGCGCGGACCTTCCGCGCGATCCTCCCGGCAGCTGGTTGAATCCAGCCACAGCGGCGGGATGTCGCCAGGTCCGTAACGGATGGAAAGCCGCAACAGCTCCTCGGCCAGGCCGCCGGACATCTGCACGCCGTCGCCGTCGCAAAGCGGCAGGTAGATGACGATCAGGCCCAGTGTGGCCAAGCCGCCCAGGGCGTATTCGCGTTCCAGCAGCAGCGTGCTGGCGCCTGTGCGGGCAGCGGACAGGGCAGCCGCAATGCCGGCCGTGCCCCCGCCGCACACGATGACATCATAAGATGGTTTCAGCATAGGGTGGCTCCTCGTCTGGATCTGCTTAGTTCGAACCGGATTTGGGCAGGAACGGCAGCAGTTGGCGGGCAAAACCAGGCAAAGTCATGGTCTGCAGCCAGACGCGGCCGGGCCCGATCAGCGTCGTCAGAAAAAGGCCCTCACCGCCGAACAGGATGTTCTTGAACCCCTTGACCATCTCGGCCTGGTACTGCACCGACTCCTCGTAGGCCGCCACATTGCCGGTGTCGACCTTGATCGTCTCGCCCGGTGCCAGGACACGTTCGACCAGGCTGCCGTCGATCTCGATAAACGCCATCCCGATACCGGACAGGCGCTGCAGGACAAAGCCTTCGCCGCCGAACAGACCTCCGGACAAGCCGCGCACGATGTGCGCGCTTAAACTGACTGAGGGCTGGGCACAGAGAAACGCCGATTTCTGGGCGATGACAGGAATGCGGCTGACATCGATGGCCGCGATGTTGCCTGGGAAACTGCTGGCTAAAACGATCTCCTGATTGGGCCGGCTGGCGGTGTACGTCGCGATAAACAGCGAATCACCGGAAAACATGCGGCCCAGGCCCTTCATCAGGCCGCCCTTCATGTTGGTCTCCATCACAATACCCGCGTCCATCCAGGTCATGCCGCCGGACTGGGTGTAGATGCTCTCCCCGGCGTCCAGGCGGATCGCTACGGCCGGCAGATTGTCGCCGAAAATCTTGTACGAGAGCGGTTTGACCGGACCGCCGCCGTAGGCCGGTTGGGCGAGAGGCTGTTGCACCGGCGGAGCAGCCGGTGCCGGCTGAGCAGCAGCGGTCTGAAAGGGTCGGCCGCAACCGCCGCAGAATCTGGCCTGGTCTGCGTTTTTCGCACCACAGTTAGGACAAAACATGGTCTACCTCCTTGTATGCTCGCTTCTGGATCTGAACGGTTGTATGGTTTCTTAGCGCGGTTGGTGTCGTCTGAACGTATCATATCACAAGGGTTTACGGATGAAAATCAGATCTGACGCACCGATCGCCGCCGCGCCGTGTGACATGATTTAACGGTTGCCCGCATCGGTCCGATGACAACGGCACGCAGGAAAATGTGAAAAGGTCCACAGTTTCGGGGGTTTATTGTCAAGGCCGTAACACACGGCTCGTGCCGGATGGCTTATTTCGTGTTATAATATTTTTACAGGCGGCCTGTTTCTTTCAGCCAGCCGAAAGCCGTTTGGGCTGGTTGGAAACAGACCGCAAGACTGAAAGGAGGACGTAATATGATTCAGGAAATCAGAGATGCCTTGAATGGCACATACGAACGTCGGGCAAGAAACAATGCAGTCGCAGGTCTGACAACCGGTCTGGTGATCGGTGCTTTGGCAGGTATTTTGCTTGCCCCGAAATCAGGCAAGGAAACGCGTGCGGATATTCGTGAAGGCGCGAAAATAGGGGCTGAAAAAGTCAAGGAAACCGCCCACCACCTCGGCGATATCGCCAAAGAGAAGGTTGAGCTTGCCAAGGAAAAGGTCGCGGAAGTAAAAGAGCACATCAAGACCGGCAGACACGCCGCAGAAGCCGCCGCAGAAGCGGTCGAAGAAGTCGTCGAAGAGGCCGTGGAAGAAGCCAGGGCCACATGACTGTCCCGGCAGCCAATACCAGCATCGGGTTGGATAACACCAGCCTGCGCAGAAATGAGGGATTGCCTTGCTGAGTAACTTTGCTCTCGCAACAGAAATTACGCTCGATCTGATGGACCTGCTGCTCGGCATCCTGGTCATTGTCGGGATTGTCTTTGTTGTTTTTTTGATCATTCTGCTGGCCAAACTGGTCGGTACGATGAAAAAAGTCAACAAGCTTGTTGACAGTCTGGATGAACCGGTCACGAAAACCATGGCCCAGTTGCCGGACATGATGAAAAATCTGGATGCCGTTACCAAGGACGTTGCCGTCCTGACCAATTCGGCCAAGGAATCGGTTCCTCATGTCCTGGATGATGTCCAGATCATGACAGGTACCGTGCGCGGCGGTGTCGAAGCGGTCGGCGGCGCGGCCAGGGCCGTCGGCGATGGCGTGTCCAGATTCTTCCACCCAACTCGTGCCGCACATGGTCCGGATATGAACGCCGTCATGGATATCGTGAACAAGGCGCTCGGTGTGGTTTCCTTTTTCGCCAGCCGCAGCAAAAGCCAGAAGAAAACCCGCAGCAAGGGGCGCAGATAAAAAACATCCTGTAAAAAAGGGTCGTTTCACCCCGTGTGAAACGGCCTTTTTTTGTGCTCAGGGTTCGGCGTTTTCTGGATCCGGCTGGATGTTGAGCATGGCCTGGACCGCGGCGGGTTCGACCCGGAACGGCGAACCGCGTCCTTCATAAAACCCGTGCGCCGCAATCATATGCACGTTCAGATCCGTCCAGCGGATCGTTTCGCCAGTCCGCCGATCGCGGCAAACGGTCAGGCGCTTCTCCTCGCGGACATAATCCCGGAACGGGCAGGGAATGAAGCCCCTGTAGTCCGTCACGACAACCTCGAGGTGATCGCCACTGGGTACCGGGGCGCCCAGGCTGGGCAGGCCCAAGGCGGTCAGCGCGCTCAGCTGCCTGGCGATCGCCTGGTGCGTCAGGCCGAGACTAAGCACCAGCGCCTGGTCATCCCGGATGATGTCCGCCAGGCTGCGGGTATCCGTGCCGAGAAAGCCGTCAGCCGAAAAAGCGCCCGGTTTGAGGTTCTCTTCAATTTCCCGTTGCTCAGGTGACTGTTTCATGCGTCCCTCCCGCGTCAGAACTTATCGTAAAAAATCTTGTCCGGCCCGAATCCTTTCGCCTGCAGCACATTGAGGCAGGCGTTGATCATGCCGGGGCTGCCGCACAGGTAGGCTTCCTTGTTCTGGCCGTCTGGGACGAAGCGGTCGACCACTTCGGTGATCAGGCCGATCTCACCCTGCCAGTTGTCTGTCGGCGTTGGCTTTGACAAGGCCGGCACAAAGCGGAAATTCTCATGCTTTTGCTGCAGTTCGCCAAAATAATCGAGATAATACAGGTCGCGCAACGTGACGGCGCCAAAGAAAAACGTCATCTTGTATGGCAGCTGTTTCTCCAGAATATCCAGGATCAGCGAGCGGATCGGAGCCAGACCGGAACCGCCGGCGATGAAAACCAGCTCATCACAATCGCCGCGCAAGTAAAAATCACCATAGGGCCCGCTGATCCTCAGTTCGTCACCCTCTTTCAGCTCCTGGTGGACGTATGTCGTGCAGATGCCCTCGGGCACCTGGCGGACGATCAGCTCGACAACCCTGTCTTCCGACGGGACCGACGCCATCGAATAGGCGCGGAAAACCGATTCGCGGACCTTGCTGTAGGGCTTGGTGTAGAGCTGGACATACTGGCCGGCCTTGAAGCGGATCCGATCCGGTTCCAGCAGTTCCAGGCGCAAGCCCTTGATGTCATGGGTCAGCGTATCGATCCGGGCGATCCGGGTTTTGAATTCCCGGATATTGAACAGCTCTTCCGGGATCAGGATCTTGAGGTTCTGCTTGACCTTGACCTGGCAGGAGAGGCGAAAGCCCGACTGCCGCTCGTCGCCGCTCAGATACGGTTCCTCGGTCGGCAGCAACGGGCCGGCGCCGTCCAGCACCTGGACCTTGCACAGACCGCAGGTTGCCTTGCCGCCGCATGCCGAAGGTATGAAAATACCCTGTCCGGCCAGGGTTGACAGCAAGGAGGAACCACCCGGGACCGTCACCTGGCGGGCGCCTTCATTGATGTCGATCTGGCAATCGCCGTAATTGTTCAGCAGCCGCTCGGCCAGAATGATCAGGATCGCCAGGGCGACAGAGATCAGGGAGATGCTGAGGATGGTCGTCACGATTTCCATTGATTCCGCTCCTGTTCAGGTGCCGCAGCCTTACTGTACGGCAAAGACACCGGAAAAGCCGATAAAGGCCAAGGCCATGAGTCCTGTGATGATGAAGGCGATACCCGGGCCGGCCAGACCGCGCGGCAGCTTGTTGCGGGCCATTTTCTCGCGGATCGCGGCCAGGGCGCTGATCGCCAGCCACCAGCCCAGCCCGCTGCCGGCGGCAAACAGCATCGCCTGCAGGAAGGTGTACTGGCGGATCACCATGAACAGCGTGATGCCGAGGATGGCGCAGTTGACCGTGATCAGGGGCAGGAAGATGCCCAGCTTCAGATACAGGTCGGGCAGGAAGCGGTCCATCGCCATCTCGATGACCTGGACAGCCGCCGCGATGACAATGATGTAGATGATGTACTGGATGTAGACCAGCCCCAGGGGCAGGACCAGGAAGTGATAGATGGCGTAGTTGATCGCCATGGTCAGGATCATGACCAAAGAAACGGCCTTACCCAGGCCGGATGCCGTCTTGTACTCGTTGGACACCGATATGAACGAACACATGCCCAGAAAATTGGACAGAATCATGTTGCTGGTCAGAATCGATGCGAAAAAGATGATGATCGGACTGATCGGCGGCGGGCCATTCATCGCTTATGCCCCCTTTCTCAGCGTTTCGCCGGACCGGGCTTGCCGGCCGGGTTTTTCTTTTTTTCCTGCAGGTTTGAGACGATCCAGATCAAGACGCCGATCAGGAAGAAGGCGGACGGCGGCATCACCATGATCGTCCAGTTGTCCAGCCCGAGCAGGTTGACGTTGTAGCCGAAAATCGTGCCGAACCCGAGCGTTTCGCGGATCAAAGCAATCAGCAGCAGAACCAGCGTGTAGCCGACACCGGCGAAGAAACCGTCCAGCATGGAAGCCAGCGGAGGATTCTTCTGGGCAAAAGCCTCAGCCCGGCCCATGATGATGCAGTTGGTGATGATCAGGGCGACATAGGGGCCCAGCGCCTTGCTGATGTCCGGCAAGGCGGCCTTGATGATCAGGTCGACCAGGATGACATAGGCGGCAATCACCAGCGTCTGCACGATCATGCGGATGCGGCGCGGGATCAGGTTGCGAAGCAGTGAGAGCGTCAGGCTGGACAAGGCGGTGACAAACGTCAGGCCCAGGCCCATGACCAGAGAATTGGCCATCAGGTTGGTCACGGCCAGGCTTG
>LSQX01024067.1_pt2 | contig 17398 bp, 19 predicted proteins | sample 654561 | NCBI WGS metagenome assembly LSQX01 (sample SAMN04489861, study PRJNA283612) | anaerobic digester metagenome | isolation source: 4 biogas reactors fed with cattle manure at either 37C or 55C with and... | place: Denmark: Kongens Lyngby | collected 2014
GGAAGATCGCCTTTAAAGGCAAAGCATCATTTTGAAACTTCAAAAGGCTTTGCCGAAGTGAGCGTCTGTAAGGAAATACTTTGACTGAGCGCTTGTAAGGAAATACTTTGTCTGAGCTCCCTAACCAGATTAAAACCTGATGGGAATATTGGAGCGAGTGATTAGAATTCTATCGAAAGGATATCCATAATCTTTAAGAATGCGCTGTAAACCAATTTTAGCCAACTCATATTCGATCATCGGTGCAGCTTTGATACAATTGATGGAGTTTTTCCTGTCAAAGCGCAGATCCACATGAGGAACGGTCAAGCCGTTTTTTAATGTGTATCCCTTGATCAAGTGCTGAGGATATTTTTCTTCGCTGGATTGGGTGGTGGATAAAACAAACCTATACTCCCGTTCATCTTTGAAACTCTCGTCTTTAAAGAAAAGCCGGAAGGAGTTGAGGTGAGTCCTGAGAAAGTTCTCACTTTCCTTTCTGATTTTATCTTCACTCAAATCAAGGTCTTTTTTTAATTTTTCCAAATCCTGGTTTGCCTCAAGGAGCGTTTCTTTTAAAAGTTGAACCTGCTGATCCGGTTCATAAAGCACATTGCCATGACGCAATAAAACCGTTGAGTGGATGATCGGCTTGATAGATTCCATTAAACTCTCTACTTTAACCCCTATACTATAGCCTTGGTAATTCTTATCCTTGATATAATGATTCCACATACCTAAAGAATCGGAAGCCCTGGAAGCGCAAAAAAGGTAATGATAAGCAGTGTCGTTTGGATCTTTACTCAAACTTTCCGGCAAATCAAAGTTTTCTATGCTTCCCTGACTGTGGGATAGCAGAATTCCCGCAACTTCAGTAAAATAATCATAGTCGATTTCGTCTTGGAGTTGAGTTAAAGCACTTAAAAAGGGCTTTTCAATGTGAATATATTCGGAAATATCGTTCATGAAGCGACAATCGGTAAAACGCAAGGTGTTTTCCTGCAGGATACCTAAAAGGCCCCCGGGAGAAGTATAGTGATAGACAGTCTCTGACACGTCTTGGCGTAAGGGATAATTGCTCCAAGCATGCCCGGAAGAATGGGCTTGATCTTTCACATAAGACAGCTCCTTTCATAAATTTATCAAAAATTATCGCCATTTTGGTTTGAGTCTTGAGTAATTATCGAATAGATTAATCAATTTTTCGGCAGTTTTTTTAATTATTTCAGGTGGATTTTTACCATAGCCCAAAGCCCAAGAAATATGCTCGAAAGCATAGACGGTTATATAATAGGCTAAAAGAGGGTAAAAATCAGGTGGTACTTCGTCGTTAAAATAGCCGGCTATTTGACCATCGGCAAAACTAGGAAAATCTTGGGCTGTCCAAACTATGATAGCGAACTCTTCATACGGGTCACTGATCACACAGCGATCAAAATCAATTATTCCGATTTCTTGCTCTGGAGTAATAATCAAATTGTTGGCATGATAATCTCCGTGTTTGATTATTTGCGGTCTGTTTTTTAAAAAGTGTTTATTTTCTTCTAAAAAGTCCAAACCAATTTGCTCATTGTCGATGGGTAAATTACAGGCATAATAGTCTTTTAAAATCTTTCTTTCAACTTCCTTATAGCGGATCAACCAATCAATTTCTGATTTGACCTTGGAAAGAGAATGTAATTCTGCCAGTGTCTGACCACATTGGTAGCCAATATCGTATTGCTTCTGCTCGCTAAAATCAGCCAATTTCGAGCCCACAGTTTCTCCTTCTATCCAGCTCAAGAGCATGTACATATGAGTTCCTTCTTGACAAAGCCCGAATTCTAAAGGTTTTGGAATGTTTAAAGCAAAAGGCTGTAATCTAATCAGATTGGCAAACTCTTGGTGCTTTAAATGGAGCCGGTCCACTGTGGTTATGCGCAAAATACATTTCTCGCCATTATCAGCAATCAAACGAAACTTGCGTTCCTTTTTGTTGCCACCAGTCAGTTCTTTTATATCTTTCCATTCTTTAAAACGAGGAATTTGACAAAGCCAAGGAAAATCCATCTACTCCACCCCCTATTTTGCTGTTATTTCGCTTAGAATCGAGTAATTTCCTTTTATTTAAAGAAAAAAAGCACCTTCAAAAGCATTAATGCTTTCGAAAGTGCTTTTTACTTGAGTTTTGTTTTTAGGCTTATTCAGGTTGAGTGAGACGGAAGTTTCTGCCTCTGCCTTTTTGCTGTCTCTTCAGACCCAGCATTAAGCCGCCACCCATATTTTGGCCGAAATCCAGTGCGTCTATTCTTGTCAGAATTTCATCGGCTTCTTCCTGGCTCAGTAGCCCAGCTTCGACAGCTTGCTCCAAGCGTTCTTTTCTTTCTGCCACAATTTCAGCTTGGAGAGCTGCGATTTCAACTTCATCCATAGCTTCAAAGTCTAAACGCTGGCACTGGCCTGGTAATTTTTGTAAATTCTCATGACTTTGCTGACGTCCCTTAAAAGGATTGATAAAATTGCCCATTCTTTCTCTTTGGTTAAAGAGATTAAAACTATCGGCTTCTTCCTGGCTCAATAGCCCGGCCTTGACAGCTTGCTCCAAGCGTTCTTTTCTTTCCGCCACAATTTCAGCTTGAAAAGCTTCGATTTCAGTCTCATCCATAGCTTCAAAGTCTAAACGATGGCCCTGTAGTTTTGGCCAATTCTCATCCCCGTGCTGGCGACCTCTAAGAGGATTGATTAAATGGCCAATTCCTTCTCTTTGATTGAAGAAACTGAGCTGGTCGCTATCCGATCTTGCCATTACAGAAAAAGAAAGTGTTCCGATAAGAAGGGTGAGTAAAAGGCTCAAAACAATGATTCTTGATTTTTTCATTTGATTATCTTGTATAATGAACTTATAAGCAAATCCAATATACATTTTCCTTTCCAGATTATTTTTTCTATAATCTTTAATATTCGCTCTGGCTAGATAAAATTACCTAGAGCATTTTTACTCCAGAAATGTTTGGAGTAAAGCTTGTAAGTATAAGATAAACTATCTTTGTGAAAAATCTGTGACATTTTTGTAAAAGTTTAAAGATTATCGAAGCCATAACTTTGCCACAATTTTGTGGTATGATAAAATCAGAATTGAAAAGAGGTGAGTCTATGACCAAGGTTTTAATAGTCGATGATAATAAACAAATAACTCAGCTGCTTTCAGCTTATGTCAAACGGGAAGGTTGGCAGGCCTTTCTGGCTTATGATGGTCTTGAAGCTATTGAGCTTTTTAGGACTGAAGCTCCTGATGTTATTTTATTAGATGTAATGCTCCCTGGTATTGATGGTTTTGAGGTCTGTCGACAAATCAGAAAAGATTCTCAAATTCCTATAATAATGGTTACGGCTCGCGGCGAGGATTTTGAAAAAATTATGGGTTTAGAAATAGGAGCCGATGATTATATCGTTAAACCCTTTTCTCCTCAAGAAGTGATGGCCAGAGTCAAAGCGATTTTGCGCAGGGTCAGTCCAGACTCAAATCAAAAGAGTGAGGCAGTGAGCTTGGGCAATTTGAAAATAGAGCCTGATCAATTCAGGGTTACTCTGCAAGGGGAACCAGTTGTTTTGACTAAAAAGGAATTCGATCTTCTGCTCACCCTTGTTTACAATAAAAACCTAGTCCTCAATCGTGATCAATTATTGGATAAAGTCTGGGGTTATGATTATTATGGAGATACTCGCACTGTTGACTCTCACATAAAAAGGCTGAGAGCAAAATTCGAGAAACATCCTAAAAAAGGATGGGACATTAAGACCATCTGGGGTGTTGGCTACAAATTAGAGGAAAATCAAGATGAAGAGTAAAATTACCTTTAAATTAGCTGCTGTTTTCATGCTGCTCCTGCTTATTTTCTCTTTGAGCGTCAGTTTATTCTATAGCAATTTGTTGCGCAATCGTTTAGTGGAGACTCATAAAGAGGAACTTTTAGAGCAAGCACAAAAGATCTCTCAAGTTTTGACCGATAATATTTTACCATCCCCGTCCCAGCATATGGGAGGCGGGCGCATGGGCATGTACGGCACCTATTTGAGAGCATTGAATACTTTAGCCGGAGCCGATATTTGGCTCGTCGACCAAGAACTGAATATCATGACCGGTTTAGGGGGACCTCAAGGAAAGCTTAATTATAAAGATTTGCCAGCTGATGCTGATCAAGTTGTTAAAGAAGTTTTTCAAGGTGAAAATTCCTTTAGCACTAAATTTCCCTCCATGATGGAGGAGCCTACACTTACCGTTGGCGTGCCTCTCTACAGCAGCAACAAAATACTGGGAGCTCTGCTTCTACACTCCCCTATCAAGGGTTTAGAGGCCAGTATAGCCTTGGGCTTGCGCACCTTTGCCCTGAGTATTCTCTTTGCTTTAGGCTTGGCCTTGCTATTGGCCTTGTTTTTAGCTTATAATTTAACTAAACCTTTAAAAGCTATGGCTAAAACAGCTTTAGCTCTGGCTCAAGGGGACTACTCTAGCAAGACCGGAGTAAAAAGTAAGGATGAAATCGGAGAATTGGCCGCCAACCTAGATCAATTAGGAGAGCATCTCAGTTCAGCCGAAAAATCCAGAGAAAAACTGGAAAGTTTGCGCAAGGATTTTCTAGCAAATATCTCTCATGAATTGCGTACACCTATTACCGTTATAAGAGGCTCGGCAGAGGCTCTCTTAGATGGAGTCATCGAAGGAAAAGAAGGAATAGAAGAATATCAAGGTCAAATTGTTGCTGAGAGTATTTTTTTACAGAGCTTAGTTGAAGATTTGCTGGATTTGTCAAAATTACAAAACCCAGATCTGACTATAAGCAAAGAAGACATAGATTTAATCCAAGTGCTCAAAGATGTAAAGAGAAGCGCCGACACACTTGCTGCCCCTAAAGAAATAGAAGTAAGCTTAAAACTTGAGGAGCAGCATCGCTTAATTCAAGGCGATTATCTGCGCTTGCGCCAGATGTTTTTAATAATTTTGGACAATGCCATAAAATTCAGTTCGGAAAAATCCAAAGTTGTAATTGAAACTATGGGCGATCGAGTGATCATTGCAGATCAGGGGATTGGCATTAGACCAGAGGATTTGCCCTATATCTTTGATAGATTTTACAAGGCAGATAATGATTTAAAACAACCTGGCAGTGGTTTAGGCCTTGTTATAGCCAAAGAGATAGCCAATAAACACGGAATTGGCTTGGAAGTGGAGAGTGAGTTTAAAGAAGGCACTGAATTTATATTTTTCTTGCCGTGATAATTGAATCAGTAAAACATTGGGAGGGATTGTTTTGGAAGACATGGTTTTCAGCAAGTTCTTAGCGCGCAATTTCTTTGCTTGGGAAAACTTGTCGCAAAAAGAACAGGATGCTTTTTTGGCCAACACTAAGTTAATGCAAATACCTAAATACACTTGTATTCACAGCGGCGATCAAACATGTGCCGGGCTTTTAAGCGTGCGCAGTGGTATGCTTCGTATCTATCTGCTTTCAGAAGAAGGTCGGGATATTACCCTTTATCGTTTGGGGCCAGGAGATATGTGTATTCTCTCAGCTTCCTGCATGCTCAGCAATATAACCTTCGATGTCCATATCGATACAGAAGAGGATACTGAGCTTTGGATGACTTCGGCTCCCTTTTTTGCCAATCTTTCAGACAACAATATCTATGTGGAATGTTTTTCCTATAAATTGGCAGCGGACAGATTTTCCGATGTCATGTGGGCAATGCAGCAGTTGCTCTTTATGAAGATGGATAAGCGCTTAGCTATCTTCCTTTGGGATGAAATGGCTAAAACTGACAGTGAAACCATACTCTATACCCACGAACAAGTGGCCAAGTATATGGGCAGCGCCAGAGAAGTTGTGACCAGAATGTTGAAGCATTTTGTTGAAGAAGGAATTGTCCAGCTTTCGCGAGGCGGTATAAAAATTTTAAACAAAGAAAAGTTGAGAGAATTGACTTTTTAAAAAAATCAAAACACAAATATATACAAAATTCTACCAAATAAGATATTGACATATGTCAGAAAGTAAGTATAATAGAGATAGTAAATGACATATGTCAAAAACTTAGGAGGTGAATATTATGCCAATGAGAGATATGACAGGCCCCAGAGGAAGAGGTCCCAGAACCGGAAGAGGTATGGGTCCATGCAACCCAGATTATCCTGTATACGATAGGAGCTATGGTTACGGCTATGGCTATGGTGGTCGTAGAGGTAGACGAGGTATGCGAGGCCGCGGCTTTGATGGTTATCGTGCTTATGGTTTCGGTGGTGGCTATGGTTATGGCTATGCACCCGAATTTAATCAAGAAGAAATCCTTCCAGCTGATCGCAAAGAAATTCTAGCACGTCGCAAAGCTTATTTACAAGAAAGATTAGCAGCAGTGGAACAGCTTCTGGCCCAAGACGAAAAAGAAATGGAATAAACTAATTGAAGGGTGTGATCTCTTTGCCAAACTTTGATGGAAGAGGGCCAAGAGGCCTCGGCCCTTTAAGTGGCAGAGGCCGAGGGTATTGTGTTGTCAATTGGCACAGGGTCTTTATCTTCATTATTTTGATTTTAGGTTTTCTAAAAATCATGAATAAAGAAGATGAGTTTATAAAATCCTGAGCTAAAAAACACACTCTCAAAAGTTAAAAGTGAAGCCGGAGTAAAACTCCGGCTTTTGCTTAATAAAAATATCGAACCAGTAGATATTAGCCGGAATCAGCTGAGTTGTTGACATATGACATTTCAAAGCTTAAAATTAAAATAGTCAATGGAGGAGGTGATTGTTTGTCTAGACCCAGAAAATGGCGCCATGTTTGCAGTTTGCCCGAACACAATGAATTTGGTCCTTTAAATGCACCCAGAAGACGAGGTCAAGCGGTTATTCTTGGAGTCGATGAATATGAGACGATCAGGTTGATCGATCATGTTGGTTTTACTCAGGCGGAATGTGCTGCTCAGATGAATGTAGCCCGGACAACCGTCCAGAAAATATATAGTGATGCTCGTAAAAAAGTAGCTGAAGCTTTGGTCAATGGCAGGCTTTTAATCATTGAAGGTGGAGATTATCGTCTTTGCGATGGCGAAAGTCAATTGTGTGACAGCCGTAGTTGTTTTCGACAGCGGCGGGGTCGTATGAACAGATCTCCCCGTGATATGAATATAGATTAATCCAGAGTCAGACAAAGGAGTTTTTAAAATGAGTGAAACAAATAACCCCCAATTCGATTTCAGCATTAAATTGCATGATGCCAGCTCAGTAAAAAAAGTATTTGCTGTAGTCAGCGGCAAAGGCGGCGTAGGGAAATCCTTAGTTACATCACTATTGGCAGTTACTATGCAACGCCTAGGCTATAAGACTGCAATTTTGGATGCTGATATTACAGGTCCTTCGATTCCTAAAATTTTTGGACTGAACGAAAAAGCTCAGGTCGATGAACTTGGTCTTTATCCGGTTAAGAGCAAGACAGGCATAGATATTATGTCGATCAACTTGTTGTTAGAAAATGTAGACGTACCTGTAGTTTGGCGCGGTCCAATCATCGCAGGAACGGTCAAACAATTCTGGTCCGATGTAATCTGGGATGATATCGATTATATGTTTGTCGATTTGCCTCCGGGGACTGGCGATGTACCTTTGACAGTCTTTCAATCTTTGCCGGTTGATGGCATCATAGTTGTGACTTCGCCTCAGGAACTGGTTTCCTTAATAGTTTCCAAAGCTGTTAAGATGGCTGAAATGATGAATATACCCATCGTTGGTCTGGTGGAAAACTATTCGTATTTCCAAGCTCCCGACACCAAGAAAAAGTATCAGATTTTTGGTGAGAGTCATATTGATGAAATTGCAGAAAAATTCAACCTAAACGTTTTAGCAAAATTGCCAATCGATCCGGACTTGGCCAAGCTTTGTGACTTAGGAAGCATCGAAGCCTTTAAGGGTGAGTGGGTTGAGGAATTGGCCGAGCTTTTAGAAAAAATTGAGGTGAAAGAAGAATGATAATTGCTGTTGCTTCAAATCAGGGTAGAATAGCCGACCATTTTGGTTATGCCCAAGAGTTTATACTCTTCCAAATTGAAGATAAAAATCTAGTCTCACAAAATAATATTGCTAACCCGGGTCATAAACCGGGTTTTTTGCCAGTTTACCTAGCTGATTTAAATGTAAAAGTGATTATTTCTGCTGGCATGGGAGCAAGTGCTGTCAATCTTTTCAATCAAAGAAATATCGAAGTAATCACCGGAGTAAGTGGTCAAAGTGAAATGGTTGTTCAAGATTATCTTCTGGGTAAATTAAAACCAACCGGCAATATTTGCCATCAACATGATCAGGCCGACGATAGTGACGAGAGTGCCTAAATGACCTGGGTCTTTTATCTTTTTACTGGTGTTGCTTTTCTTGCTTCCTTGCTCAAAAGTAAAGAAAAGACAAAAAAAGCCATGATCAAAGCATGGCGAGCTTTCGAAAATATTTTGCCTCAATTTTCTGCCATTCTTTTACTGATTGGCATAATGTTGGCTGTTTTAACTCCTCAGCAAATTTCCTCCTTATTAGGCGATCAAGCGGGCTTTTGGGGCGTGCTTCTAGCCATAGCCTTAGGGGCAATCACCTTAATGCCGGGCTTTGTCGCTTTTCCCTTAGCTGCTGCTCTTCTCCAAAATGGTGCGGGCACCATGCAAATCGCTGCTTTCATCTCTTCTTTGATGATGGTCGGTATAATTACCATGCCCATGGAAATACAATATTTTGGTCGTAAAGGCGCCTTTCTGCGCAACGGATTAGCCTTGGTCTTTTCCTTAATCGTTGCAGTAGTTATGGGGGTGGTCTTTAGATGAACAAGGTTTTAGCTTTGCTCAAACGCTATGCTCTCTTTTTTGTTTTGCTGATCGTCTATGCCGGGTTATTCGTCAAAACACCGGAAATTGGGCAAACAGCCATGGGTATCACCTTGAAAAACGTTAAAGAAATGCTGATCGTTGTCCCCCCGATTTTTCTTTTGTTGGGGCTTTTGGATATCTGGGTTGAAAGAGATACCATGATGAAATACATGGGTGAAAACTCAGGTATCATAGGTGTGGTTTTAGCCTTTCTCCTAGGTTCAATGGCAGCCGGTCCTCTCTATGGGGCCTTTCCTTTAGCAGCCATGCTTTTGAAAAAGGGCAGTAAATTCAGCAATGTCTATATACTTTTAGGAGCTTGGTCGACAACTAAAATACCTTTAATCATGTTTGAGGCGAGTTCCATGGGGCTAGAATTCATGCTGGTCCGTTTGGCTTTAAATTTAGTCGGTATAGTAGCGATTGCTCTCATTATCGATAAGGTTTTAAGCAAAGAAGAAAAGGCTGAAATCATAGAAAAAGCAGCCGATCTTTAACAGATCTTTATAAAAAGAGCAGCTGATAATTTCTACCAATAGAATTAGCGATAGCTCTGCCTAAATGAAAAAGTTTTGATGATAATTTTACTGAAAAAGAAAAAAACTGAAATCATAGAAAAAGCAACTGATCTTCAACAGTTTGCTTTAAAATGACCAGCTGCTAGTCTAAACTAATATAATCAATCAAGGTTGTGCTTGAACAAAAAAGTGCTTAGGTGATACTATCACTGAAAATGATAGTAAATAAAATTAAAATAGAGCAGATGTAGCTACATCTGCTCTATTTTTTTGCTTTAGTTAATTATTTTACTGCCAGATAGATGACTTGGCCTCCTGATTCTAGGGGACGGTCTAAATAGGCTTCAAAACTCTGGTAATTAGCCCTGGCTTCAATCAAGGAAATGAAGCGCTTGTAATTGATCGAATAGATTTGCATATTTTCAGCGAAGGCCAGATAGGCATTGCCTAAGTTTAAACCTTGATCAAAATCAAAGTGATTTTTGTTAGCGGTGAATTCCATTTCCAAAGGTTCTAAATAGAAGTTTTTAAAGGAAGAAGGTTTGCCCATGCCTTTAGGCACTTTAACCGGATGATTGTTATAACGCTCATCGGGCCAGTGGCGCACATTGAAACTGAGATGAGTATCGGGGCCCAGAACATCCAATTGGTAGGATGTCACAGATGTATAGGGGTTGCCGCTACCATCGATCAGGGTTTCTTCTATGGGTGTTACTTTGAGCCGACCATAATCCCAACCTTTACTGCTCACATCAGCTAAAACAATCGCGATGATTTGGTTATATCTATCTTTTACCACAAAGCGAATATCTTCTTCTTTTACCTTTTCAGAATCAAGATCGCTGAAAGCTAGAGGAAGCAAAGGTGCATCCTCTGTTACTTGCATAAATATTTTTACATCTTGACTGACCTTATTGGAGTCAATTGACCAATTTTTAAGATCCCAAGGGGCTTTAACTTGATCGGTTAATGTGTAAGCAAAAACATTGAAGCTTTCCATGTTCATGTTTTGGCTGACCTCAACCAGCTGGCCTTTTAGAGTCAAAAGACCGTTGATATAGCCTTGGTAGGCTGAATAGACCAGTTCGTGAGAGCTCAGGTTAGCTCTGCCGTTAATCTCCATGCCGTTGAGCAATTCAATCTGAGCATTGCCGGCGCTATCAATTTCCTTTAAGACACCGATTTGCCGATAGCTGAACTCTGCGGCGGGAACTGCTCCAACCGGTTGACCTAACACATCAAAGAAGAGAATTACCTGACTGTTCAATCTAATTCTTTCAAAAGATCGAGCAGCCTCTTCGCTCAATTGGAATTCCTGATCGAAGACGGTAATTTTTTCAGGATAGCTATATGAGGGATAGCCTTTTTGATAATAACCCTTTAATTTTGTATCGCTGACATAATAGATGCCCTCTCTGCCATCAAAGGAAACCACATCGTATTTTTTGATCTGACTGGGCTTGATCAAATGCCCGCCCTTGTAAACTAAGGCATCTTCAGGGACTTTTTCGTCACTATTTACCTGATAGATAAAGCTGTAGGTCAGGCTTTTGGTGTTGGTCACCGTGATGAAATTAATTTTGCCAAATTGATCAAAGTAAATGCGCACTGGTTGTTCCGGTGTCAGATTGAACCAAGATAATTGATAGAGCTCAACTTTTCCGTTAAAATATACTTCTGTATTGCGAGGAATATTATAGCTGCCCCGATTTGTTTCCAATCGATCAGCATAGGAGTTTATAATTTCTCCTTCGATGAAATTTGAAATTTCGGGTAAAAAGCCTAAAATTTTGTTCTCTTCATTTAGATCGTAAATCAGTCGGCCTTTTTGCCCGATCAGGCTTAAGGCGGGTGTATTCAAAAGTGTAAATTGTTGCTCTTCACCGTTGATCAAGAATTCACTTTGGCCTTTGCTCAAATCAGCTTGAGTTTGCCAGGTGTTTAAAAGCAGAGCATCTTCTAGAATATTAGGATAGAGCTGATTTAAAAATAGGGTATTGCTCTTGGTTTTGGTTTGTAAAAGTTGAACTGCCAAGAGGGCTCCTTGGCTGCGCTTGAGGGGTGTATTGGCTTCTGAGCCTGAAATTTTGGCTAAGCCCAATTGTTCGGCTTTGGTCATGTAGTTTTCCGGCCAGAAGGGCCCGATATCTTCGATGGTATAGCCCAGAACATTTAAATAGATGGTGATGGCTTGAGCGTAAGTAAGCTCAGCTTCTGGTTTGAAGGTCCCGTCAGGAAAACCTCGCAAGATTTGGTATTTACGCACAGCAGCATTGATATAGGGAGCGTCGAGAGAATCACTTTTCACATCAGGAAAAATGGTGAAGTTGTTGTAGAGAATCGTTTCGTTGAAGCCCAACATTTTAACCGTTAGACTGGCAAATTCTCCTCGGGTCAGGAAGTCGTGCTTGGAGAAAGCGTTTTCAGAATATTCTTCCATCAACCCCAAGGACACTGCTATATGAGCAGCTTCTCTTTCCAATGGGTCTGCAATATCTTGGTAGGCTAAAACACTGCCAGCGAAGAGTAGGCTTAAAAGCAGAGAAAAGATAAAGATTTTAGATTTTGACATAGTGACCTCCTTATTGTGCTCGCAATGCTTCGATTGGGTGAAGTTTTGATGCTTTGTTGGCTGGATAAAAGCCAAAGAAGATGCCTAAAATAGCTGAAAAGAGAAATGCTCCGGTCATAATCACAGGGGACGGTATCAGCACCCTCTGGATCAGAGCGGCTCCTGCCAGAGCTGAGCCAAAAACTCCCATCAAGATGCCTAAAAAACCACCGAAAGCACTGACTGTTGCAGCTTCGATGAGAAACTGTATTATGATATCCAGACGTTTGGCCCCGATTGCTGTGCGGATGCCAATTTCTCTGGTTCTTTCGGTTACCGAAACCAACATGATGTTCATAATGCCGATGCCTCCGACCATTAAGGAAATTCCGGCAATTCCTCCGACGATCATGCTGATCATTTTGGTTTGTTCGCTCATCTCGTCTTGCCATTCGTTTTGCGAGTAAACATTATAATACCAGTCTTGATTGAATTTGGTGGCTAGAAAGGCGCGGATCAGTTCGATCGCCTTTTCTGTAGACTCGTTATCTTTGGCTTGGGCGATATAGCCGTTGATACTATCGTAGGGGCTGAAAGTTCGCATCAGAGTATAGGGCATGACCATCATATCGTCGTGAGACCAACGCTCTCCATTGGCTCTGGCCTTATAGACCCCGATAACGGTTACCTCTTCCCCCATGATTTTCATTGTTTTACCGATGGCATTTTCTAAGCCGAAGAGCTCTTGCCGCACCCTTTCTCCCAGTAACACAACTTTAACTCGGTTTTTCACATCAGCAAAGGAAATATCTCTGCCGGATTCAATATCGTAGCCCATGGTGTTGGTAAATTGTTCGTTGCCATAGTGCAGGGTCGTATCATCTATTGATTTTGAACGGTATTTAATATTGTTCGACCAAGTTTGGCTGTTGGGTGTAATCGATGTTATATGCTCCGAAAGTCCGGAAGTATATTCGAAGAGCTCGTCGGAAATATTGAGGTTGTCGCTCCAAATATTTATTGAGATGGTGTTACGAGCCATCATATACCAGGTTTCCATCTGTTTGGCAGTGTAGCCCTGAATTAGGGTAACCAGGATGATAACCGAGCTGACACCGATGATGATACCCAGCATGGTCAAAAAAGAACGCATTTTGTTGGTGAAGATGGATTTCATAGCCATGTTAAAAGCTCTGATAAAGACCATTTAAAACACCCCCAATGTGTCGGCCGGCCTATTGATTCGATCATCGATGATCTTTCCGTCTTGTAAGGTGATGATTCTTTTGGCAAAAGAGGCTAGCTGTTGGTCGTGGGTAATCAAGAGCACGGTATTGCCTTCTTCATTCAGCTCGATGAGTTTTTCCATGATATCTGCTCCTGATTTAGAATCCAGATTACCGGTGGGTTCATCGGCCATGATGATGGGGGGGTCTGTAACAATGGCTCGGGCAATGGCAACTCTTTGTTGCTGCCCTCCGGACAGTTCTTGAGGTCGGTGCTGCATGCGGTCGAAAAGCCCCACGGCATCTAAAGCCATGACTGTGCGTTCTCGTCTTTCTCTGCGGCCAACTCCTTGATAAATCAAGGGCAATTCGACGTTTTCGAAAGCAGTCAGAGCCGTTATCAGATTAAAACCCTGAAAGATAAAGCCGATTTCGTGACTGCGGATCAGGCTCAGCCTTGAGGGCTTCATTTCGTTGACCGGTAGGCCTCGAAGATGATAGCTGCCATAAGTGGGTATATCCAAACAGCCTAAGATGTTCATCAAGGTTGATTTGCCCGAACCGGATTGGCCTAATACGGCAATAAATTCTCTTTCATTTACATTTAAGGACACATTGTTTAAGGCTTTTACTTCTGCCGCAGAGTTTTCGTTATAAATTTTGCTGATCATCTTTGCTTCGATGAGTACAGACATATGCGGCCTCCTTTAAAATATGATGCCTCCGCCATAATTAGGCATGTTGCTTTGTTGTAAATAGACCTCTGTTCCTTCTTCTAGACCTTCGATGATTTCTGTATTGTTGGCATCGGATAGACCAATAGTCACTCCGATAGCAACAAAATCTTTGGGTAAGAAGTCTTCAGGCAAGTCGAGAATCTCTGGGAATTGGTCTTTGATACTTTTGGGAATAAAGACAGCGGGTCCGAATTCCGTATTGATAATAGCGGCGCTTGGGACCATCAAACAATCTTCTTTGGTTATGGCATTGATATAATAGGAAACTCCCATACCGGGTTTAAGGGCTCCGGGGTTGTTGACGCTGATCGTCGCTGGGAAATAAGCAGGGCCCCCTCGGTCTCCGGCTGAAGTAGCTTCGTAGCTGAGCTCTGTAATAATTCCCTCCATGAAGACCGTGCCTTCCATCTGATCGTATTGAACAGAAACAGGCATGCCCAATTGAACATGGGAGATATCCATTTCGTCGATATTGGTGCTAATGGTCATTTCTGATAAATCGGCAATGACCAAGGCAGGGGTACCGGCTCCCGATAAAACACTGCCCGGTTGAATGACCAGGCTGGTGATCAGACCGTTGATTGGGCTGGTCGTAATTGTTTCAGCCGCTTGCTTGGCTAAATCGGAAACACGCTCGCCCAGAGCAACTAGAGATTTCTTTTCATCTTCGAGAGTTTGGATCAAATTATTGTTGGATAAAATTAAGAGCTCTTGACCTTTTTTATAATCGGAATATTCGATTAAATCGACCTTGACACTTTCGCCACTGCTTTTGGCAACTAGATTGATTTCTTGACTGAAAGCTAAATAATCGTAATCGTAGGGCAAAAGCTTTTCGTTTTGATTGTTGACTATGTAAGCGGTTGCCTCCAGACCCTCGGTCAAGGTACCTGGGTTTTTCATGGAAAAATTGACTCGAAAGCAAATTGTGCCATCGGGATTGACCTTGCGAATAGGCTCCACTGAATCGACTTTTCCCGTCAAGGTAGTCATTGTGGCGGGCACGGAGATCTTAGCGCTCATTCCCTCTTTAATTTGCCCTAAATAACCATAGGTAAAATAAAGACTGAGACTCATGGTAGAATCATCGACTAAGCGGCCTAGACTTTGACCGGCATTTACATATTCACCGTTTTTAATCTTTTCAGCTTGAATCAGATGTCCGTCGAAAGGTGTCGTTAAGACTAGATTCTCTACGTCTTGGCGCAGTGAATTTACCCTATCGCTGAGTTGCATATATTCTTTGTTGGCTTGAGAAAGCTTTTCCCTAGTTTCTTCGGCATCGATTTTAAAGAGGGCGTCGCCTTTTTTGACTTCCTTACCAACAGAAACGTAGACTTCATCGATTGTGCCGATTATTTTGCCTCCGATTTCGGCTTTTTCCTTTGGTGCAGCCGAACCCCAGCCACTGATGTTAACACCTAAAGTGCCTCGCATAGCGTAGCCCGTATAAATTTCCTGTTCGCCCGAGCCGGTTTGCATAAATTTTTGCATCAAAAACCAGCTGCCCAAAGCGACCGCCAACAAAATCAGAACGGCCAAGGCGATTTTTACCTTAGTTGAACGTCCTTTTCTCAGTTGGCTTTCATAGGCAGCATACTTGTTGCGAGCAATTTGCTGTTTATCAAGGGTTGAATCAACAGCTTGATTGTTTTGAGAGTCGGTTGTCATAAATTTATCCTCCTCATTGTAAAGCATTGAAAAAAATGCTAGTATCCTATACTAAGACGAAGAAATAACATAATAAGTTCCAAAATTTGATAAAACTTTCACAAAACACTGACTCAATTATAGCTTGAATTCAAGAAAATTGAAATGAATTTCTGATTTTAATCAAAAACTCTTAGAAAATATTAAGAATCCTTAGAAAGGACAAATAGTCATGATCTATTTAATAGCTTTTGTTGAGGGCCTAATAACGTTCATTTCCCCCTGTCTCTTGCCTATGTTGCCTTTGTATCTCCTCTATTTTGCCGGACAAGGTACAGCGAGCTCAAAGCCAGGCACTAATTCAACCTTGGTAATTAAAGATTTCAGCTCGAAAAAGGAAGTTCCTGAAACAAATCAGAGAAAAACATTGTTCAATGCTCTGGCTTTTATTTTAGGCTTTACACTTGTTTTCGTTACCATGGGGGCTTTCGCCGGCACGATTGGCAGTTTCTTACGCAGCAAACAAAAGATTGTAGATATCATTGCCGGCTTGATCATCATCGCCTTTGGTTTAGACTTTATGGAACTTTTACCCTTTGCTATTTTTAAAGGCAACCAAAGCCAAAGGTCGGTTGGAGAGCTGAATGTCTGGTCTTCCTTTTTGTTCGGCTTAGTTTTTTCTATCGGCTGGACTCCCTGTGTTGGCGTGTTTTTAGGTTCGGCACTGATCTTAGCTTCCAAGCAAGGCTCAGTCTATAAAGGTATTCTGATGCTTTTCTCCTATTCTATGGGCTTAGGCATTCCTTTTTTAATCAGTGCTCTCTTGGTCGACCGATTGAAATCTACCTTTCAGTGGATCAAGGACAATTACACACCCATTCGCTTTGCCTCCGGTTTGTTTTTAGTTGTGATAGGAGTTACCATGATGTTCGGTTGGTTAGGGCGTCTCTTAACATTTTTGAGCTAAGGCATTAGGCTTAGTTCTTATTAGATTTAGTTTTAGAAAGTAAGAGGCTTTTATGGATTAAGTACGATTACACACCCTTTCGCTTTGCCTCCGGTTTGTTTTTAGTCTTAATTGGAATTACCATGATGTTTGGCTGGTTAGGGCGTCTCTTAACATTTTTGAGCTAAGGCATTAGGCTTAGTTCTTATTAGATTTAGTTTTAGAAAGTAAGAGGTTTATTATGAAAGATAAAGCAAAATGGCTTTTTATGGTTTTGTTGTTGGTGGCTCTACTGTTTGGAGCCACTGAAGGTTATAAGATATTGACCTCCCGTTATGGTGCCTTGAATTTTCAGGAAACCCAAGATCCGGAGGAAGACCCGGAGGTTGAACGATTTGAAGTTCCAAATTTTACCCTGCTCGATGCTGAAGAAGAGTTGATAGAATTTCAAGACTTGCTCGGTCGTCCCATGATTATCAATTTCTGGGCCAGTTGGTGCCCCTTCTGTTTGGAGGAAATGCCATATTTTGAAACTGTCTATCAGGAATATGGAGAGGAAATTCAGTTTATGATGATCGACAGCATCGACGGCAGCAGAGAAACCTTGGCCAAAGGCAAGGAATATTTGGCTAAATTCGATTATACCTTTCCGGTTTTCTTTGATACGGAACTGGACGCCACCATGGCCTTTGGTATTCAGGCCTATCCAGCAACCTTTTTGGTCGACCAAGAAGGATATTTTGTCGCCTGGATCAATGGCATGACCGATGAAAAAACTCTGCGCTTGGCAGTTGATATGCTTTTAGACAAATAAAAAAATGGTAGAACCTAAGTTGGTTCTACCATTTTTCTTTTCAAATTGGAAAATCAATTGCTGGTTTAAATTTGAGGGTGCAATTTTGTTACCCTAACGCTTAAAAT
>LSQX01189469.1_pt2 | contig 17397 bp, 11 predicted proteins | sample 654561 | NCBI WGS metagenome assembly LSQX01 (sample SAMN04489861, study PRJNA283612) | anaerobic digester metagenome | isolation source: 4 biogas reactors fed with cattle manure at either 37C or 55C with and... | place: Denmark: Kongens Lyngby | collected 2014
CCGCCGGTGACCGGTATCTGCCGGAGATGGGTGAAGGCAGAATGGGGATCAACCGGCGTATCGCCGTGTGAAGGATAGCCCACGATCATGGATGTCCCCCAGGGATTGCAGCCCAGGAGCCAGTCACGCATGGCTGTCTCTATCTCCAGGAAAGCGTCATCGCCGGTGATCTCATGGTAGAGACGGCACTGGGTAACAAAGCCCACCGTCAGGTTATTGGAACACCAGATAAAGGGTATCCCGTGCAGGAAAGCATTCCCCCCTGCCCTCTCCTTCACGCGCTGCAGTCCGCTTTTCATATTGCGGATAAACTCCTTCCGTGCACGGAGGTCATCGTGCTGCACCGCCAGATGGTAGTTACCCAGGTTCACAAAAGGGTACCACTGGTAATGCCGTGCCGAGTCGGCACCCATCCATGGTGTCACCGGCTCCAGCCGTCCGTAGTTCACAGCTTGCTGCAGGTATGCTCCCTCACTGAAGGTGTGGTACATCTCTGCAGCCGCCAGCTGCATATCATCCGCCCAGTTATCCTCTTCATAAAAATAGGGTGCCCCGCCGGGTGCAGTCTGTGAGACACCGGGGTTCTCCGCTCCTTTCCGGTAGGCATCTGCCGCTTTCTGTTGCAACAGCTCCGCAAACCCGGGATAATAATCTGCCAGCACCCTGCCTCCCAGCGAGAAGGAGGAAGCATACTTGCCCAGTGTAGAGGCCATGCCTGTACTCCGGTTGGTGTATTTGAACAACCCCTGTGGCTTTGAACTGACAAAATAGACGGGTCGTTCCATCCCTGCCCCCCAGCCGTAATCCACCTGCTGCTCGTTGGGCAGCGTAAAGCCCGCATGATCCCTGTCGTCCGCCAGCTGGTTGAAGTAGGTGGCAGAATCAGGGTTCATCCTCACCAGCCAGTCCAGCCCCCATTTCGCCTCATCCAGGATATCGGGGATACCGTTGGCACCTTCATGACCGTTGGCATCGTAGTGGTCACCAAAAGCTTCAGGATAGCGGCTGTAGGCAAAGAGCATCTGATAAACCGCGTTGGCCGACGTGGCTACATACTGCAGGTAATCGGAGGCATCGTGCCACCCGCCGGTGGTGTTGAAATACAGGCCGTCTCTTTCTCCGTCAGGATCACCCACAGAGATGGCATCATGCACATGACAGGAGTCACGCAGGAAGGGATTGTACCCACAACGCTGCTGACGCATATACTTGAGTGGTATCTCCGCCGCACCGGCATAAATATCGTTGCCTATCTTAAATGGGACCGATTGCACGCCATGGGCTCTGATGATGTAGGTGCCGGGAACGGTGAAAGCGGAGAAATCGAGACGGGCCGTCTGTCTGAACGACCAGAGCGGGCCGGTTTGTTTCACCTCGCTGCTGCTGAAGAGCTGCTCCCCTGAAACAGCATCGAGTAGTTCAAAAGAGGTTACCTCGCCCTCTCCCTTGCTGATCCAGACAGCCACCTTCACATCATCCTCCAGATAACCCACCTGGTTCACGCGGATCCAGCTTTGTTCGGTTGCTGCGATCCGGAGGCAAAGGAAAAAAGAGAATAAAAACAATACAATCTGTCGTCTCTTCATTGGTTTTGATTTAGATGTTTCTGTTCATCAATAGAAAAAGAGGTTGTACCGTTATTGAGACGACACAACCCCTTCCTACATCACATTTGGTCAGTTGCTAACCGTCTCCCAGCCGGGATTCTGTGCCAGCGTGACACCCTTGGTCTTGTAGAGTGCAATCTGGTCGAGCGGGATGGGATAAAGGTAATCCTTCGCGGCATGAACACGCAGCAGGGAGGCGTCGGAAATGGGTTTGAGGTATCCGGCATTACCTGCCCTGTCAAGCTTGATGGGATCGAGACTGGAAAGCGTCAGTGGTGTTGAGGGAGCATAGGTCTCATTGTACCATGTCACATACCGCTCCTTGTCTATCCATGCACCGAGGTTCAGCTTGCTGTTGATCGCCATATCGGCATACTCCAGCTTTCCCCAGCGCCGCAGGTCATTGAAGCGGATCCCCTCATATACCAGTTCGGTGCGTCGTTCACGGCGTATCTCCCAGAGGATGGGTGAGACATCGGCATCGCGGGACGGATCGTTCAGGGTGACACCACCCACCATCAGCTGATTGCCGGCAAGGGTGAGATGCGGCATCGAGGTGCTCGGCCGGTCACGAATCCTGTTGATACTGTTGTCAAAATCAGACTGCACCAGGGTATAGGCACCCAGATCAGCCAGCTCGGCTGCAGCCTCAATGTAGTTCATCAGCACCTCGTTCAGCTTCATCACCGGAGCATCGGTGATATTGGTGCTGCTCTTACCGCCGGGATCATCTATCAGCGACTCATTCACAAAACGGTTGGTGAAATAACCCGATGCAGCATAAATGGTATGAACACCCTCGAGCCGCAACCCATCGGTATCGATGATGGCATGCAGTCGGGGATCACGGTCGGCGATCTCGTCGAAGAACCAGTCGTCTCCCCTGAAAAGGCTGTTTTCCGGCTGCGTAATAGGCAGGCCGTTGGTGGAAAGATAGCTCTCTATCAGGCTCCGCGAGGGACTGCTTCCTTCTGCCTCCGTGTTCTGGAACGACATGAGGCTGTGTGTCAGCACGCTGGTCTCATACTCACGGTAGAGGATCATCTCCGGGTTACCAGCCAGACTAATGGAGGTGGTCAGCGACTTATAGTCGGGTGCCAGGCTGTAACGATTGCTCTGCATCAATGTTGCAGCAGCATCCTTCGCAATGGTGAGGTATCTCCGTGCCGCTTCACTGTTGTTCTCGTTGTATTTCTGCCATGTCCCTTCAAAGAGCATCACCCGGGAGGTATAGGCAAGTGCCACATCCCTGGTGACGGTAAGCCCCTTGACACCGTCACTGATACGGATATTCTTAGCGGCAAAATCAAGATCTTCCGCCACCTTGTCCATCACCTGGGCACGGGGTTGACGGGGTTGATAAAGTCCATCAGGATCATTGCTCTCCAGGGGAGCATCGTACCAGGGTACATCTCCAAAACGGGAGACCAGCTTATAATACTCGAGCGCGCGGAACAGGCGGCCTACACCCTGCCAGTGGTTCTTCGCCTCCTCACTCAACGCAGTGGTCTTCCCCACCCTGTCGATCAGGATATTCACCCTGCGCAGGTTGGTAAAGCTCCAGTTGGTGCCATCGGTCGATGGTGTCACCTTGGTGAAGTAGGTGGCTACCCGTTGTGCATTGTCATCGGTCCAGTCGGCCACGTTGGTTTCCGCATACCAGTCGGTACGTGACCAGCCGCTTCTCCATCCTTCAAAGTACTGATCATACAAACCCACCGCAACGGTTCTGATGTTGTTCTCATTGTTCCAGAAGGCAGGGGTGTCGGTGATCGTATCAAGCGGGTCGCGTGTCAGGTAATCCTCGCAACCGAAAAGTATAAGGGCTGTTGTGAATAACAGAATGATTCGTTTCATATCGTTGTTCTATTTGGGTTAAAACTGTATTTGCATTCCCACAGAAAGGGTACGGGCAAAGGGGTAGCTGCGTCCGAAAGACCAGCTGCCGCTGCCATATCCCACCTTGTAGTCGGTACTCTCCGGATCTACCGGTACCGTGAGATGATCAATCTCAAAGAGGTTCTCACCACTCAGATAGAGACGGGCACTCTGAAATTTGAGCGACTGCATCCAGGCTGCCGGCAACCGGTAGCCGATGGTAAGGTTCTTCAGCCTCAGGTAGGCCATGTTCTGCAGGAATCGGGTCTGTCGCAGGAAGTTGGTGCCGTTGCTGATCCATGCGTTATTGGTAGGTGCGGGATAGAAGGCATCCCTGTTGTCGGGCGTCCAGTAGTCCAGCTGATGTTTAAAGGCTGCCTCGGCATATCCGGAGCCGCCGGAAGGAATACCCACGCTGCCGTAAGCCCAGTAGTCACGTGAGCCTACACCCTGGAAGAATGCCCTGAAATCGATGTTCTCATATGCCAGGTCGATCCCGAAATTATACTCCATGCGCGGCAGGGTGTTGCCGATCACCTTCAGGTCACCATGGTCATCGGTGGTGTTGCTGCCGTAGTTGATCACACCGTCACCATTCAGGTCCCTGTACTTCACATCGCCCGGTCCATAGGTGAAGGCACCGCTCTCAAACAATGCCTGGGAGGGAATCCCATCCTTCAGTGTTCCGTCGCTATTGAAGTCATCCTCCTGAAACAGGCGGTCTGTCTCGTAGCCCCATATCTCACCCAGCATGCGCCCCTGATAGTTACCATAGATATAGTTGTCACTCTCGTTGAAACGGGTGATCTCCTCTTTCACGCTGGAGAGGGAGGCTCTCAGATTCATCGACAGTCCCCCGGCAAACTGATGCCGGTAGGCGGCACCCAGCTCGGTACCGGTGGCTGTCAGCTCACCAAAGTTGATCCGGGGAGCCGATCCGCCAAAGGTGGAAGGTAATGCTTCTCCTGCTGTGTGCATATCGGAGGTGACACGCCGGTACCAGTCAAACACCAGTGTGAGACGATTATCCAGGAAGCCGGCATCCACACCGATATCGGTGGTGGTGACCCTCTCCCAGGTAAGGTCGGCAGAGATCACGGAGGGTGAGCCGAGATAAAGCACATTCTCACCGTTCATCACCCAGCCGGAGTTGCCCGACGCCATGGTTGAGATGAAGGAGTTGGATGCCACATCCTGGTTACCGATGGTACCCCAGGAGGCCCTGGGTTTCAGGTTGCTCAGGAAGGGACGTGCCCAATCCATAAACGGTTCCTCAGAGAGACGCCATCCCACCGATGCGGAGGGGAAAAGGGCCCATTTCTTTCCGGCAGGAAAGCGCGAGGATCCGTCGTAACGGGCATTCACCTCCAGCAGATACTTTTGCAGATAGTCGTAGTTGATGCGACCGAAGAAGCCTGCAGCGGCAAAATCGTTGTGAAATGCCACCCCGTTGACATACTGTTCGCCGGTGGCCAGGGCGATCTCCGGCATATTGATATCGATCAGTTCCCTTCGTTCTGAGTAATGTCCCAGCCGTTCCCGCGTCTCAGCATCCATTCCGCCCATCAGCTTGAAATTGTGTTTTTCTATCAGTTGCAGGTTATAGGTGGCATAGGCCTTGAATATGTTGGAAATGGTGTAGCGGCTGGTTTGCACTGCCCTGTTATGGGTAGCTCCGTAGAGGCTCCCGTAGGTACTGAATGGAGCGGTAGAGAACATGTCATAGGCCTCCACAATCCCCCCGTTGCGTTTCTGGTACTGATTCCAGAAGCTGAAGGTATAATCGAAGTTAAATGTCAGGTTCCTGAAGGGGATCAGTTCTGTCCCGATATTTGCCCTGACATAGTTGGTGCCTGTGCTCTCTCTGCCTGCCTGCTTCAGGTCGGTCACAGCAGAGCGGAAGTCACGCCCTTCATAGGTGGTGTAGGGATACCAGCGCGGCCAGCGCATCAGGTAGAACCAGGCGTCGTACTGCCCGGAGGTGTAGCGATAGGGCTCACTGTTTTCCATGCGGGTATACATCAGGTTGCTGCGTACCTTCCACCAATCCTTGATGGTGGTTGTGGTGTTGGAGGTGATGTTGTAGCGGTCATACCGGTCTGTGTTGATCTTCATCACCCCGTCCTGGCGCAGATAACCCATGCCGATGTTATAAGAGGTACTTTTGCTGCTGCCGGTAAGTGAGAAATCGTGGTTCTGCTGGGGAGTCCATGTTTTGGTAAACATCGCCAGCGGATCGAAGGATCGGTAAAAGAAAGTGCGTCCGTCCCTGATTTCAAAGTCACGTCCTTCAAGCATCTCCCCCAGTTCCGACTGGCTCATCCCGCCATACTTCTCTTCCCACTCCTTCATTCTTCCGATGGCAGTGGCATCAATAGAATAACCGATGCTGGAGACCACGTTGCGGGTGGGGTCAATACGATGCGTCACCTTCATGATATACTCCGCATTCTCCACGGTGGACATCATCTCAGGCATAACGGTGGGGGTGCTCCAGGCAAAATTGTTGGAATAGGTGACCCGCGTTACGCCATCAATTCCCTGCTTTGTGGTGATCAGGATCACCCCCCAGGCGGCTCGTGTACCGTAGATGGAGGCAGAAGCTGCATCTTTCAGTACCGAGATGGTCTCAATGTCGTTGGGATTGATCAGGTTGAGGCTGGGAACCTCCACACCATCCACCAGGACCAGGGGTGAGGTACCACCGGTTGCATTGATCGAACCAACCGATCCGCGCAAACGGATGGTCGACTCAGTACCGACACCTCCGAGATTATTGGTGATGATCAGTCCCGGAGAGACACCCTGCAGTGCCTTGGCTATATCAGTTACAGGACGGCTCGCAACCGCTTCATTGACATCCACGGTTGAAACAGCTCCTGTGAGGTTGGCCTTTTTCTGCGTGCCGTATCCCACCACAACCACCTCTTCCAGCAGCTCGGCATCAACTTGCAGCACAACCTGCATATAGGATCTTACCGCTAACTCCTCTGTTCTCATCCCCACAAAGGAGAATATCAGGGTGGCATCGTCGGGAGCCGTGAGGGAAAAGTTACCATCTACATCGGTCACTGTTCCCAGTCCTGTACCACTGATTTGCACGGATGCACCGATAACCGGTTCTCCCGTTTCATCTGTCACATTTCCTCTGACACGGGTTTGTGCATCCAGTGCACATACCGACACTATCAGGAGGAACAACAAAAAAGTGATTTTCTTTCTCATACGAACATTATTAAAGTTTAATAAAAAAACAACCAGACCAAAATCAGATATTTAGCTTTAAGTAGCTCTCAATAAGTAGTTCCAGACCAAAACGAATAATCACATTCAAAGGTCAAAGTTACATTAAACATGCCAAAATAAATATATTTTAACAACTATATTCAAGTTAATAAACATCTGAATATCGTCATTGTTCAATAAGACGACAAAAAAGAGGCTGTCTCATGGTTTATTATGAAACGTCCTCTTTCTCTGAGGATATTCCTTCTTATCAATTACCCCACCCTGGATTTTGTGATAATTGAGGATTTAAAGCTATTTGATCTGATGGTATCGGGTACCAGTAATGTTTCGATTCATACTGACGTGTTTTCTCCTTGCTGCCGTCAATATAATTACCCACCTTATCCACCGAGTTGTTATAGGGATCATTCACAATATTGGCACCAAGTAAAATAGAAGGATGAACTGACGAGTCAAGCTTATCAAGCTGATGCCAGCGGATCAGATCCCAGTAACGGGACCAATTGTCAAACATAAGCTCTGTACGTCGTTCACGCCGTATCTCCCAGATCAAATCACTTACGTTCATATTGTTTGCAGGATCAGAATAGCCGACAGTGACAGTAAGGGGAGGGATGCCTGCCCTGGCTCTCAGCTTGTTCACTGAATTATCCAGATCAGCCTGAGTGGCATTTCCCAGCTCGGCACACGCTTCAGCATACTGCAGATAAACCACGGACAACCAGAATACAGGTGCATGGGTGAAATTCTGACTTGTCTGATTGCGGTACATGTTATCAAGGCTTTTGTTATCATATTTACTCACGCCGTAACCGGTGGATGAGGTCATGGAGATACCGCTTCCGTAACGGGTAAACCCCCGGTCCACGTAACAAAGTGCCGTATCAATCGTTTCTGAAAGGCGCTTATCACGAACAGCCAGCAGATGTGTGATGGAAAGCACAGTGTCCGGTACCTCTACACCTGCCACCATTTTTGTGCCAACAAACATCCTGGCGGCATCATCACTGTCGAGGGTGGTCAATGCCAGGGGCTTGCCGTCGGTGAACAGATAGGATTCAAAAGCATCCCTGGTCATTCCGCTCAACTGGGTGGATGAACTGATGTATGCAATCAGTGAGTGATGTAAAACGTTCTGTTTATATGCCTTGTAAAAGATCATCTCCGGGTTGCTGCCTAAATCGGTAGAATTGTAATTCCCCTGATAGGAGCTGTTCAGTGCAAAAGATTTACCCATCAGATAGGCTGCAGCTGCTTTGGTTTCATTCAGGAACCTGTTTGCTCCTGTTGCATCAGGCGCTGATTGCCCATCTTCTGCTTTGCGGTATTTACGGAAGGTTCCCTCATAAAGGGTGATCTCAGCCTTCATCGCATAAGCCACATTCCGGTTGAACCTGGTTTTGGATCCATTATCATACATGTTCTCACATGCAAAATTAAGATCTTCAAGCACTTTATCCATCACTCCGTCTCTGTTCTCGCGGCTGCCATAGAGATATCCCTCATCCGTAATATCAAGTGATTTATCAACCCAGGGCACATCGCCATAGGTACGTACCAGCTGATAATAATGCCATGCCCGCATTAATCGGCCTACTCCTTTCCAGTGGTTCTTGGCCTCATCACTCATAGCTGCTTTGTCCACATTTTCCAGAAGAATATGGGCTCGTCGTATCTCTACCCATCCATCTCCCCAGGTGCTGCTGCTTGCCGGAACATTCTGGTAGGTCCAGTCGGCAAAACTGTTGCCGGCCTGATCATCCGATAACGTCCTGAAATAAAACAATCCTGAACCACCGGCATTTCCGTAACCGGTGAAGTCCTGATAAAATGTATTGGCATAACCATTGACATTACTTTCACTGGTCCAGAAGTTATCATTGGTAAATGTATCGAGCGGCCCCTTGTCCAAAAAATCGTTACATGCCGATAAGATCATGGCTAACGACATCATGTAGATGATATTTAATTTCTTCATACTTCTTTGTTTTAAGATATTTGAAAATCTAAAATGTCAGTTGAACACCAAAAGAAACAGTTCTGTACATCGGATCAATTCTTCCCCATGTTGCATTTCCCAAACTGACACCTTCCTCCTTATCATTCACTTCCGGATCCACAGGAGCATTACTTTTATTGATCAACTCCAGTAAATTATTTGCACTGAAGTAAACTCTTGCTTTCTGCATATAAATTTTCGAGGAAAAATCCACAGGCAAGGTATAACCCAGGGTGAGATTCTTAAATCGCAAATAGGCCATGTTCACAATATATTTTGTTTGGGGATAGAAGTTGTGATTCCCAAGCTCAAGGACTGAGATCGTCCCTCTGCCCGCGTTTCCCGGGAACAGACGTGGATAATCGGCATTTGAATCTTTATTCTCTTCGCTCCAGTAGTTTGTCTGATTGGCGTAGATGGCATCAGCGCCACGCATCATAGGCATCACAAAAGCACTCTGTGTCCACATGGCACGTTTTCCGACACCCTGAAAGAACATGTCCAGGTCAAAGCCTTTCCATTCACCACCTAAACGAAAACCATACTGGAACCTTGGTGTGAAGTTACCTATCACTGTTAAATCACCATGGTCGTCGGCTGTTCCTGTTCCTCCACCTATTACACCGTTTCCATCCAGATCCCTGAATTTGATATCTCCGGGGCCAAAGACGAATGTACCCTGTTCCAGCTCCTCCTGAGAAGCGATACCTGCTTTATAACTTCCGTCTGCATTAAAATCATCATCCGTAAAGTAGCGATCGGTTTCGAATCCCCAGATATCACCATACCTTTTACCGCTATAGTTCTGATTCAACAGTTTGGTCTCATTTTCCCATTTTACCACATCGGTTACAAAGTCGCCAATATTGGCATTGGCATAAACCATCACATCATTGAAACGATGACGCCAGTCAACACTTAATTCCCATCCCCGGGTTCTTAAGGTACCTGCATTGACATAGGGAGCAGTTGCTCCGAGTACCTGCGGCATCGTCTGACCCGGTGCCAGCATATCTTTCGTGGTTCTCTGGTACCAGTCAACAGATATATTCAGTTCATTATTCACAAACCCCAGATCTGCTCCGAAATCCAGTGTCTGAATCCGTTCCCATTTCAGGGTCGATGAAACCAGTTTGGGCAGATCATAAGCCACCACTTTGGTCCCGTCATCGGCCAACCAATAGGTATTGTTCAATGTCCTCTTTGCCATGGTCGCAAGATACATGTTGCTCCCCACAGCCTGGTTACCTATCTCCCCATACGAAGCACGTATCTTGGCGTTACTGATCACATCATGCAATGGTTCAAAAAATGACTCTTCACTGATCCGGTATCCGGCTGATGCCGATGGGAAGAATGCCCATCGGTCGTTCGCCGGAAAACGGGATGAACCATCATAGCGCCCGTTCATTTCCAGTAGCCAGATCCCGTTATAATCATAGTTGAGACGGCCGAAATAACCGGCTGTAGCCCAGTGTGAATGAGCACCGTCTACATATTGTGCTCCTGTAGCCAGATCAAATTCCGGCAGATTATAGTCAAGCAGATCATCTCTTTCGGAATAATGATTGAAGTAGGTCCCGCTTTCCGCATTGGCTCCCAGCATAAAATTGAAATTATGCGTGTCTGCTACACTAAACTCATAGTTACCATACACATTAAGGGCGAATGATTTACTCTGACTCGACTGTTGTTCAAGCCATGAACTGCTGGTATAATTAATGGGTTCTGTAATTGCTCCACCCCATGAGTTCCACCCTCCCAATGGTATGTATGCTGCCTTATAGGTGTAGTTCTCCACGTTATGGGTGTAATCAGCATTCAATGTGAACCCTTCTGTTAAGGTTGCCTTTGCGAAAGCTCCCATGCGCACGAAACTGTTGTTGTCAGTCCAGTCTCCGGCTTGTTTGCGGTAAGCAATATCATTCCGGAAATCTGTCCCCTGATAGGTTCCGTAGGGACCGAAGAAGCTTCCCCATCGCCACATATACTGGTAGGTGGTTCTCCTTGTTGCAGGGCCCTGAAAATCCTTATTGCTGTAATTAAAACGTGCTCCCACCTGCAACCACTCTCTGACATCGGTGGATACATTCAGCATGGCCGTCCACTTATTCAGTTTCTCCGGATAAAACGCCATCACACCCTCATCATGGTTATGTCCCAACGACATATAGTAGGATGTTTTTCCACTGGTTCCCTGTACAGACAGATTATGACTCTGTGATGGTTTCCATTGCCTGAACATGATATTCTTCATATCCCAGTCGGCGAAGTACATCCCTACACCATTGTTGTCCAGCATGAAGTCACCCAGAGGCTTTGAGCTGTCTGTAAGTGCATCTCTGTTCCCCAGAACCATTTCACGGTATCCCGCTTTCTTGCCGTTGTGCTGGTCTCTCCACAATTCAGCATATGGCAACATCTCATCCAGGTACATACCAAACAGCTCATTGGCGAGACCGGCACGCTCATTCGCAGCTATTAAAGCATTCAGCTGACGGGGCACGTCCGGATAATCGGGAAGAATGGTCGGTGTATCCCATGCAAAGTTATTTGTATAATTCACAGATACCCTGTCAACCTGTTGTGCTGACTTGGTGGTGATAAGAATCACACCAAAGGCAGCCCTTGTACCGTAAATTGAAGTGGAAGCGGCATCTTTTAACACAGAAATATTCTGAATATCCTGTGTATTCAACAAAGAAATATCTTCCATAGCCACACCATCCACGACTATCAGCGGGTTACTTGTCGCATTATTGCTCAAAGTCCCCAGACCACGTATAGACACAGAGGGTTGCGCACCCAGCCTGCCGCTGCTGCTGATCACTGATAAACCGGGGACAGCACCTTGCAGTGCCTTTGAGATATCAGAATAAGGACGCGCTTCCAGCGTTTTACTCACATCCACGGTAGATACCGCTCCTGTTAAGTTTGCTTTTCGTTGCGTACCATACCCTACAACCACCACTTCATCGAGTTGTTCGGTATCTGAGCGAAGAACAATCAGCATATTAGGGCTCACTACCGCTTCTACTGTCACCATACCCACATACGATATAACAAGTGTTGCCTCCGCAGGGGCAGTCAACGAGAAGTTTCCGTCCATATCGGTGACTGTTCCCAGTCCTGTCTCTTTTATCTGAATGGTTGCCCCGATAACAGGTTCGCCTCCTTCATCCACCACACTCCCCGTCACACGGGTCTGTGCGATAAGAATTCCTGTACCCACAAAGAACAGGAATAAAAAAATGTTGATTTTTTTTCTCATAAATTCAATGTTAAAGGTTAGAATTTCCCACGAATAGGTTATTTACCAATGTGTTATTTAATAAATTTCGTTCATTGAATAGCCTAACAAAAATAGTAATATTCAAATAAATACTACTAAATAATCAAATTTTAACACATATAATATATTTATTTAAAATAAGCAGTGGTTGCAAAACAATCCATATCCTTTTTACCTTCCCGTTTGTCCGTGAGATTTTGTGCTGAGGGTTTCAATTTGAGGAGGGTACCATCGGTGATGGTGCAGCGTTGCGGAACATAAAAAAAGCCCTGCATCGTCAGATGCAGGGCTTGATAAAGCATAATTTAATTTTTAGAACTTATATCCTAAAGAGAGGTATGCATTCTGGTTTTTTACACTACCATTGTCGTTGTTGGAGATATTGACCAGTCCCATGTCCCAGCCAAGATCAACAAGGATGGCGCCAAATTCAGCACCTACACCAATGCCCAGACCAGCATCAAATGGCTTGTATTGAAAAGCTCCGTCACCGAAAATCTTATCTACATCCATCGATCCTAATTCACCAACATCTAATTTCCTGCTTCCCCCTACTCCGTAGGCGGCATAAGGACCGGCATGCAATACAACACGTGTTCCCGGCATCACATCAATTTTATAGGCCAGATGAACAGGCAGTTGAACATACATCAGGTTTTCGGTATAATCCACTGACTCCGAATCAAACTTGTACCCTTTGGTGGTGAAAAACAAACCTGTCTGGAGCGCTACACTCGGTGCAAATTCATAATCTGCAGCGAGACCAATATTAAATCCGATCTTTGGATTCTTGTCATTCACATCATCATCATAGACCAGATTGGACATATTTACTCCACCTTTGATGCCTAAGCTCATCTGTGCGCTTACAGCTGTTACTATGGCAAGCATTACAACTACTGCTGTTAATCTCATTTTTTTCATAATTCAATTCTTTAAGTTAAGTTTCTTCGTTTTGTTTGTTTAAGATTGTCTCTTTCAAACTACACATAAAACAGTTCAGTTGTTTTTTTGTTCGACTCCTGCCCCTGTTTCACAATTGCCCGACAGCAGCACATCTCTATAAATAGCTCAATTGAAAGGGTGTGGAAGAGAATACCTCATTGGCCACCTCTCTCAGCTGAGTGGATGTGATCGCATCAATCCGGGTGAAAAGTTCATCCAGTGAGGTGTAACGATCAAAGTGGAGATAATTCTTCGCCATCGACAGCGCACGGGTTTCACTGTTTTCCGCCGCGATACCCATCTGTCCCTTCCACTGTCTTTTGGCCAGTGAGAGCTGCATGGGCGTCAGCGCTTCCTCTCTTAACCGCTTAATCTCTTTCCCTATCAGCCGGATGCATCGCTCCCTCTGTTTAGGGTCTGAGGCAAAATAGAAGGCAAACAGTCCTGTATCAGTATAGAAATTAACGTTCGACTCCACGTTGTAAACAAGACCATGCTTCTCCCTGAGAGATACATTCAGCCGGCTGTTCATGCTGCCTCCTCCTAAAATATGATTGATCATGTGCAGCGCATACTTATGCGGATGATGCATGTCGAAAGTGCTGTACCCCAGCATCACATGTGACTGAGAGGTGTTTTTATGCATCTTCTCGGTACGGGGAGTGAACTGAAACGGTGCTACCCTCTCTTTCACGGGAGATGCATTTTGTGCGACAGAAAAGAACTTCTCTGCCTGACGAACCACTTTTTCGAAAGCCGTCCTCCCGGTAGAGAAAAAAACCATCTCCGATGGCTGGTACTGCCGTCTCACAAAACGAAGGATGCTGTCCCTGTTGAAAGAGTGCAGTGACTCCGGCTCACCCAATATATAGTGTCCTATATCATGCCGGGCAAACACCATGTTTTCAAAATCATCAAAGATCAACTCAGAGGGAGCATCATGATACGAGTTGATCTCATCGAGGATGACCTCTCTCTCGCGTTCTATCTGTGCGGGTGCAAATTCAGAATGAAAAAGGATATCACTCAGCAACTCCACAGCCCTGGGGAAATACTCCCCGAGAAATGCGGCATAATAGAAGGTATCCTCTTTTGTTGTGTATGCATTCATATCTCCGCCCACATTTTCCATGCGGTTGGCGATATGGTGCGCTTTGCGTTTTTGCGTTCCTTTAAAAAGCATATGCTCCACGAAATGTGCCATGCCGAATTCATCGGGGTACTCGTCGCGAGTACCGGTGTTCACTACGATACCACAATAGGAGATTTCGGAAAGAGAGGGACGGTGGATAATGCGAAGACCGTTTGATAATCTGTGTGTCTGAACCATTTTATATTGTTGTTTGGCGAGCAGGCCGTTGCATGTATTTTTTTTTCTGTTCCGGCGATAATCTCTCAATGGCATAACGAAGCATGGTCCTGGGCATCACCATGCAGTGGCTCTCAAGAAAACCGGTGAGGGTTGACTCATCCCGCTTCCCCACTTCACGCAGCATCCATCCGCACGCTTTGTGCATAAGGTCATGTTTGTGTGTGAGGAAGATCTCCGATAACCTGAGGGTGTCACTAAAATCATTGTTGCGGATAAAAGCCATGGTCGACACCACCGCTATACGCTGATCCCACAGCAGGCTGCTTGCCGCCAGCCTGTACAATAAGGTGCGATCATCTTTCCCCTTCAGCCATTCACCCACAATGAGGTAACTCGATAAATCGACCAGATCCCAGTTGTTGATGCGGGTGGTATGTGACAGATAAAAGTCGACAATCACCTCACGTTTCTGCCCATCAGCCTGCTTAAACTGCTCCACAAGGATGATCAGCGCACAGAGACGACACTCATGCATCTCGTCTGCGAGCAGCTTCTCCAGTTCCGTGAGTGGTGTATCCCTGTTTATTTTCGCCACGCTCCGTGTCTCGGGTACAGTGCAACCGATAAACCGGTCGCCTTCACCATACTCACCCTTACCCGTTTTGAAGAAATAGGCTGAATGATCTGCCTTTGCCGGATTCCCCAGCTGCCGTAGTTGTTCTTTGATACTTGTTGCTCTCATCTGCTCTGATCAGTTTACCCTCGATATGTTGTAGCTGCCTTCATAAAAACCGATGATGTTCTGCACCATCTCAACAGACATGCTGATACGGTCCTCCATCGTTTTTGTTCCTGCATGGGGCGCCAGCAGCACATTATCAAGTGCCAGCAACTCCGGATGAATATGCGGCTCGTTCTCATACACATCCAGTGCAGCAGCCCATATCTTCTCTTCCTTTAATGCCTGCACCAACGCCTTCTCATCCACCATATTGCCCCTGGCTGTGTTGATAAACACTGCCGTGGGCTTCATCAGCTGAAACTGTTTTTCACCTATCATGTGAAATGTCTCAGGCGTGGAAGGGGCGTTGAGAGAAATATAATCGGCCGTTTGCAGCAGCTCATCCAATGAGACATACCGTGCATTGTACTGCTCCTCTGTCATCGGGTCCAGGCGGCTCCTGTTGTGATAGATGATCTCCATCCCCCCTGCCACGGCACGTCGTGCCAGTGACTGGCCTATGCGTCCCATGCCGATAATACCCAATCTCTTTCCATAGACAGGCAAGCCGCCACCGGCATACACACCCCAGCTCACACCCTCCGGTGTACGCAGCTTGCGATCGTAGTAACCTATCCGTCTGCCTGCAGCCATCAAGAGTGCAAAAGCAAACTCGGCTGTCGGTTCGCGCGTGGAATTGGGGATATTGGTAACTGCGATTCCTTTGTGGGTTGCGTAATCCACATCAATATTATTGAACCCGACACCATAATTGCTGATCAACTCCAGCTTACCTCCTCTGTCAATTATCTCCTTATCGGTATAAAAGCTGAAGTTGGGAACGAACACCTCATAATCCGGAATCATCTCCATCACCTCCTGTTTGGTGAAATAGGATTTCTCCCGGGGAAGTGTCACTACGTATTTACCCTCCAGCTCTCTCAGTCCCTCCTCTTTTAAGCGGTATGCAATCAGTACTTTCTTCATTTACTACAAAAATTAATCACAGGATGACCATTGCATCCCTGTAAAACATTCACAATCAATCACTATTTTCGAGTTTAGCATCTCTGCTGTCACTGTTTATGTGTTCTTTAAAAACTGCCGCAACACGTATTGCAGGATCCCGCCATTGCGATAGTATTCAATCTCAATCAGCGAATCCAGACGGGCAATTGCCATAAACCTGACTTCAACTCCTTTTGAGTTGATGGCTGTAACCATCACCTCTTTAAGCGGTTTGAGGCCGTCAGCAATCCCTGTAATGCTGAAAGTTTCACTGCCTGTTATACCCAGACTTTCAGCGGTTTCTCCATTTTTATACTGAAGCGGTAGCACGCCCATTCCCACCAGGTTGCTTCTGTGTATCCGTTCGTAACTTTCGGCCACAACACATTTCACACCCAGTAAAAAAGTGCCCTTGGCAGCCCAGTCGCGCGAGGAGCCGCTGCCATATTCCTTTCCGGCCAATACAAACAGGGGTGTCTGATCTGTCCTGTACTTTTCGGCAGCTTCAAAAACTGTCATCTCCTCTTCTGATGGAAAATGGAAAGTATACCCACCCTCTTTTGTCGCCAGCCTGTTTTTAATCCGCACATTGGCAAAAGTGCCGCGCACCATCACTTCATCGTTGCCCCGCCGTGAGCCATAGGAGTTGAAATCGTTCTTTTCCACGCCCCGCGCTAACAGGTACCTGCCTGAAGATGAGCGTTCGTTGAATGCTCCGGCAGGCGAAATGTGATCAGTGGTGACACTGTCGCCCAGGACCAGTAACGCCCTGGCTTTCTGAATATCCTGCAGGGGTGCGGGGTTTTCTGAAATATTGTGGAAGAACGGGATCTCCTTGATGTAAGTGGAAGCTGCATTCCAATCGTATAACTTGCCTTGAGGTATTTCAAGTGCTCTCCAGATCTCATTGCCGCGGAATATCTCTCCGTAATTTTTTTCAAAATCGCCGGGAGAGAGAACGTGGCTGAGAATTGCATTAATTTCATCGTCCGTTGGCCAGATATCCTTCAGGAAAACAGGCTGCCGGTTGGAATCGAAACTTATCGGCTCACTGACTAAATCAATGTCAACCCTGCCGGCAATGGCAAAAGCCACTACAAGCATCGGCGACATCAGGAAATTCATTTTTACCTGCGGATGGATGCGTGCCTCAAAATTACGGTTACCGGAAAGCACTGAGGTGACCACCAGATTTTGTTCGTCCACAGCTTTCGCAATGTCGGGCAGTAGCGGGCCGGAATTACCGATACAGGAGGTACAGCCGTAGCCTACCAGATGAAATCGCAGTGCTTCAAGATCCTTCATCAGATCGGCCTTCTCAAGATAATCTGTCACCACCTTCGAACCCGGTGCAAGCGAGGTTTTCACCCAGGGTTTCACGTCAAT
>LSQX01377256.1_pt3 | contig 17397 bp, 9 predicted proteins | sample 654561 | NCBI WGS metagenome assembly LSQX01 (sample SAMN04489861, study PRJNA283612) | anaerobic digester metagenome | isolation source: 4 biogas reactors fed with cattle manure at either 37C or 55C with and... | place: Denmark: Kongens Lyngby | collected 2014
CAAGCCGGCAAGATCGTTGAGGGTTGCCCATGCATTTTGGAAGTACATCATGTTCCCAAAGCCTTCGATGGCAGGGCCTGCATCGCAACCTGCGGGATATCCGCTTGGTACGTTACAGCGCATGCCAAACCAGAGCTCTTCGTTTCCTGTGATGGTCACAGGGTCATCGAGAATGACCATATTGTATTGTTCGATTACTTCATTGAAAGGTTGATCGACAACCATCGTTCCGGGAGCGGCAGAAGTTCCGCCAGTCCAGACTCGGATAGAGAAGTTGCCGGAATATTGAGGCCATACCTTAACAGCATGGAGGCTCATTCCGACATAGTCTTGCAAGGCGGAGGCGGGGAAGCGGATAGCAACGTCGAAGTCGGCTGCGCCACCGGTTCCTATGGCGTCATCGTTTTCTCCACAATAGAAAATCCATTCGCCGCCGGCTGTGCCGGGCTCCATCCAAGTGATGTTGACGTTATTACCTGCTTCAACAGCTTCAACTGCTGCCACGGGCAGGGTCACTTCGTTGAGCACAAAGTCGAGTTCAACGCTTGCACCAGGTGCAATTGTGATGCCGGTTTCGGTCATGGATTCATATCCTGTCTTGGCTGCAGTAACGTTGTAGGTTCCTGCATAGATTGAGAATGAATATTGACCGCTTGCGTTGGTTACGCCGCTATAATCGCCGGCTGTAACGGTGACGCCTTCGATGGTGAGGCTTGTGCCAAGCTCATAAACTGTGCCGCTAAGGACTCCCATCATGCCTTTGTGCAATTCTTGTGAGAATGCAGGGGCGGACAAGACGTTGTTTGTATATACAGCTTTCACAGCATATTTATAGACGCCGGCAGGGAGCGGGCCCCAGTTGGCATCGTCAAATGCTGTTGCAGTGATTGGGTTAGTTGTAAGAGCTGTCCACTGAGCTTCGTTGTTCTGATCGGCTGCAAGCAGGCGATAGACATTAAAGCCGGTCATGACGCGTTCTTGCTGTCTGAGGGGCTTGCTAACGATGTTTACAGGGGTGGGTTCAACGATGGCGCGAGGAATCTGAACACCTCTGTGGCTGCTGACATTGCTTACTTCCATTGCTGCATCTTTTGCAGTGGTGAGACGCTGTGCTGCGCGGCTGGGACCGGCGTAGAAGTCATCTACCCAGAAGATGAAGCAGTCGTCAGATACACAGTTGATTCCAACGTAGATCTGCTGACCGGCATAGTCAGAGAGGTCAAAGGTGAATTCAGTCCAGTCGAGCGGAGCTGTGATATAGTTCGGACCGGTGATAATGGTGAAGTCTGCAACTTCTGTTCCGGTTGTGGATACTCCAACTTTGAAGCGCTCGAGGCCATAGTCCATATAGGTCTTTGCCCAGAAGCTAACTTCGCCGCCGCCGAGTACTTGCGGACTGATCATCCAGTCGTTATTTACTGCACTTGTAGAAGCAAAGCAAGCTGCAAACTTGTCGCCGCTGTGTGCTTCATAATCAATCGGAGGTGTGGTTGCGGTGGGGTTGAAGATGATAAAGCTCATCTCAGACCCGCTTCCGGGGAAGCTGACTCCGCTGAAACCGTAGGTAGTTGAGCCATCTAAGTCGTGTGTCACCCAATCACCAAATACTGTGGCAAAGTCGTCATAAGACTCAAAGTCGTCTTCAAAGCTGGCGCCGCCGGGAACAGGAGATTCCCAGGTAAGAGCCACGCTCTGGAAGTCTGCAGCTTCGTTTGCTACAACACTGTGAGGAGGATATGCGACTTCGTTTACGATGATATCGCCCATGTTGATATTGCTTGTGCCAACATCAAGGGTGCCGACTGTAACGGCATAACCGAGAGCAGTTGCATTATAGTTATAAACATGGTTTGCATACACGTTCGGAATCGTGAAGTTTCCGCTTGCATCGGTTTCAACGCTGTAGGGCTCGTAGCCGCTAAGGCTGAAAGTTCCATCACCAAGACCAACCGTGGGGTTGTCGCTACCAACGATTCTGCCGGTGACGCTAACTTGAGGAAGCTGAGTCATCACGAAGTTTTGAACTGTGTTCTCATCTACTACGACGGTGACGTTGTGACTCACGTCAGCATAGCCATGTTTGGAGGCTGTGACGGTCTGTACGCCAGTCGGAGCAAAGGGGAAGGAATAGCTTCCGTCTGCACTGGTAATAGTGTTAAATGCGGAGTTCTCAATCACGACGGTGACGTCTGCAAGAGGTGCACCTGCGCTGGTGATATTACCGCTAATGGAACCCATATCCATGATGTCGAGGAAGAAACGAGCATTAGTTCTGTTCATGGATGCGGTACCGGTTGTTCCGGTTGTTCCGCTGGCAGTATCGCTGTTGAAGCGCAAGCTGCTGTTGAATCCGGTGTTCGTCATATATGTGAGAGCGTTACGTGCATAAGAACCAGCGATCGGGTCTGTGACGATATCGATCAAGAGGTTGGATGCACCATCCCACATATAAGGAGTCGTGAATGCATGTAAGTTCCAGCCTTCAACGGGCATGAAGCTATCTGCTTGGAAAACTACTTCATAGTCACCTGCTTCAAAAGCGGAGCTAAGAGCGGTTTGATCGGTATCTTTCACGCGGATGCGGTAGTTTGTCATAGGTGTGCATTCGTCAAGTGAAGACACGTTGAAAGCAACACCATTCAAAAGACCGGGAGCTGCGCCGGCTGCAAAAAGCTCGTCAGCGGTGAAGAGGAATTGCTCGCGGAAAGCTTTATACCATGTTCCATAAGGAGCAGGGGAGCCGGTATTACCATTGACGCCGGTGCCGGTGCCAAGTTCCACAACGAGCAAGCCTTCAGTCATCACGTTAACGGTGAGCATCGGGGTGTTGTCGTTTGCAGGGTTTTCGTCGTTAGGCATCACAACTCTACCGAAAAGCTGGGTTTCACCAACTACGGTAGGAGTCCAGTTCAATACAAAGTCAAGCTCTTCCATGGGACCAATAGCCGTGCCGGGCAAGCTGGCAATTTCGGTATTGGGTGCTTCCATGAGCTTAACGCTGTAGTTTGTAACTGTGTTCGGCGAGATGTTTTTAACTCTGACAGTATAGCCGATAGTGCTGTTGACGTTCGGTGTGGTGGGACCAACAATGCTCAGTCCAACCATGTCTTGCATATCGAGCTGCTGCATGTTGAAAACCATGTTGCTTCTGTTATTGGAAAGAGTTCCGGTGGGGTTCGTATCAGCAGGAACTGAGTCGCTCTGATAGCGTAAGCTGCTGGCAAAGTTCATGCCGGTATAATAAACGGAAGCGTTTTGTGTGTAGCCACCAACAAAATCACAAACAACCTCTACGAGGATATTGGATGCTCCGTCCCAATCAAAAGGCACTGAGAAAGGATGGAGGTTCCAGCCGTTGATAGGCATGAAGCTGTCGGATTGGAATACCTGAGTATAGTCGCCAACTTCAAAAGTTGTTGTAAGCTCTTGTTGTGTGGTGTGTTTCATGCGAATGCGATAGTTGGGCATTGCAGAAACGCTATTGAGGTTTGCCACTTCAAAAGAAAGGGCGTAAATCTCTCCGGGACCGCCGCCGGCGTTGTTGAGTTCACTGGCTTTGACCAGATAATGTTCGCGGAAGTTCTGCCAATAGGTGCCATAAGGCGTGGGAGGGCCGGTTGTGGTGTTTGCGAGTGTGCCATCACCGACAGCAATCTCTACGAGGCCTTCGGGCATAACTGTAACGTTAAACATCGGCGTGTTATCGTTTGCAGGGTTTTCGTCACCTGTCATCGAAACATTACCGAAAAGCTGGAAAGCTCCTTCTTCGGTGGGAGTCCATGTGAGTTCAAAATCGAGCTCTTCCATGGGAGCAATCGAAACACCAGCTTGGGTTGCGATAACTGTGTCGGGAGCCTTAAAAAGTGTGACCGTATAGTTTGATACGGGAGCGGGACAGAGGCTCTTGATTCTTACAGTGTAGGTTGCGTCCGAATTCAAACTAGGTGAATTAGGACCGGTGACACTCATTGCAACCAAGTCCTGCATGTCAAGCTGTTCCATCATGAAAACCATGTTTGTACGATTGGCAAGAGTGGTACCGGTTGTGGCGGTATCTCCGTTTGCACTATCGCTCTGGAAACGAAGGCTACTATTAAATGTAGTCGCTGTGTAAGGGCTGGAAGGGTTGTATGCATAGCTACCAGCACATACATCAGTAACAGTTTCAATTAAGATGTTAGAAGCTCCGTCCCAAATAAAGGGTTGGCTGAATACATGGGTGTTCAACCCAACTTCAGGAATAAAAGTATCTGCTTGAAAAAGCACTTGGTAGTCGCCTGCTTCAAAAGCTGAGCTGAGGTTTGTCTGGCTGGTATGCTTCATGCGAACTCTGAAGTTCGTCATGGGCGTAGTGCCATTAAGATCATCAACTTGAAAAGCAACAGAAGTGATTTCTCCAGGACCGCCGCCGGCATTATTGAATTCAGTTGCAAGAACCAAATATTGCTGACGGAAAGCTTTGTACCAAGTTCCGTAAGGGGCTGGTGAACCGGTAGTGCCGTTTACACTTGTGCCCTCTCCGATAGTTACAGGAACTTGAGCAAAGAGGCTACCCATGAAACTAAGACTAAGTATCACGAGTAACACGAAAAGCAAGTTTTTCTTCACTGCGTTTCTCCTTTTAGGTTTTAATTTAATTTTCAGGTGTCTGTTCTATATAGTTGCAAGTTCGACATGAACTTGCAGTGCCTCTATGTTTATGCCATCCCGATCATGCCGGCATGCCGCCATCTTTCGGGAAAGCAGGCTAAACTATTTTCAAAGACCGAAAAATCATCGAAATATGGAGTATTGTTTCACATTGAATCGAATACTCCACGCTTCGAAGCCTATTATGGCACTACCAATAAATCTGTCAAGAAAGATTTTTAATTATTCTTTGCAACTGCGAAAAACAACCGACTTTGAGCCTTCTTCAAAGTCAGCTATCAGCTCATTTTCTTGAACTTTGCCATCACCCAAGAGCACCTTTGCAAGTGGGTTTTCAATCTCGCTTTGGATGGCTCGTTTCAGCGGCCTTGCACCATATTGCGGATCAAAACCTTTGTCGGCGATATAGTCCGTGAGTGCACTCGTGAAAGATATATTGATATCCCTTTGTACCAGACGATTTTGTAGTATCTTAAGCTGCAGTTCAACAATCTGGCGGATCTGATCTTTATCCAAGCGATGGAAGATGATGATATCATCCAAACGGTTAAGAAACTCCGGCCTGAAATGCTGACGCAGGATGTCCATCAAAACGGGCTGAAGTTCTTTCACCTCGCCTTGATGCTCATAGATCTGATGACTGCCGATGTTTGACGTGAGGATAATCACGCTGTGTTTAAAATCCACCGTGCGCCCCTTACCATCGGTGAGCCTGCCTTCATCCAAGATCTGAAGGAGCACATTGAAAACATCCGCATGCGCCTTCTCGATTTCGTCAAAAAGCACAACGCTATATGGTCTTCTACGAATGGCTTCCGTGAGATAACCGCCTTCTTCATAGCCCACATATCCCGGAGGCGCACCGATGAGACGAGCCACCGAGTGTTTCTCCATGAATTCACTCATATCCAGCCTGAGCAGTGCCTTTTCGCTATCAAAGAGATAGTGAGCAAGGCTCTTGGCAAGCTCGGTCTTCCCCACTCCGGTGGGACCCAAAAAAATGAAGGAGCCGATAGGGCGATTTTCATCCGAGAGCCCGCTACGACTGCGCCTGATGGCATCCGAGAGCGCAACGATACCTGCCTTTTGACCGATCACCCGCTGTGCGAGAACCTCCTCCAAGCCCAAGAGTTTGCTCATCTCACTTTGAGCCAATTTAGAAACAGGGATGCCGGTCCATTTGGATACGACCTCGGCGATAAGCTCTTCATCCACCTGTTCTTTGAGCAGATTAGGCTCGCCTTCTTTCTTGGATTGAGACAGGCTACCAAGCTCCGCTTCTTTCTGCGCCAAAAGCCCATAGCGGATCTCAGCCGTGCGCGCATAGTCCCCATCACGCTCGGTTTTCTCCGCCTCGGTTCTCAGTGCTTCAATCTCTTCTTTGAGCTTGCGAATGCTTTCAATCTCCGTCTTCTCTTTTTCCCAACGCAAACGCAAGACTTTTTGTTCTTCAGAAAGCTCTGCCATCTCACGATTTAGAGCTTCCAAACGCGCCTTAGAACCGCTATCACTCTCCTTGGAAAGCGAGAGCTTTTCGATCTCTATTTGACGCAAACGACGCTGTATCTCATCCAATTCTGAAGGCATAGAATCAATCTCTAAACGCAGGCGAGAACAAGCTTCATCCACGAGGTCTATCGCCTTATCAGGCAAGAATCTATCTGAGATGTAGCGATCTGAAAGCGTGGTGGCAGCGATCAGCGCAGTATCCGTGATCTGCACGCCATGATGCACCTCATATTTCTCTTTGATCCCGCGCAGGATGGAAACGGTATCTTCCAGCGAAGGCTCCTCCACCAAGATAGGTTGAAACCTGCGTTCAAGCGCCGCATCTTTCTCTATATATTTGCGATATTCATCGATGGTGGTTGCGCCGATGCAATGCAGGGTGCCACGTGCCAGCGCAGGTTTGAGCATATTTGATGCGTCCATCGAGCCTTCCGCAGCGCCTGCACCCACCACGGTGTGGATTTCATCGATGAAGAGAATGACTTGCCCCTCGCTCTTTTCCACTTCGGAAAGCACGGCTTTGAGACGCTCTTCAAATTCACCGCGGAACTTCGCTCCGGCGATGAGTGCCGCCATATCCAACTCTAAAAGGTCTTTACCCAAAAGGTTTTCGGGAACATCTCGCGCCACGATCCTGCGTGCCAAACCCTCGGCGATCGCCGTCTTACCCACCCCCGGGTCTCCGATGAGGATTGGATTATTCTTCCGTCTGCGCGAGAGTATCTGCATGCTGCGCCGAATCTCCTCATCTCTGCCGATGACGGGGTCTAACTTCTCTCGAGAAGCCAAGCGCGTGAGGTTACGCGTATATTTTTCTAATGCCTGAAACTTTGCCTCGGGATTTTGGTCTGTGATCCTCTGATTTCCGCGCAGTTCCTGCAATGCTTTGAGCAAGAGATCACCGGCAAAGCCATGATTTTTGAGCAGCTTAGCCGCCTCGCTTTTGCCTTCGACTAATGCCAAAAGGATGTGCTCCCCGCTGATATATTCATCGCCGAGCTTATCCGCCTCTTTCTCGGAATCTTGCAACAGCGCGAGCAATTCCTGTGCGATATAGAGCTGTGCCCCGCGCACAACCGGCTGTTTTGCCAAAGCTTTATCTATGTCTGCACTCAGTGCCGCTTCATCTATCTCGAGTTTTGCCATGATGGGATGAATCAGCGACTCCTCCTGCAAGAGCATAGCCTTAAGCAGGTGCAGCACCGTAATTTCTTGATTTGAGCTCTCCGATGCGAGGCGTTGTGCCCCTTCGACGAGCTCCTGACTTTTTATCGTTAATCTTTGCATATTCATGAGCTACCTCCTCTTTATACTGCAAGATATTCGTGACTTACAAATCCGTCAAGGATATTTTGGCACTCCAAGACATCGACTGCTAAGATGCCCGTTATGATGCCAAAAAACCGCCCCTCGGGATGGTGAGAGGCGGACAATTCCCTGATCCTAATTATAGGATATTCAGCCGATTGTGATTTCTTTTTTAGGAGTGGGTTCTTTCTTTGGGATATTTAGTGACAATACACCATCTTCCATTTTAGCGGAGATGTTTTCCACATCGGCATTTTCAGGAAGTACGAGATTACGTCTATAGCTACCGCTATATCTTTCACAGCGATACATGGTTGCTTGGTTTTCTTCTTTAGTCTCCTCGCAGCTCGCTTCGATATGGAGCTGGTTTTCATTCACGGAGATCTTCACATTTTCTTTTTTATATCCGGGTAGATTTGCCTTGATTACAAATTCTTTGTCCTGTTCATAAATATCCATTGCCATGGCCCGGAAGTTATCCCGAGATTCTTCTTCTTCGATATTTGTATTGAAGAAGTCGTCAAACAAACTGAGCATAGTGCCCAGCGGTCTAAGGTCGTTTTGTCTGCGATAAGGTATGATTCTCATCGTATCCTCCATTATATTTTTTTGTATCTATAACAGAGTATAAGCGAGAAGTAAAGAAAGGCAAAGAAAAAGTTAGCAATCTTTGTGTGAGACTGCTAACTTTTCTTTCTGCTTATTGCTATCTATTTGCTTAATAACATCTTGCGGGTGTCACTAAAACTTGCACTGCGCAAGCGATAGAGATAGATTCCGCTGCTTACGCTATTGCCCGACTCGTCTTTTCCGTTCCAATTTAGGCTCATAATCGCTGAATTCGGCAGGTCATGATACAGCGTTTTGATCTTCTGACCACGTGTATTATAGATGGCGAGTGTGATCTCTTCATCCATTTCCTTGAGGGAAAAACTGATGGTGGTTGTCGGATTGAAAGGATTCGGATAGTTCGGGAAAAGCTTATTTTCCAGAGCCGGAGCAGATTCATCCTCGTTGGAAATCCAATTTCCCGTGCCAAAGCGTCGCGCAAGCGAAAAGCCGCTGCTACCATAGCCATTCACCGCCCCAATACGCCAATAATAGTTTCTATTCGGCTGAAGATTGCTGAGTCTATAGTTTGTCTGCGTGATCTCGCCAAGCTCCAGAATAGGATCCGTAAAGTATGCATTATTTGAGAGTTGCAGATAGTAGGTCTCTGCCAAATCTGCCTCTTGCCACTGAAGCAAAGTATCCAAAGGCTGGTTCGTTGCCATATGCGCCGGTGCAATGAGTGCCGGCGTGTCTGGATTCTCCGTAATATCCCCGGTAGTAAAGCTTTGCACAGCAGAAAAATCGCTGCTACCCATCTCATTGATGCTTGCCACTTTCCAGAAATATTGGGTATAAGGCAAGAGCCTGGAAGCCTCATAATATGCACGCGGATGTTCATTTAGCTCAAGCACAAGCTCACTAAAATCTTCTTCAAGCGAGAGTTGCAATTTATACCCGCCTGCTCCCGGCACGGCCTCCCACTCAAAAGTAGGATTCGTTTCCACGGCAATCGAGGCATTGGCGGGATAAATTGTCTCAGGAACCGCTAATTCACCGATGATCTGGAAGAAATCGGTTGAGGTATCCCAATGCCCGTTTGAATTCAGCGTCACGCGGATTTTTGCTTGATCGCTGAAGAGCATGGGGATGTTTGTCCAAGTATAGCTCCCGTTATTGGTGACGCCGGAAGCGATTGTGCTCCAACTATTTCCGGCATCTGTTGTATATTCGATATTCACCGTTCCGCCGATGTTTTTCGTCTTCCACTGAATGGTCTTATTCGTTCCGCTAAACCAATTTTCATCTCCATCCGGCGAGACCAGCTTGATATCCGAGATATGGACGTCGAAGGTGACCCCATCATCGTTGTGAGAGATATTAAATATCTTGAGTCCACCCGGTGTTCCCGTTGAGCTAAATCCCGAAGGTGTAGTAGCTTCGTTCATTTTCTTTCTATTGTTGGTAGGTGAAAAAGCAGCACCTGAAAGATTACCATTGGTATAGTTATCCACTCCACCGGGACGGTAGATATAGAGTTCATCCGGCGGGCCATCGGCATTTCCACCCACATTCGGCAAGAGGCGATAGACCAAGAGTCCTTGTCCGGGGATATTTCCATCATAGATGCCGTGAGCCCGGCGATATTCGATGACATAATACTCTCCACTTTTCCAAGAAGCTATGCGAAAAGCGTTGTCATGACCATGCGTTGCAACAGGATAGATGCTATATGTTCCCGATTGCGTGATAGTCGGCGGGATTTCTATCCACTGACCATATTTATATTTCATCCACGCGCTCATGTGTTGCGGCGGATTAGCATTGCCGGACATAAGGTCCCAAGAGCCGATCGGGCTGATGGTTGTGTCTTCATAACGATAGAGGTCAGGCGCACCCAGTGAGTGGAACATCTCATGCGAAAGCACGCTTGCACCGCTGGAATCCAGCGAGTTTTCCAATTGGAAATTGAAGTCCCAAACCCTTGCGCCGTTGATATATGCAGTGCTGTCATAGAGCACCCAACGATGCGGCCAGAGCAGCTCCGCCCAGCCATCGGTAGCTCCTTGGATGATGAAGCAAACGTTATCCACATAGCCATCGTTATCACCATCAATATTCAACGAAGATGGAATCTGATTTGCCACATAAGCGCATGCATTCGCCAAGAGGGTATGCTCGCGCTCGGTGCGCTCCCAATAGCTATTTTCATTATATCCATTAGGGTTTGAAGTGGATTGCGGCTGATAGTATGAACGCGGATGGGAATCCACATAAGACACGATCACATCGCCATTTGGGATGGGATAGAAATAGGATTCCACGTCGAGCAGTCCATAGGACGCCGCATCAAAATAGTTGCGCATGGAATTTGCACCCTCTGCATTATCGTTAAACATATTGCCATAATAGCTTAAGGGACGTGTGAAATCCGGACTATCCGAAAACTTGATAAAGACCACGAGGTTGTTTATCGCCCCGATATGCGGTGCGCGCGCATTGGAATAATCCCGCATCTGGCTGAGTCTTTCATATTTTTCTTCCACCAATCTACGTGAAAGATTGATGCCGGGAGTCAGAGCACTGCGCTGGGCAAGACCCGTTCCTGCGCGGAAAGAAGTGGGCGCAACACCTTCCCCATCTTGACGGGCATAGACATACCAACCCTCATCATCGCGAACGATTGTATAATTATCTTGGTCATGAAGCCAATTATGAAATTCATCTCCGGAAGCATAGATTGATATCTCCGAGCCATCCGGCTGAGTCACTTGCATGGGCAAATAGCTGTGCGGCGCTGCAAAAAGCAGACCGAAAAGCATCGCCATCAGAACAAACAGAACTTGCTTTCTCATAGAAGCATCCTTTTTTATATCTTATTTATTATTATTACACTTCGCGTCGCAATCGCAGGCATAGCTTTGTCTCTTTGGCGAGATCAGAAAACGCCTTGCGAAAAAGAAACGCTCTAAACTTATCGTGAAACCATCAAATTCTGAGACCACATTTGGCGCAACATAAATCTTTTTTCTGCCGGCGTCAAATGCCTCATCGCCTGCCTCTTTTGGCATGAAAAACAAACGGAACATTGCACCACGACAGCTTCGCTCGGTTATCACCAAACGCGGATATCGCTCTTTCTTTTCAAAGTAGTTCGCCTTGTCAAAGAGCAAAGCTTCGGCAGAATCACTGATTTCTATCATATAACATTTAACCTCATAAGAGTTAAGATAAGCTATATTCCATCTGATACAAGTTTTGTTCCATATCAATAGTTTATTCATGAAAATGATTTTTCTGCTACCCAAAATCCACCCTTTTTCTGCGCTTTTCGGACAGCTTCCTTACTGGGTTCTGGTCATGATATGGTCATGATGTGGTCATCACCATGAGCATATCATGAGCGCACGCTAAGCTGTAATCAATAGGGAAGGCGTGACTTGGCTTCATTTTTCAGAAAGAAAGATAGAAATCATAGAAAAAAAGAATATTTGGGCTTAAAAAACTCAGCAAATGCTTGACAGATAGAGCCCAAAATAAATCATGTCAACATTAGCTGTCTTATAGCTTTATAAGACGCTGTGTATAAATAGCGTAAACGGTAACGTTTACAATCCAACATAAGGACAAAAGATGGAGCAAAAATACATTCGAAACTTCTGCATTATCGCGCATATCGACCATGGTAAATCCACTCTTGCAGACCGCTTTTTGGAAGCGACAAACATGGTGGAAGCCGGGGTTGAACACGCACAGCTCTTGGATAACATGGAGCTGGAGCGCGAAAAAGGCATAACCATAAAATCCCGCGCCGTGCGCATGACCCATCAATATGAAGGTCAAACATATATCCTCAATCTGATCGACACCCCCGGACACGTGGACTTCTCCTATGAAGTGTCCCGCGCTTTGGCTTCTTGCGAGGGCGCAGTTTTGCTCGTGGACGCATCGCAGGGCGTGGAAGCGCAGACCATGAGCAATCTCTATATGGCACTTGATAATAACTTAGAAATCTTGCCGACGATTAACAAGATCGACCTGCCTAAAGCAGATATAGAATATGCCACCCACGAGATTGTGGAAATCTTGGGCAGCGATGAGAGTGAGATCGCCAAGATCAGCGCCAAGACCGGTGAGGGCGTGGATGACCTCCTCAATCGGATCATCCGCCAGCTTCCATCACCCAAGGGCGAGGTGAATGCTCCCACCCAAGCCCTCATCTTCGATTCCTTTTTCGACATGTATCGCGGAGTGGTGATCATGGTGAGAATCTTTAGCGGAAAGCTCAAAAAAGGCGATAGGATCAAGCTTTTTAGCACAAGTCGTGAGTATGATATCGAAGAAATAGGTTATTTGGGACTCAAATTTGAGCCGCAACAAGAACTCAATACCGGTGAGGCGGGGTATATCATCGCCAATATTAAGGAAGTCGCAGACGCGCGCGTGGGCGATACCGTCACCTATGCCAAAGGCGGCTGTGAGAGTGCTTTACCCGGTTTCTTGGAGCCCAAACCTATGGTCTATAGCGGGATTTTCCCCATCAACGGCGAGGATTATGAAGACCTCGTGGAGGCAATCGCCAAGCTCAAACTCAACGACGCTTCACTTGTCTATGAAAAAGAAAGCTCTGCCGCACTCGGATATGGCTTCCGTTGTGGGTTTTTGGGCATGCTCCACCTCGAAATCGTGAAAGAACGCCTTTTGCGTGAATATGATATTCCCATCGTTGCCACCACGCCCAGCGTGCGCTTTCGCATCGGGCTCTCCGGCGGAAAGGTGGTGGAAGTTCACAATCCCATAGACTTTCCCGATCCGGCTCATATCGAATTCATCGAAGAGCCCTTCATGGATACCGAGATCATCGTTCCTACTGAATATATCGGGAACATCATGAAGCTCGCCCAAGAGCGGCGCGGAATCCAAAAAAACATTCAATATATAGATGAAAAACGAGTGGCTTTGCATTATGAAATGCCGCTAATTGAGATCATTTTCGACTTTTATGATAAGCTCAAAACCGTGAGTCGCGGCTATGCTTCCTTGGATTATTCCTTCCTCGACCATAGAGTTTCAAACGTTGTGAAAGTGGATATCCTCATCAATGGCGAAAAGGTTGATGCGATGAGCTTTATCTGTCACCACGATAAGGCGCACAACTGGGGTAAAGCGGTCACGAAAACCCTCTCTGAGGTGATCCCGCGCCACATGTTCAAGATCGCTTTGCAGGCTTCCATCGGCGCAAAGATCATCGCTCGCAGCACCATCAATGCGATGCGAAAAGACGTCTTGGCAAAGTGTTATGGCGGTGACGTGAGTCGCAAACGCAAGCTGCTCGATAAACAAAAAGAAGGCAAAAAGCGGATGAAGGAAATCGGTAATGTCACCGTTCCTCAAGAAGCTTTTCTCGCCGTATTGAAGGCAGATCGCGATTGATCTGAGATTTATCCCTCATGAAAAAATGGCTTGCGCTGTGTTTTTTGATCTCTGTCATCGGCACAGCGCTTTCTATTTCAATTACTTCTCTTTCTTTTCAGGCAAATTTTCCCATCGAGGAAACTGAGCTTATTGCACAGAGCGGGGTGGTCTTTGGCGAGGAATATGATCCCGAAAAAATAGACGAATATAGCGCTAATCTCTATGAATATTTCCACAAAAAAGGGGAATATTTCGTTGATATCCCGCGTCCGCAACTCGTTCCTATTGATGATGATAGCCTTGAGCTGGCTTATGAGATCACGAGAATCTTGTCCGGCTCTGAGATGGAACTCTCGTTTGACGGCTTGCGCTATCTCAGTGAGAGTAAGCTGCGGGAATATCTGCGGCTTGGTGAGGAGACTTCTGTCTCAATCGACGGCCTCCCTTTGCTCTTTGAAAACATCCTGAGTATCTATGAAAAACGCGGGCATCTCTTTGCTGAGGTCAGCTTGGATAGCTTGGTTGTGTCGGAAAAACTCGTCGCTTACATCAATGTCGATGAAGGTAAGCCTTTAAATATCAAGAACTATCATTTCAGCGGGAATAAGATCAGTCGCGAGGGGGCATTGCTCAAAAGCTCGGGACTCCTAAGTGCTGAAACTCTCAATCAAAACACGCTGAGGCAGGCAGAAGAAAACCTCCTTAAAAAGACATATATTAATGAATGTAATATCGTGCCGTTGGATGAGGAAAACTTGGGCATCTTCATCAAAGAGGGCAAGATGAGCTTTCTGGAAGGGGTCTTGGGGCTCAGTGAAAAAAGCGGCAAACGGGAGTTGACGGGGATGGTGAATATCCGCTTTCTCAATCTCTGGGGAACGGATAGACAGATCGAGCTGAATTGGCGAAAGACGGCGTCAAAGCTGAGCACTCTGAAGCTGAGTTATCATGAATCCGGCTATGGGCTCATTCCGCTGCAAGGGGATTTCTTGATTTCGCGGGAGATGCAAGATAGCACTTGGATCAAGAATCAAACCGCTGCGGATATATATTTTAGCTCACTTCAGCACAAAATCGGACTGGGACTCGGTGCGCAGAGTGTCTTTGCCGGCAATACGGAGATTGATCTGCCAAAGAGTTCAGAGCTCTGGGCTTCTGCGTTCTGGTCTTTTCAAAATACGCGTGGGACTTGGGCGCCCGTCTCCGGCATTCAGCTTGATGGGAAGTATTCCTTATATAAAGGAAAGCAAGGTTTCTATCACAAAAATGAGGCGGTGGCGGGAAAATATACCGGCTTGGGCGGTGGCTTCGTTCATTATATCAAAGGGAAATATCTCTCAACGAGCATCAAAGAGGCTCAGGAATATGATCTTTGGGGCTTGGGAGGCTATAACAGTCTGCGCGGATATCGAGAAAATGAGTTCTTGGCGTCGAGTTTGGCGCTGTTTCAAAACGAAATTCGCTATCTTGCAAGCAGTGAAACAATGCTCTATATTTTAGCAGATTATGCAATGATTTTGAAGCCGAGTAATTCCAAGAAATATGATTTAGCAGGTTTTGGTTTGGGAATCAAACAATCAACTCGCTTGGGAATGCTCAGCATAGAATACGCTTTAGGCATAAGAGATAAATCGTTGAGTAACTTTAATTTAGGCATGATTCATCTCGGAATAGAATTGGCAATGTAAAAATATTACTTGCCAAGAATCTCACAGTTAATAATCTGTCACCGAAATAAGAAGTATATAGTCGTGCATAAGGACTGTGTGAAAGTTGCATCTTTCAGAAACAGCTTTCAAAGTTAATCGCATGGCCAGTTTTTTATTTGTGCCAATTAAACAAAAAAACAAAAACGTAAGTGCCCCCGTAAAGGGGTCAAACTTATGGAGGAATCAATGAAAAAATTCATGCTTATTGCAATGCTCGCAATGTTTCTCTTTGGAACGCTTGCCATCAGCGCATGCAAACCGAAAGTAGAAGAAGTTGAAGAAGTAGAGGAGATCGAAGAAGAAGTCGAACTCGACGAAGAAATTGTTGAGGGCGAAGACGCCGAAGCTCCTGTAGAAGAAATTCAGGAATAAGTTTAACTTAACATTAGTTTAAACAGTCCTTAAAAAATGGGTAACTTAGCTTACCCATTTTTTTTGCTCAAAAATTGCTTGCCATATAACCGCATTCTAAAAACAATGTTGCCGAGGGGTGAAACTCTCCTGCACTCTGGTGTATCTGTATGAAATATAATATAAATAAAGAATACAAAGGAAGATTTGAATGAAAATCCTCGTCGTAAACTGCGGTAGCAGCTCGCTTAAGTATGAAGTCTATAACATGCCGGAAAGAATAAGCGCCGGTAAAGGACTCATTGAACGTATTGGCCTCTCGGATGGAATCATCACCCAACAAGTAGGGTGCAACAAAATCTCGGAAACAACTGAGATACCTAATCACACAGTCGCCTTTGAATTGATGACAAAGTTTCTCATGGACCCCAAGTCGCCTGTCATCGAATCGGTCAAAGAGATCGATGGCATAGGACACCGTGTGGTGCATGGCGGAGAACAGTATTCTGCCTCCGTGCTCATCGATGACAATGTGATTGACGCCATTGAAAAGAATATCGAACTTGCGCCACTACATAATCCTGCCAACCTCACCGGCATCCGTGAATCTGCCTTGGCTTTTCCGGGCGTGCCACAAGTTGCAGTATTTGACACTTCTTTCCACCAAACGCTTCCACCCAGCGCATATCTATATGGCATCCCACGTGAGTTTTATGATCGCTATCGCATCCGCCGTTATGGCTTCCATGGCACCAGTCATCGCTATGTGGCAGGGATTGCCTTAGAACTCATGAAACGCAGTGCTGAAAACACAAACCTCATCACCTGTCACCTCGGGAACGGCGCATCCATCACGGCTATCCAAGGCGGGAAGTCTGTGGATACCTCGATGGGCTTTACCCCGCTGGAAGGGCTCATGATGGGCACTCGCAGCGGAGACCTCGATCCTTCCATCATCTTCTACCTCCAAGAAAGAGGATATACCGCACAGCAACTGCAGGAAATTCTCAATAAAAAGAGTGGATTACTCGGGCTTTCGGGAACTTCCAGCGACCTGCGCGACATCGAAGCTGCTGCTGATAATGGCTGTGAAAACGCCATACAAGCACTTGATGCCTATGCCTATCGCATTCGTAAAAGCATCGGCGCCTATGCCGCAAACCTCATCAAGGTGGATGGAATTGTCTTCACCGGCGGCATCGGCCAAAACGCCATCAAAATGAGAGAGCGTATCTGCCACAGATTGGAGAATCTCGGCATACATATCAACCAAGAAAAGAACCGTGAAGTGGGCGGAAACCCCGGAATCATCTCCAAGCCCTATTCACCTGTCACCATACTCGTTGTCCCGACAAATGAAGAACTGCAAATTGCTCTGGATACGACAGCGATCATAAGCCCAGAGGATAACAGCTAAGAATAATTGATACACCCCTAACCCTTTTTTAACACCTTTGCAGGAGGTATAAATGAAGCGGATTCTAATCGTGCTGCTCATGATTTTGTGCAGTCTCTTGAACGCCGTGTCCATCCGAAGCATACGCGCGCTCGGAGAACCGGTTATAGCCTGTCGTCTTGCCCTTCAGATGGACGCAAACACCGACTTTCAGGTTCAGAAGAGAGCCGGCGGTTTTTATATCGGGATTGACGGATTTGACGGAATTGTCCCCTCGGTGAATCTCAGCCGAAGCTTCTTTGATGCCATCGAGGCTCAATCGAGCGGGATATTTGTTAGAACGCATGACAATCTCAGCTTTGAAAGCATGGCACTCACAGATACAAAAGCCCTCGTGGTGGACTTTTACAAGACTGCGAACACTAAAGAGGAGAGGCTCGCACTTGCCCGATTCCACACCGATCGCGGGCGTATTGCTCGTGCTGACAAGATCTATCACGAACTCTATAT
>LSQX01124332.1_pt2 | contig 17395 bp, 16 predicted proteins | sample 654561 | NCBI WGS metagenome assembly LSQX01 (sample SAMN04489861, study PRJNA283612) | anaerobic digester metagenome | isolation source: 4 biogas reactors fed with cattle manure at either 37C or 55C with and... | place: Denmark: Kongens Lyngby | collected 2014
TAATACCGGCACGACCACCGCCATTGGCGCTAGCGTAAGAAAGAGCGACATCACGCGCCGCACCGGAAACGTCTTGATAAACTGCTACTAAGTGAGGTACACCACCGCCTTGCTGATAAGTACCGCGCACAGTGTGACCAGGTGCTTTAGGAGCAACCATAATTACGTCTACGTCTTTACGAGGAACAACTTGACCATAGTGAACGTTAAAGCCGTGAGCAAAAGCTAAAGCAGCACCAGCTTTGATATTTGGTTCAACTTGGTTTTTGTAAACTTCAGCAATGCTCTCATCAGGTAAAAGAATCATTACTACGTCAGCGCCTTTAACTGCATCAGCCACTTCAGCAACTTTTAAACCTGCATTTTCAGCTTTTGTCCAAGAAGCACCGCCTTTACGTAAACCAACAGTTACATTAACGCCTGACTCATGTAAGTTCAAAGCATGGGCATGACCCTGAGAACCGTAACCGATAATAGCTACTTGCTTGCCTTTGATTAGGGATAAATCACAATCTTTATCGTAAAAAACTTTCATAACTTCCTCTGAAAAATAAATTCGTTGTACTACTTAAATTTAAAAAATAAAACTAAACTTTTAAGATACGATTACCGCGACCAATACCGGTCACGCCACTACGCACTGTCTCTAAAATCGCGCCAGGCTCAATCGCTTCAATAAAAGCATCAATTTTCGCCTGAACACCGGTCAACTCAATGGTAAAGGTTTTGTCAGTCACATCAACAATGCGACCACGGAAAATATCACTCAAGCGAGTAACTTCTTCACGCTCCTTGCCAACGGCGCGAACCTTAATCAGCATAAGCTCACGCTCAACCATTGGTGCCTCAGTTAAATCAACTACTTTAACCACATCAACCAAACGATTCAGGTGTTTGGTAATTTGCTCAATTACTTCTTCGGAACCATTAGTCATAATGGTCAGACGAGATAAACTGGGATCCTCTGTGGGTGCTACTGTCAGGGTTTCAATATTGTAGCCACGAGCGGAGAATAAACCAACCACACGGGATAAAGCACCCGGTTCGTTTTCTAATAAAATCGAAATTACGTGTTTCATCTACTCCCCCTATGCGTCAGCGCCGTCGATTAACATCTCAGTCAAACCCTTGCCCGCTTTAACCATCGGCCAAACATTGGTTTCGCGATCGGTTAAGAAGTCAAGGAAAACCAGGCGTTTTTTATGCTCACCAAGGAAAGCTTCACGTAAAGCCGGTTCCACATCAGCCACTTTACTCACTTGAATACCGACATGGCCATAACTCTCGGCAAGTTTCACAAAATCAGGAATTGAGCTCATATAGGACTCAGAGTAGCGAGACTCATAATCCAGCTCTTGCCACTGCCTGACCATACCGAGGTAGCCATTATTTAAACAAATAATTTTTGGCGTAAAACCATACTGTTTACAAGTGGCCAGTTCCTGAATATTCATCTGAATCGAGCCCTCGCCTGTAATACAAGCAAACATCGCATCAGGATCAGGGTTAGCCATTTGGGCACCCATGGCATAAGGCAAACCTACACCCATGGTACCTAGACCACCGGAATTTAACCAACGACGCGGCTCTTCAAAACCATAGTACTGTGCAGCAAACATCTGGTGCTGACCCACATCAGAACTCACAAAAGCCTTGCCCTCGGTAACTTCCCAAAGCTTTTCTACGACGAACTGAGGCTTAATTATGTCAGTTTGAGTGTAAGCCAGGCAATTGCGCTCACGCCACTGATTGATTTGGGCCCACCAGGCATCGATATTTTTAGCAGGTTTTTGAGCATCTGCTTTGAGCTCACGTAACTGGGCATTCATCTCTTGCAGTACGTCTTTGACATTACCCACAATGGGTAAATCTGCTCTTACGCGCTTGGAAATAGATGATGGATCCACATCAATATGAATAATCTTGCGTTGAACCTGACTAAAGTGCTTAGGATTGGCCACCACACGATCATCAAAACGCGCGCCCACACAAATCAAGACGTCGCTATTTTGCATCGACATATTGGCTTCATAGGTACCATGCATGCCCGGCATACCAACATAATTAGGATGACTGGCATTAAGCCCACCTAAAGCCATCAAGGTAGTAGTGCACGGCGCACCTAAGAGATCAACCAGCTCACGTAATTCCTCTGAGGCATCAGATAAAATCACACCACCGCCGGCATACACCATAGGGCGCGCTGCGGAGCGTAAAGCCATCACTGCTTTTTTGATTTGCCCCTGATGACCCTTGACAACAGGATTGTACGAGCGCATCTTGACCTCGCCCTTGGCAGGTGCATAGCGCGCTGTATTAACGGTAATGTCTTTAGGGATATCAACCAATACCGGTCCGGGGCGACCGGTCGTCGCGATGTGAAAAGCCTTGCGCATCGTATCGGCAAGATCTTTAACATCACGTACGAGGAAGTTATGCTTCACACAGGGACGCGTGATACCAACAGCATCACACTCCTGGAAAGCATCCTCGCCAATCATCGAGGTACCAACCTGCCCACTAATAACGACCATTGGAATAGAATCCATATAGGCGGTGGCAAGGCCAGTTACCGCATTAGTCAAACCGGGACCACTGGTTACTAAGGCAACACCCACTTTATTAGACGATCGGGAGTAAGCATCGGCAGCGTGAATAGCTGCTTGCTCATGACGCACTAAAATGTGCTCGAAATTTTCTTGATTGTAAATAGCGTCATAGATATAGAGTACTGCACCGCCCGGATAACCGAAAACATGCTCTACGCCCTGTTCGGCCAGACAACGCACAGCAATCTCTGCGCCTGTTAATTGTTCCATTTTTTAATCCTTTCATAACTGGTACACTACACTACTGATTAACTGGCACTTGCCGCACCGCTAAGCCATCGCAGCGCTTTAACCCTCACAGAGGATTGCCACCCACAACAACTAACTGCGCGAAAAACAAGGCCATCAGTGGCTTGTACACCGCATAAAACATGCATAAAGTCAGAAATGGAGTCTGCGAATTCGCTTGTGGCAACATCCGGCAGATTTTTTCTAAACTCAGGCCTATAGCACAATGACATAGTGTGTAATTTGTCATTAATAATCAGCGGATAACTGACTACTTACTGTCTATAAAAACCAATGTCTTTTACGATAAAAAAGACACAATCTAAAACATTAGCGCATTGCACAAAAAAAATCAATGCAACAAGACAAAATCACTGTTTTTATTATATAAAACACCACAAAACCTACTTTCATCTACCATTCATGCAACAAACTAATGCACTGCCTAATTGAGCCACTTAAATCCCTTAGAGCCGCACACAAAAGTTTATAATGGTAACTTCATTTAAGGCATTACTTTTTAGGTGATCACAACGTGCAAATTGGAACCGACTCCATCAATAAGTTTTTTCACAGCCCCGAGCTGTATTTTGGTGTACGTAAGGCCTTTGGCTTATTTATCGCTATTTTAGTTTTCTTTGGTTTTTTAGAAGATTATGAATATGGTGTCGCCTTTGTCAGTGGCGTTTTATGCATGTCGATTGTCGATCCGGCATCGGCTTATAGCTTAAGAGTACGCAGCAATGAGCTCATCGTCACCTTGGTTTTATGTAGCGTAGGTACCTTTTTAATTAATCTAGTTGGACCCTACCCACAAATTTCGTGGTTAGTTCTGACAATCTTGGTGTTTTTCTATACACTTCTCGCCTTTTATGGCAAATCGGCTACGCTTATAGGTTTCTCCGCTTTACTCGCCATTTTGATGAACCATAACTTCATCAAACCTTTTGACGAGGCCATGATACATAGTGCCTTAACCTTCCTGGGATGTACTGCTTACTGGTTTTTTAGTGTCAGCATCAGCTATCTATTCAGAAAGTATGAGCAGCGTCTAATTATTGCAAATGCCTTGTATGCAACCTCCAGCTATGTCTTGGCAAGAGCAAGGTTATACGATATAGAAAGAGAGTTAGACAAAAGTTTTTATAAGCTGATTAACCAAACCTCGCGCATGGTCGAAACTCAGCAAATGGCACGAGATATGATTCTGCGTCATTTACCGGATAGTAGCGACCCTAAAACCTACGAACAACGCTCCCGATTATGGAACATTTTTAATCGCATGGCAGCTATTATGGACAACATGGTTGCTACTCATACCGATTATCAGTACCTGCGCGAGAAGATGGGCGATCATGATGCGCTGCTCTTCATGCGTGACACCTTGGTAATTTTAAGCACTACGCTAAATTATGCAGCGACCGATCTCATTCGTAATGAGCCTATCTCCTATCGAAGCAGTGTAAAAGCAGAATTACGCGCTTTAGAATTTGAGATCGAGCAGTTTCGCAAGCAGAACATGCCGCAAGAGGATCCGGAAGTCTATGGCTTAATTATCCAAATCTATCGTCGTCTCAGAAACACACATTTTAATGTTGAAGAAATCAGCAACAACCTGCGCTACGTTAAAAACTTCCAAGGCCCGCCCGACCCAAAACAAATTGGTCAGGAAATTCCTGCCAGCGCCAAAGAGGCTATCAAGATTAGTCCATCACTACTGCAATTCCGCTCAAGTAATGACTATTCTCTCTCTAGACTCGTTGATCAACTAAAAACCGGCTTAAAATCAGCGATTGTACGCTATGCCACACGAGTCACAGCCGCCGTACTCTTTGTACAGCTAGGCACTGCTTTACTGTTTTTATTACCACTTGAAAATAGTGCTTATCAAAACCTCAGCAACCACACTAACTGGATTTTAGTGACGGTACTCCTAATCATGCGTCCCGGATTTACACTCACACAACAAAGAACCAGTTGGCGACTAATTGGCACCCTGATGGGCTGCCTGATAACCATTATTTTATTTGCAATTACTAAAAACAACTTTGTCATTATGGCTGCTATGTTTATTGCAATGATTTTGGGGAACACCTACATTAAGAGCAACTTCCTGGTGGGCTCTACCTTTATCACAGTGTATATTTTAATTGGTTTCCACTTCCTGACCCCCGGCTTCTACTGGCTGGTCGGTGAACGTGCCTTGGACACCTTAATTGCCTCAGCGATTACCTTTATTTTCAGTTTCTTACTGCCTCGATGGGAAAAAGATCGACTGCCAACGCATGTAAGCAACACCATTGACGCGCTTTATCATTACCTACATGACACCATCGCTTATGTGCGTGTACTTCAAAAGCAACCAAAGGATCAACGTCAGATAGTTCACTCGGAGCCTGCTTTATTGGAAATGCAGCTATCACACAAAAAGATGCAAGATGCTTATGCGCTTTTTGCAGATAGTTTAAACCGTATGATGAGCGAACCGGATAAACGACAATTAGATGTTATTCGCTTAAACCGTATTTTGCTAGAAGCAGACGCACTCGCCAGTCAGATTAACTCCATGGTGCCTTTAATGATTCAGTTTGATGATATTCCCGAGGATTTAGAGAAAAACATTGACTACGTCTACAACATGCTCACCTTAAAGTCTTTTGAAGGTCAAGATAATCCGCCACCGATTGAGTCCGGTCAAGAGTATGTCAGCATGCGCTTTCCTATTAAGCAAATGTACAAGGCCTCTCAGGTTCTCAATCAAGAAGCAACAGCCTTAAAATTGAACTAAAGCACTGCAGAAAGTATGATTAGATCATCACCCAACAACAAAACCATCAAAATAAGCCCATGAATAAACACGACGTCTCCTTTTTCTTCCCTGCTCCTACCAAGCAAAAGTTTTGCACCCAATGCGGTTCAGAACTGAGCCAAATTGTGCCACCAGAAGATAATCAAGTACGAGATACTTGTTTAAACTGCGGTGCTGTACATTACCGCAACCCTTTAATTGTGGTTGGTACAATTCCGGTTTTTGACAATAAAGTGTTACTTTGCAAACGCGCTATTGAACCCCGTTATGACACTTGGACCTTCCCCGCCGGTTTTATGGAGTTATCAGAAAGTACTATCGAGGGGGCTAAGCGAGAAACCCTCGAGGAGTCCGGCGCCATTGTTGAGGTAGGTAATTTATTTACCGTGATTGATGTGCCGCAGACCAATCAGGTACATATTTATTATTTAGCCAAAGCAACCAATGACCATCTAGATCCCGGCATCGAGAGTCTAGAAGCAGCCTATTTTGAGATAGAAGACATTCCTTGGGATAATCTAGCGTTCAGAAGCATCAGCACAAGCTTGGAGCATTATGTGCGTGCCCTGGCAACCGGTGACTTCGGGCCATTTAATTACACCCTTGATTGATGATGACACCACTTTATCTAATCGACGACGAGAGCGACTTACCGCCAAGTCACCATGCTTTGGATGATCCTGACGGCCTAATCGCCGTCAGCAAAACGGTTACCGCCGATTTGATATGGCGTGCCTATCATCAAGGCTACTACCCTTGTAGTCCGGTAGATGAAGAACTTACTCTATGGTGGGCACCATCACAACGCATGGTATTATTTCCTGATAATTTGCATATTTCAAAAAACTTTAAAAAGCTCTTAAAACGAATTACCTTTAATGATACCAATCCAAAAGCCACCCTACAGATCACGATAAACCACTGTTTTGAAGAAGTCATTAGAGCTTGCGCTACGGTACAACGTAATCAGGAGTTTGATGGCAACTGGATTTCTGAAGATATCATTGCAGCCTACACCTCCTTACATCAACAAGGTTTAGCGCATAGTTTTGAAGCCTGGCAAGAGGGTGAGCTAATCGGTGGACTTTACGGCGTAAAAATCGGTCGCATTTTTTGTGGTGAATCGATGTTTAGCAAACAATCACAAGCCTCCCGCATTGTTTTTAGCTACGCCGTTAATTTCTTGGCAAATCAAGGTATTATGTTGATAGACTGTCAACAAGACTCAGTGTACCTAAGGAGTTTAGGAGCCACTCTAATCCCTCGCGATGAGTATGAGTATTGCTTACAGATCCTGAGCCCCAATACGGTAATGCCAAGAGCTTGGCCCGCCGGACGTATTGCCTATGATGGTCACTATATTTAAACTTGCGTAGTTATGACAAAGTCCTTTAAGCTCCATCTTTCAGCTCCTAACCAGTGCAGCTATTTGGAAGCCAGGCAATCTAGCTCACAAATTGTGGTACCGCCCGAGGATATTAATGCTTTTTACTATGCCGACATGCTGCGACAAGGTTTTAGACGTAGCGGTGTATTTGTCTATAGACCACATTGTCAGAACTGCCAGGCCTGTATGTCACTACGAGTTGAGGTAGATAAATTTGTACCATCTAAACGCTTTCAACGTATCATTAATAAGAACAAAGACCTGACATACCGCCAACTGCCATTACGCTGGGAAGAAGAGCATTTTCAGCTGTATATGCGCTATCAGCGCTCTCGTCACCAAGAGCAACAAGACGAACACAAAACGCGCGCAGACTACAAAGAGTTTATTTTAAACTCTCAGGTTAACAGTGCCCTCCTTGAATATCGTGATACTAACAATCAACTACAGATGGTGTCTTTAATCGATATTAACGACGACGGCATCTCAGCAGTTTATACTTTTTACGATACTGATAATAAAAATAGTCTTGGACATTATGGCATTTTATGTCAATTAGATATTTGCAAATTGCTCGCAAAACCATGGCTCTATTTGGGCTATTGGGTAGATGGCTGTAGCAAGTTAAACTATAAAACAAACTATCAACCGGCCGAGATTTTCCATGACGGCAAGTGGATTCCTTATAATCAAGAATGAATTTTAATTATTATTGTTAGGACGCATTGTCTATGCTTTCAAAAATCAACCTTTTTCCTTTAGTTCGTCCCCTGCTATTTCGCCTGGACGCAGAAGACGCTCATCATAAAACCTTAGATAGATTGAGCAAAGTGTCCAACAACAGTTTATTAAAGCACTGCCTGACAATGGATGTGCCACAAACTCCTAAAAAGGTCATGGGGCTTACTTTTTTAAATCCGGTCGGATTAGCCGCAGGTTTAGATAAAAATGGTCAGTACATTGATGCTCTGGGCACGCTAGGCTTTGGCTTTATTGAGGTTGGCACGGTCACTCCTAAAGCACAAGATGGCAACCCCAAACCACGTCTCTTTCGTATCCCCGAAAAGCAGTGCATCATTAACCGCATGGGTTTTAACAACCAGGGTCTCGACACTTTTTTAAGCAATGTACAAAAACACAGTTACAGAGATCGCGGTGGTATTTTAGGTTTAAATATTGGTAAAAATGCCGCTACGCCTATAGAAAATGCGGTAGATGACTATCTTATCGGCTTACGCGGTGTTTATGCACATGCTGATTATATTACGATCAACATTTCCTCTCCCAACACTGAAAATCTACGCTCTTTACAGGGCGAAGATGAACTCGATCGTTTATTGAGAGCCTTAGTCGAAGAACGAGAAGTTTTAGCGCAGGCGCAATCCATTAAAGTACCCATTCTCTTAAAAATCGCTCCGGACATCAGTGCAGAGCAATGTGTTGCCATTGCCAATATTGTTCGTGAACATAAACTGGATGGTGTAATTGCTACTAATACCACCTTAAGCAGGGACTATGTAAGAGGCCTTGAGCACGCAGATGAAGCGGGTGGATTATCTGGTCCTCCCGTGCATGCCATGTCTTTAGAAGTGATAAGGACTTTGCGTCGTCACTTAGGACCCGACGTCGCCATCATCGGTGTTGGCGGCATTAACCAAGGTCGCCATGCCGTTGAAAAAATTGAAGCCGGAGCCGATTTGGTACAAATTTACACTGGATTGATTTATCAAGGTCCGCACTTGATTAAAGACTGTGTAAACGCGATAAAGGCCAACGGTCTTTAACTTTAAAATAGAGCGCGCACAAAAAATGCCGTTGCAATGATTAAAGCAACGGCATTTTGTATTTTAACTAAGGCCTAAAGACTGGCTTCAGACAAAAGCTAAATCACTAATTACTTAGCAGCTGTAGTAGCTGTTTTAGCAGCAGTCTTAGCAACTTTAGTAGCATTTTCAGTCGCTTTTAAAGTAGCGTTAGTAGCAGCAGCTAAATTGTTTTGAGCAACTTCAGAAGCTTGTTTAGCAGCTTTGTTGATAGAATCGTAAGCGTTGCTAGCAGTAGCAAAGCTTGATTTTAATAAAGCGATAGCGCTTTCAGAACCAGTAGGAGCGTTTTTAGCGAACTGCTCTAAAGCTTCTTCCATTTTCTTTTGAGACTCGGCAACTTGCTCTTCAGTTAATTTGATTAACTCTTTGCTGACTTCATTGATGATTGCGTAAACGTCTTGAGAGTACGCAACAGCTTTTTCAGCGTTAGGCTGAGCAACAGCAGCAACAAAGCTAGTAGCTTCTTGTGGGTCTTTTAACTCTGCAGCTTGTTGAGTTTGGTCAGCAGCTTCAGCGATAGTGCTTTTGATAGCTTTAAGGTTTAAATCAACTAGTTTTTCGAAACCGCTGAATAAAGAACCTTGAACAGAGATAAAGGTATCGATAGCTTCTTTTTGACGCTCTAATAATTGCTGTTGAACTTGGTTATTCATAATATTTTCCTTAAGTAGTACGAGACAGAGATAATTAAAACATTTAATTTAAATATTTCAATAGTTGTTGCAGTACATGATTTATATACTATGTTGCAACGCAACAATATCTATTATTCCAAATAAAATTAACCATGTCAAGACTTTTGTTGCGCTGCACAAAAGTAGTTGCTGAAAAGAAACTTCTTATATATCAATCAACTAGACTGACTTAAAGATAACAACCAAGCTCGCGGGAGATACCCTTGGCCGCCCGCTTAAGATCCTGACTCCACGCATATTGAATACGTTGGGCAGGAGCAGAAAGAGAAAGACCTGCTACCACCTTGCCTTGCTCATTAAAAATTGCTGCCGCTAAACAACGTACGCCCTCTTCTAGTTCCTCGTTATCAATGGAAAATCCTTGCTGATGGATAGCAGCTAATTCATTTTTTAGCCGCTCAAACTCATTAACACTTTTTGAGGTACTAGCAGGAATCCCGGTTTTTTGCACATAATTCAAGAGTTCCACCGCATCTAAATCAGCTAAAAACAGCTTCCCTACAGCAGTGAGGTGTAAAGGTGCGCGACCACCAATAGGTCGCACCACATGAACCCCCGATTGACCACTCCAGCAACGCTCGATGTAAACGATGTCATTACCTTGTTTAATGGATAAATTAATCGTCTCACCGGTTTTTCTATGCAGCTCTTGCATTTGGGGATAAGCTAACTCTTGGATATTTAAGCGATTTTTAACCAGATTACCCAATTCCAACAAACGCAAACCCAATTGATAGCGACCACCAGGTAGATGCTCTACGAACTGAGCAATGACCAGGTCATTTAAAATACGATGACAAGTGGAAATATTTAATTCACTTCTAGCTGCAAGATCCTTTAAACTCAAGGGCCCCGAAGACTGAGCAAGCAGATCCACCAACAAGGTCGTTCTTTCAAGTACTTGGATAGAATATTTAGGAGATTCGTCAGACATAGATTTAATAATCACAACCGTTAGTTAAACGATTAATATTAGTAATTAAAGCGACCACCGACACGCAAAACCTCTCCGCGCAAGAAGTCATAAGCCGCTTTGAGCGATTCATCATTTTTGCCACGCACACCAAGATCAATAAAGCCGGGCGTATCAGCCGTCGACATCTTAGGCAAACTAAACGTTGTCACATCAGGCCAACGGCTCTCTATCTCTTCTAAAGAAGGTGCTATACGAGACTCCGGCAAGTGATAGGCATTAACCGCCAAAGTCTTGGTTGGATTATTTTGCAGTTCCAGATACTTATTATCAAGAACCCACTCAAACATGGACCAAGCCATTTCCGGAAAACCCGGCACAAAGGTATGATCCTTGATGAAAAAGCCAGGAATACGATTAAAAGCATTGGGTACAATCTCTGCACCTTCCGGGAAGACACCCATGGCTAGGCGTCGTTGATTTTCAGGCGCTCCTATATCCTGATCAATTTTACCAATCGCCGCTCTATTAATAACGTACTCCATGATTAACGCCTCGGCCTCTGGATGTAAAACCATCGGCACACCTAATGCGGTGGCAGCTGCCTCTCTGGTTTTGTCATCGGGTGTCGCACCAATACCACCGGTTGAAAAGACGATATCACCACTGGCAAAACTCTCTTTATAGATACGCACCAACTCGTCCATATCATCACCAACCAGACGAGCCCAAGACAGCTCCATACCCCGGTCATTGAGCAATTCAATGACCTTGCTCAAATGTTTATCCTGGCGACGGCCCGATAAAATCTCATCACCTACAATAATTAAACCGAATTTTCTAGACTTAGCCATAGCGGCTCCCTTGCGAGTTTTTAACTTATCAATTAAATTGAAACTTAATAATAGACTGTACTTGCTTATTGATGTATAACTTTAATGGCAAAATATTAATAGAAGTTTAGCAAATCGCCTCTCTCCTACGGGTTTATCTATGTCTTTTTTTATAAAACCTTTTGAACAAACCAAAGAAATACAACTGGCACTGGCAGCTAACAATCAGCGCATTGTCATCTGTTATTGCGCGGCTTGGTGTCGCACCTGTGATAGCTACTTGGATGCCTTTAAGGATTTGAGTGAAAAGTTTCCCGAGCAAGTATTCTTGTGGGTAGATATAGAGGACGAAGACTCTTTGCTGGATGATTTAGATGTAGAAAACTTTCCTACGATCCTAATCCAGGAGGCCGGTGAGAACCTGTTTTATGGCACCATGCTGCCATATATAGGCCATCTTGAACGTATGATCTTAAATACCCAAGAGGGTCATGTCATTGAAAGTGATGAGGGACCAAGCCCCATCACTGAGCTTTTAGAACAAGCCACTGAAAACTTATAGCTGACTTAACTGACTTATTTATCCCGAGCTTTAGACTTAGAACCACCACCGAGCAGCACAGCCAACATCGGCTCTTCTTGTCTGTCGTACAGATTCTGCGATCTTTGAGTCGATGTCTCAATGGCAGGATCATCAAGATCAGGTTCATAGGGCTTATAGAAAAAAGCATCAATCGCTTCACGCTTATTACTCTGTTGCTGGTAATAAGAACGACGAGGCTGTTCTACCGCCCTATTTTTAAAGAGTTCGGGAATATCCAGGCGCTCAACTTTAAAATCTATGTTAATTAGTTGCTGTACATTAGCTAATAGCTGCTCATCTTCTGCTTTGTTATAAAAAGCAATGGCTTTGCCCTTGGCACCTGCACGGCCGGTTCTACCAATGCGATGCACATAGTCTTCTGGGTTAAATGGCAAGTCATAGTTAATGACACAAGGTAAGCCGGCAACATCCAAACCTCTTGCAGCAACATCTGTTGCCACTAAAACTTGTACCTTACCTGCCTTAAAATCCTCCAGAGTGCGAGTCCGTTCATACTGAGAACGATCACCATGAATTGCTTCCGCAGAAACACCCTCTTGGGTCAAGAAACGGCTTAAGCGATTAACTTCCAGTTTCGTATTGGCAAAGACAATTACCTGCTTGGTGTACTGTGTCATTAAGAGATAAAGTAAAGCCGATTTTTTGTCTCTTTCGGCAACCTGATAGACTAACTGGGTCACTGTATCGGCTGTCTGATTTTTGCTGGCAACCGTAATCTCTACCGGATTAACCAGGATAGTGCGTGCCAGTTTGCGAATTTCCGGGCTGAAGGTTGCTGAAAACAGCAAATTTTGACGCTGCTTTGGCAAATAATTCACAATACGCTCTAAATCAGGCATAAAGCCCATATCAAGCATACGGTCCGCCTCATCGAGCACCAACACACCAACCTGACTTAGATTGACGTTTTTTTGCTCTAAGTGATCTAACAAGCGACCGGGCGTAGCTATCAACAACTCACAACCTTGGCGTAGCATCTCTTTTTGGGGGCGAATATCGATCCCGCCATACACCGCAGTCGAACGTAAAGAAGAGGTACTGCAATAACGCTCAACATTTTCTGCAACCTGATCAGCTAATTCACGAGTCGGTGTCAAAATCAAGGCACGCACTGGGTGTCTGGCAGGCGATGTGCTGTGACTGGCAAAAGGCATGATGCGATGCAATACAGGCAAAGTAAAGGCTGCTGTCTTGCCCGTCCCGGTTTGCGCCGCCCCCATCACATCGCGACCAGCTAATACTGCAGGAATAGATTGTGCTTGAATAGGTGTTGGCGTGGTATAGCCACTTTTGCTAATGGCCTTTAATAGATCAGGGTGTAAGCCGAATTCATTAAAAGTTAATTCCGCGCTTACTGCTGATTGCTCAGTATCGGGAGTTGTTGAATTATTATTGTTATCGCTTAAATGACTCTGCATATTAATATGTAATACCTATTTCTTTATATTTTCTATATTTTTTGATGTAAGGGGCTATTTTACTACAAGCAATATCTACTACCCCACATTAGTGAAAAAGCTGAATTAATTTACTTTAAAACAATGCTCTTAAAGTAAAAATGCACAAATTCTCTACCTTAAGAGTACAATATTTGCACATAGAAATTCTGGAGGAAATCATGCCTGCAAAAAATCAAGCTGAAGTTATCAAAGTGGACAGCAAGGACCTGCCTATTTATTGCCCTGGCCCAAAGGCGCCGCGCTGGAGTATGCACCCACGTGTTTTCTTGGATGTGACCAAAACCGGTGAAGCCGCCTGTCCTTATTGTGGCGCTCACTATGAGCTTGAGGGCAAGGTTAGCCCGGCTCCTACAACAAACGAGTCAGAGGCATCTGCTTAACTCAATTGACTGTTTAATCAAACACTACGCCATCCCGACATTCGAGGTGGCGTTTTATTTTAGCTATCGCTCGCTGTGCTACTAAGCCAGTTTGACCTGTCTAGCGGCATAAAATCGCGTGTCTTTTGTATGATAGATCCTGCCCTGCGCATGCAGACGCCACCAAGTCATTGCTGCCACTAAAATACCAAAGGTCTCAACCGCCCCTGCAGGCACCCACATAATTAAACCACCCCAACCCTGGTCCTGAGCAGCTGTAATCGGCAAGGCTCGCCCGCAGATTTCGAAGAGTGGATATAAATCAGTAGAAGAAAAAGCGATCAGGGCACCAGCAACAATTTGTGGCGCCATAGTAAATACCGGTGATAAAACACGCTCTAGAGGCGACATGACCGCCGCACTACCCGGCAAGGTTCGCCTTTGCCACCAACGACCTAAATCCGTTTTAGCAGTAAGTAGTGGCGGATGATATGGACGTCGATCTAAAATCAGGTTCCAGTAGAGTAAACCACTCACTACTACCGACCAGTTCATAAATCGATAGATATTAACATTTAACATTGAGTAGAACTGAACAGTCGGAAAGAGCCAAATAATGACTAAGAAAACAAATAAAAACGGAATAAATAGCTTATGTGTGAGCCAATAGATCAAGGCCTGACCAAAAGCTGTTTGATTGAACTGCTGAAGCCGCAAACGCATGCCACGAGTCATGCCCGCACGCATAACCTGGCCCGGATAAGACAGCATGATTAATAACGGCGCCAAGTGATGCAATACTAAATGCTGTGCGCGGTGTATAAAAAACACTCGTTCTGCATAATAATCCACATGAGTATGCATAGAAAGATACAACAGTAACCACCCCGACCAGAACAATACTTGTCGAGACACGTTAATACGCTTTGTGCGACAGCCCCTAAAGAACAAAAAAGCTGACAACAAAAAACAAATAATAAGGGTTGGAGAAAACTCCCATGGCCGCAACCATTGAGCGAGTGTTAAGTTCATATTAAGAGAAAAGCTTTTACTAAAATACTTATAAGGCCAATGAGCGTTATAATACTCGCTCAATTTTACATCATATTATAAAATTTCGTAATATTATTAACTAGTTATGCAGATTGGCTCCTGGCAGTTACCCAACAACGTCTTTGTTGCCCCTATGGCAGGTGTGACCGACAGACCCTTTAGGCGTCTTTGTAAACGCTTGGGCGCAGGTTATGCAGTCTCTGAAATGGCTGCCAGCAATCCGCAGCTTTGGGACACCATTAAAACTGCCCGTCGTTTAAATCACGATGGCGAGATTGCCCCCATTGCCGTACAAATTGTTGGCTCTGACCCTGTCATGATGGCCCAGGCTGCGACCTTTAATATTGAAAAAGGTGCCAAAATCATTGATATCAATATGGGCTGCCCTGCCAAGAAAGTCTGTAAGGTCGCAACCGGCTCTGCCCTACTGCGTGACAAAGAGCTAGTAGCACGAATTTTAGATGCTGTCGTTGAGGCTTGTCGTCCCTATGACGCACCGGTTACACTAAAAATCCGTACCGGCTGGGATAGGGACAGCATCAATGCACCGGAAATTGCTAAATTGGCCGAGAGCATCGGCATTAGTGCGTTAACCATTCATGGCCGAACCCGATGTGATTTTTATCAAGGTGAAGCAGAATATAAAACCATCGCCGCTGTGCAAAAAATTGTCAAAATACCTATAATTGCTAATGGAGATATTGATAGCCCTCAAAAAGCCAAGCAGGTGCTAGACTATACAGGTGCAGATGCGGTGATGATTGGTCGCGCTTCCCAAGGTAACCCTTGGATATTTAAAGAGATTGACCATTTCCTAAAAACCGGTGAATTGCTTGATCCTCCTACACTTTGTGACATGAAAGAGGTGCTGTTAGAGCATCTGGAGGAGCATTATCAATTTTACGGCGCTCACACAGGAGTACGCACTGCGCGTAAGCACATTGGCTGGTATCTTAGCCGTTTCCAAAGCTGTGGCGATCTACTTCGCCACTTAAATACTATCGAGTCTTGTCAGCAACAAAGCCAAACTCTGGCCAAATGGTTTGACCAACAAGCAGAGCTTGAGTTAACCGTCTTTGCTTAAAAGAGTACTCGATCAATACAACCTATAACAAATTAATCAGCTGATAATTAAAGATTTTTCATCATGAGTAATCAGTCCCATACCACACCACCATTGCACGATTGCGTGCAAGCCCATTTGGAGGCTTATTTCGACACCCTGGGTGACGATGCTGAGGCCAGCCAAATCTGGAACATGGTCATGCAGTGCGTTGAAAAAGCCACTCTCGAAAAGGTGATGGAAAAAAGCCAGTTTAACCAATCCAAAGCTGCGGAGATGTTGGGCATTACGCGCAACACCCTACGCAAAAAGCTCATTTCCTATCAAATCATTAACTAAGAAGAAACTATGAAACAAATCACAGCACTTCTCTCGGTATCTGATAAAACAGGTATTGTTGACTTCGCCAAAGCCCTGGTTGCTCGTGGCGCTAAGCTCCTATCCACCGGTGGCACCGCCAAACTCCTCAAAGACAATGGCCTTCAAGTCACTGAAGTAGCCGAGTATACCGGTTCACCGGAAATTTTAGACGGTCGCGTTAAAACGCTACACCCTAAAGTACACGGTGGTTTATTAGCTCGTCGTGATGATGAGAATCACCTAAGCACTATTGCAGAGCACGGTATTGATGCCATTGATTTGTTGGTAGTTAACCTCTATCCATTCCAGCAGACAATCGATAAGCCTGATTGCTCCTTTGCCGATGCCGTTGAAAATATCGATATCGGTGGTCCGGCCATGTTGCGTGCTGCTGCCAAAAATCACGGTACTGACAAAGGCGGTGTGACTGTCATCATCGATCCTCAAGACTACGAGAGTGTCCTTAAAGAGTTAGATGAGAAAGGTCAAACTTCTTATGGCTTACGCTTAGGTCTAGCAACTAAGGCTTATGCCCACACGGCGGCCTATGATGGTGCGATTGCTTCTTACTTAAGCAGCCTGGCAGATGCCGAGCCTGCACAAAATGAAACGCCAGCCAAAAAAGAATGGCCCGGCATTATCACGGTACAAATGCAACAGCACCAAGCCATGCGCTATGGCGAGAACCCGCATCAGAGTGCAGCTTTCTACGTAGACAACAAGCAAGGTGCCGGTTTACTAGGCACTTATAAGCAATTCCAGGGTAAAGAGCTTTCTTATAACAACATCGCTGATGCGGATGCAGCGTGGGAATGCGCTCGTTCATTTAAAGTACCGGCGTGTGTAATTGTCAAGCACGCCAATCCTTGCGGCGTGGCCATGGCTGAAGGCCCTTTACAAGCCTATCAAAAAGCTTTTAAAACTGACCCAACTTCCGCTTTTGGCGGCATCATCGCCTTCAACCGTGAGGTTGACTTGGCAACTGCTCAAGCGGTTAGCGAGCAATTCCTGGAAGTTTTATTAGCTCCTTCTTACAGCAAAGACGCTTTGGAGTTCTTGGCTAACAAGAAAAATGTACGTGTACTGGAAATTCCCACTGGTGACGGCCGTAACGCCTTTGATGCTAAACGCGTAGGTGGCGGTTGGTTAATCCAGGATCCTGACTTAACTCCTTTAGATCCTACACAAATCGAAGT
>LSQX01362572.1_pt2 | contig 17395 bp, 14 predicted proteins | sample 654561 | NCBI WGS metagenome assembly LSQX01 (sample SAMN04489861, study PRJNA283612) | anaerobic digester metagenome | isolation source: 4 biogas reactors fed with cattle manure at either 37C or 55C with and... | place: Denmark: Kongens Lyngby | collected 2014
ATTCGTTATTGTCGCTTGCTACCGGAAGGCATATTTTAAATGGAAGTCCGCTTGCCTTTGGTGAGGGGAATATAAAAGGGAGAATTAAAACGTGTTAAACTATAAAAGACCAAGGTTTTGGGTGGTTGCTGTATCAATTATAGTTCTAGTTATTGTTAGCTTTACGTTAATTACAAGTCCAGGTGAAAATGATCTGAAATTGTCTTCAGAACTTCCTAATAATGATTCTAATTATGAGAATCTGCAAGAGCAAGAAAGAATTGTTGATGAAGGGGAAAACACTCCGCTTCTACTAAATAAACCTGTGGAAGATAAAGTTTGTTTAGGTATATTTACTACTGAGCAAGTATACCCTGAATCCTATTATATGTTAGAGGAGGAAGCACAGAAACAGTTTATTCCTCTTATAGACAATTTAGATAAAACAGAAAAGCCGGATGGCCTCTTTAAAAGTCGATATTATCTTGGCATAAATATAGTATATAAAGGTCTGGAATGGCAAGTTTTAAGTGATGGATCCCTTTATCACTTTTCATCAGATGAGAATGGATATAAGGAATACTATGCTGTATGCAAGGAACTTTGTGAAAAGGCGCTGCAAATTGCTGAACGAGACTTGGGAATTGTGCCTTTTAATCCTAAGATGATTAAAAATATTAAAAGTGCTGAGTTAAGCGTAGCCTTTTCTAATAACAAGGAGAAGGTATACAAACAGATTATAACTGATAATTTAGCCCTTTCTACTATAGAGAAACTATTTTCAGAAGCAGGGGTCATTCATGGCGGAGCAGGATGCCCTTTCACAGAAGGAATTATGACATTGACGCTGGAGGATGGGCAACAAATCAAAATTGCCATGGCGACAGATTCTTGTTGTGTGTATTTTGTAAATGGCATGTATTTTGATTACAAGCCTTCAGAAATCCGAGGAAAAGAGGATTCTGGCATATTTAATAATATTGTATTTGATTATTTCGACAAGATTCCTGTTGCGACAAGAGGTAAGGTAAAAGATAAGCCAATAAATGGCAACTGGGATGTTATAGAAAGCAAAAAAGATAATGAATGGTCAAAGGCTTTGAGTGAGCAGGGAAGTGTTCAGTTTGACCTTGATGGAAGTAAAGGATTTGTAAGTATACAAAATAGAGAGAGAGAGGGTAGTACCTACATTTCCCATATGGAAATTGGGTTTAGCGGTATAGAAGACCCCTATATTATTGATGTTTATGATGCCACCTTCGAAAAATTAGGAACATTGGATGCCAATAATGATGGCAACAAAGAACTACTCATACTGTTCGATACGCATGGCAATGGTGGTCAAGGAACAAATGATTCATATTTAAGAGAAGTTGAAAAAAGATATCCAGATCTGAAAGGAATTCTGCATTGCATAAACATTGATCTGATAAGCGAATATGAAAAATTGCCGGAATCGCAGTTGCTAATTGCAAATCTGTTGATTGAATATATTGGATATGAGGCCTTTAACAGGGTTGTAATACAGACAAGAGCAAAGTATGTATCATGTGTAATACAAATAAATAGCAGTGAAAAAGAATGGGTGTCTGATTCGCCATACATTCATGTTTTTGATGGTTTAGATAGGATTTATTGCCGGATGGAAGAAATAAAATTATCAGAGGCCATGAATAGTATCGGTTATCAGAAAATATTGCAGACATCAGATTTACTGCCAAACGGAAAAAGCTTGGTTCGATTAGATTATCAAAGAACCGAATAATTGCATGTTTCCGTGCAGATATTTGATGCGGAAATTCACAGTAAAAGGAACGGACAGGTAATTGAAAACTTAAACACAGTAGATAGTCGACTATACTACCCAATATTTAAGATAGAGGTTTAAAATGAAGAATATTTTAACATTCAGATATGCAATTCGTAAGGATACCGGGCTTATTCTGCAGTTTATCAAAGAGCTTGCCGAATACGAAAAAATGTCGGATGAAGTCGTTGCGGACGAAAAAATGCTGGAACAATGGATTTTTGACAAACGGATTGCGGAGGTAATTTTTGCCGTTGAAAACGGAAAAGAGGTTGGGTTCGCACTGTTTTTTTATAATTTTTCAACCTTTCTCGGCAAGGCGGGAATCTATCTTGAGGATATATACATAAAGCCGGAGTACCGCAGAAAAGGTTACGGAAGAGCGATTTTCAAAAAGCTCGCCTGTATTGCGGTAGAGCGGGGCTGCGGACGCATGGAGTGGAGCTGCCTTGACTGGAACAAGCCAAGCATTGATTTTTATTTATCAATGGGCGCCAAGCCGATGTCCGACTGGACTGTTTACCGCCTTACGGGCGATACCCTTACTTCGCTTGCGGAATAATCCCGTTTTGTATAATTGCTGTTTTTCCGCAAGCTAAAGTGCTCTTTGGAAGTTACTGATATTGGGATAACATCATATCGATATACTTAAAAATCGAATTATTTAAATATATGCAGGAAATTAAATGATTGCAGATATTAGGGAGGACCATATATTGAAAAAAGCATTATTACAAAACCCGAGCATCTGATTGACAAACGCACCGCACCAGTGTCGCTATTAGTATTTTCACATATTACAAGTATTGCATATGGCGAACAAGGAGGAAAAAAACGTGAATTTCAATACGGAATCGCTGGAAAAGGAACCGATTAATTTTGCCGAAGGCATTTATTGGGTGGGTTACTCCGATGAAAACAGGGGGCTCCACTGTAATCCCTATCTGATTAGCGAGGGGGATGAAGCCGTTTTGATAGATGGCGGAAACCGTGACGATTTCAGTACCGTCATGCTGAAAATTTTAAGGACGGGCCTTCAGCCCTCACAGATTAACAGGCTTATATACCAGCACTACGACCCGGATCTCTGCGGGAGCCTTCCTCAGCTGGAAGCCATAATCAATAACGATGCCCTGAGAATAATCTCCCATAAGGAAAACAACGTCTTTATTCATTATTATTCGGCTAAAACGGAAAAACTCGATTTCCGCGAACTGGATAACCGTTTTGAATTTAAAACAGGCAGGCGGCTGGAGTTTTATCCGATCCCCTACTGTCATCATCCGGGCAGCTTTGTTACATATGATGTAAAAACCAAAACCCTGTTCACAAGTGATTTGTTCGGCAGCTTCGATACCCGGTGGAAACTGACTCTGGACCTGGACGAATCCTGCCGGGAATGCAATGACCTTGATAAGTGCCCCTTAAGCTCAAATAAATGCCCCTTAAGCGGTATCGTTAAGTTTCATCAAAGGATTATGACCTCAAACCGCGCTCTGGAAAACACCCTTAATATCGTTGAGAAACTCGATATCGACAGAATAGCTCCGCAACACGGTAGTATTATCGCTTCTAAAGAGGATGTGAATGCCATAATCCGGCTGTTGCGTAAAGTTAAGAATGTCGGTATTGATTATTTTTTATCCGAGGAATACATATGAACAACCGGTATCTGAAACTTCAGAAGGTTTTGTCAACCGAATTGCAATCAAATGACGATATTATAGCCTATTCGCTGGAAAGCTTCGCAAAAGAGATTGACTATTTAAATCAAACGGAGCTGCTGACGAAACTTATTCTCGATCATTCCGCCATAGCCAAGCGTCTTGACCGGTTCAATAAGGAATTATCCCACAGCCGGGAAATACTCGCCGAAGCCCAGGCAATCGCGTTGTTAGGCCGGTGGGATATAGATTCCGCCACCGGCAGTATGGTCTGGTCGGAATCCATGTATTCGATTCTTGAAATCGATAAATCCACCCCCGCCACATTGGAACTGTTTTTATCCTTTGTGTATCCGGAGGACCTTGAACAGGTTACAAAAATGTTCCGGGATATGTTTGTTACCCGGAAGCCCTGGACAACCAGATACAGGCTGCTTATGAAAAGCGGGGAGATAAAATGGGTGCACTTCAGATTTTATTCCAAGTTCAACGATAAAGGCGATCATACCCATTATTACGGGACGATTCAGGACGTTACCGAAATGAAGAAGGCGGAAGATGAGCTTGAGAAATACAGCCATCATCTTGAACAGCTGGTGGAAGAAAAAGTCAGGGAAATATCCTCCTCCCAGATGGCGACCCTGTATGCGCTGATTAAGCTGTCGGAATCAAGGGATGACGATACGGGTTCGCATATCGAACGGACGGCAAGCTTCTGCCGGCTGCTTGCCCGGAAAGCTCGGGCTGTCCCGGAATACGCCGATACCGTTACCGACACATTCATCGAAACCATATATAAAGCCAGCCCCCTTCATGATATCGGAAAGGTCGGTATTCCGGACAGTATTCTGCTTAAGCCCGGTAAGCTCACCGTGGAAGAGTTTGCCATCATGAAGACCCATGTGCAGATCGGCTACGACACGCTGGAAAAAGTCGGACAGCAGTATGACAAAAACGAATTTATATTAATGGGTATAGATATTGCCCTGTACCATCACGAAAAATGGAACGGCAGCGGTTACAATAAAGGGCTGAAGGGGGAGGAAATACCCCTGTCCGCACGGATTATGGCGCTGGCCGACGTTTACGATGCCCTGCGTTCGAAACGGGTGTATAAAGATGCCTTTTCCCATGAAAAGAGCATTGATATCATCGAATCAAGCAGGGGAACCCACTTTGACCCGTCGCTTGTCGATATCTTTGTCAAATATCATGAGGAGTTTAGGTCGCTGTATGAATCCTTAAGTAATCAGAACGGTGAATAATGAAAAAGCATCTGTACTGTGCCAAAATTCGCACAATGTTGGGGGTTAAAGGTGGACTATATTACAATTAAAGAGGCAAGCCGAAAATGGAATACGGGAATCCGCATAATCGCAAATACTGCAAGGAGGGACGAATACCCGGAGCAATAAAGCGGGGAAATATCTGGCTTATCCCCAAAAACGCTGCCAAGCCTATTGACAAGCGGTTCAAAGGTAACAAAACAGCCGAAGAAAGCAAATGGAATTTTTCATCTCTTTACGAGGAAACAGACCTTTTCGTAAAAATTATCAAGGAATTCCCTTATCCCATGCACATCTGCGCTCCCGACGGCACTTTGCTTTTGGCAAACGATGCATTTCTTAAATTTGCAAATATCACTAACCCTGAAATGCTGTATAAAAAGCACAATATACTCACAGATCCCAGCCTTGAAAGATGGGGTGTTCTGGATTTTACCCAAAGAGCTTTTAACGGAGAACCCGTCAGAGCCTTTGACGTAAAGGTCCCGTACAGGGAAATTATCGAAAGACTCGGCGACATAAAAACAAGCCAGACCGGCAGTTTATATCACGATATGACCGCATTTCCCATAACCGAAAAGGACGGAAGGTTAAAGTATATAGTGTTTATCTTCATCACATCCCGGGAATATCGGGGCAGGGAGGATATTGTCAAGGGAATGGAATACATAGACAACCACTGGAGGGAGGATTTTGACATTGACAAACTGGCAAAGGAAGTTTATGTCAGCAAATACCGCTATATCCGTCTGTTTAAAATGGCTACCGGCATGACTCCCTACGGTTATTATCAGGAAGTTAAGGTGAAGAAGATAAAAGAAAAGCTGTGCGAAAAAAACATGTCGGTTTCAAGGGCTTTTGCCGAATGCGGCGTTGACTATTCCGGCAGCTTTGTTAAAATATTCAGGCAAAAAACCGGAATATCCCCATCCCAATACCGTAAGGAAATGTTAAAGGACACAACCGTTTAAAACACCAATAGATATAAAGACGGCAAAATCAAGCAGAAAAACAGCAATAAATGTAATATCGCGTCGAATATGAATAATATATAATTAATGCATTATGAATTAAAACGATTTCATTTTTAAAAGGCGGTATTATATGAAAGGGAAGTTTATAAAAAAGGTATTAGCGCTGATTCTGGTTATCGTTCTTGCCTTTTCCTGTGCCGGAGGTGTTGTTGCAACCGGTAAAGGGGTTAATGAAAAGCAGGCCGAAGCTGCCCTCCTTGCGGCAAGCGAAACAAGCACCACTGCCTGGTTCCTTGAAAAGCTGGCTTCGGGGGCGGTGGGGGCCGTGGGCGGAAAGGCAATGAACGCCGTGCTGGGGTCTATTTTCGGCTCATCCGACAGTGTTGATCGCTTTTTGACAGAAATAAATGCCGTTAAGGAGGAAATTCAAAACCTTCGGGGCGAGCTTACCGAAATGTCAAGCCTGCTTATAGGCAAAATGAATTACGGGGAACTGAAAAAGGACCTTGACGACTTTGCCGTTTACATAAATCAGTTTGCAGGTGTTTACAACGATTTGTGTTTTATGCAGGAGCTTTCAAAGAACGATGTTGAACTGACCGAAATTTTTGCATATGATATTTATTTCGGCGACGATAAAAATCTATGGATAAACGGCAAAACCCTCTACAATGCCACCATAGAGTTGGGGAACAGGTTAGTTCTGGTCTTGCAGGGAGGGTATAACATTTTCGGCACCTATGACAAAATGGAAAAATATAAAAACCACTGGGAACATCATGGTTATGCCGACAGAAAAGAATTCAGAGAAAAAATTATAAAAATCTATTCCCAGTTAAGCACCATGTGCGAATCCGCCTGCGCCATAATAAGGGATACTCATTCAGGCAACTCCGCCCAGGAAAGGGCAACAAGGGAAAAGGCCATTGCCCGGTTAAATCAGTTAAAAACCAACGCCCAAATGGTTAAAGAAATGAATGAACGCTGTGCGGTTATAGAGCATCCCGACTTTCGAATTTACCGGGACACAAATACCGGCACTAACCTTTATACCTTTTATACAATTGTCCGTGATGCAAAAATGACGAATATTGATTTTTCCATAAAATTGGTTGAATACTATCACCCTGAATATGACGAGTATTTTAAATCACATGTATTTTTACGTGCTGATAGTTATGGGGAAGACCCCATAAGATACATGTCCTCCATGACCAATACCGATAACCCCGTTCTTCCGCCCAATCTTGTCTTCAATTACACCTATAACCTTAATAACTTTACAGTCGAAAAAAGGGTAACGGCTCACTACAACTATCATATGTTTTCCTACCAACCCGATGTGGGGGATCTTACTAAAATATACAACGACTATAAAAGCGAAAACCCAGGCAAAGATATTACTCTTTATGATATATTTTTCGGTAAAGAAAACGGTAATTTTACCAATAAAACCGGAAGATACGGCCCCATGCTGGGCAAGGGGGCATGGTATGCCACCCGTGTCTATTTTTACGAATTTGTTAAATTAGGCGAGACCAAATGGTTCGGCAATTTCGTTACCGACACCGGTGAAGAAAAAGTTCAATACTAATTGGCCTATTTCAAGGACTACAAGAAAGAGATAGATAGCAATTCAGGATATGTTGGACGAGTTCTTAACACAATCTCATGGGTGCCGCAGAATTTGTTTTTTTCCGTTACAAGATGGCGGGGTCCCGAACTTGAACAGGGGAGCTTAATGGAACCGGCTTACCCGGAAGCTCAGCCCGATGGGTTGATTTCCGGCATGGAAAGCTTTTATGAACTGCCCTATGACGGAAACGTTACCCTTTCGGTTCCTGAAGATTCGGGGATAAAATTTCAATGGTATTTAAGAAAGGGCGACGGTGGCGAGGATTCGGAAATAGAGGGAGCAACGTCATCAACCTACACCCTGCCCCTCCTTCAATCAAACATGAACGGCTGGAAGTATTACTGTAAAATCATTGAGGATGACGATCCGGATATGATTGATTACTACATGACAACTCCGGTGACCCTTAACCTTGCCGGAGAGGGTACGAAGGTTCATGAGGTGAAAACCGCCGGCGAACTGGAAGAAGCCATGGATAAAATTACCGCCGGAGACTGGGACGGGCATACCATCAAGCTGACTGCTGATATTACATTAAATACCCCGCTTTTCCTTTATGACCACAGAGCAACTATTGACCTGAACGGTCATGACCTTACTATTAGCCCGGCTGCCGGCTCTGAACCGAATGTAAATCCCACATCAAGCAAGCCTGAAATTGCGTCGGTTTACCTGTTAAGAGGTAAGCTGTCCCTAACCGGCGAAGGTCGGTTTAACATTACCCCAGGGGAGGGGACTGACTACGGCATTTACGCGCATAACGGCGTAATTATGGCAGATAATGTGACCTTAGCAAACGGCAATGCCGCCGTTTATGCCGCAGAGGGCTCAACCGTTGAAATAAAGGGTAATATTTCGGCAACCGGCAAAGATGTATCCGCCATTGAATGTTTTACCGGCAGCATCGTTAAAGTAGCCGGCAATGTGTCCGCCGAAGGGGAAAGTTCCTGCGGAATATATGCCGAATCCAACAACGAAAACAATGTCAAGGTAGAAATAAGCGGCAATCTTGCCGTCAGCTGCGATAACTCCAAAGCTGCCTTTTTAGGCGGGGAATGGACTTTCCTAAGGGTGGTCGGGAACGTATCGGCCGCCGGTCTCGGTGCAGCCGGCATAATGGCCGGCGGAGGAAATGCGGACAGCAAATGCACCGCTTTTGTTCAGGGCAGCATAACTGCCGATACCACCGGGGTTATGGTATGGAATTTGGCCGATGTGAGGGTTTTCGGGAACGTAACGGTAACCGGCGAAGGGGCAAACGCCGTTCATTCCACAGGAGGAATGGTTTATGTTTACGGTGATATTACAGCCGATGGAAAGAACGGCACCGGAATATATGCCGAATCCTGGGACTTAACCGACCCTGTAACAGGAGCAATGGTTAAAGCCGACGGTAAAATTACAGCTTTTACCCCCTTAAAGCTTGACGGCATGGCAATGAATGAAAACGAACATGAAAACAACTCGACATATCAAGGGTTCTTAACTTTTTCCGATGAAACAAATTTTGTCTGGACAGCGGAAGGTTCCTTTGTTATCCTTACCCCCCAATCCCCCCCGACGGGAGATGTGTCAGGCATAATCCATTATTCATTCTTGCTGCTTATTACCGCAGGTATAATGAATATAAAATACAAGAATAAAAGAAGCATATCCGCATAAAGCTTTAAAACAATAAACCCGGTCATGCGTTTGCAGGGCCGGGTTATTTATATTGCCTGACAGTCATATATCACAGTTCCTTCTGACTGTTTCATCTGATTAAAACACCGCTAATCGAGTATTAAAAATGCAATATTATGTTAAAAATATTGTAATTTATGATGTATTTTGCTATAATATGCTTGCGCTTGAATATATATTCGGATTATAATCGAAAACCTAAACCTTATAGACTAAAAAAATGAATCTGGCGTGGAGTGAAAAGGGTATGGATGACATTAATATTGACAAAATACATTTTTTAAAGGCAAACTGGTGCGACATCACGGTGCTTGAAAGTGAGGGAAAATACGCCCTTATCGATACCGGATTCAAAGGAAGCTTTTATACCATTGACAGCTTTCTTAAATCGCAGGGAGTAAACAAACTGGAATTTATCTTTTTATCCCATTTTCATTGCGACCATTACGGCGGCGCACTCCGGGTGCTTGAAAATTATGAGGTGGATAAACTCTACACAAAAGAATATAAAGGGCTTGAAAAGTTAGGGTCCAGCGGCAACGCCGAAGCGGAGGAATACTACATAGGCGAGCGGGAAAATTATAACGCCATAATAGCAAAAGCAACCGAAAAAAGCAGTATTCACTACATTACCCCTGCGCTTCAGTCCATAACATTAGGAAAAATCAAATTAACCGTTTTCATAAAGGATAACAATATCGAACGGCTTTATAAAGACGAGGAAAGCCCCTTTAAAGGCATTAAGAAATTCAGCGAAAACACTAACAGCACCCTGCTTTATGCCGAATTTGCAAGCGGAGCCGCCGCCGTTATCGCCGGAGACTATGTCGATGTTATAACAGGCTATGAACCGGTGGATATGCTGAATTTGAAAACAGCGGAGGAAATCGGTCATAAGGCGGATATCTATAAGCTGCCCCATCATGCCTGCGGTGTGGGCGCTACCGAAAAAATAGCCGGCATCTATCGTCCCGACCATGTGGTTATGACCATCGGCGAGGAATTTATGCAGAACGGTCATCAGTATTCGGATAACCTTCATAACGCTCTTGCCGCAAATCCGGATGTAAAGTTTTATTATACCGCCAAACAGGGTTACAGCTTTTACATGTACGGAAAGGGAAATATCAGCGTTAGAACGATTATATAAAAAAGAGGGAACAAATAAATATTATTGCCTTTGCAGGATATAAAAAATGTTATAAAGCAGATAGCGGATGATGTATCTTTCGATAACCTCACTGTAAAAGAAAAACCGAAAAAGCGGCTGCACTTTTTCAGGACATTGCCCTAAATCGGGAACTTGTTCTTAAGCTGTGTAAAAAGGAAGCATAAAGTAAATGAGGATAGTTAAAACAAGATAATATGCTTTTTTACGAAAACGGGAAAAGCGAGTCGGTATTTGTTGTCCGTTTTGTTGTTACTGAGAATCAATTTTTATCCGTATATTACGAACAGAAAGCAGGACATCAGTTGGATATTAACAGTTTTGTTTATATAAATTTTAATATTCCGGCTGTTGATTTGATAAATCAAATCGAACAGTTTTACATTATCAATAATAAACCGGACACGCTTAAACATGTCAGGTCGGTTGCTGGGACAAACATTGATATAGCAAAACAATTTGATCTTGATGTAAACAAATGTTATCTTGCCGGACTTCTTCACGATATCGGTATAGTAATGAAACCGGAAGACATGATTCATTACGCAAAGGATATCGGCATGGATATAGATGAATCGGAAAACAAATATCCCTTTTTATTACATCAGCGGATTTCGAAAAATATTGCCGAACAGATATTCAGAAATGAAGACACAGATATTTTATCGGCAATTGAATGTCATACCACATTAAAAGCCAATCCGGGTAAATACGACATGTCGCTGTTTATCGCGGATAAATTATCCTGGAATCAGGAAGGAAAACCGCCGTTTTATAATCAGGTAAAATCCGCTTTGGCGCAGTCTTTGGAATCTGCCTGTCTGCAATATATGACCTATATGCTTGAAAATGATATGATTCTATATCCTCACAGACAATTTGTGGAAGCAAGAATTTTTTTGGAAAATCAAATATAATATATACAGAGTATTTATAACCATTGTAACCGAAGCAACCAATGCCTACATAAAGTTAAAATAATTCGAATCTTATATAAGAGGTGTCCCATGAATCTTTACGACAAAGTCAGCACGGGTATAAAGGGTTTTGACCGGGTTATCGACCACCTGAGATTCGGAGATAACGTGGTGTGGCAGGTGGATTCGGTTTCGGACTACAAAAAAATGGTTGACTATTTCGCGGAAAGCGCGAAAGCCGAAAATATGAGCCTGGTTTATATCCGCTTTGCCGGTCACGAACCTTTGCTTGATGCCGGCGGGGATATTAAAATTTATACGGTTGACGCCGGCAGAGGTTTTGAGAGTTTTGCCGTAAAAGTACACAATATCATTAAGGAAGAGGGCAAAAGGGTACTTTATGTATTCGATTGTCTTACCGACTTGCTGGAACACTGGCAGTCGGACCTTATGCTGGGGAATTTTTTCAAAGCCACCTGTCCCTACTTATATGAACTTGATACGGTGGCATATTTTGCGATAAAGAGGAATTATCACACCAACAGCACCATAGCCGGTATCCGGGAAACCACACAGCTTCTCCTGGACTTGTACCGGATAAACAATAAAACCTATATTCACCCCCTCAAGGTATGGCAGCGTTATTCCCCCACCATGTTTTTTCCCCACCATATTCAGGGACAGGAAGCCGTCTGCATTACCTCCAGTTCCGACGCCTCCGAGCTTTTCAACAGCATTAACCGCAGTGAAATGCGGCTAGATTACTGGAATACCGTACTTAACGATGCGAAAAAAATGCTTAACGCCTCCGCCGGGGAGCAGGAAACGGTAAAAAAACGCCTTATGCATATGCTTATCGGCAGCGATTCCCGGATGTTTAAGCTGTGTGACCGATATTTTACCCTGAGGGATATTCTTGCCATTGCCTCCCGGGAAATCGGCACCGGTTTTGTGGGGGGGAAAAGCGTGGGTATGCTTTTGGCGAGAAAAATTTTGGAAACCGAAGGAGGCGACAGTTTAACTTCGTTTTTAGAACCCCATGATTCATTCTATATAGGTTCGGACGTTTTTTACACGTATATCGTCCAGAACGGCTGGTGGAGACTCCGCACAAAGCAAAAAACCCCCGAGGGATATTACGAGTATGCGGCAGACCTGGAAGAAAAGCTTTTGCAGGGCTCTTTCCCCAAGGATATTCAGGAACAGTTTGTAAATATGTTAGAGTACTTCGGGCAGTCCCCCATAATCGTGCGTTCCAGCTCACTGCTTGAGGACAACTTCGGCAATGCCTTTGCCGGAAAATACATGAGCGTTTTCTGTGTCAACCAGGGAAACCCCCAGGAACGTTATGAGGCCTTTGAGCAGGCGGTGCGTACCGTTTACGCCAGTACAATGAACAGGGACGCCCTCAACTACCGGGCTAACCGGGGACTGGCACAGCAGGACGAGCAGATGGCAATACTGGTTCAGCGGGTGTCCGGGGACAGGTACGGAGATTATTTCTTCCTCCATTTGGCGGGGGTTGGTAACTCTTCAAACCTTTATGTGTGGGACGAAAGCATTGACATGAATGCCGGGATGCTCCGCCTTGTGTTCGGACTGGGTACCAGGGCGGTGGATCGTACCGACGGGGATTATGTGAAGGTGGTCTGCCTTGACAACCCCCTTAGGATTCCTCCGATGAATTATGAGGACCTAAAAAAGTTTTCCCAGCATAGACTGGACCTTCTGTCGCTGAAAAACAACGCTTTGGAAAGCAGCGAGCTGGATAAGGTTTTATCCCTTCCCTTAAAAGCGGATTATAATTTGTTCATAAGCCCCGACTACGCCGCCGAAGCCCGGATGCGTGAACTGGGGTATAGGGATTTTAAAACACCAGGCTTGTTGGACTTTAAAAAGCTTTTTACTGATACGGCGTTTGCCGCCGTTATGAAAGATATGCTGTCTAAGCTTTCCGAAGCCTACGATTACCCCGTCGATATCGAGTTTACAGCCAACTTCAATAAGGAAAAGGGCTTTAAAATTAATCTGCTGCAATGCCGCCCGCTGCAGACCAAAGGTCTGGGTAAGACGGTTAAGATACCCGAGCTAAAGGATGTAAAGGATTGCTTCTTTTCCTGCAAAGGCGGCTTTATGGGGGGGAGTGTCCGCCTGCCCATAGATTACGTCATATTTATTAATGTAACCGCATACCTAAAGCTGAACGACAACGGAAAATATGAAGCGGCAAGGCTAATCGGCTTAATCAACAGGGAAATGAAGGGGAAGAATGCCCTGCTGGCGGGTCCGGGCAGATGGGGGAGCACCACCCCCTCCCTCGGCGTTCCGGTGCATTTTACCGAATTATGCAATATGAAAGCGCTTTGTGAGTATGCTTCGAAAAAAGAAGGATTCATGCCGGAACTGTCCTACGGCAGTCATTTCTTTCAGGATATTGTCGAATCGGAAATCTTTTATGTGGCAATTTTTGACGGTTATCGGGACGTAATCTTCAACCCCGACCGTATTTTACAAAAAGAGAACCTGCTTACCTCGTTTTTGCCCAGAGCCGGTCAGTTTAAGGACGTTATCCATATCGCAGATACCGGAGGTATGGAATTATATTCCGATATAGTTACCCAGAAGCTGTTATGCAGGTAAAATGTCAGACGACGGTTGACAAGTCAGACATTTACCTGATTTCATATTGTTTTATTTAGAAATACAGTTATAATATAAGTGTTAAAAACCAAAGCATAAACAAAGCAGTTAGGAGAAAACCGGAATGTCTGAAAATCAAGGAAGTTTTATAAAAAAGTTAATGAAAGTCAAGTTGAACAAGAACCGTTTACAGGGTTTTATTTTAGGGGTTCTGATAACGGCGGTTTTATTTACAGCGGGTTTATTTATCTTTTCACCGGATGACGATTCAAACTTTACCGGTTCATTACAGTACAATCAGTATGTCGTAATAAAGGATTTTAATAACGAGGTGTTAAAGGCCCCGGGACAGACACTGGTTTATTTCAACGATTTGCCTCAGCTGAACAACCGCATTATTTCCATGTACGATTATATTTACGAACGCAGTAATTTTTTAGCAAAAACCTTTAACTACACAGGCAATGACTACGCTTTGCTTAACAGCTTAGGGATAAGCAGTTACTATCTGCCCTGCTTTGCCATATTCGAAAACGGTAAGCTGAAGGACTGTCATCCGGTAGAACTGATGGTGTCTTCGGTAGTGCAGTGGCTGAGTCCCTTTACTCTCCCCAAAATATACAGGGCTTTTCCCGGCTCCGCTTATGACAGCGTGGGCGCGGAGTATAAGTATGGTTATTATATAAGCGAAATTATTTTAATGCCCGACAAACCCAGCATAGCGGGTTTTTTAAGACTGAGCGGCGACATGACCTTACCTGTACAGAAAAACACCGCTTTACACGCTCTGCTTGCGTTTAATTTCGGGGGCGACAACAAGACATATTTCGGTTTGCCCAATCTTGATGAACAGATACCCACCCCGGGACTCAGATATTTCATGGCGGTAAGCGGCATGTTCCCGCAAAGGGATTTCGATAACCCTCTCACTTCCTATGTGGACGGTAATATCAAGTATCTTGAATTTCCCTTGGATTCTATCAATGAAAACTCATATGTAGGTCAGGTTATACTGGCTAAGAATGTGGATGAGGAAAAATATAAAAATATAATGCTCCCCTGTGACGGCAGGGAAATAGCCTTCAGTAAATATCCGGTACTGGCAAGCATAATCGGGGATAAATTCGGCGGCGACGGTATAAATAAGTATAAATTACCCGACCTCACGAATGCAGCTTCTCCCATAGACGGCGCAAAATATTACATTTTGCTGAAAAATATTTATCCTACCGGTGAGTAGATGCATACATTTTTTGATTCTCTGAAGAAGGTATATAAAGAAGTCGAAAAGTTTATATAACCTATGTCTGAAAGTCATACAAGGCACCCTACGTTTATTTCGTAGAGTGCCTTTTTATTTGCTGCTTTTTATCTCAACATATCATTATTTTTTTTATATTTAGGTAAAATATTTTTATAAAACTCTTGACAAAGCATATACATCGTGATAAGATGTATTGCGCAGTGAGAAGTACTATGCGAAAGGAGATATTCCATGGACATTCAACTGAAGCGTGGTCTGCTGGAAGTATGCGTGCTGGCCGCCATTAAAAAAGAAGATTCATACGGTTATAAAATCATCAAGGATATGAAGCCATATATCGAGCTGTCCGAATCGACCCTGTACACCATACTGAAGCGACTGGAAAATGCAGATATGCTGACGGTGAGAACTGCGGAACACGACGGCAGATTGCGGAAATATTACCGCATTACAAACGGGGGACTGAAACGCATTGAGGAGTTTAAAACGGATTGGAACGAAATATTATCAATATACCGATTTGTAACCAAGGAGGATGATTAAATGAATAAAAAAGAATTTTTATCCGAATTAAAAACCAAGCTTTCCGGTTTACCGCAAATCGACATTGATGAACGCCTCGGCTTCTACAGCGAGATTATAGATGACCGTGTGGAAGAGGGTCTGTCTGAGGAAGAAGCGGTTTCCGGAATCGGAAGCGTAGATGACGTCGTGTCCCAGATTCTCGGTGAATTCCCCCTGTCAAAGCTGGTGAAGGAGAGAGTCAGGTCGAAAAGGCGTCTCCGCGGGTGGGAAATCATACTTATAGTACTGGGTTTTCCGGTTTGGTTTCCTCTGCTGATGGCCGCCTTGTCGGTGATTTTGGCGGGCTACATTACTGTATGGTCGGTTATAATTTCAATTTGGGCGGTTGAATTTGCCCTTTTAGCCGGCTCAATAAGCAGCATAATATCGACGGTGGTTTTCCTGTCCCAGGGAAATATACTTCCGGCAGTCGCCATGCTCGGCATATGCTTTATATGCGCCGGGCTGTCGATTTATATGATTTTCGGGTGCATGGCGGTCACGAAGGGCGTATTTATGTTAACTAAAAAGATTGTTATGGGGACTAAATACCTCTTTATCGGAAAGGAGAGCAGCAAATGAATAAAACTTCAAAAATCTGGCTTATCGCCGCCTTATCCATATTGATGGGAATCGTTCTTTTTACGGTTGCGATATCGGCTTTGGGCTGGGATTTCAACAAGCTTAATAATTCGGTGTACGAAACCAATACTTACGATTTAAGCGATAAATTCACCGATATTTCTATCGACACGAAAACCGCCGACATTGTCTTTTTACCCTCCGATAGCGGCGAATGCAGAGTGGTCTGCTACGAGCAGGTAAAAATGAAGCATTCCGCTGTTGTGGAAGGAAACACTCTATCAATCAAAGTGATTGACACCCGGAAATGGTATGATTACATTTCTTTCACCTTTTCTTCTCCCGAAATAACGGTATATCTCCCCCGGGGAAGCTATGATACGCTTAAAGTTGACACGGGTACGGGCAGCGTTGATATTCCCGACGGCTATAATTTCGAAGAAGTCCGGTTTTCAAGCGGAACGGGAAACGTCCGATGCAATTCTTCGGTTTCGGGGCTGATTCACATTAAAACAAGCACGGGTAATGTCAACATTTCAAATATATCGGCAGGAGAGTTGAATCTGTCTGTTTCCACCGGTAATGTGAATGTCAAATCGGTAGCTTGCGAAGGCAATATAAAAGCTGTTGTAAGCACCGGCAAAGTACAAATGACGGATATAACCTGTAAAAATCTCACCTCCAACGGCAATACGGGTAAAATAATTTTGGAAAACGTCATCGCTTCCGAAAAGTTTTCCATCAAGCGGGACACCGGCGACGTTAAGTTTATAGGCTCCGATGCCGCAGAAATATATGTCGAAACAGACACGGGAGATATAACGGGAACACTGCTTACCGAAAAGGTTTTTATCGTTCAATCTGACGTGGGAAAGATTGATGTCCCGAAAACCATAACCGGCGGCAGATGCGAGATAAGCACTGATACGGGCGATATAAAAATAAAGATAGATTAAATAATAAATCCGACAAAGGCACTCTACGTTAACACCGTAGAGTGTTATTTTCTACTTATTCATTCATTTTTTCGCGTTTTTAGGTAAAAACATTGATTTATGTTTAAAAATAATATATAAATATAACATATAAACCCGTTACTATATGCCGGTTTAATATTGTTGGTATTATATCGGGTGCTCTTGCGGTTAATATCTTTATGAGTGAAAAAATATATTTTCGCAGAAAGGAAGTATTCCACTATGAGAAAAGCATTCATTTCTCCTTTAAAATA
>LSQX01130106.1_pt1 | contig 17393 bp, 18 predicted proteins | sample 654561 | NCBI WGS metagenome assembly LSQX01 (sample SAMN04489861, study PRJNA283612) | anaerobic digester metagenome | isolation source: 4 biogas reactors fed with cattle manure at either 37C or 55C with and... | place: Denmark: Kongens Lyngby | collected 2014
AACGATACGAATTATTGGGTTATTATTAAATCAAACAAAATGATGAAAGGTCCGTTCCCTAATTTGCAATAATGTGGTACTGAATTTATCAATAGATGTCCTAAGGGTGAATTTCAATATTCACCCTTAGGACATATTGATAGTTAATCAGATTATAAACCAAGAAAATGCTAAATAGTAATTCCCATTTAGAAGCTACTACCCTACCTGTAGTTATGGTGATATCAGTACTGATATTACTCGTAAAATTATGATGAGCTATCTTGTTATCTCAAAGAAAAATCATTAAGCATAAAATTTGGTTTTGTCATAAGTTACTGTGTCGGAAATTCATTTCCGGCAATATATTTCGAGCATGATTTTATTGAAATGTGCAATTTATTAAAAGCAGAAATTGACATTGATGTTTTAGTATAACCGATACAATGTAAGAATCTTTTATTACTGAGTGAAAGAACATGAAACTTTCACTCAGTAATAAACTAACATGCTTTAAGTTTCAATCGGACTGGTGGAACAAAGTAGTGAAGGAACATGTATTTTAAATTCCCTCATTTTGGGCTTAACCGGATATGGATTAAAGAGGGATCAATATTTCGATATATGGGACTTAATCCACAACGGAGAGGATGATTCAATGGCATCCAACAAAGACATTACGTTCAAATCCTTATTGGAAGTTTTCTTCAAGAAAGGGAACATTTAGAATATTTTCTTAAAACAGATAACAAAAATTGAGATGGATAAAAATAATTCTTATAACAATTTGATTCAGGTCCTTAATGTTCTATCTGCTTCATTTAAGGATCAGATTAAAGTATTTCCTGATTTTGTGGTGATTCCAGATGAGATTGCTTTGCTGTTCTATGATATCTATTTATCTATCGATAGCTTAAAGAAGGATAGATTTGTATCTCCTGAGTTAGCTTTAATATTGGAAAAAATAGATTGCCGCTTGGATTCTATGTCCAGTGACAAGTCAAAATGGGATCTCCAATCGTTGAAGAATGACTCTGAATGGGAAGAAATTCGAAATCTTGCAAAATCTTCATTGAGAATATTGAATATTCATCCAGATAAGCCAGTGATTGATTTTGTCAAATGGATAAAATAAATATTTCTCAAAAGAAATTCTACATGTTGGAGGCGATGGTTTCAAATATCAAAAATTTCATCTGGATTATAGGTGTGACAAAAATTATTATAAAATGACTAGAATTGTCTTGTATATGCCTTTATTAAATGAAGGAACCAACGTGTATAGACCTGTGCTAGGCAACATTCTCAAAAAGAATGTTTATCAAGTAGAAAGTTCGGTGGAAGGTCTGTCCCCTGAGCAATTGGGAGAGGAATAGTTGTTTCCAGTAGGGAGTATTGTAAAATGTGAAAAAATTAAAGAAAAGGAAGGAACATATTTAAGAATAACTCACCTTGCATAAATTTAGAATATTGAACTGTAGATATTTAGCATTATACCCGTCCTCTAAAATGTGGATGATATCCTAGAGGAGGGAATAAATAATCTTAATATTACGCCTAATTTGCCGATTATTGGAAAAAAATAGTACCTTGATGGCATATAAGTTTAATCCCGCTTGGGGATACAAAGTAGAGCTTCACGAGAGTATCATAATCTTATATCTTCCCGTGAGCCTTACTATTCTTCATTAATTCGGGATAATTTGTTTGGATGTGTTTTCGTATCATTTTTAACGCGCGGGAGAAGGTATTATGAACCGTTTGGGTCGTAACATCGTGTTCCGCCGCCACCTCTTTGGCCGGCACTTTTTCAACGCGCTCCCAAAAGGTGTTCTTGGTTAACAAGGAACTGTTTTGCAACGCGTCGTTTACAATCTTCACCAACTCTTCTTCCTCGATAGAGGCATCCTGTAATATGCCTAATACCGCCTCGGCCTTCTCTAAAGGAATGGTCTCCGGAACGGCCACGCGATACATATCGTAAATACGGAATCGAAGGTATTGGAACATGAAAACCTTTACCGATCCCGTCTTGTTGGCGCGCAGGATACGAGGATTCTCCCAGAAAGCGACCCAGAAATTTTGCACGATCTCTTTCGATGCTTCCACGCTGTGCACTTTCGACAACACGAAACATAGAATAGCGCGGCTATACTTTTCATAGAAAAGAGAAAAGGCTTTTTCATCCCTTTCCTCGATCCTTTTCAATAATATTTCGTCTGTTGATTGCATTTCCAAGCAAAAATAGGTAAAAAATCTGATTCTTACGGCTTTCGTGATTTTTGACAGCTCTCGTGATTTTTGACTTCATATACCTCGTGAGTTCGAGAAAAATGAGTAATTTTATCGGTTGATGCAGGCATCGGTTGAAGCCGGGAGATAAGTCAAGCTTGCTTGTCTTCCGTTCGTATTGCTTAACGAAAATGTTGGATAGAGAAAGGATGATGGAAGAAAAAACAAACCCGCGTGAAAAGTTATCGGCAGAAGAGAAAGCGGCCATTACCCGCGACCTGTTCGAAAGGTATCGCCGTGGAGAAACCACCGCGGAGGAAAACGAGGTCATCGAGTCGCTCGAGGAAAAGTTTATCCCGGATAAAGAGTTTGAAGTATCCGACAGCCTGCTCCGGGAACTGGATAACGAGACCAGGGAGTTCATTCACGAACAGACGGGTGTGCAGATAGAAAAGTCCCGCCAAATCGGAAAAAGTCGGGGCGTGAAAAAACGTACGCTCTCTCCTCCCCTTCTCACCGGTTCCATCGCGGGCATAGTGTTACTACTCGTGGGACTTTTCGCCCTGTACCGGAATCACTCGCCCGGGGATACCCGACCACGGGATCTCTCCATCGCTCCCACCTCCATGCAATACATCTCCGGGAACGCCGTCGAAAATATTCTATTGCCCGATGGCTCCCGCGCGACACTCAATACAGGAACTACCCTCAACACGCGTGAAGGTAGCATGAACGATGCCACCCGTGAAATCTGGCTGGAGGAAGGAGAAGTATTTTTTGATATCGAACCGGATGAGAAGAGGCCATTCGTGGTGCATCTTCGCGGCGGACTGACGGTTCAAGTACTTGGCACGAGTTTCAACATTCAAGCCTACGGAGAGTTGCCATTTCAGGAAATAGCCGTTGTGACCGGACGGGTAAAAGTAGAAGCACCGGGCAATAAAGAAACGGAAGTGGGCGTTAAGCAAAGAGCGGTTTACCGGGAAGAAACCAACACGCTTTCCGTGACGGCGGCAAACAGCGAACAAAAAACAGCATGGCGTGAGGGAAACGTGGTGCTGGAAGATGCCTCCTTGGATGAACTGCGTTTCCGAATCCACCAGCTGTATGGCAAGGAGTTAATTTTCGATCACGTCCCCGGGATTATCTCCATCAACACCACGTTTAACCGTGAGACGCTCCCGGAGGATGTCTTTGAAGAGATTGCCGCGTTGTATCATTTATCGTACAAAGTTACCGGAGAAAAGGTAATCTTCACGCCAAAAACCACCGAGTAAAACCGATGAAATGTATCGTCGCCGCGGGATCTTACCATCTATAGCTGTCCTGATTCTTTTATTTACCGGGAATCTTTCGGCACAGACCCTCTCGTGGCCGGGGGAGTCCATGCGCGTGCGGGTAGAGCGGATAGTCAACGCGGGAAAAGAAAGAGGGGTGTTTGTCACCTATGAAAACCGGTTTCTGGAAGGGGTAATTGCAGAAGCGATTACAACCTCATCGAACGATATAGAGGAGTGGCTGATACTCTCTTTGAAGGATACACCCCTCGCGTACCGCGTGGTTACCCCCTCTCGTTTTGTTATTGTACGCCGCGCGGAAACGAAACCTACCTTTGGTTACCTGTCCGGCAAGGTTACCGACGAGTTTGGCCAGCTCCTCCCGGGGGCTACTATTCGGGTTCAGGGGGACCGTAGAGGCAGCATGACAGGAATGAACGGCGATTACTCGATATCCCTTCCGCCCGGCCGGCATGTCGTTGAGGTTCGTTTCCTGGGTTATAAACCGACACGAGTTGAAAACATTGATATAAAAGAAAAAGAAATAACACGCTTGGATATCGCCTTAAAGGAATCGGAAGTTCAGCTGGAAGAAATCGTTATCACCACGCGATCCCTTGAAAACACCATCGCGGGGGCATTACATGCTCAACGAAACACGCCTTACATCAGCACCGTGTTAAGTAGCCAGCAGATAAACCGCTCCGCGTCCAACACCGTGCACGACGCGTTAAAACTAATTCCTGGCATCTCCATGAACGAGGAGGATGATATGATTATCCGGGGCATGAAAGGCCGTTCCAATGAAATCATGCTCGACGGGATCCCCTTGCCGAATCACGATATCTCGCGTCCCCTTTTTTCATTCGATCTGATTCCTCTCTCGATGGTAGAGAACATCCGTCTCTTGAAATCATCTACCCCCGATATACCCGTCAGTTTCAATCATTCGATTACTGAAATAACCACGAAAGATATCCCCGATCGGAATTTTGTAGCACTGCAGGCTGAATACCGGTACAACACGCTTACCACGTTCAAAGACCAGCGGGGACGAAAAAGAGGGAAGTACGATTTTCTCGGTTTCGATGATAGCAGCCGCGAAATCCTGGAGCAAACGAAACCTTTCCCCGCGACCCACTTTCAAATCCATGACCGGAAAGCAGACCCGTCACGGCAATACGCCGTCACCATCGGCAGAACCCGGAACCTCGATAAAACGGGCGACCGCTTGGGGTTCATCCTCACCCTATCGACCCAAAACAGGCAAGAGAACTCCATTATCGGTCATTCGGAACGAGGAAGATGGCCTACCATCAGGAGATACACCGGCCACGAAGGATTGAAAAACAGCGGGTACACCCACGGCTACCAGTCAGTAACCGGCGGGATGCTGAACGCGGGATGGCAGTTCGGGAAAAACCGGTTAACACTACGAAATATCATTACCCGAAGTTTTGATAACGACCTCACTGAGATTTCTCAACAACCGGAAGAGGCATCGGGCAACCCGGGGAGCCTAAATTGGCAGTTCTACAACTACCCCACCTTTTCCGATCTGGTACAGAACAAGCTGGAAGGAAAACATGCTATCAAGAACGGGATAATCCAATGGAACGCTTCTCACACGCTTGTTCAAAGAGAAAAGAAAGATGCCGCCTTTTCGGAACTGTACAAACCTTCTCGGGACGACTCCTTGCTCGTTTTCTTGCACGACCATCCTGAATTAAAAAAACAATATCCCGCGTCCAGCGGATGGTACAACACCAGAGAGCAAGGTTTTCGACTATATCTTTCAGGTACATTTCCTTTTCAATGGAATCGAACAAAAAACAACCTGTCCATCGGCCTTGGTTCAAGCTACAAACACGTGAAATACTCCTCCCGGGAACAGCTTGTCGTGTACACCAGCAATAACGAGAGCGGCCATTTTTCACCCCGTATCAACCAGGTACTCGAAAAAAATGAATACCATGGAGGAATGTTTCAACACCTACCCTTCGTGATGTTGGAGCATCGATGGGATGAAAAGATACGATTGGTTTGGGGTGGCCAGGGCAATTACGAGAATACACGCCGGAGAACAGTATTAGAAACGGGAACGGGAACGGGAATGGGAACGGGAACGGGAATGGGAACGAGGACGGGTACAAAAAACCGCCAGTGGTACCTGATGCCGTCGGCTAACCTCACCTACTCGCTTGGCGACGGGATGAACCTGCAGGCAAGCTACCAACATTCGGTTGCCCGTCCCCAATTGACGGATTATATCCCCTATCCCGTGTACGACACCTACCTGCTTGGCACGTTCGTTAATCGGCCTGTTCAGCCCTCTACCACCCACGCGTTCGAGCTCCTTTTCGAAAAATACGTGAACACGAAAGACTTGCTGTCCGCCGGGCTCTTCTACCGGAACATCAATCAACCTTTCGAGCGTGCTACCTTTCAATACGGGATGGATGAACTGGTGTATGTTCTTCAGAACTCCGATAGAGCGTTATCGTATGGCTTTGAAGCCGAACTTCGGAGACACCTGGACTTTATTACCGGCCCGGATTTTTTAAGGGATATACAGGTGAACGCGGGAGTTATTTTCACCCGTTCTATGGTGGAAGGTACCCGGGTAAGGCCGGTTGAAGGGGGTGAAAACCAGTTTACAGAAACCCGGACCGCTCAAAAACGCCCGCTTTCCGGCCAAACGCCCTACCAGTTTAGCGCCGGCAGTCGTTATACCGGCGAGAGGCTACATGTTAACTTGCTTTTTCATCGTACCGGCCGTCAACTCTTTCTATTGGGTGAGAACGCGTACCAAAACGAGTATCGTGCTCCTTACAACTTGATGGAAACCACCGTGGAATATCACTTCCGTGAAAAAGGCCTCTCGTTGAAACTTAGCGGGAACAACTTGCTCAATTCCATGCAAACCTTTTATACCAATACACCCGACGATTACGCGCGGGACGCGTCCAATTTCCCGACGGATAAACTTCTCCCGGGAAGAAGGGAGAATTACAGCAAGGGCAATGACCCAATCATCCATGAAACCAAGAATGGTATTCATTTAAGCATCTCCGCGAACTATACCTTTTAGCACGGGCACCTTTTATTTTTTTTAACTATTTTCACGGTTAGGTTTTCCGGGGTTTCCACGTGATGCTACGACACGTGCTAGTATGAACCCATCCCGAAACATTGCACGAGCAGAGGACGACGGGAATAAAACAGGCCACAAGGCATGCAGAAGAGACATCTCGACAGGCACCTGTACTTTACTGAATTAGCCACAACTTCAAGGGAGTTTTATATCGATTATGTAAACCGCCACTTCCCGCTTACACCCGACAACCGGATCCTGGAAGTGGGATGCGGGGACGGGGGAAACCTCTTGCCGTTTGCCGAGATAGGATGCACGATAAAGGGCATCGACCAGTCGGAAGAACGTATTTCACGAGCCAAAGCCTATTTCGAGCCATTTGGTAACCGTGCCGAGTTTTCGGCCATCAACTTCTTCGACATGAAGAAAACCAAGAAGGAGGATATATATGATGTGATTCTGGTACACGATGTGATAGAACATATCGCGGATAAGAACGGGTTTATGAAACACCTGAAACAATTTGTTTCAGGGAACGGGATTATCTTCTGGCGGTTTCCCGCGTGGCAGATGCCCTTCGGCGGGCACCAGCAGATTTGTAAGAACAGGTTTTGTTCCAAGCTCCCTTTTATCCACCTCTTGCCAGAGCCTCTTTACCGCGGTTTACTTTTGGCTTTCGGGGAAGCCCAGGCCACGGTAAACGAGTTAATGGATATAAAGCGGTGCGGGGTTTCTATCGAACAGTTCGAGCAACTCTTGAAAGCCAATAAATACACGTTAATCAACCGGACACTCTGGTTTATTAATCCCCATTATAAACAGAAATTCAAGCTGAAACCGCGCGTGTTGCTCTCGCCTATTTCAAAAATAAAGTATCTCAGGAATTTTTTTACTACCTCGGGATATTATATATCACACGCTTATTTTTAGACTCGTTTACTATTTACCAGGGTATTGCTTGATTCTTACTTTGCTCTATTATATATAAGGATTAAAATAACGAGGTGAGAACGAGGTGAGAACGAGGTAAAAGGAAAAATCGAGGTGAGCTTTCCCGATTATTAACATAATAAACATTAAAGAGTGCAACTTTTCACCTTGGATAAGCATCTATTATATAGGCTCGGCATCAATTAATTTCAAACGGACCGGTATGAGGACAAAAATTTTTCTTTTAACTGCAGCAATTATCCTAATAGGATGTAACCCTGATGACATGAATACGGACAAAGAGTCTGCTAACCAAGTTTTGATGCTACAGGTAGATTACAGTACCCTTGAATTTGAAGGGGGAATTGAATTCCACTTCGAGAAACCGGCAGACGAGTTTACCATTATCCATGAATACGTACCACCCGGTGATTTTGGTGAAGTAAAATTATTCTACAAGGAATTGGACGAGTTACTTTTCGAGGGTACCATCCACTGGATGGGGACCGGGAAAATGATTTTCCCGGAAAAACTGGTGCCGGCCCACAAATTCAAAGCGGTGGGGACGTATGATTTGGTAGGCCCGGCCAATGGTTATGAAAATATTTTTAACCCGGCCAATAGCGATTTTGATCACGACGACTATTACCAGGTATGGCTCAAGGTGCAACAGCTGGTAAAGGCCCGTGAGTACCTAAGGGCAAATCCCCCTCAAAAAGTAAAGATGTTCCTGTATACCCCTAGCGTGGGCGAGGGCGACCCGTTGACTTGGAAGTGGATTATTTACTTGCAGAAATAAACCCGAGTAAACCCGTTAATGAATGTAAACCATGTTTTTCTAAAAAGACTTTTGTTTTTTTTAGCCTTAATAATGAAAACGCGTGAAAAATTTCAGGTTAATTGATAATCAACTTATCATATAAAAACTATTTAGTACCTTTGAGCCATCAATTACTTAAAACACCACGATTAATAGCTAAAAATTATACCAATGGAGCAGCTTGTAACGATAAAAACATTTATCTATCCCCATGAGGCATACGTGATTAGGGGAAAACTGGAATCGGAAGGAATCCAAATCTTTCTTAAAGATGATATGACGGTACAGATGCATAACTTCTATTCAAATTCTAGTAAAGAATGGAAAATAAAGAATTTTTTACTTATCGCTTTCGTACTGTTAGGGATTATGTTGTTTACGCCCTCTTTGATTAAAGCACAAGATTTATTAGTAACAATCAAGTATGATTCTTTAAACTGCAAAGTTGGCAAATTACAGGGCGATTACTATCCAATAGAATTTATGCTGGATGACCAACTAATGAGTGGTAAGATACATAGGGACACGGTAATGTTTTATAGAAAAAACATGTTCCGAGGTATAGACGATTATCGTTTACGCCCTTGGTACCCTACTGTCTCCCTTGGCCTGAACGTGGGCGCGGGACATCAGTTTGGGCCACTTCGTGTTGGGCTGGCCGACGATTTTCAACCTTTAAAAGGGAGTTCTTCTGATCGTAATACATTTTACACGGGAGCCGACTTGGCTATTTTTGTCTCGTCAAAAATAGGATACGGGATTAAATACCATCATCGCCGCATGTTAGGGGGAGATATAAAAGAAAATTACATTGGCCCAATGATGGTTATCCGCTCTTGGGATAAAAATCGAAAAAATCACTGGTTCATGCATTTTTCCGCGGGCTATGGAAGAATAGTCCACGATAACGCGACGATAAAAATAGGAACAAGGACCCCGGAACCAATCAAGTTAACTGCCGGTACTCTTGCAGGTGATATTTCTGTTGGGTATAACTTCAAGTTATCGCGCCACGTCTCAACACTGTTAAAGCTTTCTACAGTGATAGGTTATCCCAACTTCGTGAGAATATTCGACTACGCCAGGATAAACCCGGGGGGTGCAAACCCTGCTCCTGACATTAGTGGGTATTGCCATAATATGAACAGCGTGAATCTATCCGTAGGTTTCGAGTTTCATTAACATTTTCATCTAAATATCTTCCGGATCCCTTGCCCTTTTGTTATCTCCACGTCTCCGTTCCTGATAACCTCCATCATCACGAGTGATTTCATGATATATTCCCTCTCCCGTATCGAGCTGTACTCCTCCTATAGGCAAAGAGTTGGCCTTTACCCCATTTTTCTTTCGGGGACGAAGAAATCTTTTTTCGTTAACCTGCATTTCGCGGCCACTTGCTTGCAATAATCCAAACGGCCTGTCTTCTGATCCCGGGTATCGGAACCAAAGGTAAACTTCAACCCTGCCTTCTTTGCCATAAGGATAAACTCCTCGTGAGGAACGCGTACCAGATCGTTGATTTCAATAGCAATATTTCTTGCCTTTGCCGCATCAATAATTAGCTTCAAACGCTTCTTGGTCCATAGTTTATAATAATCACGCTGGATAGAAGGAGGAAGAAAGAACGGGCAACCAAATATGTCAATAGGCTCTTCACCGGTAAGAATTGTCATGTAGTGCTTCATGTTTATCTCCATAAACGCCTCCGGGTCATCAATATATGAGGTGTATTCCCAAACATAAATCAACTCGCCATAGCTATTGCCGTTCGGTACAACTTGCGGGTCCATCAATATATAATCGGCTTGGGCTATCAATTCCGGCGAGAGGTTCTTTGACCACCCCGGGCTCATGGGTTGCAGCCCCATGTAGACCGGATAGGGCCTTACAGCTTCAATGTACTCTTTGAGGCCGTCATTGTTTTGAATTCCCCACGGGGCAATGTTATGTACCACGCCAAATTTAATCCCGGTATCTTGGGATTTCTTTACAATGTCATCGATTGTTTGGTTATCCGAACGGTGGACATGCAAATCCATCATTGGAAAATCATTTGTATCAAATGAATTACTGGTTTTCTCGATACTTCCAGTAAAAAAATGCTCCGCGGCTTTTGTATTGCCCATCATGCTCCCCGCGAAGAGAAGTCCCGAAGTTTGTAAAAATTTTTTTCTATTCATTGCTGTCTCTCTTTAATTCTTATTAATCCGGTTATTTTCAGTTATAATAACTTGATTTCAAATATATACAAAAATAGGAAAAATAAACCGGTTTCATCGTACTGCCAGCTATGGGATATGTGAATTTAGAAGAAGTGAGCCACAAGAAGCTTTTTATCACCGGATTATATTATTTTAACTAATTAACGTGAGGTAATTCGCCGCGTTGTGCATCTTAAAGTCATAAAGTCCGGCATATCTATAAGAAAAGATTGCCGGGCAAGAGAGTAATTTAACAACATAGCCTGTTTGAAACAACATTGTTTGAAATTGATTCTGTTTAAAATCATCTTTATGAAGAAACCAACCACGCTCTGCCTGATGCTCTTCTGTATGGCCCTTTACCCGGTTATCGCGCAACAATACACCATTAGCGGGTACATTACCGACCAGGCCAATGGTGAAACCCTTATCTCTGCCACGGTTTTGGACACCAACACGGCAAAGGGTGCCGCGAGCAACAATTTCGGTTACTACTCGCTCACGCTCCCTACCGGCGATGTATCATTGAACTACTCCTATATCGGGTACCGGACAATGAGCCAAAGTTTTCACCTTGCAAGCGACACGATCCTTAATATCCGGCTCAGCCTTGATAACATGCTGGAGGAGGTGACGGTCATCGGCCACCGCTCGGAGATGGGTGTTACCGGCTCGCAAATGAGCGCGGTGGAGGTGCCCATCACCCAAATCAAGAACATCCCTACCCTGTTTGGCGAGAACGACCTGATTAAAGCATTGCAACTACTACCGGGCGTGCAGTCGGGCACCGAAGGCTCGGCAGGCCTTTACGTGCGGGGAGGTGGGCCCGACGAGAACCTGCTCTTGCTTGACGGGGTGCCGCTATACAACGTGAACCACATGCTGGGTTTTTTCTCGGTCTTCAATAGCGACGCGTTGAAGAACGTGACGCTCTACAAGGGCAGCTTCCCCGCTCGGTTTGGTGGGCGCCTCTCTTCGGTGGTAGACGTGCAGATGAAAGATGGCGACGACAAGAAGGTACGAGGCACGGCAAGCATCGGGCTGATTTCATCCAAACTGCAACTGGAAGGGCCTATAATAAAAGAGCGTACCACCTTCAACATCTCGCTGCGGCGTACTTACCTCGATATCTTGGCCCGGCCAATTATCAAATACGTGCAAAAACAAGAGGGAACCAAGGGTAACGCGGGTTACTATTTCTAAGACGTGAACGCGAAGTTTACCCATAAGCTGAGCGAAAGAGACAAACTCTACCTGAGCACCTATTTGGGTGACGACGCGATCTACTTGAAGTCGGAAGATGGCAGCAGTTACGGCGAGAACTTCGAAACGAAAGATTACATGAAGTTGGATTGGGATTGGGGTAACGCGATCACCTCTCTCCGTTGGAGCCGGGCCGTGAACAACAAGCTCTTCATGAACACCACCGCCTCGTTCACTCGTTACCGGTCGGCACTGGGCACGGGTTACGAGAGTACCACCCGTGACCTCTCCATTCCGGGCCAGGCTCCCCACACCGAGGAGTCGAGCCTCAACTATCGCTCGGGAATACAGGATTGGGCCATGAAAAGCGATTTCGATTTCACTCCAAACGTGAACCACGACATCAAGTTTGGCACGGCATACACCTACCACACCTTCACGCCCGACGTGATGTCGATGAAATATACCGATTCAGGGGAGGCCGATCAAAATATCGATACGATAGCAGGAAGCCCCAAGGTGTACGCGCACGAAACAGCTACCTACCTGGAGGATAATATCTCGCTGGGAAGAGTATTGAAGCTAAACCTGGGGCTACACTTCTCGTCGTTCCACGTGCAGAACAGTAACTACTTCTCGTTACAACCGCGGGCAGGGCTGCGCGTGCTGCTTGCCGATAACTTCTCGCTGAAAGCAGGGTACGCTGCCATGAACCAGTATATCCACATGCTCTCTAACAACACCATTAGCATGCCTACCGACCTGTGGGTACCCGCTACCGCGAAAATAGAACCGATGAAGTCGCACCAGTACGCGATAGGCGCGTTCTACTCGCTAAAAGAGATAGCCGACTTCTCGGTGGAAGGGTATTACAAGACCATGGATAACCTGCTCGAGTACAAGGACGGGGCATCGTTCATGGGTGCCTCCACCAACTGGGAAGATAAGGTAAGCATGGGGCGGGGCGTAGCCTACGGCGTGGAGTTCCTGGCACAACGCTCGATTGGTAACACCACCGGTTGGTTAGGATACACCTGGTCTAAGTCCGACCGTATCTTCGACCGCCCGGGCAACACCATTAACAACGGGAAGCCGTTCCCGGCCAAGTACGACCGGAAGCACGACGTGAGCCTTACCGCCACGCACCGCTTCTCGGAGAGGTTCGATATCTCGGCATCGTGGGTATTTAGCACGGGGAACGCCGCGACTTTCGCTTTCCATGAATATGCCGAGGCTGATGTTCCCAGCTACCAAAACTACTATCATTACCAAGGAACCCACTCGTACGTGGAAACCCTTCCATACGTTGAAGCACGGAACAACTTCAGGTACGACAACTACCATCGGTTCGACCTGGGGATGAATTTCCACAAGATCACTAAACGGGGAAACCAGCGCACTTGGAACATCAGCATTTACAATGTTTACAATCGCCTGAACCCTTTCTACGTGTATGTTTGGGACGAAAGCACGTACAACCCGGATACAGGAGGGTGGAAAACCAAGAACGTGCTGCGGCAAGCAACCCTCTTCCCCATCATCCCCTCGGTCAGTTACACGATAAAATTTTAAGAATATGAAACCAACTATATATACCCTGCTGATACTCTTTCTGGCAACCTCTTTTGCCTCCTGTGAAAAAGATATCGAGTTTAAAGGCGAAATCGCTGATCCAATGATAGTACTGAACAGCATGCTCACGCCCGACTCGGTTGCCGCCCTGCATCTCTCCCAGAGCCGTTTTGTACTTGGGGAGTCAGGACCAATCACCCCGATTACCGGGGCTGACGTGTCGCTCTTTGTTAACGGCAACCTGAAAGAACAACTTCCTCACGTAGCCGAAGGGATATACAAGGGCAGCTACTACCCTCTACCCGCCGACGTGATCAAAATCACTGCCGTAGCAGAAGGATACGGCCCGGTGGAGGCGCATGCGGTGATCCCGAAGAGAGCCAACGTCACGATGAACGACTCGACAGTTATCCATAGCGAGAGCGAGGTAGATGCACCCGGGATACCCGGCTTAACATACAAGCTCACCTACCGAGATATGCAGCTGCAACTGCAACTGAACGACCCGGCAGGCGAAGAAAATTATTACTATGTAAAAGCCACCCGAAATACTTACCAAGGCGGCGAGTTACTCAACAGCTCGCCCGTGGAAGTGAATCTTAATGAATTGTTAAAGAACAATATCGACGACAGCGGCTTTATCTTCGACGGCCTCTTTGACGAAGGAGGCGGATGGGAACGGGCAGGTAATATATTTTCCGACTTGCTGATAAACGGCAGGAGAATATTGATCGATTTTTCGTTCCGTGACATCCAAAAAGTAGAATCATACCTTAACGGTAATAAAACCGAGGAAGAAGAGCCGGAAATAGAGACCGTGGAGTACGTTGTCGAGATCGCCGAAATATCGAGAGACCTGTACCAATACGTGCTTTCCGGCCAAAAGGCAAAGAACGCCGAAGATTTTGGCCCGTTTACCGAGCCGGTGCAAATTCATACCAATATCAAGAACGGCATCGGTATCCTTGGCGTATACAACCCGTACCGGTTGACATCTCGTTTTCAAGCGTACAACAACCAGTTCTACTATCTACCGGGCTATTATTCTCGTTGATTATCTCGATCGGATAAGAAAACGCGTGAGTACAAAAGTTTTACCGAACAATGAAGAGAAGCCCCGTACGCGTGCTTAAAAAATAGCTGCACTTGCTCCTCATCAATACGGATAATCGCTCCATACGAGTCAGCACTGCCATCCATCCCAATCACGAAACAGTTGGAGAGTGAAGCAACTTGATAATCGTTTCCTATCCCGGTCATAGGGCTTCCCTGGGGGATAATATAGCGGAACCTGTGGAACAGGCCGAACAGCTCTTTTTCACTAAGCGGGTTGTTGTATTTTTTCTCTATCCTGGACACTTCCTTTGCCAGGCGCCAGTGCATATCCTCCGGAGTTTTCTCGTAAATAACTCCCTGGCTGTCCTTAAGCGCGTACTTACCCACACCTTGGCGGCTAGCTCATCTCCTTTAAAATAGTCAAGCGATGCTTTACAGGCTTCGTCAAAAGTCTATGTACCCTTTTTCATTAGCTAATGGTTTAATAGTAAATGTTAGTTGTTGACTAAAAAAGTCCTGACCAATTTATCGTGCCTGATTTTCCAAACCAGTATAATTCTTCACAGTCAGTCCAAACTTGGCTTTGCAGGTTTATTGAAAGTTTTCAAGACAGCAAAACTTTCCCAAACATAGTTATCAACAATTTTCTAAAATTTTCCAAAAAAATATTTATACAGCTGAATCACAGTGGTGTACAAAATAAGATTAAGGTTATAATTGTCCATTTTGGCAACAACACCAACATGCTGAATGCTTGGTTTCCATAAGGTAGTTGCACCATCTGCAACGTCTCGCTCTCGTTATATCTAAATTCATCCTTCTGATGCATCATATCAACAACCTGAGAAGCTCCACTTTCGAGGTAGAATGGTTTTTTAGACGTATCCTTTGGATCAAACTCAGAGGCCCATATCCCTTTAAAGTAGATAGCATTTAATAGATACATCAATGCCATCGGGAAACAAATTTTGTTTTACTCGAAGCCGTGTTTTACTCGAAGCCATGTTTTACTCGAAGCCATGTTTTACTCGAAGCCATGTACCAGTTGAAGTTAAACTCTACTACATGTAATATACGTGACTCAAGTTTCGCGAGTGAATTCGAAGTGAATTCGAAGTGAATGCAATTATAAAAAGCTTATCTTTGTGCAAAAAGAATAAACATATCGTATGAAAAAGCAAATCCTAATTGTACTTTTATCCATTTGTTCTTACACTATGCTTTCTCAAAATTATCATGTTCAAATTGAGAAAATTTGGGACAATGGAAAACACAATGCATTTACATCTTTAATTAAGTTCAAGGATGCTTATTACTGTTCATTTAGAGAAGGGGAAAGCCATATTTTCGATTCACAAGGCAATGCCGAGGGTAAAGTTCGCGTTTTAAAATCTACCGACGGGAAAAACTGGAAGTCCGTGGCTCTTTTTGGAAAGGATAAATATGATTTGAGAGACCCGAAGCTTTCTATTACACCAGACAACAGGCTAATGGTTATAATTGGAGGCTCTATCTACGAAGACAGGAAGTTAACCGGAAGGATCCCCCAGGTATCATTTAGTGATGAGGGCGATATTTTTTCAGTCCCTGTACCAGTAATGATTCATGACGATGCAGGCAATGGTGTGGATTGGATATGGAGGGTAACATGGCACGACAACACTGGATATGCTACAATGTACTCGATGATGGCAGATAGAGAAGCCTATCTAAGTTTATTATCTACTGAAGACGGGATGAACTATCACTTGATAACCAAGTTAGATGTACCCCACTTCCCAAACGAAGCTACCCTCCGGTTTGATTCTAACGGAGAGATGTACATGATGGTTAGGCGTGATATAACGGGATTCTGGGGGAAAAGTAGCTGGCCCTATACCGACTGGGCATGGAAGGAGATGGATATTCGCTTAGGAGGGCCTGATTTTATCTTTTTGAATGATGATGCAATCGTGATGGGGACACGTTCACATTATACATCTATCCCTAAAACAGTATTATTAACAGGAAACGGCACTGAGAAATTTCAGGAGGCTTTTGTTTTGCCTTCCGGGGGCGACAACAGCTATACAGGGTTTCATGTAGAAGATGGCGAGTTGTGGGTAAGTTACTACTCAACCCATGAGACTAAAAACTCTTCCATCTATCTTGCTAAGCTACCGTTGCACATATTTAACACGAAATAAAAATTCACGATAAAAGAGGCCCTGCCCCATCAAGGCCTGTTTGGTTGGGTTTGATTTAGTTGGAGCTTAACCTTCCCGGTAGGCTCTTTTTATTTGCTTTAACAAGCCCGTTGATGGTTCTTTTGTAGTTGTTTTCATAAATAAGAGAATTAATGCCTATTTTTGCAACGTGATTTATCCAATATATAATGTATCACTTTTAATAGCGACTGGTAAATGAGAAAATGGCGTATAGAAGATTCGGAAGAACTATATAATATCAATGGATGGGGCAATGGCTACTTCTCCATCAACGAGAAAGGGCACGTGCAGGTCACACCTCGCAAGGAGGATAATAGCGTGGACCTGAGCGATCTGATGAAGGAGTTATACCTTCGTGATGTAGCTGCACCCGTTTTGATACGTTTTCCCGAGATCTTGGATAACCGTATCGAAAAGATATCTAATAGTTTTGCCTTTGCTGCCAAAGAATACGAGTTCAATGCAAAAAACTATATTATCTACCCTATTAAGGTGAACCAGATGCGGCAGGTAGTGGAGGAGATCGTGGCCAGTGGCAAGCGGTTCAATATTGGGCTTGAAGCTGGTTCTAAGCCAGAACTGCATGCAGTGCTCGCGATCAATACCGAGAGCAACTCGCTAATCATCTGTAACGGGTACAAAGACGAAAGTTACTTAGAGTTGGCCTTACTGGCACAGAAGATGGGCAAACAGGTATTTATCGTGATAGAGAAGTTAAACGAACTCTACCATACAATCGAGATAGCTAAACGGCTAAAAGTAAGGCCAAACATAGGAATAAGGGTTAAATTGGCAAGTTCCGGTAGCGGCAAGTGGGAAGAC
>LSQX01140376.1_pt2 | contig 17393 bp, 13 predicted proteins | sample 654561 | NCBI WGS metagenome assembly LSQX01 (sample SAMN04489861, study PRJNA283612) | anaerobic digester metagenome | isolation source: 4 biogas reactors fed with cattle manure at either 37C or 55C with and... | place: Denmark: Kongens Lyngby | collected 2014
CCCTCTTGAATAGCCTCATAGGGATCACCTTGAAAATGAATATCGAGGCCTACTTGCAAAAATACCAAAGCCATGCCTGTATCTTGACAAATAGGCATGGCTTTCTTTGCAGCCAGATCTGCATTCTCAAGGATATCGTCTAAAATTGACTGAGCCGTCAAACCGTCCTCTGATTCTCTGGCCTCTATAAGCCCGGCCTTCACATCAAATGGCAATACCTGATTGCTGTGAGCTGCCATTTTACGCACTGCGGCAGTCAATAATTGAACGTCAAATTCTCGCATCTTTCCCTCAAGTTTCGGTCAAATCTGCAAATCAAATATCCTCATTTGCACTCAAACTCCAACCGCATCAGGTCCATAAAATTGATAAATCAACCGTTGTGTAAAGACCTGTATTTTTTCTATTTAAGCTTAAGCAACACTTCAAAATGATTTTTGTACTATCACAATACAACTGATTGTGTCATCTTTCAACTGTAACATTTTAATTTGCCGAAAATCTGTTGAATAATGCTTCAGCTGTAATTTGCTTGGCGAACATGCTGAATATGCGCGGCAATTTCGCTGCGAACAATACTGTCGGACCTGTTATTTCCTCTTGCAAATGACAGCTAAGTCCATAAAGTATAGAATAACCAATGAAGTCACAGCAGCAATGGAGGAAACCATGCCCGAACTAAACAGAAAAGATGTGCCCGTACAAGATACTTGGAATCTTTCCGATTTGTTCCTCAATGATGGAGCATGGAAGGAGTCAGGCGATAAAATCGCCAGTCTTGCTCAAGTTTTTTGTGAGAAATATGAAGGAAAGCTTAAAGGCTCAGACAATGTCCCTCTGCTTTTGCAGGCAGTGTCTGATTTTGATGATATTCATTCTTTAGTCAGTCCCTTTGCTGCCTACGCGCAACTAGATTACGCAGCTGATCATACTGATGCTCAAAAGGCGGCGAAAGCCAAGAGGATGTCCAGTCTTCTCTCAGAGCTTTCTGCCAGGCTATCGTTCTTTAGAAGTGAACTGTCTGAGCTGGATGTTGAAGTATTAGCAGAGGCAGCAAAATCAGAAGAGTTTGGAGCATTTCTGGAAGAAATCATCCGAGAGAAGAAGCATCGGCTGCACCCGGAGACAGAGAGAGTATTGGCTGCTTTGTCCGGATCAATAATTGATCTGCCTGAGGAAAGCTATTCTGCTGCAAAATTGGCGGATATGGATTTTGGCAGCTTTAATGTCAATGGCGAGGAACTTCCACTTTCTTTCAGCCTCTTTGAGGAAAAATATCAATACGAGCCTGACTATGACATTCGTCATCAAGCTTTTCAGGCCTTCTCGGATGTTCTGGGCAATTACAGACATACTATCGCCACCGCCTATAATGCCCAGGTACAAAAAGAAGTGACGCTATCGCGCCTGCGCGGCTATGATTCCGTTACTGACTATCTATTGGCTGACCATAATGTCAGTGCCGATCTATATAACCGCCAGCTTGATCTCACCGGCGGAAAGCTCGCAGCACCCATGCGCCGTTATGCAAGAAAAATTCAGGAGAAATACGGATTAGCGGAAATGACCTGGGCTGACTTGAAACTGGCTCCGATCCCCGGGGGCTACCCCGAGGTATCCAGAGCACAAGCCCGTGACATGATCATGTCTGCGGTCAGCGTGATGGGCAAGCCATATCAGGATATTATTGCTGCCGCTTTCCAGGGCAGCTGGATCGATTTTGCAGAAAACAAAGGCAAATCTACCGGAGCATTTTGCGCTCAGCCCTACGGTCGTCATCCCTACATTTTAGTTAACTGGCAAAACAGTATGGCTGATGTCTACACTCTGGCACATGAACTTGGCCATGCTGCGCAAACTATGATATCTCAAGAGAAAAACCGAGCTCTTGTCACGAGCCCTTCGACATACTTCATCGAGGCGCCTTCAACAATACATGAATTATTTCTGACTCAGTACCTAATGTCTGATCCGAAATACAAACAAATGTCTGCCGCCTTGATGACCGCAAATACTTTTTATCATAATTTTGTCACCCACCTATTGGAGGGCGTGTTTCAAAGGGAAGTCTACTCAGCAGCTGAAGGCGGTAAGGATCTGGCAGCGGACGATTTTGACGAGATTAAAGCCAAGGTGCTGAGTGATTTTTGGGGTAAGGATGTCAGACTCAATCCCGGAGCCGAGAGAACCTGGATGAGGCAGCCTCATTACTATATGGGTCTCTACCCTTACACATACAGTGCCGGACTGACGGTTGCCACTGTCGTCAGCATGCGAATTGCTCAAGGAGAAAAAGAGACAGTCTCAGACTGGCTAACTACTCTGGCAGCGGGAGGAACACTGGATCCGGTCAAATTAGCTGCTTTGGCAGGCGTTGACATTACAACTGATGAACCATTGCTCTCAGCCATATCTTATGTTGACTCTCTTATTGAACAGATTTGAAGCAAAGGCGGAAGTGAAGTCAAATGGCGATTAGACCCTACAACATAAAACGCTCAAAACACTATGCCCGCAAAAAATTCCTTTCACCGCTGATCATATTATTAGTCCTCGCCGCGGCTGCAGTTTTTGCCTGGCGCTTCAATTTGGATTCCATCAAGGTGAACCGCCTTCACCTGTCTGATGCCAGGATCAAAGACACCGTCACCTTGATCCAGATTTCAGACTTACACGGCAAGAGTTTTGGTCAGGACAATAAGCGTCTGCTCAAAAAGATTCGTTCCCAGTCTGCTGATGCTATCCTGGTCACAGGTGATCTTTATACCGGCTATGATAACGAAGGGAAAGAAGTTGCCATTGACTTGATGCAAACGCTGGCTGAAGATTCCGCTCCGGTCTACTATGTAACCGGTGAGCATGACAATGATGACGACTTTCACGATCTGCTCTCTTCCTTCGGCGTCCACGTGCTGGCCTTCGATGAAGAAACACTGCAGATAGGTGCGACTACTATCGATATCTATGGGATTAACTCTGTATACTTTTGGGAAAGCTATAATCTGGCTAATGTAGTTGTGGCTGATCCTGACGATTTTAGCATTCTGTTGGCCCATATCCCCAATTTACCCAAATATAAAGATGCGAGCTTTGACCTGATAGTGTCAGGGGACTCGCATGGAGGTCAGGTTAGGCTGCCTTTTCTGGGTGCTGTGTGGGCGTATGATGAATGGTTCCCTGAAGTAGGGAACCATGAAACATATGTGAAGGGGCTTTACAGCGACGGTGGGAGATATCTATTTGTCTCCAGCGGGCTCGGTACTGTTTCTCCTCATATACGTTTCTGGAACCGCCCGGAAATAGTTGTAATTACACTCTCTCCGCCGCAGCCCTAATCAGCTGCCGAATCTGTCAATGCCCTAGCGAAACCAGACATAGACACAAAAAAGAATAAACAAAACAAATCCGGTAATGTAAACGCCCGCTACCAGCAAAGCGCTCAAGATCGAATTGCGCGTAAATATTCTGAGCTCTTTCTCTGAAAATTCTTGGATCGGCGACGCCAAGCCTTGATCTTCACGGGCCAGCCGCTTCTCCTTCATTTCTCGAAGATCCTTGCGGGCAAATCTGCCGGCAGCGGTATCAAAAAGCGAAGGCCTCGTCCAGGGCATCCCTTCGACATCCATATTTGCGACTACGCGTCCATCATCCAGTTCATCTATTTTTCTTGCCATTTTTTTTAACTGTATCTCTGTTTAAAATCTAATCTCTGGCTCCGTTTACTCTTTCTCTTCATCCACTTGATAGTCAACAACTTTGTGTCCTTTATAGAGATGGCAAAGCGTGTAATGCCCTTCTTCAACTTCATAACTGGGAGGCGGCGGTTCCACCTTGCATATATCCATAACTTTGGGGCATCTAGTGTGGAACTTGCACCCCGGAGGAGGGTTCGACGGGGAGGGAATTGTCCCTTCAATGGGTATCTTGTCCGCCTTATAATCAGGGTCCGGCACCGGTATGGCACTAAACAAAGCTTGTGTATAGGGATGCAAAGGATTTCTGAAAATATCTTCTTTGCTGCCGGTTTCAACAAGTTTGCCCAGATACATAACGCTGATAATATCCGAGATATGTTCTACTACGGAGAGGTCATGGGATATAAAGATATATGACAGCCCCCGGCTTTCCTGCAAGTCCATCAGCAGATTGATAATCTGTGCTTGAACGGATACGTCCAGCGCGGACACCGGTTCGTCACAGACAATAAAGTCAGGCTTGAGAGCAACGGCTCTGGCAATGCCTATACGCTGGCGCTGCCCTCCCGAGAATTCATGGGGATAACGATTACGGTGATACGGCTGCAAGCCGCAATCAATCATAACCTGATCAATATAGTCGTCATACTCGTTATCGGGCACCAGTTTGTGCTCCTTGACCGCTTCGCCGATAATGACACCCACCGGCAGTCTGGGTGAGAGGCTGGAAAATGGATCTTGAAAAATAATTTGCATCTGAGGACGAATCTGGCGTAACTCTTCCCGGCTCAAATCATATACATCCATACCTTTGAAGAAGACGTCTCCTTCAGTCTTGGGTGTCAAACGCAATATGGATCTGCCGGCAGTGGTCTTGCCGCAGCCCGATTCTCCTACCAGTCCGAGAGTCTCACCGCGTTTCAAGTCAAAAGAGATGCCGTCGACGGCCTTCACATACCCGGAAACTCTTTGCAGGATACCGTCTTTGATAGGGAAATATGTCTTAAGATCGCGCACTTTAAGCAAGGCATCATTATTTTGCGGCAAATATACGCCATTATTTTTATTTGCAGATACTCTTGCCGCTCGATCATTTACATTAGCAGTCGACATTAGTTCTCCTCCCTTGCCTGCCGCATCTCAGGCCTTATGTGACAAGCTGCGAAGTGTGTCTCGGACAGTTGAACCAGCCCCGGGTAAGGGCCTCTGCAAATGCTGTCTACCGCATGTTCGCAGCGATCCAAAAAATAGCAATGATCCGGCAAGTCAATTGGATTGGGAACCTTGCCGGGTATCGAATACAATCGATCTACTCTCTGGTTGATAACCGGTCTCGAAGCCATAAGCCCGACTGTATACGGATGAGCGGGCGTGTGAAAAACTTCACGTACCGTACCGCTTTCTACAATACGGCCGGCATACATAACAACGACAAAATCCGCCATCTCCGCGACTACACCGAGATCGTGGGTAATCAGCATAATCGAGCTGTTGATCTGATCTTTCAGACTGCGTAAAATATCAAGAATTTGTGCCTGAATAGTGACATCCAATGCGGTTGTAGGCTCGTCAGCAATTATCAGAGCCGGATCGCAGGCCAGGGCCATGGCGATCATGGCGCGCTGCCTCATGCCGCCGGACAACTCATGCGGAAACATTTTGTATACGCCTTCGCTGTTAGCAATCTTAACCAGATCAAACATATCAATCGTACGCTGCTTCACTTGACTCTTAGTCATCTGAGGATTATGCAATTCTACAACTTCGTCTACCTGTTCACCAACTTTAAAGACAGGGTTTAGACTGGTCATGGGTTCCTGAAAAATCATGGAGATAATATTGCCGCGAATCATGCGCATCATTTCAGTCGGCATTTTAGCCACATCATAGACCTTTTCTTCTGATACGCGCAGTCTAATCTCGCCTTCAACGATCTGTCCTGTCGGTCTGGGAACCAATTGCATTGTTGATAAAGCCGTTACCGACTTGCCACAGCCGGATTCACCGACGACGCCTACTGTCTTTCCAACGGGTATATCAAAGGTGACTCCATCGACAGCCTTCACAGTGCCTGTATCGGTAAAGAAATATGTATGTAAGTTATCAATTTCCAGAACACTCTCGGGATTTTTCATTTTACTCAGATATTCTGATTCAGAAATATTTTCTCTGGAGCGAAGACGCTCATATCGGTTCATTACATCCCGATTATGCTTGGCTATAACTCTTTGCTCATGGGCAGAGAGATATTGCGCCTTCGGTTTTACTTTTTTGCCTTTTGTGGCGGTTTTTGTATCTTTTGCCATATGTTCCACCTACCGTTTCATTCTCGGGTCAAACGCATCGCGCAAACCATCACCGACAAAGTTAAAGGCCAGCACGGTAACAACAATACAGAGACCGGCAGGAATCCAGAGCCAGGGGAAGTTGTTCATGTCATAGGATGTGCTGACACCATTGATAATGTTGCCCCAGGTAGCTGTGGGATATTTAACTCCAAGACCCAGAAAACTCAAAGTAGACTCTGTAATGATCGTTGATCCCAAACTCATTGTTGCGTAGACGATCAATAAGGGAATTACATTCGGCACCAGATGCTTGAAAATACGTCGGGAAACTGAAATGCCGGTAGCTTCAGTGGCAACCATAAATTCTTGCTCGCGCAGCGAGAGAATCTGCCCTCTAACCATTCTGGCGACCCCCGCCCAACTGAGAAGACCTAATACAATCATTAAATAGAGCAGCCTCGAACTGCCGCTAACTCTCATTTCGTCCATAATCGCGCCGATAATAATCAATATCGGCAAGGTAGGAATACAGAAGAATACTTCCACCAGACGCATAATAATTACGTCGACAATACCGCCGAAATAGCCTGCCAGTCCGCCGAGAACAACACCTATAAGCACTGCAATAAATACAACGACAAATCCGACCAGCAATGAAACCCTGCCGCCATACATCAAGCGGGTGAACATATCCATGCCCGTAGCATCAGTCCCCAGCCAATGTTCACTGGACGGCGCTGAACGCATATTGTAAATTGTAACAGTCTGCATTTCGCGCAAAACCCATCTTTGATACCTAAGCTCAAAGGCAAATTCTCGCTCCACACCATTAAGTTTATAGGAAAATGATTTCGCATCGTTGTCAATAGCTTCAATCGCAGCAGCCACAAACCCTATCGGCAAGTGCACACTTTGATTTAGAGCATTTACCATGTGCCTTGATAATGTGGCGTAGAGAGTTCCATCAAGGAGGCTGATCTCTGCCTGCTCTTCTTCATCTACTCCGACTACATATGCAGTGCCGTCAAACTCTATCTCGTGCTCTCCGGGACCTTCTGCAACTGCTTGCTCTAGAGCCAACTGGAATTCGTAGCTATTTCTTGCTTCAGGGTCGTCAAAGGCGACAATATTGTAACTGGCCAGAACAACAGGCGCAGCTGAATATATTTTGTATGCTCTGCCATCCGGCTCAATTGTGAATAATTCGCCTTCGAATTCTATTTCTTCCTGTTCAGCATCGATTGCTTCTCTGAGAACTGCTTCCAAGCCATCCGGGAGATCTTCCTCGCTTGAAAAGACCAGATTTTTGCCTAGCTGCATAAAGCTTGCGACTTGGACACCTGCGCTAATTGTATAGGCATCGTCAGAAATAGCATCTATCCCATAAACATTGCCGGAATATTCATAGCTGCTTTTGCCTTCGCCTATGGCCCTAAGCATATAAGCTTTGGCGCCGGAAGGGAAATTGGAACCTTCTTTAATCAGAAAACGCAGCTCATCGTTTTGCTGAACACCGCCGAAATCTTGCAGGCGTTCCTCTGTGGTGTAGAACATCTGCTGGTAACCATAGGGGGATAATTCCGCGCCAACAAAAGAAAAGAGAAACATGAAAATTAAAATTATTACTCCTATGACTGCCAGACGGTTACGAATAAAGCGTCTAAATACAAGGGCACTGGGAGAAAGAACTTTAATCCTGCGCTCGTCATCAAGTGCATAAACTTCATCCGTTTCTTGCGTGACTGCCTCAGCTGCTTTTGCTAATTCTTCCCGCTCTTTAGCGGCCTGCTCTTGTTTTGACAGGGTTGGATCATCTTTTCTGCTATCTATATCGTTCATTTAATCAACCCCCTCTAACTAATGCGTACACGCGGATCAACCACGGCGTACAAAATATCTTGCATCAGTATACCTATCAAAGTCAAAATAGCCATAAACGACAGATAGAACATTGTAAAAGGCACATCACCCTGAGTCATGGACTGGTAAGACGTGTAGCCGATACCTTCTATTTGGAATAAGGTCTCAGTAATCATAGCTCCGGAGAACAATTCCGGTAACGAGCCTCCCAAAATTGTCACAACAGGAATTAGGGTGTTGCGGAAAGCATGGTAATTGATAACCCTACTCTCAGCGACGCCTTTAGCGCGTGCTGTGCGGATATAGTCAGAATTCAAGACCTCTAGCATATTTGTGCGAGTATAACGCACTAAACCACCAATGCTCAGGAAAACCAGTACGACGACAGGTAAAACAAAGTGATAGCTTATATCCAGAGCCTGACCAAATGGTGAGAAAAATTCATGGTTACGTGAAATCATGCCGTAAAGCGGAAACCAGCCAAGTTTAGTAGAAAACAGGTATTTAAGTATCTCTGCCAAAAAGAAGGTCGGGAATGAAATAGTTACCAGGGATAAGAAAGTAATCATATAGTCCGTCCGGGAATACTGTTTAACAGCCGCTTTAACTCCCAGCGGAATGGCAATCACAATATGTAATATAAATTGGATTATATTTAAAACGACAGAATACCAAATCTTATCCTTAAAAACTGTCGTAACGGGCTGCTTAAAATGCCAGCTTTCGCCAAAGTTGCCCCGGACTGCTTCACCTGCCCAATTGACGTAGCCTTCGATATATCCATCGTTCATATGGTATATCTCTTCCAGTTCATCCAGCCAGTCCTGATAGCTTTTAGTTTTGTCGGTCGCTGCGCGCTGTCTGGCAATACTTGAAACATAACTGGTTGGGAGGTTGCGCATCAGTACATAGATCAACAGCGTAACCGCAATTAAAATGAATACGCTGATAAATAACCTTTTTATAATAAACTTCCGCATACTCTCAATCCTTCAACTTTACTTAGTTATAGAACATGAGCTCGCCGCTAGCGGCGAGCTCATGCGACTTAAATAGTAAATCGTCTCCTCAATAATCCTTGGTGCAGCTAAAGCCGCACCAAGGCTAAATAAATAAGATTAATTCATTTCTAAGAGGTGGAGTTCCGCTCTCCAAGTGTAGAAAGGTGTTACATCTTGGGGAAGTGTATCCAGATTGATGCGTTCGGCGCTGAATATTACGCCCTCTTTCCTCTGATAATTAGGAATCTCAACAGCCCAGTCAATGATTCTGTCTAAGCAAGCTTTGTACATTTCCTTACGGAAGGCCATGTCAGCGCTGCCCCTGGCATCCATAATCCACTGGTCAAGCTCTTCATCGGCGATATGATAATGGTTGCTGTCTGTACCGCCCAGACCGGGAGCGTTGGTGCTGTGATAAACCTGATACATATCCGGATCGATGGTAGCGCCCCAGGCAGCTGTCCACATATCCTGTTCACCGGCATCAAGCTTTGTCCAAAGGACGTTGGCGTCTGCCGGGTCATTGATATCAAGAGTGATGCCAATGCTCTCTAGTGCTTCCTGAGCGGAAGAGACGATTCCGTAAGCAGGGTGATCACCTTCACCGCCGGCGGGAATAATCACTTCATAATTAAGCCTTGCTCCTTTAGGCGCAGCGGTAAACTTGCCGGTCGCTTCATCAAAGGTGAAGCCTGCAGCCTTAAAGAAACCAATAGCAGCTTCGAGGGCGGCTGCCTTTTCTTCGTCATTGCTCATACCCTCTGTGTAGATCGAATTGCCGTCGACATCTACAGAGAATGCTCTCTGATAGCCTTCATCCGCGGGACGAGGCGCGGCCCATGAGGTATTAGAAATCGGATACTCAATAGTCATGGCGCGGTCACCATAGTAGGAATCATTCGTCACATTACGCGCCTGAGCGTAAATTGTTGCAAAGGCTCTGCGCAGATTCTTTGATTCAGCAGAATCGGCAACGCCGCCAACATTCACGGTATCGGCATTGATGCCAATATAACCGTAGCCCAGGAAGTCATAAAGCAGTGTGGCGATGACATCGCCATCGAGTTCACCATTGCCGTTGGCTTCTTCAATTTCTGCAACAGTAGCGGCGTTAAAGGACGGGACAATGGCGTCGATCGTTCCGCCGACAATACCCTGTACAGCGTCAGAATTCTTTGTCTCACGCAATTGGATATATTTCGTCTTGGGGGCTCCTAAGTAGTAATTCTCATTAGCCTCTAAGAAAACTGTCTTATTTTCATATTTGACAAATTTGTAAGCGCCGGCACCCATGGGGAAGTCGGTCTTTGCCAATATTGTTTCCTGATTGCCAAACTCGAGACCAAACTGGTTATTGTCGTAGTCAAACAGGTCCGGATCGCCATAATAGTGCAGCGGAGTTACTGCAATACCGAGCTTGTATACAGCAGAGGCGTCGTAGCCGGTGACAGTAACTTCAAATGTATTATCGCCGGTCTTTACCAAGCCTGTGATGTTCGGTACACCGCCTTCTTCTGCGTCTTCATCTTTTGGTCCCCATTCGAGGATAAAGTTTTGTTCAATTTCAGTTACGTTCGGACGCAGGTCTGTACCGATTTCAACAGAAGCTGCATCATAAGGATTGCCATATTCAGCTATCAGAGCGTCATACCAATCGTCAGCTGTAGGATACTCATCATCGGCAAAAATCCACTCTTGATCGTTGATGGTAAATCCGGTGACTTCATCTTCTCCGAGCAGATCACCAAAGCCCCACATATACATAGCCCACGCTGTGCGCAGACCTTCATTTTCTGCCAGGGTTTCAGGATCACTTTCAATAAAGTCGGCATAGTCGTTTCCGTATTCGCTGAAGATGAAGTCTACCAGAGGAGCAACTTGATCCTTCAGGATGGTCTGGTCAACATATTCTTTGACCCAGGCTAACTGCTCGGCGGTAAAGGAATCACCTTCTTGCCATTCGTAATCCCAGCCTAATCCCTCAGCTTCTTCTGCCGGCTTCAGTTTTGCCATTATGTCGGCATAAATGCCACTGTATTTCGCGCCGATTTCAGCAGAAGTCTGCGTACGATACTCATTCATTCCAACAATCGGCACTGAGTACAGGGTAGAAGAACCGGTGTACTTAGGATCAGAGAACGCGTAATAAGTAAAAATCACGTCGTCAATGGTAAGCGGTTTTCCATCACTAAATTCAATGTCATCGCGCAGAGTGAAACGATAGATAGTCTCCTCGATGGTGCCGTCATCTTCCGCATCTACGGTTTCAATCTCAAGATTGGAAGCTGAGTAATAGGTGTAGGGGACACCGTTATACTCTGAAATCTGGCCTGCCGCTGTGCCGGCTTGAAGCATTAGCTCACCGGCGCGGTCGTTAGTAATAAGGGCCACTTGAGTGAAATCAGAAACGTCCTGGTCATACGATGTGTCAGCATAATAAGGACTGAATTTCTGGGAAAACTGGTCATAACCTACTACCAGTGGTGTATCTGCCACCGGCTCAGGTTCAGTCTCCTCAGGTTCTGTGGCTTCGGCTTGGGTTTCAGTCTCTTCTGGAGCATCAGTCTCAACAGGCGCGGGCGGATCAGTTTTTTCAGTTTCGTCTTTTCCGCAGGCGGCTACAAGACCAACTACCATCACCAATGCCAGAAGCATAGCGAGTAATTTGGTTGTTTTTTTCATTTTTCCCTCCTATAGTCATAAATACTCGTGTTATCTACATCTAAGCATCTGCTAATCCACCGCTAACAAAAAATATTGGCAATGCTAAATACAGATGCCTCCGACAATTATACCATGTTCCATAAATTGATTGTTAAAAATGCAAAGCCGGATGATGCTGTCAATAGGATTAATGCAACGCGGTATTTGAGCTTCGCTTTATTAGTCGGGCAAAGAACCTTATCAAAAAACGATTAGCAAAACCGGTTAACTTGGTAATCAGACAAAAATTTTATTTAACAGTATGGCGAAAACAACAACTGCAGTCAAAGCGACAATGTACCAAACAGCAGCAGTCCTCTTTCTGCTGTGCACGCCACAGCCGGCGCAGCCTTTAGCGCAGGCTGACGCTTGATCATTTTCATTATCCCTCTGACAATCTTGATCATTCAATTTGTGTTTATCTGCATCATTCATATTGGCATCCCGCTCAGATTATTCTGTAATCACTTTCATTATTCGTCATGGTAATTTATTACAGTTTACTACTGAGAAAGCTTATTATCATCTCTCAATCCATTATTCACTCTCTGCCAAAAACAAAATAACCTTAGTCGCCGCCCACCGTCGATCCTGCATGCGAAAGCCACTCATCGCAGGCTTTTATCCGGATTCCAATTTGATTTAGGCAGGGCAGGATATATTTCAATTGTGTGTCGCTTCTTGTATATTGTTCACAGTTTGTTGCCGATTTTCACTTGTTCCGATGGTAATTTTGTCCTATCATTATGATAGAAATATTTGAACGGAGGAATGCCATGATCGGCAAACATATTGAAGGTTTTCTCTTTGAAAATCCGGCTGAGCTTATGCTCGAGGCCAGTTGTGTAGCAACGGTTGGAACTGAGAATACGCTCTTACATGCTTTAATGGTACTTTCGTCAGTTGGTTATAGTTCGATTCCTGTCTTAAACAGCAAAGGACAACTTAAGGGAATAATTTCTCTGGCTATGATTATAAACGGGGTCAAAGACACCGAAAATTATAATTGGAGTCAGTTGTCTGAACGCCATGTTAAGGAAATCATGAAAGAGGATCCGGCACAAGTTACGCCTGATGCCGAGTTAGAAGACATTCTCCACCTGTTGGTCGATGATAATTATCTCTGCTGTACAGACCACAGCGGGAAATTCGCGGGTATCATAACCCGCAAAGCCATGTTCAAGAAAATCAATCAATTCGCGCATAAATTTGAAATCACCCACGAAGTTAAACCTCGCAGTGGTGAGCACAGCGATGACAAAACTCAAAATGATGAGAAAACAGATACACCCCTGACATCAGTAAGAACTGAAACCAGAGCCGCTCAGGCGGTATTCCGCAGCACCTGGTGATTGACACATTTGTCTTTATTGAGAGTATTTCGAACAAAAGTCACGGCTGCCCCTTCCGGGCAGCCGTATTAATTGGTTTGCGTCTTCGGTTAATATTTTGCAATGCCTTTGTGAGAGAGGCAGAAAATAGTTCGTTTAGCAGCTGTTTAGCTTCTGCCAGACAGCCGTTTCAATTTCTTCTAAACAGCTGCTTCAATTTCCGCCGCTTCCAATATGGCTTCGAAGGGCTGGTCACCGATCAATTCCTCGCCGTTTGACAAAACAATTTTGGGCACTGCTGATACGTCATATAGGGCGGCAAATTGACCAAAAGCCTGGGCATCTACCATTTCCGCCTTTATATTTGGATTTAAAACTGCCAGTTTATGAGACTTAAGGACTGCTCCGGGGCAATGCGGGCACGCTATTGTGACGAAGATTTTGATGTCCAAAGGTCCTTTAATATTTGCCGCTCTCTCTTCCAATTCCGGCGGGAGCACGGCCCCTGCGCCTCCTAACTCCAAAATGGCAGAGATCAGGGAATTGATCTCATGGCCCGCAGGGATGCCTGAGAAGCGGATACCCAAATCCTCTTCGTCCGCGCGAGTGAGATTAAGACCGGGAACTCTTTCAATTTCGAGGTCTAGGGCTCTTTCACACCCCGGCTCATAATATACGCAAGTCAAATTGTCAGAAAGTGAGCACAATTCAGTAATAAATTCTACCATCGCTGTGTCCTCTGACTCATCGTAGACTTCTATGCGGACGTCTTCTTTTAAATTGCTAAATATTTCCGTGATTTGGTCTCCAGTTTCTTGATCAAAAATTGCCATGATTATTTCTCCTTATTTAAGTATTCGCTGATTGCCAAGCCTGCCTTAGCTCCGGCCGCGGCAGCAACGATAATTTGTTTTATTGGTTCTGAGGTGACGTCCCCGGCAGCAAAAATCCCCGGATGACTGGTTGCCTGATTTTCGTCGACAATAATTTCGTTCCACTGATTGGTCTTAGCCAGATCAACAAAGTTCTGACTATTGGGACTATGTCCAATCTCAATCAGGATTCCTGATAGTATTAAATCTTCCGTTTCGCCGGAATGCAAATTTTTTATTCTTGCAGCCTCAACTTTATTGTCTCCGATTATCTCCTCAACGACATAGCCTAACTTCACATCAACATTCTCCAATTCTTTCAGACGATCCAGCAGGATTTTTTCAGCGCGGAAAGTGGAGCGATGTACTAGGGTTACTTTACTTACATAGCGGGCCAAGTCGATTGTCGATTCAACAGCACTGTTTCCTCCGCCTATCACAGCGACATCTTGCCCGTAGAACAGAGGTCCGTCACAGATTGAACAGTAGCTGATTCCTTTGTGTATCAGCTTTTCTTCACCCGGGACTCCAAGTTTTCTGGGTCTTGCGCCTGTAGAGATAAGAACTGTGCGGCTCCTGTACTTCTGTTGGTTATCCAGCTCCAAAACAAAAAAGTCATCTTCTTGATTGACAGACTTGACATCGTGTTCGCGCAGCAGGGGAACTCTGAAAGATTCGAGATGTTCGCGAAACTTGTTCGTCAATTCCGAACCGGAGATATTCATGATGCCAAGATAGTTATCGACGATTGTAGTATCTTTAACCTGTCCTCCGATACTCTTAGCGATAATTCCAACTTGCAGCCCTTTACGAATAGCAAAAAGTGCCGCGTTTAAACCTGCAGGGCCGGCTCCGATCACAAGGAGATCATAAATCTTTTCCTTGTCGAGGATATCATGTTCTTCTTCCAGCTCAATCAATCCCAGATCCAAACTAAATGACAGGCTGGGTAAAACTGCATTATTCACATCGTTTTTCTTATGCTCCATAACTTATGTTCACAAGTTTTAGTGTTATAACTTGGCTCCTCCTAATCTCTGCGATTAATTTTTCCCTAACGATTAAGGCACGCTGTGACGAAAAGCGCAAACAAGTGAAACCAGTGTTACTACTAGCAAAATTTCGCAATTACGTCATACTTAGTATATGTTATTATTTTATCTTGTCTGCGATATTTGCATAGACTACTTATTGGGTAACAATTAGCATATTTTCATATTGTGTGCCTTTTTATTATGGGAACAAATAATCCGCAAGTTTTTGCGGCAGCAGAAAGAGAGATTGAGCAGACGTTGGCGAATGTGGATAAGAAAACTGAAGATACTCTTGGCAATGCAGAGCTAAGCTTGGACAGAAGGGAAAAGGCGGCCTTAGAAATGAAAAAGCGCCGCAAGAAGAAAGTCAGAAAGAGAAGGCTTGTCTTGGCAATTTTTGCTTTGGCCACTGTCGGATTACTCGTATTTCTCTTTACTCGCGATGGGGAAGACTTGCCTAAAGTTCGAACCGAAATTGTGAAAACAGGTAAAGTGGTTGAAACTATCGGATTATCACCAAATCTTCAACCTTCCAGGATTCAATCTATAGGCGGTTACGATGTGCCAATACGCGAGATTTATGTCGAGGTTGGCGATCAAGTGCAGGCTGGGGAAAGGCTGCTCAGTTATGACATCTCCGAACTTGAGAAGGAGCTGGAAAAAACGCGCGAATTAATTGTTGAGGCAAAAGACAGTATTGAAACAGCAGCAAGTGAAGCAGCCGACTTAAGCGCGCAGCTGGGCATGCTTAGCAGTTCACAGATTGATGCCCAAATTGATTCTATCGCGAGAAGTCTTAGCAGCAGCTTAGGAGGTTTGGCCTCTCAGATGGTTGACATCCAAACTCCTTTTCTGGAATTGGGTCAAAAATTGGAAACAATAGATGTGGACAGCATTAATGCCTGGATCGGGGAGATGCAGGCAATTGCTTCCGACCTCCGCCAAAGTCTTGATTCACTGCAGGAGCAAGGCACTTTGGAGGATCTGGCAGACGCATTGCAGCGATTGCTGGATCTGGAACAAAATTTGAAGGATCTCGAGAAGGAGCTTGAAAGTGCAAAGGAATTGCGGGAATGGCTTGAGGAAAATTTCCCGCCCGGCACTACTTTGCCTAGTTTCAGTATCCCTGACTTTACGTCTCCTGCCACTACTGCAAATGGAACTGCCTCTGAAAACATAGAGAACAATCAGAATACAAGCTCCGGCGGTGAAGGTTCAGGCGGCGCCGGATCTCCGGATATTGGAAACCTTTCTTCTGAGACTTTGCAGCAACTGCAGCAGCTGCTGGGCGGTACAGGGAATGCTCAGCTATTGGCCGGTGGGTTAAGCCAGGGACAAGATCTTTTAACTCAGCTGCAAGAGGCAGAAAAACAACAATTAGAAATCATTGATAAGCTGAGATCTCCTGCGTTGGCTGATTTTACAGGTATTGTCGTTAAAGTTGATGCTGAGAGTGGCGACACTGTTGCTTCCGGTCGGGAAATTATCTCTGTTTATGACAATCAAAATCTCAAGGCGGTAACTTATGTAGGGCACATGGACGCCCGTCGTCTGGAAAAGGGACAAAAGGTCAATTACAGTCTGGAAGATATGGAGTTTCAGGGAGAAGTGATTTTTATCGCTCCTGTAGCTGACAGCAGCAGTTCCATCGATGCAGATTTATCTGAGCAAATGGGAAGCAGCTTCGGCGATATTGGGTCCTTGATGGGAATGGGATCGCTGCAAAGTTTTGATTTAAGCTCTGAACCTCAAGTTAGAGTCGAGATGAGCATAGAGGGCGAAGATCTGGACGAATTGATTATCGGCTTCGCCATAAATGCAGAGGTTGAAACCGACACTAAAGATAATGTATTGACTGTGTCAGCTTTTTCTCTGCTGAAAGAAAAAGGCAGCTATTATCTTTATACTTTGGAGGATGATAATACTCTCAAACGATGTGACGTGGAGATAGGATTGGAATCGGCTCTCTCGGTAGAAGTTATTTCGGGTGTCAAGGAGGGTGATTTGGTAGTCCTCAGCCCCAGCGCCAATCTGGAGTCCGGTCAGATTGTTGATGCAATGCCGAAAGCCGTTGATACAGACTAGAAAGACTTTGCAGTGATGCCAACTACGATTCGCATGAAACAAGTTAATAAGGTCTATATGACAGGAAAGATACCTTTTCATGCCCTGAAAGATGTAGATTTTCAGGTCGAGCAAGGTGATTTTGTGGCGATTATGGGACCATCAGGATCGGGGAAATCTACCCTGATGAATCTAATCGGTTTGCTTGATGAGCCGACGTCCGGAAGCTATGAAATGAACGGCATTGATTTGAAAGACCTCACTGACGATGACAGGGCTTATCTGAGAAATCAAGAAATAGGTTTTATCTTTCAATCCTTTCATCTTCTGCCTCAGCTCACATTATTGGAAAACGTGGAACTGCCTCTTATTTATGCTGCCGTGCCCGGTAGGGAACGCAAAGAGAGGGCCCAAACCGCTTTAGAAGAAGTCGGCCTTGCCCGCTGGCAGGATCATCGCCCTTTAGAGGTCTCGGGGGGACAGATGCAAAGGACGTCTATCGCGCGCGCTCTTGTCACTCAACCTGCTTTAATTCTAGCTGACGA
>LSQX01313073.1_pt4 | contig 17391 bp, 17 predicted proteins | sample 654561 | NCBI WGS metagenome assembly LSQX01 (sample SAMN04489861, study PRJNA283612) | anaerobic digester metagenome | isolation source: 4 biogas reactors fed with cattle manure at either 37C or 55C with and... | place: Denmark: Kongens Lyngby | collected 2014
AAGAGGGGGTTCTTCAGTGGTTTCGGACGGTTCTCGCGGTTGCACTATTCAAACAAAAACAGAGCCGCTGTGCCTGATTTATCAGTCACGCCGGCTCAGTTTATTGAGGTTCGCGCTGTTATTCGTCCATAAGATTGTTGATATCGATAATCAGGCTGATGGAGCCGTCTCCCAGAATGGCACAGCCGCCGATGCCGCTGAGCTTTTCGTTGTGCCGTTTGATGTAGGCAGGGAGCGGCTTGATAACAGCCTGTTGTTCGCCAATGAGTTGATCTACATACAAACAATAGGGATTATCGTCGTATAAAATCATAACCAGAATGCCTTTTGTGAGATCCGTACTATCCGGCTCGATATTGAACAGCTTGTGCAGCCGGATAATCGGGTAGACTTCCTTTCGGATCATGATCATTTCCCTGCCGTCAGGGTCAAGAAACACATCATGGATATTGGGCTTGAAGGATTCTTGTATGGAAAGCATCGGCACGATGAAAATGAGATTTCCGACCTTAAGCTTCATGCCGTCGATGATCGCCAGCGTAAGAGGTATACGGATGGTAAAAGTGGTCCCGTTTCCGGCTTCGCTGTCTACCGAGATGGTGCCGCCGACCTTGGCAATATTCCTTTTAACGACGTCCATACCGACGCCGCGGCCTGAATACTCGGTGACTTCGTTGTTTGTGGAAAAGCCGGGGACAAAGATAAACGAGAAGGCTTCCTTATCGCTGATTTCGGATTCGTTTTTCGTTGTGAGTTCCTTATCGATCGCTTTTTTTATAATCGAGCTTCGGTCAAGCCCTTTTCCGTCGTCGGACACCAGAATGACAACGTCTCCGCCGGTATTTCGGGCTTCAAGGGTAAGGTTTCCGACAGCCGGTTTTCCGCAGCGTTTTCGTTCTTCGGGACTTTCGATACCATGGTCCACAGCGTTTCTGATCAGATGCATCAGCGGATCCGAAAGAGAGTCGATAATGTTCTTGTCAAGTTCCGTTTCTTCGCCGATGATGGTAAGATTGATCTCTTTGTTTACTTTTTTGCTCATATCGCGTACAATGCGCTGCATTTTGTGGAAGGTTGTTGAGACCGGGACCATGCGGATAGACATGACAATATCCTGAAGCTCGTTATTCAGTTTGCGCAGCTGCTGTGCGCTGCGCTCAAAGCTTTCCAGCTTCAGATTGAGTATCTCGGGATTCTTTGTCACCATGGATTCGGTCGTCACGATCTCTCCGACAAGGTCCATCAGTTTATCCAGCTTGTTGATGTTGACGCTGATGAAGTTCTGTTTTGCGATAAAATCAGATGCCGGTATAGCCGGGCTGCCTGTTTTCCCGGCTGTTTCAGCTATTTTCGGAGCTATAGTTTCCGGAATATCTACGCTGTCGTCGGTCAGCAAAATCAGGCTGAAGGTATTAAGAAACATGGTGCTGTCGATGATAGCCTTCAGGTCGTCGGGGTTTTGATTGGTTTTTATGTACAGCACGAATCCCCCTTCAACGATCTCTCTGCTCGCGCCTTCCGCCATCAAGTTTTCGGGAATATGTGCCATCTTAAGGCAAAACGGTTTCAAGGAATTCACGACGCCGAAAGCGCGCATGTTTTCCATTTTACAGTCGGTATCAAAGGTAATCTTTATTTTATAATACGGTGCATCGGGATCATCGGCCTGTGCGATAAATTCATCGCCTGCCTCAACATCGTCAGGTTTAGCCGGCGCATGGCGTGAGATCAGCTTTAAATAGCGATGAATTTTATCAATCAGCGCATTCGAGTCGCTGTCCGGATCTTTACCCGCCTGAATCTTTGCGATGTCCGCCTTGAGCATATCGGAGGCAGACAATACAATATCAAACAAATCGTCCCAGTCGTCTTTTCGCGCCTTTTTCTCCCTTATCTGAGAGAATAGATCCTCGACGGCATGCGACAGACTGGCCAGATTATCAAACGACATCATGGCGGCGGAACCCTTAATCGTGTGCATTATACGAAAAACTTCGTTAATTTCCTCATCATTTAATTTGTGTTCTTTTTCTCCCTGAAGGAGGACATCTTCGAGAGTCTGCAATAGCTGCTGGCTTTCGTAGATGAAAATCTCAATCATAGAATCTTGTTCGTTCATTACCTTCACCTCTCATTTCCGCTATGCGTTGTTCACAGTAGAGCCTGATTCTCACCCATCACTCAACAGAGTTTTTTGATTGCCGATATAATGCCGTCTTCTTTGAAGGGCTTGACGATAAAACCCTTTGCTCCGGAAAGGATTGCATCACGCACCATGGCTTCCTGTCCCATTGCCGAAACCATAAGCACCTTTGCGGCAGGGTTGATTTTCATGATTTCCCGAAGCGCGTCAAGGCCGCTCATTTCCGGCATCGTGATATCCATGGTGACGATATCGGGGGAAAGTTCTTTATATCTTTCAATCCCGACTATGCCGTTTTCCGCTTCTCCGATAACCTCATGCCCGTTTTTTGTTAACATGTTTTTGATGGAAATCCTCATGAAAGCCGCATCGTCAACAATCAGAACTCTTGCCATTGTATATCCTCCTAAAATGAAATAAATCGCCCGGGTATAAACTATATAATGATCTCGCCATGGCCTACTGTTTTAATTTTCAAAGCGCCCGTTGCGGTGAAAAGTTCAATCGTTCGGCCGTGATGCCCGCCCGTATCGTTTGACAGGATGGGAATCTTCAGAAAGTTCAGGATCTGAACGCAAGCAGATATGTTCTTTTCGCCTATCTTGAGCACGTTAACAGATGCCGTTCCCGAAAACATATGTGAGCCGCCTGCAAGTTTTGCCACCAAAGCCGTTCTTTTTGCACCGAGACTGCCCATTTTGTTGATCAGATCAATAATCGCAGTATCCGCAAACTTTGCCCTGTTATGTCCGCTGTAACCGTTGGAATAGGGTAACATAATATGGGCAAGTCCGCCGATTAAACGTGACGTATCATAGAGCGCGACCCCGACGCAGGAACCCAATCCGAGCGTTGTCAGGGTATCCGGATTGGCCGCAACATCCAAATCGGCCATACCAACTAAAATCACAGCCATTAAAAGGTCATTCCTAACGAATCAATCAGTATTTTGTAGGATGCGTAATCTGGAATCAGAAAGAAATGCCCCGACAGGGTTTTTTTGATATCAGAGAAATTTGTCTTTAAAAACAAAACGGAATCGCCGATTTTTCCGTATTCAATCGCGACAATGCTGATGATTGCGCCAACCATGTCGATAGCAAGCTGAGGAACGGAGGGGGTTATGTTAAGGCCGGTCAGTGTGCAAATTGCCGACAGATAGGCTCCGGTCAATATGTTCGCTATTTCGGAAAGCGCAGACTGATCAAGCTCGGACATGCTGTCGTGATAAAAAGATGCCGGAACCGGCCTGTCCTCGTCAAGCGCAATCGAGATCATTTCATAAGCGTCTTTGATTCCGACGACCATTAAAATAAACCCGTTGAGATCACCGGACATGTCGACCAAAACGCCGGCAACCACATTTTCCGGACCATCCATGATGTTGATGATATCATTGAAAGGGACAATTCGAACGTCGGGTACGCCTGTTATGATCTGCTTGTTAAACATATTTGCCAGCGCCGTAGCCGCATTACCCGCGCCGATATTGCCGATTTCCTTAAATATATCCAGATTACGTGAATCTACGTTATCCAGAGAACCATCCACAGTAACATCTCCTTGCCTGCTTTTCCGTAACCGGCTTAATAAACAGGGTCATAATGTAAAATAACAATTCCTCTTATTAAGTAATCGTGCTTTTGCGCCGATATATTAACTGAAGATGAAAATTTCCCTGATTTTTATTACGGCCTGCACAGCGAAAAGGGGATGAACAAATGCGGATTGAAGAACAAAGAGCGGCGGGGGCATCCGGAAGGCAAATACCGGTCGGAGCCGATTCGCAAAGCGTTCATACGATGCGGCTGGAAGAAGGTCAGGTGCTCTATGCACAGGTTCTTTCCGCCGAAAGCGGAACGGCGTTGTTAAAAACGCAGGAAGGATTCATCCTTCGCGCAATGCTTGAAACAGACATCCCGCTGACGCCGGGTGCACAGGCCATTTTGACTGTTGACGAGCCGGCTCAGGGGCTTCCGGTTTTACGGCTCGATCCGAAATCTGTTATGCCGCAGCACGGCCAAATGACAGGGCAGCTCCGGGAAACAAGCGCAGCCGATAAACAAATCGGGCATCTGCTTAACCAGCTCGCGAGGCAGAATGTCCCCCTGTCGGATAACAGCATGACCTATCTTCGTCAGGTTCTCGATCAAAATCCGGGCATATCACCGGAAAAGGCCGTGTTTATTACGGCAAATCAGCTGACGCAAAGCGATGCCCGAAGCCTTTTTGACGTTAGCGGGAAGACCGCGCGGATAATTGAAAATATGTCCGGGCTGATTTTCACCGAAATGCAGCAGGATGAAAACGGACGCCTTAAAATGCCGGAGATAGCCGAAACAAAATCGGCGCCGAAGCAGCAGGAAGGCCCGGCGGAAATAAAACCATTTGACCGCGGCAATGTGATCGGCAGCCGCAAACCGGTTCGCATAGACGCGCCCGCAGCATCAAAAACGGATTTTGCCCCGGCTGCGAAACGCCCGATAACGGGGAAGGCATCTTCAGCAGAAGCGAAAAGCCCGGCCGGGCCATTGCAGGATAATCGGGAAACAAGTATCCTTTCCGCTTTTATGTCTCTGCCGCACCGGAGTTCGGGGATAAAGCCCGTCCCGGACGACGCGTCCGCAAGCCTGATCTCGGCATGGCAAAACGGACAAGATACGGAAATGACCGGCAGCAAAAACACCGATATTCCCTCGAGGCTTTTTGATTTACTCAAGAGCCTTTTTGCCGAAATAACAAGCGGGGACAGCGAAAACGGTCTGCGGCTGAAAAAGGCGAAGGACGAGATGTTGTTCAAGCTGATGCTGTTTCGGGAAGCGATTGAACAATCGGATTTAGATAATAAAGCGCAGCTTCGGGAACAGACGCAAAAATTGCTCAACAACATGAAGGCTGTTGCGGATATCAATCAATTTATATATGTGCAGATTCCGGTAACAATTTCGGACAAAAACAATATTGCGGATATGTATATCTTTCGAAAAAAGCAAAGAATCAGGAAGCTCGATCCGGAGAATGTATCGATTTTGCTGGCGCTTGACCTGCCTGATATCGGACATGTGGAGAGCCTGATCGGTATCAAAGGAAAGGAAGTATCTCTGAGATTTGACGTTTCAAACGATGAAATGAAAGCGGCGTTCATGCAAAGCACAACGGAAATCTACAAGATGCTTGCGGAAATCGGCTATAAGCTTGTTAACATATCTGTATTTTCCGGCAAAGAAGAAACACGCGTCGAAACGGCGATGCTCTATTTGATCGCCCATGAAAGCGGTATACCTTCAGGCTTCGATCTGACGATTTAAAGGAGTGACCGGGATGTCCGAAAATAAAAAAACAATAAAGAGGGCCGCGGCCATCAGTTATAATGAGGATACGGACAATGCGCCGGTTCTCGCGGCATTCGGCGCGGGATATGTTGCCGAAAAGATCATAGAAAAAGGAGAGGAATCCGGTGTACCGGTCATGAAGGATCCGGAGCTTGCCGCAATGCTCTCTCAACTGAGCACAGGCGACGAGATTCCGCCGGTGTTGTATGAGGTTGTCGCCAATGTTTTGATATTTGTTTCGGACATGGACCGGAATTATGGAAGCAAAATACGGTCGGCGCCGGAAATGCGTACGGATTCAAGATGACAGGGCCCGTTTTTACACAATTGTTTTTTCCTGATTATTTGTGCTGCCGCTTCGCGGCAGAATGGAGGATTGGATGAGCTTTATTTCGGAAATCGGTTCTTCGCCGTTAAACGGTAAAGTCTTGGGCGGCACGGAAACCCACGCGTCTCATAGCGCGGCGCAGTCCGCAGGCGGGCAGGATCAGTCCGGCTCATTTTCGCAGATATTCGCAGCGGCTCTTCAGCGAAGCACACAGAGTGACCTATCTTCGGCGTATGCCTCTTTTGGCTATCAATCGGCCGGGCGCATGACGGATCCGGCGGCAACGATGGAAGGCCTTCTGCAAAGCGCGATGGGCAGCGGTGAAATTTCGGAGATTGAAACCGCACTGTTCATGCTCTGCAGTCTGATGCAGTCGGGCGGGGACAACGGATTCAATCCGGTTTTGGATATTCTGGCAACATTGCTTTCGGGACTGAAAACAGGAAAAGACGAACTGAAAAAATCGGTGCTGGGTTCCGAATTTTCACCCTATGTCCTCAGCGTGATCGACACCGGCGTTTTCAAATCACCAATTCCGCCTGTGTTGTCCGAAACCGGTGCAGCCATTGTACCGGAAGAGGCATGGAAGCCGGTTTCTCCCGCGTTTGTCAGCAATGAGACAGACAGGAGCCCCGAAAGACTCAGACAGGTCATCGACCAGTTCGGGGTTGAAACGTCAATACGGTATCAGCCGTATAAACGTGGCGGCGATACCTATTGCAACATTTTTCTTTGGGATGTGACAAGTGCGTTGGGCTGTGAAATTCCGCATTTTGTCGATCCGGATACCGGACTTCCCCGCCGGTACCCCGACATCAAGGGCGCCGTCGAGCTCAACGCAGTCGCGACAGAGGACTGGCTTGTGCGATACGGACCCAAATTTGGTTGGCGGGAGGTCAATGCTCTGACCGCGCAGAATTACGCAAATCAAGGAAAACCTGCTGTGACGACCGCTGGGGACATCGGTCATGTTCAGGTTGTTTGCCCTTCCGGGGACTATAATTATGATCCGGTCAGAGGCGTAACAGTTGCCCAGTCGGGCGCCAGAAATACGGGGTATGCCTATTTGTCCGGCGTCTACAGCGGCAGCGTCATGAATAAGGTTCGCTATTTTGTTCACGAATAAGAAAGAAAGCAAAGCGTGCGTAAAAAAAGATGAAATAATATAAAGGAATATGAAAAAAATCCGAATAGGATAATAGAGCCGGATGAAAGATATGGCTCATTTGGTTTACGGGAAATAATTTCTTCTTCGCGAAAGAAAGGTGATCGAGATGGCGATTAATTCATTGGAACGGACAAGGCTGAGCGGCCTGTCGACAGGGTTTGATACCGAGGCTCTTGTTGAAAGCTTAATGCAGATAGAGCAGCTTAAGGTCAACCGCGAAATGCGCGCTTCGACTTTGCTTCAATGGAAGCAAGAAGCGCTTGCCGATATCGCAAACGACATCAAAACGTTTAAGCAAACGTATATGAGCGTCTTGAGTTCGTCAAACATGCTTTCGGCCGGTGTCTACAATGTGTATGACGTCACCGCATACGGGGTAAAAGAGAGTGCGGTTTCCGTCACGGCAAATGCCACCGCCATGATGGGCAGCCATACGATTAATCGTGTGGTTAACCTGGCTGAAGCGTCGAAGGCTGTCAGCAGTACCGGCGTTTCGGAAGACGGGCAGCTTTCCGAAAGCAATTCGGCAATGCTGAAGAACCTGAATTTCTCCACCGACCTTTTATTTGAAGAAGGGCAGATCTCGTTTGCAATCAACGGGGAAACATTTACATTTAACGAAACCGATTCGCTGCAAAAGGTCATCAACACGGTGAATTCCAACACCAAGGCGGGCGTCATCATGAACTACAGCCGCCTTACGGATAAAATAACCCTCATGACCAAGGAGACCGGAGCGGATACTGCGATTACAATTGAAAATCTGACCGGCAATGCCTTTGGGGAATCAGGCGCTTTTAAAATTGGTACCGGCACGATCCAAAACGGAGAAAATGCCATTGTGATCATAGACGATATTGAGGTAGAGCGTTCGTCCAACAGCTTCACGATTGACGGGATATCCTATACATTAAACGAAGAAACCGGCGAGGGAGATACCATTCGCTTCAGTCTGACTCAAAATGTTGACGAGGCGGTAAATAAAATCAAGTCCTTTATCGACAACTACAACAAGCTTGTCTCGAAGTTGGATGGTCTGCTTATTGAACGCAAATCAGCCGGTGAACGCAGTTATGCGCCGCTTACGGAAGAAGAGAAGTCTTTGATGACCAAAGAGCAGATCGAGAAATGGGAAGGCATTGCTAAAAAAGGCCTTCTGTATAACGATTCTGCAATCAGAGGCATGCTTGACAGTCTTCGAAAAGCGTTTTATGAGACGGTGGAGGACGCGGGAGTAGCGCCCGCCCAAATCGGGATTAAGACAGGAGACTGGAGAAACAAGGGGCAGATCGTCGTGGACGACACTGTGCTGAGAAAAGCTTTGGAAAAGGATTCACAGCAGGTCATGTCCATTTTTACAAACATCTCTAAATCCGATGACGCGGCGGTTTGCTATCGTGAGAACGGCCTTTTGACGCGCATCAGCAATATTATGGCAAGCTATGACAAAAGATCCGGCACAGCACGGGAAACGATAGAAGATTCATTGCGGAAGCTCACGAATAAGATCGATACAATGGAAGACAAAATGTTTGAAATGGAAGAGAGATACTACAAGAAATTTGCCGCCATGGAAACCGCGATGTCTAACCTACAGGCGCAGAGCAACTGGCTTTCAAGCCTTTTACTCCCCACAGGAAAGTAAATAGCGGACTGTCCGAACCGAATGAAATAAAGGAGTAGTTCAATGCAGCCTTTAATGATGGCAAACATAAATGATGTGTACCGCAAGCAGGGTGTTTTGACGGCAAGTCCGATTGAATTGATCGTCATGCTGTATGACGGGCTAAAAAAAGACTTGCTGCTGACGCAGATGGCAATAAAAAACAAGAATATGGAAACGGCGCACAAAAAGCTGATTAACGCGCAGGATATTGTATCCGAGCTGATCAATTCACTGGATTTCGGCTTTCCGATATCAAACGATCTTTTCGCGCTTTATGATTTCATGTTACGCACCCTGGAGGAAATCAACGCAAAAAAGGACGCCGATCTGATCCCGGACCTGATGGAAATTGTCGATTCGCTCAAAGAAACCTGGAGGGAGGTTGCGGATATTCAAAGAAGCAAGCTCGCTTTGCAAAGCGATGAACAATTCGTCAAAGGCCGCGCCCGTTGAGACGCGGCTTTTGATAAAAGACCACGGGTTTTGAAAAAGACCACGGACTTTGAAAAAGACCGTTGGATAGTCTGAACCCCCTAAAACAGCTGCTGTTTGAAGCGGCGGAACGGACGGTCGCCATGATTAAACGCACTGATGAGACATTTAAGGACATATGCGCTGCTTTGATAGAAACGGAAGCCCGGGCAAAAACATATCAGAGCCTGACCCGGGAACAGACCGGGATAATAGATACCGACGACACCGACCGTCTCATTGAGAATATAAGGAAGCGTCAGTCTGTTATCGATGAAATAAACAAGCTGCAGGAAAAGGTAAAACCTTATCTGCAGCTGCATAATCAGGTTAAGTTTCAGGCGGAAAAAAACGATATAAGAACCGCGGAAATAGAAAACCTTCTTCAAAGCATTCGCGCTATTCTTGCCGACACGCAAAAAATCGACATTCAAAACAGGAAAGCGGCAATGACGAAAATGAACCTGTACGGGTCAAAGGCAAGGCAGGTAAGCATAAGCAGGAAGAGCATCAAGCGGTATAATGGAGACGAATTTTTCAGCGATCCTGTTTTCTTCGACGACAGGAAATGATTCACCAATCGAGCTAAAAGGAATGACCGAACCGTGAAAATTCAGACCATTAAACGATCGGAGGACGGCATTAAGAGTACCCATGACATAGGGGTGCAGGGAAATCCGGCCTATAAACCACAGGTCTTCAAAAGGACCCTGACCGACTTATCGACTCAGAAACACCGGGAGCATTTGCAGTTTTTGTCAAAGGAGATAGACGATCAGGGAGCAAAGCTTGCCGCAAAAGCCGATATCAGGGAATATGAGCAGTATAGAAAGCTGATCAGGGCGTTCATTGAGGAAATTGTGAGCAACGGATACGCATTTACGAAAGAAAGCTCATACCGGTCCGGCGGACGGCACAAATATATAGCGGTGATTAAAACAATTGATGAAAAACTTGACGCCCTGGCAAAGGATGTACTCAGCGCGCAGGCGGAGAATATTGCAATCGCCGGCAAGATCGACGATATCAGAGGGCTGATACTGGATATGCTGTTATAACAGGGTCAAACGGTTACTTTGCATAAACAGTTTTATAATGATTAAAGAAAGAGTGATGGCAGTGCAGGCGTACGTCTCAACAGAAATTATTGACGAGGATTCGATGCGCGGGAAATATATGTGTTTTTCGATTAAAGACGGCGATTATGGCATTGAGATCAGCTATGTAACCGAAATTATCGAGGTCCAGGAAATGACGCCCGTTCCGAAAACACATGCGTATGTCAAAGGAATCACCAATCTACGCGGTACGATCGTACCCGTTATCGACATGCGCCTGCGTTTCGGTTATGATGAAATTGCCTATACCGACAGAACGTGTATCATCGTGCTGAGTATGGACGGCGCTGATATCGGCATCATTGTTGACGAGGTTCAGGAGGTTATGGAAATAGGCGACAACGACATCCAGCCGCCCCCCAAGCTCGGCAGCGAATCGATCAGCCACAGCTTTATTAAAGCAATAGGCGTTTCCGGTGACGATGTCAGGCAGATTATAGATATCAACAGGATATTTGAGGTAAATGATTATTAGCCGGTTTCTAAATGACAAAACCCGCTCTGAAGGGTGGCAGGGTCTTGAACATTGATGACAGCGATTTTCATCGGTTGAAAAGCTATATGCAGAATAATTTCGGACTGAATCTCGAAAAAAAGCGCATTTTAATCGAGGGTCGCCTGAGCAATACGGTTACGCTGGCCGGATTTGATAATTTCACCGATTATCTGGATGATGTATTCAGCGACAAAAGCGGGGTGAAGATTGACAGCCTGATTTCGAGACTGACGACCAACTATACCTATTTCATGCGAGAAGAGGCCCATTACCGGTTTATGACGCAGACAGCGCTGCCTGAATGGGTCAAGAAGATTAAAGACCGTGATCTGCGCACATGGAGCGCGGGCTGTTCGTCGGGCGAAGAACCGTATACGATTGCGATGATGCTGGATGAGTTTTTCGGTCTTTCGAAAAAAGGATGGGATACGACAATTCTGGCCACCGACATCTCACCGAAGGTACTGGCTGCGGCAAAAGAGGGCATCTATCCCCGGGATCATCTGGAGCGTCTGCCGCCGGGATGGAAAGACCGATATTTCATGGCGGCGGATCACGGCCGGTGGAAGATAAAGCCCTTTCTCGCAAAAGAAGTGATTTTCAGCCAGTTCAATCTGATGGGCAGCTTCCATATGTTCAGACGGAAATTTCATATTATTTTCTGCCGTAACGTCATGATTTATTTCAAAGACAAAACAAAAGCCGAGCTTGCCGCGAAATTTTATGAGGTTTTAGAACCGGGCGGTTATTTGTTCATCGGTCTGAGCGAGACTTTGTCGGGCGTCAACAGCAATTTTGTTCAGATGTCGCCTTCTATTTATAAAAAACAATAAGCTCGAATACGGGCAGACACCGGCGGATGCCGGGCTTACGACGGTTCGCAAACCGGCGCATGGAGCATGATATGCCGAATAAAAAAACATTAAGAGTGGTGCTGGCACAGCCGGCCGCTCAAACACTCCCCGAGGCGGCGGAGGTAATCTCCGCCGATCCGGGCATTCATCTGATAGAGATCGGGGATCCGCCGGAGACTTTATGGAGGCAGGTCATCACCTACTCTCCGGATATTACGGTGATTTTCGCACCGGTTTTTGGAGAAAGAGAACTGCGCAGCGTAAGCCATATTTTGCGGGGCGTGTATTCGCGTATTCTTTTGATTACCGATGAATCGTATGTCCACAAGGTGCCGCAGGACGCAAAGATTGAGATTATCAGGCTGAACAAATCCGGAGGATCGAAGAAAGCTCTTGCGGAGAGCATTTTAGCCCGGATTTTAGCAATCGGGCCGCTGAAGAAACCGGGTGACATAAAACCGGGCTCTGAAAATCAACCGGCCGCCGTGCCGGATTCCGATACCCGAATGATGAAGTATCTGATCGCTATCGGCGCTTCGACAGGCGGGACTGAAGCGCTCGCGCAGCTTTTTCGTCTTCTGCCCGAAAATATACCCGGTATCGTGGTGGTACAGCATATGCCGCCGGTATTCACTAAAATGTACGCGGAGCGGCTCAATAAGGAACTCCCTTTTACTGTGGCCGAAGCAGGCGACAATGAGCTGATAAAACCGCGCTGTATCTATATTGCACCGGGCGACCGGCATCTGACCGTCAAAAAGCGCGGATCGACCTATTTCACTGTTTTGGGCGGTACGGATAAAGTAAGCGGTCACTGTCCGTCAGTGGATGTATTATTTAAATCGGTCGCCAATGAAGCGGGAAAGCGGTCTGTCGGCATCATTTTGACCGGAATGGGTGCGGACGGCGCGCAGGGGCTCCTTCAAATGCGGCAAAAAGGCGCCTATACCATCGGTCAGGACGAGGCGAGCAGCGTCGTTTACGGGATGCCGAAGAAAGCGTACGAGTACGGAGCCGTTATCAGGCAGGCCGGTCTTGCCGATATTCCGAAGGCGCTCATTTCACATATTATGAACCAATAAAGAGGTAAGCTGACCGCTTCGGCCTTTAACAAACGGCTGATGAAATTCGTCCGTTACGGTATAAAAAAACCCCAATGCCTGCTGATATCATGATGCGTCTTAGCGACTTCAAGTGATATAGGACAAAGCTGAATCCGGCATGCGTAAAATCCCTACAGCATCATGGCAAATTCAATTTCATGATGTATGGGGATATTATTCTGGCCGACAAGGGGGATTTCAGGCTTTGTCAGACGCTCATAATCGATCGCGCCGCGGTTGATGCCCATAAGCTCGAAGCCGCGTTTCTGGTAAAAGCCGATTGCGTTGAGGTTGTCATTGGTCGTGAGAAGCCGGAGCAGCCTGCATCCGGCTTTTTTTGCCGATTCCGAAACCGTTTCGATAAGCGCCGTACCAATACCCTTTTTTTCTTGAACACTGTCCAATGAAGTAATCTCGCAGATGTCGTTTCTGATGATATACGTGATAAGTCCTTTGATTTCATGTCCGGCCTCATCGAAAGCCGCGAAGCCGTCAACAGCGGTCATATCTATTTTTTCGCCGCGAATCATCATGGTATCCGAATACCAGTGTTTGATGATAAAAGCGGTAACAAGCTCCCTTATGGATAAATCGATAGGTTTTATCGTTATTTTCGGTGAAAGGAGCTCTGACGCGAATTGCCTGAGAATGGCGTCCGCCGGAGGTGATAGATTTTCCGGCAGGCAGCCGGGGTCAAAGAAACGCAAAGATGAAACCTCGTCCGCATCCGGCTTTAGTTGCCCGGTATAATCGCTGCAGACATAAACAATATCAATAATGGAAACCTCGTCATTGTTCGGATAGACATAATGCTGCCCGGGTCCCGAAAACACGCCGTATAATGAAAGCTTTAACGCGCTCAGTCCCGTTTCCTCATAAAGTTCGCGCCTTGCCGCCTCTTCAACCGGCTCGTCCGGCTCCACACTCCCGCCGGCATAACACCAGCAGGCATTGTCTTTTCTCAGCTGCAGCAAAATCTGATTGCTATCGTTGACGACAATGACACTCGCCCCGCACAGCAAAATAAGATCGTGCCCGACGCGTTTTCTGATGGTTTTGACATAATCCGTCATACGCCCCCACCTTTACTTTTTAAATGCCAATCAAACGACAATGATCTCCCTCGGGCCGCCCGTGATGCATCTGCCGCCGTCGGGCGTTACGATATAGGTATCCTCAACGCCGACCATGCCCTCTCCCTCGACACCTTTTTTCGGCTCAAGCGCTATGACCATGTTTTCTGCAAGCGGACGGTCAAAGCCCTGGGCAATCACAGGCGTCTCATCCACATTTAGACCGATTCCATGCCCAAGAAATCTAACCTGACGGTTTTTATACCCCAGGAAATTGATTTTCTGCTTATCGTCTAGCCGGTCCATGATATCTGTATAGATTTTGGATGGCACCTCGCCCGGACGCAAACGTTCCGCGGTTCTCATCTGCACATCGATACAGGTCTGATGTGCGGCTGAGGCCGCTGGCGACGGTTTGGCTCCGAAGCTGTAAACCTGTGTTTTGTCGCTGTTATACCCGTTAATCCCGAAGCCGATGTCCACAAAGACCAGATCACCTTTTTTGAGCAGTTTATGAGGACTGCCCGCAACAGGCATCGCCGCGCCGTAACCGCGCGAACCGCCCGGTCCGTCAAAGTTTGTCGGAACCAGAGAGTTTGTCCCGAAGGCGAACTGGCCGATCATCATCTCGGACTGAAACCGCGAAAAGCGCGTGTAGCCGTGATATCCGAGCTTAAAAACCTGATTGGCCACCTCTCCGACAAACGCCTGCTCGGACATGCCCTCCCGCAAAAGCCCCGGGATTGCCTCCTCCATCAAGATACGGTGCTTGTCGCCCGCCTGTTGCATATAATACAGCTCATAGGCCGATTTGACCGAGCGGACGTTCATCACGATGCTGTCAAGCGTGCCCGAGACGCGCATATTAAAGCTTTTTTTCAGCCGCTCGAGGACCGTATAGGTCAATATATCACCCTCGATATAGGTGTTCCCGAAAGGTCGGTCCTCGCTTTCTGCGGCCTGACGGTAGCTGTGCATTTGCCTGATTCCGGATAAAGGCGATTCCTCCAGCGCCCGCTCAAAGCTGCGTTTGATGTAATACGAAAAGCTGCCGTCTTTCCTGATAATCAGCAGAGCGTCCTGGATCGTACCGGTGAAATAGTACAGATTGACCTTGCCGACGATTAAAGCGGTCTCCCAGTCCGGCTTTTCAGCCGCCATAGCCGCAATGAATTTTTCTCGTCTGTCATGGAGCTCCCAAACGGTTAATTCCAAAGCATTCCCTCTTCTGCATTAATGTTAGTGATAATATAACATAAAAGAATAAAAATAACCATGTTGTGCATAGTTTGGCAATATTAAAACAGTTCTTCGACTCAGTTCAAGAACTGTATTTTGTCATCCAATATAAACAGACCTCGCTGCCATACCCTGTGCGGGTATAGGAACGAGGTTTTTATTTGTAATAGCTTAATATATCTTTAGATATAATACCCGGCCTTGAACCCGGCCTCTACGGCTTCCATACCCTGTCCGATTTTCAAGGCATCGCCAACGACAACCAGGTTCTTCACCTTGCCTTCCAGCTTTTCTTTCAGTGAGCTCTCCGGCTTGGATCCAAGAGCAATGACAACATCCTTAACACCCTTGAACGCGTAAGTTTCTTTTTCTTTTTCATAAACGATAGCGTCTTTCTTAATTTCGACAACCTTAGTCTTTGTAAAAATCTGTACTTTTCGTTTCTCAAGATATTCAAACTGAAAATAATTAACCGAGCTTTCGCCTTCAGGGGAGAGGGCATCCAACATCTCGAAGATTGCAACCTTGCTTTGAAGAGAGGCAACAAAAGATGCTGTTTCGACGCCGACTTCACCGCCGCCAATAACCGCGACACTATCACCGACTAATTTTTTGCCGGACAGAACATCATTTGCATGATAAACATTATCTCCGTCAATACCGGGAATATTCGGTATAAAAGGTATTGCGCCGGTAGCAAGTATGACAGCGTCGGGCTTTTCCGATTCTATCATTTTCTCATCGAAAGCAGTATTCAAATGCACCTTTACACCCAGCTTATCAAGCTGGCGTTTTTGCCAGACGGTAAACGTTGCCAGTTCCTGCTTGTAGGGCGGGACAGCCGCAAGAAGCCATTGACCGCCGAGTCTGTCATCTTTTTCGAACAAGGTCACCTCGTATCCGCGGCCGGCAGCAGCAATTGCCGCTTCCATTCCGGCTATTCCGCCGCCGATAACCAACACCTTCTTTTTGATGTCGGCCGGTACATTAACGTATTCGCCTTCACGGCCTGTTATGGGGTTAACGGTGCACTTGATGGGTTCTAGCTTATAAAGCTGTGAAACGCAACCCTGACAGCCTATGCAGTGAATTATATCATCTATCTTGCCTTCCTTAGCTTTGTTGGGAAATTCAGGATCAGCCAGCGAACCGCGTGCCATACATATCATATCTGCTTTATTGTTCTCCAAAGTAGCCTCGGCAATAAAAGGATCATTAAACCTGCCCACCGTGATTACCGGGACAGAAACCGCTTTGCGTATTTCTTCCGCATAGTTTACTGAAAAACCATGTGCAACAGCAGCGGGAGGGAGCATGTAGCGAATGGTCGTATAATTTCCTACGGAGCAATGTAGAATATTAGCGCCGGCGGCTTCAAACATTCTTGCTAAGGCACGGGAATCGGCGATTGTGAGTCCCTCGCCTTCAGGCAACAGCTCGGTTGTAGACATTCTATAGATGACAGGAAAATCATCGCCTACCTTCTTGCGAACATCTTTTATGATTTCAACCGGAAAACGTGCCCTGTTAACCAAATTCCCGCCATATTCATCGGTTCTTTTGTTAGAATAAGGAGAAGTAAATTCCTGAATAAGATAGCCATGGGCGCCATGTATTTCAACAGCATCATACCCGGCTTTCTTTACACGCAGGGCAGCATCGCCAAACGCGCTGACGATGTCCCTGATCTCCGCAACGGTCAGTTCTCTTGGCGTATTAACCAAAGTAGGGTCTTTGATCGGAGAAGGCCCTACAACCGGTGCTCCCGTGGCAATAGTTTGGCGACCGCCGTGAATAAGCTGAACCGCTATTTTTGCACCTTGTTTATGGGCTACTTCGGCAACCCTGCTTGCACCCTCTATTTGCTCGTCCATCCACATACCGGAACAGTGGTCAAAAGCTCTTGCATCTTCCGTAACCGCCTGAGCTTCGCAGATAATCAAGCCCCACCCGCCTTTTGCCCGGGCTTCCACATATTTTAAATAACGGTCGGTAACAGTACCGTTTTCAGTACAATAAAGAACTTCCATTGGTCCGATGACCAAACGGTTTTTAAGGTTTAGTTTACCGATAGAAATGGGCTCAAACAGCTTTTTAAACATAAAAACCTCCATTCTGCTGCGAAGCGGCAGCACAAATAGTCAGGAAAAATCGATTGAACAAATGGCCGCTGTCATATTTGGCGGCCAAATCGATTTCTTCCGTGCGTGAAAGGTTTTTCACGCTATACTCCCTTGTTAAATAAAGTTGACAAACGCAGCTATCTTTCGAAATACAAAAAAACATTAATATATTGTCGCATTTTATAGGATTGACATGGCAAAAAAATATATGCACTCTAATACTGATTTCAAAAAATATGCAGATCAACGGAATTAATGCCTGCTGAACAATTCAAAA
>LSQX01059549.1_pt1 | contig 17388 bp, 16 predicted proteins | sample 654561 | NCBI WGS metagenome assembly LSQX01 (sample SAMN04489861, study PRJNA283612) | anaerobic digester metagenome | isolation source: 4 biogas reactors fed with cattle manure at either 37C or 55C with and... | place: Denmark: Kongens Lyngby | collected 2014
TTCTATTGATATGAACTTGAACACGGTGGTCTATAATAATATCAGCCAAGAGCGGTAACATTGGTGGTCGGTTTGAAAACTTAGTCTTGGGGGGCTAACCGCGGGGCGCGAGCGTTATGCTTCCGTGACCCGCTCAAACCGGCCACCAGCTAAAACCGCAGACGCAGACAACTGAATAGGCAAACACGCAACACAGGCATCGAACAGGTTGCCACTAAACGGAGAGAGCCATGCCAGGCGCAGATGGGCCACTCGAATCAGAAGCGGCTATCGCAAGCGCCCCGCTCTTGGCGCAGGTCGCAGCAGACACTGCCCGGCTTACTCTGCAAAAGGCATGGTAGCTTCACCCCACAGGCAACCGGCATTAAGTAAAGTATCGCGCAGTAACAGTTGTATCGCTGTAGCAACACAGCAGAAGCAAAACAACTGGGCGCAAAACACAATTAGAGAAGCAGGAGGATTACAATGAAGACACTGATGAGCTACTGGAAGGACGAAGAAGGTCTGACCACCGTCGAGTACGCATTGCTGCTGGCCCTGATCGTAGTCGTGGCCATCGCCGCATGGGGTGCGCTGGGCGCTGGCGTCAAGAAGAACATCAATGAATCCACTACCGCCCTCGGCGGCGAACCCGACGTCTAGTAACCCACGCACCTACCTGACCTGACACTCCGCTCACAGACGGCTTCGGGGGGCCCCAAACCTCCGGAGCCGGAGCTGGAACAGACAAAAGAGACAGTGCCGTAAGCGACTTCGGGGAGATGGAGATACGCACAGGTTGCATATACTCTATCTCCCCGTCTTTGACAATCAGGGCCATCCAGCAGGCGATTCGGCAGAGCCTTCCCGCTCGCTCGGGCTGGCATGTCTTCCCGCATCTGTGATAGAATAAAGAATACTTGAGCTGCAGCAGCTCTCAATCGGAGCGCTGCGAGGCCGGGTATGAGCAATCGGCGTGCGGAAATTGCCGACAAATGGTATGCGCACAGCCTGCATACCACACACTGCAGAGGTAACAGGCGGGAGGATTTGCAATGAAGTCACTGCTGGGCTACTGGCGAGATGAAGAGGGCGTCACCACTGTGGAGTATGCACTGCTGCTGTCGCTGATCGTGGCTGTAGCCATCAGCGCATGGCGGACACTTGGCGAGACGGTAAACGACACTGTCAACGACGTAGTCGCCAGGTTCCCGTCCGCTACCAGCTAACGGGCCCGGGTCAGTGATATAGCAGTGTACTGATGAGCGGTCGCCGCGAGCTAAAGGCTCCGTGCCAACCGCCACCAGCCACCAGTACTTCCGCGCCTGGCCGCGGAGGCGTTCTAGCACTCCTGAACACCGGCCACCTCCGGCCGGTCTCCCTCTCCCGTATTTCAGGCCCCCAATCCTGATTGCCGCCTGAGATATGGCGACACAGAGCTGCTTCTGTCAAAAGCCGCCGCCAAAAGCGCTCCTGAGACATGGCCCGGCAGATCGCAGATCGCTACACTTTTCCACGCAGATGATACACATAATAGATATATAGAGCAGATATGTAGTAGATATGACATACAGCACATTTACCACAATCACTAAGGCAGGATGAGCCGACATGAAAAGCCTGCTGCACTACTGGGAAGATGAGGACGGCCTTACCTCGGTAGAGTATGCGCTGCTTCTGGGCGTACTCGTCATAGCCGCCATCACCGCCTGGAGAGGCCTGGGCGACGCTGTGGGAGATCTGATGGAAGAGAACCTGGATCCGTTCCCGTCGTAACCCCACTGCCGCACCGCCCACACCGATACGCCGACCGCGCCGACATGCCTGATGAGCACATAAGCATCAGCATGGGCATGATCGCGAAGCACCACACTATATCGCAGTATAACGCCACCCATTACGACCAACCGCCGCCTCTGACCACCGCACCGACCCCGGTTCCCCCCGCCGCCCACTTATCGGCTCCACCAGCTTTGCCATACCCTCGCATATGTAGCCATAATACTACTTATGTTGAGTTGCATGATATATCTCATGAGCTATATAGCTGTATCATGAGATATGAGCTGGCATGACGACACAGGAAACGATCCGCACCCACTCCCCTCGCGACCGCACAGTTGTGCCGTAGCTTGATGACCGTGCCAGCCCGCCCGCGCAGATGGTATAATCAACTGCGATTGCGCAACTGCACCTGCAGGAGGCCTCTCATGCAGCCGTGGAGCTTCGTCCATGTCACCGATATACACATCGGCTCACCCAGATCGTTTCGCTTCAATCCTGGCTACAACGAAAACTGGCTGATTGCCCGCGCGCAGATCGTAGAGTTGGCGCCTGATCTGTTGCTGGTCGGCGGGGATGTAGCTCGCGATGGCAACATACACACCTATGAGCTGGAGGCGGTGCGCGAGGATCTGGGCGGCCTGCCTTTTCCGTATCACGTGGTGCCCGGCAACATGGACACTGGAAACAAGCACATCTATCGGCCCAGCTTCCGTACTGATCGCGACGATCGTGCTCTGAACATCACTTCCGCGCAGCTCCGGCATTTCGAGGCGGTTTTCGGCTCTTCGAGCTGGAGTTTCGTGCATAAGCAGGTGCGATTTTCGGGCTTTTGCGACATGATTCTCGGCTCCGGGCTGCCTGAAGAGGAGCCGTTGTGGCGGTGGCTGGAGGCACAGGCTGAGCTGGCGGCTGCTGAGCCGTCGCAGTATCATGTCTGGATGATGCACTCGGCGGCGTTCATCGAGCGGCCGGATGAGCCGGATTGGGACCCGGGGCAGGCGGACACCTATCATGACTGGTATTTCGCTCCGGATCTGGCGGTGCGGCGGCGGCTGATGGAGATCTTCCGTGCCAGCGGTGCGGATCTGGTGCTAAGTGGCCATGTGCACTGCCGCAAGCGCCATCTGGCCGGGGGCATACAGTTCGATATCAGCCCCTCGACTGCGTTTCCCCAGTGGGGGCACCGCTGGCCTGATGGTGATGATACGCTGGGCTTTGTGCGCTACACGGTAACCGACGCTGGGCTGGAGTACGATTTCGTGCCACTTGCGCGCACATCGGATACGAAAGGCTATGGCCCCAGCGGGCACCCTCTGCCCCACCTTCGCGACTACTCGATAGCCGACGAGACCGGCGGCGATCCGCAGGCGCGCTGAGCGCTCCGCATCACATACCGCCTGCGCAGCCGGTCGTGTTCTGCGCAGCCGATCCTGCCCTATGTCGCCCGCCATGTACGACACGCGACATGCTACCCGCTCACCTGCTCTGCAGCCACGCGAAACAGGTGAGCGACTGCTGAGGCGCGTCCTGCCGCATCGCACCTCTGGATGCCAAACTTCCCTGCCGAACGTATACTTCATCGCGCAGCCAATCGCCGGTTGATCACTCTACTACCCTTGCGCAATTTTCACACTGCATCCTTAGTGCGATGATTTCTTGAGTAATAGTTGAAGCTATATAAAGCATAATGTAGTATAATATGCTTAAGAGCATATATCCGACTCTGACTGTCGCCGACAATCAGATGCGCATTTTGCAGGCGCGCTTGGGGGAACCAGGCATGAATCCGTTCCGTAAAGCGGGTGCTTTGTATTTGCTGCGCATGAGAGGCAGAGGCTTTTGCAGTCCGCGTAATGGTATAGTTTTGGCAACTGCCATACTTAGCATGGTCGCCTTGCTGGGAGTGGCAGCGCTGACTATCGATCTGGGGAGGCTGGCAGTGGCCACCCAGCGGGCGCAGGATGTCGCCGATGCCGCGGCAATGGGAGCTGCATATCAGCTACCCGACCGCGCCGTCGCATGGCAGCGGCTCGACGATGTGGTAGGCGCAAACAATTCGGTCAATTCGTGGCCAAATGTCACCGTCGCTTCCGGCTCCGATGTAACCTTCTACGACCCCGAAAATGAAGTGCCCAATTTTGGGCTGCTTTCAGCCAAGCAGTACGCTGTCACCGTAACTGCGCATGTCTATGACCACTACACTTTCGGCCGCGTCGCCGGTCTCAGCGACATGCACACCCAGCGCAGCTCCACTGCAGTGGTAACCCACACCTCCGGCGGCCGCGCGGTTATCTTCGCCATGTCTGAAGCGCAGGACGAGCTGGGGTTCGATAGCCAGGGTGGCAACATCGTTATCGACGGTGATTTGCACTCCAACGGCAGCGTGAAAATAAAGGGGCCGGGAAATGCGCTGTATGGACAGCTACGATATCGCTGGGATCTGGATCTGCAAGGCGCCGGTGGCGGTATGCAAGTCCTCGGCGGCATCGTGCAGATCGCAAATCCCGCGCCATGGCCGCTTGCCGCGCCGTGGATCTGTGGCTTTGATGCAGTCTGCGACTACTTCAATCTGCCACGTCAGGTGGACGATGTCTCCTTCAAAGGCCCAAACCAGACCATCCCACTGATGCCCTATGTCATAGTCGGAAATTTGACAATAAAAGGCGCCAACTGCGTATTCACGCCCGGCGTATATCTGGTGGACGGTAGCGTGTCCTTCCAGGGGGCGACACCAACGCTCGACGGGGTAACCATCATCGCTCGAGACACGATTACGTTCAAGGGCGCAACTGCCCAGCTAACGCCGTTCATAGATGACATGTCGCTGGTGGCGTACGGCTACGCCGACCCGGCAATCAGCCATCACGGCGCCAGCCAGACCTCATCCGGCACGATCTTCGCACCTAACGGCAAGATCGACTACCACGGCGCCAGCGGCCATCGGGGCAGCCTGATCGGCTATCAGATCAAGCTGCACGGCTCGAGCTATACGGTAGACGGCGGTGGTGGCGGCGGCACACTCCAGCGGCGGGTGCGACTGGTGTACTGAGCGCTATTGTACCGGAGTGCAAAGCTTCAGCCCTGCCCCTTCGGCCTCTGCCATGGAGAGCTCGCCTGCGAAGCACATGTGGATAGCACCTGACTCTTATCCGTGAATCCCCCCTACAACTCCGGTGCGTAGCTGGGGTAAGCCACGCTGCGCACCGCCAGGCGGCTCGGGTGCAATCGTATAGTTTCAGGAAAGCGACTCCTGCCCTCTCATCACCATCCTCTTCGTTGCTCTAAGTAGCATTGCGCTTTCTCCGACAATCCTGACCATTTCTTGAGCAATTGTTGATATGAAATAGAACAATGGGGGCTATGATATAGTTGGTGATTAGTATAACCAATGCTCCAGCGCAATTAGGATGGATGCGCGTTTGGGGGGGATTGAACATGGATGCTAATGGCAGAGTGGGTGGATTATATATGCTATCTATAAGGTGGAGACGATTTTTTGGGCCGCGCAGAGGGGTGGTTTTGGTGACGGCAACGCTGAGTCTGGTCGCATTGCTGGGGGTCGCCGCGCTTACCATAGACCTGGGGCGGCTGGCAGTAGCCACTCAGCGAGCGCAGGATGTAGCCGACGCCGCCGCGTTAGGTGCCGTCTATCAATTGCCCGACCAGACCGGGGCAAGAACGCGTCTGAGCGATGTGGTCACAGCTAACAACGCCGCCAACTCATGGCCGGATGTCAGTATCGCACCTAACTCTGATGTAATCTTCTACGGCCCCGGCAGCGAGGTGCCCCACTACGGGCAACTGACTGACAAGCAACGCGCTATCACGGTGACCGCGCACGTCAACGACAAATACACCTTCGGCCGCATCGCTGGCCTGATCGATATGCACACCCAGCGAAGTGCTACGGCGATCAGGAGCGAGAGCGGCGGACAGTGGCCGGCTATCTTCGCCATGCACGAGGCCGAGACTACGGAAGACGACATCGCGATGCATGGCGGCGGCGCCAAAATTAATGGCGACATACACTCCAACGGAAGCATAAAGCTGACAGGAAATGACTATACTATTAACGGACAGATCCGCTATCGGTGGACTCTGAGTGGTGATCTCGACCATTTCGCACCTACCGGCGGCATCGTCCATATGAAGCCGGAAACCTGGCCAACCTGGCCCGAACCGTATCCAGTGGGGCTGCCGTGGTGGTCTCCGTCAGGCGTCTGGGGCTTTGGCGAAGTCCGACAACATTTTGTCGATTCAACCGACTTAAGCGTGTTTGTCTACAACAGTGACCAAGATTGGAAGGGTGGGACATTGGCGCCGGGCATACACATAGTAGATGGCGATGTCACCATCAAGAATGGTGTAGTCATGGAGAATGTGACGCTGGTGGTCAAAGGTAAGATTACCACCAATGGCAACGGCGCCATCAAGAAGCTCACTCCATATGTGGATGACATGAGCCTTGTTTCTTACGCTAGTTCCAGCAATCAGCCTGCTATCAAATTCAACGGTGCGGATCAGGTTTCTGCAGGCACCATTTTTGCCCCCAACGGCCCCATTACCTATAACGGTGGCAACAGATATCAGGGTAGCGTCATCGGCTATCAGGTAACCTTTAACGGCAACGGCAGTACAATCAGCCCTACAATGAACACCGAAGCAAATTCGACGGTTCAGGTCAGCTTGGTGTACTGAGCCTGCGCCCATCCACAGGCAGCATCATGTCTTTACAGAGCTATGTCGAGGGCGAAAGCAAGGCCTTCGCCGGCCTCAGAGGGCCTCATGTCAATTTGCAGATGCGGGCTGAAATTCGAGACAATACAGATAGCATTGGCCGAGCAAGCTTCCAGCCTACCTATATGCGTATATGACTTTCGAAATACAACTTCAGCGCTTATCTAAAACTCTCTACCTGTAGTCTGTCTTATTTCTCTTGCGAGGCTCCACCTCTCAAGGGAGAGAATGCATATATGTGGAGTATGGCGCAACTGGCCGCCAGATACCGTCTTCGCCTTTCAGCAGAGAGATAATTGAAAGCACATAGCCCGGCGACGCGACCGGTGCGAAAGCAGAAAACAGCAGACGACGCGGTGTGCCTTGCGAGGCCGCGTCGTCTGCTATGTAGGCCATATATGTCATATGCTGCTGTATGCTCTGCGCTGCTGCGGCAGATGATGTGCGCCATACATACCGAGTTACATGTCTGCCGCGCCCGCTGCTATACCCTTCTGTGCTTCTCTGTGCATCCCTGTCAGGCTCAGTTGACCGATAGCACCTGCCCATCGGCGTCGAGCGTCACCGAGGTGGCGCCGGAGGGGGCTAGATTACGCCCGTCGGCATCCAGAACTGCTGTGAAGGCGCCCGTGACGGTGCTGCCATCGCCGGCGGCTGAGCAGCTATACGGTGCAGCCTGCGCACTGCCTACGGCGATGGGGAAGACGACGTCCTTGATCGGCAGCACGGTCGTCAGTTTGCCGGTGCTACCATTTAAGTACATCAGCACCATACCTGCATTCTCGGCGTTGAAGTTCCATACTTTCGGCGCTTCACCCAGCCCGGCATCTTCGCGCAGGTTGGCTATCTTGATCGCGGATGCCTCGATGCAGGCAAGACTGCAGCTCGAAGTTTTAATCGGTCTGAGACGCAGGCTTGCACGGTGGTTGTCGGCCACACCGATGCGCACAAAGTTAGCATAGCCTTCGCTATCTACCGCTACTATCGCTCCCGGTGCCGAAGGCCAGACCGGATCGTTGCCGAAAAGGTCGGTGCCCGCTCTGCCAATGAGGACACGCTCAGTCTGCACGGTGGGGCTGCCCAGGTCCGGATAAGTGTCGATAGCCCGGTTTTTGGTCACTTGCCAGGCTGGCGAGGGCACCTGATCACCCCATAATGCGGGAAGTGGCTGTATCCAGATATCCATGTTGCCGCTGCGGTCGCTGGCATAAGCCATGTAGCGGCCATCGCTGCTGGGGCTTGGGTATGCATCGTTATACGGGGACGCAGTGATGTTGCGTTCGCGGATGTAACGTGAGGAGGCGTCGGAATAAAAGTTATACGAGAGCTGCACGATCTCTTCATTGCCGTAACAATCCGTGAAGGCGTAGCAGTACCAGTCATCTCTCGGATCGTAGACCGGGGCGAAGTAGTTGGCGTTATCATCGGTCATCTGCGTCAAGGTGCCGTCTTCATACATCTCGGCCAGTCGGTACTTACCCCTGGTGTTCATGCTGAACATGATTGTACGGCCGTCCGGCGACCACACCGGATTAACTTGATTGACCCCCGGCGACTGGGTCAAGTTTCTTTTCCCCGCACCGTCTGCTGAATACATGGAGAATATGTCTTGTACACCTTGTTCCACAATTTGTTGATATACTATCTGCTTACCATCCGGCGACCAGTTGGGCCATGTCCGCGAAGCTTGAGTATCGCTGAGCTGCTTCACTCCGGTGCCGTTAGGATTGATTGTGTAAATCTGCCGAGGCTTGCCCGGCCACTGCCGCGAGAAAACTATCTTATCGCCGTTGGGTGACCATCGCGGCTGGATTTCGTCAGCGTTGTTGCTGGTCAATCGGTATGCATTACGGCCATCGAAGTCACATACATACAGGTTGTATGTGCCATATCGGTTCGAGCTGTATACCACTCGGTCCATCATCGCAGTAGATGCCAGATAGTTGATTTGCGCGCCGGACAAGGCTATGAAACTGCAATCCGTTTCGCTCTCGAACGCCTCAGCCTTGAACTGTGCGGTCTTTTCAGTCTGCACTACCAGCGAACCGATCTGGTGAGTCGTGCCGCCATCAGTATCCGGACCTGCCACCCCCTCAGCGGTCTGATCGCCGCTACCTCCGCAGCCTGTCACCAGCACAGCCGATAGAGCTACCAGCATAGGCACAGCCACAGATGCAGATGCAAATACACGCACTACGTTCATCCTTTCAACCGACGTGATATCAACGCAAAGCATCATGGTGCATCATAGTAAATCATATACGAAAATCATAGATCTTTCGCATATCTTTTCGGCGCCCCTGTGGTGGGGATGTATTTCTGCATGCCCCTTGTACCATTTTCAGTCGCCCTTGTGTCAGGTGTTATTTTCCACCTCCGATCGCCAATTCCTCCTCTATACGCTTTGATGAGCTCACGGAAAATCAGACGGCGCAGCATTGAAGGCGCCGCGCCGTCTGCATGTTCTGCCAGTTGGTATGTGGGCACTGCACATGCCCTGTCTGGCTTAGTTGACCGATAGCACCTGCCCTTCGGCGTCGAGCGTCACCGAGGTGGCGCCGGATGGGGCCAGGTTGCGTCCGTCGGCATCCAGAACTGCTGCGAAGGCGCCCGTGACGGTGCTGCCATCGCCGGCGGCTGAGCAGCTATACGGTGCGGCCTGGGCACTGCCTGCGGCGGTCGGGAAGGCGACGTCCTTGATCGGCAGCACGGTCGTCAGTTTGCCGGTGTAGCCATTGAAGTACATCAGCACCATGCCTGCATTCTCGGCGTTGAAGTCCCATACATTCGGGGCTTCACCCAGCCCGGCGTCTTCGCGCAGGTTAGCTATTTTGGTCGCAGAGACCTCGATACCGGCAACTCTGAGGCCCGAAGCTATGAACGGTTTGAGACGCAGGCTTGCACGGTGGTTGTCGGCCACGCCGATGCGCACGAAGTTGGCATAGCCCTCTTCGGTCAGCGCCACTATCGCCCCCGGTGCCGAAGACCAGATCGGATCGTTGCCGAAAAGGTCGGTGCCTGCTCTGCCGATGAGTACACGCTGAGTCTGTACGGTGGGGCTGCCCAGGTCCGGAAACATGTCCGTGGCCGGGTTTTTGGTCACTTGCCAGGCGCGTATCGGCTGGACCGGTCTATTACCCAGCGATATTATTGTGTTGCTGCGTCCGTCAACTGGCTGTATCCAGATATCCGAGTTGCCGCTGCGGTCGCTCTCATAAACGATATAGCGGCCATCGCTGCTGAAGCGTGGGTTCGCCTCGTTAGACGAGGCTGAAGTGAAGTTGCGCGGACCGTTGCTATCGAACAGCACGATCTCGCTATTGCCGTAACGGCCCGTGTAGGCACAGTAGCGCCCGCTGCCTGTCGGATCATAGGCCGGGGCGAAGTAGCTGAATTCATCATCGGTCAGCAGATCCACGGTGCCGGTTTCGCGCGCCTTGGCCAGTTGGTATTTGCCTGCGATATTGGTGCTGAACATGATTTCGGTACCATGCGGCGACCACACCGGGTGGATCTGGTTAAGCGCCGACTGGGTCATGTTCGTTTTACCCGCACCGTCGGCTGAATACATGACGAACAGGTCATGTGCACCTGATGACATGGGCTGTTGATACACTATCTGCCCACCATCCGGAGACCAGTTGGGCCACAGCCGCACAGCGTCATTACTGCTTAGCGCTTTCACTCCGGTGCCGTCAGGCTTTATCGTGTAGATCCTCGCCAGCTCGCCCGGCCACTCGCGCACGAAGACGATCCTCTTGCCGTCAGGTGACCAGCGTGCCATGCCCTCATCGGCGTTGTTTTCGGTCAGCCGGTATGCATTGCGCCCATCGAAGTCGCATATATACAGGTTGTATGTGCCATATCGGTTCGAGCTGTATACCACTCGATCCATCATCGCGGTAGATGCCAGATAGTTGATCTGCGCGCCGGACAGGGCCACGAAAGAGCATGACGTGTTGCCTTCAAACGCCTCCGCCTTGAACTGTGCGGTCTTTTCAGTCTGCACTACCAGCGGGCCGATCTGGTGGGTCTCTTCAGCTCCGCTGACAGGCCCTCCCACTGCCCCGCCGCTGTTGGTATCGCCACTGCCCCCACATCCGGTTACCAACACAGCCGATAAAGCTGTGAGCGTCAGCATGACGATGACAACTGCCACCGATATTCGCATCACATTCACCCTTTCCACATGGCTTGATTTATACGACTTGATCTGTGCGGCATACCTGTATGAGAAGCATTATACCTGAAGCTGCAATCGTGTGCCATGACATTTGTCGATGCAGCAGCTCCATACAAATATCACGATTCTGCACCTTGTGTTTCAGTCGGCTCAAAATCAGAGATGACTGCGCAAATGGAAGCAACTGCCAGACGAAAACCATGTGGCGGAAAACGACGCATGGTGGGAAGTGGCGCATGATGGGCGAACAGTGCGGGCACGCAACAGGTGCATACACGTGAGGAGGCTACAATTGCCTAATAAGATATGCTCATGAGATCGTGCCTTCTGAACATAAGATGCCCTGGTAGCCTTACTCTTGACTATATATTGAGCGGGCCATAATGCTTTGATGAGCATCAGTGTATACTATAGAGTTTGGCATAAGCATTGATAATCTACCGCGCAAGTGGCGACAGTTTATCCCTGCATTTATTGCCGCGGTATCCGCATAGAATGCTTCGGCAAAAGCGCGTGAGAAGACAGTGACTGGCTATTCGTGAGAAAATGCCTTGGGGAGGGGCTGACAAATGGATGTGACAGGAGGGGCATATGTGCCGCGTTTGAGGTGCTGATGGGGCGCGTGGACAAGTGGACCGCGTAGCGGCGTGGTGCTGATGACAGCAACTCTGAGCCTGATTGCCCTGCTGGAGTTGCAGCCCTTACCATAGACCTTGGGTGGCTGGCAGTGGCCACACAGAAGGCGCAAGATGTTGCCGACGCCGCAGCGATGGGTGCAGTCTTCCAAATGCCGGATCAAAGCATCGCAAAGGCACGCCGCAGCGATGTGTCGGTACCAACAACTCGGCCAACCTGTGGCCGGATGTCACCGTCAGGCTCAACTCTGATGTGCTCTTTTTCGGCCCCGGCAGCACAGTGCCAAATGTGGGGAAGCTGGAGGCCCATCAGTACGCCGTGAAGATGACTGCGCATGTCAATGATGAGTATACCTTTGCCCGCATCGCCGGCCTGACAGACATGCACACCCAGCGCAGCGCTACAGCGGTTGTGACCTCGAAGGGCAAATGCAACGCAACTGTATTCGCCTGGCCAAAGCAATCTGAACATGAACGCCATCGCCACCAACACGCGGAACGTCCGTATTGAGGGCGATGTGCACTCCAACAGCCAGGTAGATCTGGGCGGTAGCCAGATGTATATCGCCGGAGAGCTGCGCTACCGTGGCAAATACACGAATAAGGTGTCGAGCGCCACCGGCGAGGATGGTTTGAACCAGATCACTGCGGCCGAACCGTATCCTATAGAGCCGCCATGGATCAACGACTATGCCGCAGTACGCGCCGCATATCCGCGCGCCACTGTGGTGGACAACATAATCCTCAACGCAAGCACGGTATATTCCCCCGGCCTGTATTTTGTCGCAGGACACGTGATGACTAGCGGTCGAGATCTCGACTTTTCGAATGTAACCATCGTATGCCAGGGCACGATAAGCATCAGTTGCGAGAATTTCCGCTCCAGCTCCCATACTGATGGCATGTCTATGATCGCCTATGGCTCAAAAATTAGCCTGTCCGGGCGTAACGCGCGCTGGGACGGCACCATGTTTGCACCAAACGGACAGATCGAATTTTCCGGCTATAGTACAAATAACGTCGATCTGATAGGTCAGAGGATCGTGCTCAGCGGTGAGAATTTCACCGTCGTCGGTAATGGAGGTGGCGGTGGCCCCATGACAAGCGAAATGAAGCTGGTGTACTGAGCCAAATGCTGCGATACACCCCGACTACTGGCTCAGCAGCTCTTCAAAGGACTATCACGCGGTAGGTAGTGAAGTGGCTTCACCCGCGCGCGATTTACGCACAGCCCCATATCGATGGAGGGTCTACAGGCTCATGGCGCTACCAGGGCGTCGGCGTATGAGACGCCGCGATGGTGAGGTGGTAGATATGCAAGCAGTGTGGCATCATGGCAGTGCGTAGACAAGCCGTAGCGCTCACATAGATAGATCCGCCATACTGCGGCCTGCGCTTCACCCGCCGCGCGATTTGCGCGCAGCTCCATATCGATGGAGGTTTGGCGTACCGCTTTTGCCGCGCGCAGATACAGATATCGCGGCCTGTTTTCTTCTGCCTACGTGTGTCAGCCGAGAGTACCGCTTTAGGGGCGTGTTCCACACTGCAGCAGCGAAAAGCCTGTCTCCGGATCAAAGCGGCGGCTGGCCTCTACCCCACTCAGTTCGATCAGTACGATCTCCAGGATCTGCCAGGTGTCTACGCCGGCGCGGATGCAGCCGCAGGTGGTCGACTCGCCCCGCCCGCAAGCTGCATGCATGTGCAGTACTGCTCGCCCCTGCTCATCAGGAAACAGTGTACCGACTGCGGCCACCTCATGGGCCCCGCTCAGCATCGCCATCAGCGGTACCACGGGCAGCACTGTGCCGTCCTGTGGCCCGACCACCAGGCGGCTGCCGTCATCAGCGCCACCTATCATGATCGCTACACCGCAGGACACACCTCGGTCTGCAGCGAACTGCTCCAGCGTTTGCGGCATCTGCTCACCATGCTCCAGCCGGAGGACAAAAATGCGCCCTATGGTGCCCTCTGAGTACTGCATCTGACATCACCTCATGTCTGTCATGCCGCATCTGCCATACCGTTTGCACATGTTCTATAGGCTCACCCGCCGCCGCTATCGTCTCCCTCCCCCGCTTCTGCGATAGCACGCTCCGATAACGGCAGATAGCCATGGACTGCACCTGGCCATCCGTGCGGCCGGTGATGTTCGTATGCGGGATCGGCATTTTCCGGCTTTGCCGACGGTAGCTCTCCATGCGGCATCGCGTAGCCGGCACGGTGTCACGCATGACCTCACGCGCATGACTTCAATAGTGGCTTATTTTGCGTGACTGTGAGTAATTTCGCAAGAGCCCTTGGCATAATACTGCAATGAATAGTATAATCAAACTTGGGTTTGCCCTTCTGCAGCACTGGCGACAGTTATGGTTGTGGCTGGCGGTTCCTCTGTTTGCCTCTGACACAGAGCAGTTGCGGAACCGGTTGGCCTGGAAGGAGCTGGCAGCCGTGCCTCTATCAGAGCGCGGCACACTGTCCCGAAACGACCAGCACGCTGACTATGCATCACCGGTCTGCGATGCTACCCTAGGGCCTGCCACCCGGCATCCTACACCAGCCGTTCCAGCCACTGTGCACTGCTTGCGCGCCTCAGCGACGACACAGGACTTCCTCTCTATAGGCTTTACGCACACCTCTTCTACTTCGACACTGTCGGTTTCACCGCTGTACTGCATACCGTCTATACATACCATCGCCTCCCTACATGTTCCAGCGCCACGCTGCGAGGCCACAGTTTTGGGAGACACGCAAAAGGAGACGATGCCGCTGGCAGGATGTGCAAGCCAGTCTGCCGCGGTACCGGGCCGTACCGATCACCTGAGTTGTATCCATCATCTGGCCTCTAGCATCATCTATGCCATGGAATGACAACACCACAGGGGCAGCGCATCACCCCCGAACTGCCCCAACCGCAAGGAGGAACTATCATGCAAAGACGCAAAGGGTTTACCCTCATCGAACTGCTTGTAGTAATCGCGATAATCGCGATCTTGGCAGCGATTCTCTTTCCGGTATTCGCCAGGGCGCGGGAGAAAGCGCGGGAAAACAGTTGCCTATCCAACATCAAACAGATCACTCTGGGGGTGCTGATGTACACCCAGGACTATGACGGCTGCTATCCGCCGCTCGTATACTATGGTGATCTGGGATATAGCGACAACCTCAACAACGTCTACTGGCCATACATCATCGATCCGTACATCGCCTCCGGCACCACGCGACAGTGGAGCGCCCAAAACCTGAACCTGTGGCAGTGCCCCTCTGCGCGCTTTGACTACACCTCACAGGGCGGCGTAATCGTCTGGTACGGTGGCGCTTATGGGCACTATGCGATGAACTCCTGGGTAGGCTCCACCGCCTCGACACTGCGCACAGAGGCCCAGGTTAAATTCCCTTCGCAGACCTTTGTCGTCACCGAAGGCCAGTACTGGAATGCTACTCGCGGCGAGTGGTGGGGCTGGTACGCCTCGAACCAGTACTACAATGTCAGCGGCGGGATGCGTTATGACCATAACAATAGATGCAATATAGGCTTTTGCGATGGCCACGCCAAAGGCGGCACCGAGGGGCAGTGGACCGATGGCAGCTGGAAGCGGCTGCTCGACGGCTCATCCTAACAGCAGGCACTGCCGCACTGCGCGTCTTAGTCTTAGTACTGTGTCTGGCAGCACTACTGTGTCTTAACACTATGTCTTAGCAGCACTGCACGCCTTATAGCATGGTGCGCCTCTAGTATGCAAGCCGGCTTCGGAGGCCATCTGCCGAAGCCGGCCGATACACAGCACGCCGCGCGTGTGCGCCGTACATGCACCATAACATCTGCCGACTGCCATGTCGCGCAGCTATTGCCGACCTCGTACGGCACGTGACATACGTCCTGATCTGCTGGCTCCAGAGGACAAAGTTGACACGTTATGGGTCATATCTATCGCGTTTGCCATGATCCCATCATGGTGGTGCACGACGCTACAGAGCGATACAGGACGGTACATAAAGGAGGCGATGCCGGTGGCAGAGGCCACCTATCACAACTGATTCATCCCCGATTTGCTGTGCTTTGCGGTACCAGCGAATGCCCTTACATGCAACACCGCAGTGCAGTACCGCAGTGCAGCATCGCAGATGGTGTTACCCGGCAAGAGCGAGACCAGCGTAGAGGAGGAAGTGCGATGCGCAGATGCAGAGGATTCACGCTAATAGAGTTGCTGGTAGTAATCGCGATTATCGCGATCCTGGCGGCGATTCTCTTCCCGGTATTTGCCAGGGCACGCGAAAAGGCGCGAGAGAACACCTGTCTGTCTAACCTCAAGCAGATTACTCTAGGCATTCTGATGTACACTCAGGACTACGACGGATGCTATCCCCTAGCTCGCTACTATGGCGATCTGGGGTATAGCGACAACCTCAACTATGTCTACTGGCACTACATGGTGGACCCCTACATCGGTTCTGGCACCAAGCGCGAGTGGACGGGTACAAACCTCAACATCTGGCAGTGCCCCTCAGCGCGACTTGACTCACCATCTTCTGGCGGTGCTCTCATCTGGTACGGTGGCTGTTACGGGCACTATGCCATCAACCGTGCTATCTCCACGACCAGCAACACCCCTATCTACAAAGATGCCGAGGTCAAATTCCCTGCTCAGACCTTCATCGTCACCGAAGGGAAATACTGGAACAGCGGCAGAAGCGAGTGGTGGGGCTGGTACATCTCCTGGGGCTATCCAGATGCCAACCAATACATGCGCTATGACCACAGCGGCAGATGCAACATAGGCTTTTGCGATGGTCACGCTAAGAGCGGCACCGAGGGCCAGTGGAACGATGGTACCTGGAAGAGAGCGCCGTCCGGAGCGTCGTAATGTATCTGTGATACAGGCGGCGCAACACAAAGGAGGCGATGCTGGTGACGGACGTCACCTATCACAACTGATGCACCAATGTCGATCGCAGTGAGTAAAAGCAATGCATGGCACTACTGATACGCACTTGACACGTTATGGTGAGAGGAGATGACAGCTATGCGCAACACAAAAGGCTTTACCCTGATCGAACTTCTGGTGGTGATCGCGATTATCGCGATCCTGGCAGCGATTCTCTTTCCGGTATTCGCCCGGGCGCGGGCGAAGTCATGGGAAGCATCATGTCTGTCAAATATGAAGCAGATAACACTGGGTATCATCATGTATACCCAGGACTATGATGGCTTCTATCCGATGAAGTCCTTTCCCCACCCCGAGATCTCCTCAGGTGTGTGGCGAAACGTCTACTGGGGCTATACAGTGGATCCATACATCAAGGCCGGTATTGAGAACCCGACCCAGTGGGGCCAGCCGGGAAGTGTCTGGCGCTGCCCGGCGATGAAGGGCGACCCGGCATGGTACGGCGGCGCATACTCGCATTATGCCATCAACCGGCGCCTCGGCCTCACCGGGGATACCAGAAAGGATTCCGAGGTCAACTACCCAGCCCAGACCATGCTCATCACCGAAGGCATATACATGAGTGCGGCGATGATAGCAGAGGGACGCTACTACGGCTGGTACGAGTCGTGGGGTTTCGATAGTGGCCGCAGCGGCTTCACCCGCTACGACCACGGTGGCAGAGCCAACCTCGGCTTCTGTGATGGCCATGCCAAGAGCGGAACAGAAGGCGTATGGCGTAACGGAGAGTGGCGCGTGGCGCTATAGCTCCGCACTACCAATTGTGCCGGGAGGGTGCACCTGCCGGCATGATCTCAGCCCCGTGTCGCTGCCTCCTACGAAAGCCGCGCACGGGCTTTTTTTTGCTCTCCCATCGCTACGCTTCAGGCTCAGTGGGCCTATAGCACCGGCCCATCAGCGTCCAGAATCACGAAAGAGGCGCCGAAGGGTGCGAAAACGGACGTGAGATTTCTTGCAGCGGAGAAGTGTGCCGTGCAGTGGGGAGGCGACAGTTCCATCTCATGTACCACGTACCTCGTACTTTATCCTCCTCTGAGTTAGGGAGACAGACAGATGGATAAGCAGATAGACAGGCTGCGAGTTGGCGTAGTCGGGCTAGGGCACAACGGTTGCTCTTTTGCCAGTG
>LSQX01125983.1_pt1 | contig 17383 bp, 21 predicted proteins | sample 654561 | NCBI WGS metagenome assembly LSQX01 (sample SAMN04489861, study PRJNA283612) | anaerobic digester metagenome | isolation source: 4 biogas reactors fed with cattle manure at either 37C or 55C with and... | place: Denmark: Kongens Lyngby | collected 2014
CACTGTCTTGGGCCATGCGAGAGGAACTAGGTCAGGTTCGGTCCTCAAAGACTGGATCATGCCATACTGGTACGCTCCGTGTTCCGACGTGGACGCCGGGTCATGGTTGCCGGCCTGCGGCGACAACTTAGCCACTGGACGGCCGGCGGGGTGGGACAACACAGAGCTTCCGTTCGCTCCGCGAGCCTCCACAGTGATCGTGTTTCCATCAACGGACGCCACAACCACCTGTTCAAGGTCGATCTGCAGCGTGTCCCCGGGCTCGAAACCAGAGCTTCCAGGAGCATCAACCCGGTCTCTCACGGTGAAGGTAAGCGTTTGGTCGTCAATGTCCTCGGCCAGATAGGCAGCCGAACCTCCAGGGATCATGCAGTACCGCTTCTCCAGTCGAACAGCCGTGCCGGCAGCATAGCCGCCCGCATTGTCGATGATGCCGTCAAAGCGAACGTCATACCGCCCGTCACCAAGCGCTGTGATACTCGTTATCCTGTATGACACCTCCGCCCCGCCATGGTCGAGCACAATCGTGTCGGCGTGACCGTCCCAGTCGTCCGCCTCGGATACAGAGTGCACGTCCACGGAGCTTGCGCCCTCAGCGAGAGGCTCCGCCGTAAGAGCGGTGCGCACGTGGGTGTAGATGCCACCTTCCATCTGGAAGTCGATCCACTCATTGACGTTCCCCACGAGGTCAAACACCCCGTTGGCCATCCCGTTGTGAGACCAGGAGACCGGACCCGTTCCCGTGAGCACTCGACCCGCCTGTGTCGGGTCAGGGATACCATAGTAGGCCCACTGGTTCGGATCGCGATAGTCACGGCCGCTTGCGTTGTTTCCCCGGATGTCGTGTCCAAGAAGCTTGATCAGGAAGGCCATGGCGGCCCACTCCTTGGGCGTCACAAGGTGGCAGGGGATGCCGTTGATCTTCCGGTTGGCGCAAGCCTGTTTGGCGTTGGGGAAGGAGATGTTGGTCCACGGCACCCGCCCGGGCAAGGAGACCGCCACGTGCTCCTCAGAGTCGGCCGGCACCGTGAAGCCCGAGCCCACACCTCGGGACGTTGCGGTAGCCGCCTTGTGCGACGCCTGGTACTTGTCGATGAAGAACCCGCCCAGATGCAGGTCCGCAGGGGGAAAGGCCCCGTTGTCCCAGATTCCGGCCGGAACGGTAAAGCGGGGGATGTATACCATCTGCGTCATCGCCCCGTCGTCGGTCTTGAAGGTCACCTCGCGAGTGCCCGACTCGATCTGCTCGCGCAGGGCTCGCAAACTCAGATGTTGAATCGCCAATTAGGCCACCTCCTCGTCATTTGGCCAGGGATACACCAGCACGCCCACTTCCTGCAGATCAAGAGGAAGTTCGACGTGTTCGATGATCGGTTCGCCGTTGTCACCGTCGCCGATCTCCTGCGTCTCAACACGTCGCTCTGGCACCACAGCCTCGGCCAAGAGCCAGAAGTGCACCCCGTCGAGAGCCACACTCAGGCTGCCATCTTCCTCGACATAGAGCCGCCAGGGTTTCCCTTGGAACTCCGTCAAGTCGAAGTCCTGCTGTTGAATCATGGCCCCGTTGGGCAGCTTGTGCTGCAGAACCCGGATCACGGCCGGGTTGTCCGGCCGGATGATGACCTTTTCATTAGGCTGTTCGGTGTTGATCTGTACGATTGCCAAGAGGAAGCACTCCTTTCATCACGTCATCAACTGGTACCGGAACTGGCCGCGAAAGCCGCCGGTGTTGTACACCGTAAAGGCGTTCGCCGCCCTGGCCACCCTGACGTCTCCCAAGTCGCCCTGGGTGTCCTCAAGAGCGGTGAGGTTGACGATGTAGTTCGTGTGGCCGAGGTTGTGGGAGATGGACCGTCCGGCGGTCCCGGCAAATGTCGATTCGCCTTGCATCGTCTGCGTCTCCAAACCAGCCAAGCGGTCACTCAGGCTAGCCTTGCCACCCCGAGCTGCAGCAATCTCATTGGCCACCTTCTCGTGCTCCTGCTTCAGGTAGGCCGTGCGGTTCGCCAGATGCTTGTGGGGGAGGTTGTCGATCCCATCGGGTCCGCCCATAACAGGGTCGGCCTCTTCGATCTGGTAGATCCCCTCTTCCCATTTCGCCGTTTCGTTCAGATTAGCCATGCCAAAAACCCCCTTCACAGACTGTTTGAACCCGCTTAAAACAAGATGGTCCAGAAGCCTTCGATCTCTAAATCGTCCTCCTTCTCGATCACCTTGCCGCCCCTGGTCCGGCGGGCGAACAGGGAGTCGTCGGCAGCGATCAGCCCAAACTCCATAATGGCCATTCCGTTTGCCTCATTCTCCTTGATCAGGAAGTTGAAGCGGGCCGATGTAGGTGTTGGGTAAGAGAAGCTCGTAATCGGCTTCATGAAGGCGTTTGTGATCGCCGTGTCCGTGGGGCTCGGAGGGGCTCCGTTGGTGCCCACAGCGATTCGGTTGATGATCCGATTGCTCCCTTCGCCCGTAAGCAAGCGCGCCATGTTCTGCCGGGCGACGTTCACAATCAGGTTTCGGTCCTTGTCATGCAGAACCACGCGCCCGGAGCGCCTGACGATCAGCTCAAGTGAGCCTTTGATCGTGTGAGCTTGGTCTTGAAACTGCACTCCTGGTCTCAATCTCGATCCCTCCTATACCGCCACACGCTGTCCGTAGCGCGTGACGGAGATGTCAAACACATCCCGAAGCCCATTGGCACCGTGTGTCCAGGTGCCATCTCTTGGGATGGGTCTGCCGTAGCTCGCTAAACCGTTACGCCGCAGGGTCTTGTCGCCGTAACGGTGCACCGACAAGCGGCGCAGGGGTGCACCGGCGTGAAGTTGCCGCCCTCCGTAGGTGTACCTTGGGGCACGCTGGATGCGCCCGTTGTGCCGCCAAGCCGATCCACCGCCGTCGTGGCGTAGGTGGGGAGACCCATACGAGGCCGCCCCTGGGACCGATTCGGCCCAGCGTAACGCCAAGCCGTGCTGGAACTCTTCACTGGCTCGATCCTGACCATACGTACGGATACCCACCCTGAGCGTTCTGCCGTCGTGCAGCGTTGGTCCACCCGGGAACTGGTCGGTGGGCTCCAACGGCCGTCGGCCGTAGAGGGAGCCACCGAGTCGCCACAAGGAGCCGTCGTGTCGGTAGCGAACAGGGCGGCCTTCCAGCGCCACGTGCAGCCGCTCCTGTCCATCGTCTGAGGATGGCAGGTCCTCATCCCAGCGAGCCACGACGCCGGTGCCGCCGACATCCAGGAGCGTGGGCTGCTCGCCATAGAACAGGTCTCCCCGCCGGCGAAACCATCCATTGTGACGCGCATCCCGGGTACGCTGCCGATCCTCCCACTCCATGCGCATCGTCACGGCCGATTGATCCAGCACCGTGTCGTAACGAACGCCACCCGAGTGCTTCAAAGAGCCGTCGTGAGAGTGACCCGGCCAGGGGTAGGGCTCTCGAAGGGCGTGGGCCACAAACATCACGTCGATCTCAATACCGTCCTGGTGGGGGACAAAGTCCTGGAAGGCAAGGTCAAACCCCACCGCAACCGGCATGCTCCGGGCCGGCTTCACCCGGTAGATGGTGTCCATGAGGACCGCCATATCCGTGCGGGTCAGGGCCTTTTCATCATCCAATTGGGTGCGTACCCGAAACTCAGCCCATCGGACACCGCCGCTATGCCGCACCTCGTGGTCATAGCGGTAGATCCCGTTGTGGAACGGCGAGACCGGGCCGTCTTTGTACAGCTCGTGAATCTCCGCATCGGGGTAGCCAATGAGCCGCAGCGCTTCGACCATGCCAGGAATCGTACCGCCCCGACTGTAGATCTCCCAAGCCGCTGACAGACGGCGTCGATACGCCTCGTCGTCCTCACCAGGGTACCGTGGCAGCTTTCGACTCTTACCGATGGCATCTAGGGCTGCTCCCTGAGCGGTGGCAATCACCCAGGAGCGACGCATCGCAAAGACCGAGAGCTTCAGGTCATCCAACACCTCGCCCTGGACATCAACCCAGCGACGCACGTCGCCATCGTCTTTGCGCTTGAAGACTCCAGGCAGCAGTTTCCAGAGGTACTCTCCGAACTTCACGCCTGGTCCACCCTCTCTACCGTCACGTTCACGGTGCCCATCGAAGCCAGCTGGCCGGGGGATAGAATCACATCGTGAGTCGGACTTGTGATCACGACGTTCCGGACATGCTCGACCTGCATCAGCAGGCCAATGAGACGCGCCTGGTACAGACTTTCGCCGATCCCGAGCACCGGTACACCCAACTCCTCGTCCTGCAAGAACAAGGCTTGGATCACGCGACGGGCCTGCCCCTCGACAACTGCCGCTTCGCCTTCATAGCGGGGCAGGTGAAGCGTCAGATCAAAGTCAACGGTTACCGTCTCTGGCCCTCGGACCAGCACATTGTCGGTAATCGGTTTCCTGGTCTCCAGGTACGCTTGCACCTCATCGATCAGGTCTTGGCTTGGCGCACCGGCCGATCCGGTAATGATCACATCTACCGTCCCCTGGCCCCTGGGGAAACGATCATCGACGGCCACATCCACGACCCCAGGCACGCTACGTGCCCAGGCGGTATACCCGGCCCTCGTAGCCCCCGTGGACAGTTCGTCCCAGCGACCAAGGTAGCGTTGGCGCAGCGATTCGTCATCCTCTTCGTCTGCGCCCTCCTCAACAATCCACCCCTCGGGGTTGTACACAGTGTCGACGCCGGCGATGTGCGTTACCAGCCGGTCAATATAACCCGGACCGACGTTGTAGCTCGCACCTTCAAACTCAGCCCGAACCGGCACCGCAACCTGCAATGCGCCATCGGGCAGGATGGTCTCCTCCTCGACGAAATAACGCATCTCTCGCCCCGACGGGCCTACCCCGGTCTTCACAATCGTTCCCGAAGGAATCACCACATTGCCGCCGGGCTTGTTGCGGCCGAACACTACCAGGCCACGTGTACGAGTGGCAGGAAACCGGGAGAGACCCATCCCTTGACAGTGAAGGTCCAGCCACCGGCCCCGGGCGTATACAACAAATCCCTGGGGAGCCACAGAGAGAATGAGCTTGTAGATGTCGGCCACACCCTGAGACGCTAACTCGACCAGGGTGCGGAAGACCCCGCCTTTGTTCAGGTCGGTGATGCGCGAGCCCTTAGACCGTAGAGCCACCAAGGCGTCACCCACCAAGGTTTCAAAACTCTTGAATTTGATCAGCGCTTTCCAGTCCAAGGCGCTCACCTCACTAGCGGAAGACCACGTCTACAGTGATCTGATCCAAACCGAACCCGATCACCAGGTTAATCGGGTTGGATATGCCCACAGCCCGGCACGTGGCCTCCAATACAATGCGCTTCAGATCCCACTCGACCACCCGTACGGTTGCCGATCCGGGGACCGTGCGCGGATCGGACTCTATCGCGTCGGCCACCTCTACCTCCACATCCATTCGGTTAAGCGGGGTATTGGCTGCCTTGACGAACCGGCGCATGCGCACGCCGAAGGTCGGGTGGCTCCACAACTCGCCCTTCTCGGTCGAAAGGCGCACACGCAGCGCCTGGACGAAGTTGTCGAGCCCTTCCCGCGTCGCCACGTCGCCTCCGGGCAGCAGAACGAAGTCATCGTCAAGGGCTAGGTCACGACCGAGCACAGGGTTGCTCATCCCGAGATCACCTTCTCAGATCCACTCACAATCTCGCCGGTCCACGTGCCGGCCGACGACCCTGACCCGATGGTGACTTGCACTTGATCGCCCACCCGGGCCACAGGCGGACCGCCGCCCGCCAGAATCACCTCGGGGGCGTCTACCTCCACCCGTTCGGCCGATTCCACCCGCACCAGCTTGGGTGTCACAATCTTGATGACCCCGTCGGGTTCGATGGTGATATAGCAACCCGGCGAATGCTGGATGATGAACGACCCTAACGGGTGTGCGGGCGCATCGAAACCATAGCCCAGAACAGCCTGCACGTACGGGTGAGCCGGATCTCCGTAGTCCCAGGCAACTCGTACGATGGCCCCCGGCACGGGTAAGGCGAACACGCCTCGATTCGGGCCAGCCCAGATGGATGGGATCTCAACATCCGGGATGACCGGGGCGTTCTCGTCCACCGAACCGTTGGGCAGAAGGGGTTGCACGTCCACGCTATAGCGCCGCCGGCCCTCTTCAATGGGGCCGCCTGCCTCGTGTACATCCACCACCCGGGCACGAATGGGCACATGGAACCCGAGAAGCTCGGGGAACGCCTCCTTCATGAGGCGGCGGATTGTGTTCAACTCCAGCTCACGAGCGTCCATTCAATCGTCGTCCTCGCTTTCTTCTCGGTCACGTGGTGGAAGATGCGCTCCGCACGAACGAGCACATCCCTTTTCCAAAAGCGCATATCCCGGACCCGAACCAGCTGTGAATGACGCAAGTAGGGGAGGAAGATGGTCTGCACCACGCCCCGTCGCTCGCGGTTGAAGGGCGTGAGTTCCAATATGTTTTTGCCATGTTCAAGCCGCAAGACCTCGCCGTCTTGGTTCCTTGGCGACTCCTCCCACGGACCCCACCAAAATCCTCCGTCGGGCTCAGGAGAGAAGAAGAACGCCCAATCTTCAAGCCCCCAGCTCCGGTTCACCAATCGAATGGACTCGATGGCGTTCTGCCCGGACAACACGTAGTAGTGGCGGCGGTCCTGCACACTGTCGGAGATCTGGCGGTTTGTCACCCCGGCGACATCGAGAACTTTGGATACCACGTCTTTTGGAGTTGCATCCACAAACGCCTGAGTGATCCGGACCGACCGAAGCGAATCCATCCTGTCCTTGCACAGCAGGCGGACCTGCTGACTCCACGCCAGGTCGCATACAGTGCCGGTGAACAAAGGCCACAGACCCTTTTCCCTGTATCCGGCCCGAATCTGCACCGGAGCGTCGAGCTCTACCACCGACGGGTCAAGTCCCTGAACAGGGAGGACGATCCGAGCCCGATCAACCGGATTGGCCCGGCCGGTCACAAGTCGCAGCTCGACTGTGCGGCGAACCAAGAAGTCACCGATCTGGATTTCCACTACTGGCACCAGATACTCGAACATCGCTACACCTCGTCATCGTCTACAGCCGCTGCGCCGACCGGCTTGGATGTGCTCTCCTCAGATGCCTCGGGGGAGCCAGCAAAGGCTTCGTCGGCACCCTCGGCTTCGACCGATTGCTGCGCCCGCTCCTCAGCTCGTACGACCACGGGCAGGTACTCCTCGAACTCCAGCTCTGCCTGGATCGTGTCGGACTGGTTGTCCTCGGACGTTTTCAACTCCGTGTAGATGACATCCCGAATGCGCCAGGCCTCCGTGTGCTTGTTGATCAATCGGTAGACTCTTGGCTTTGCCGCCTCATCCACTGACTGAAACAGGGAGGTGAGCTGAGCCAGCTTCTCATAGGGCGTGGACTTGCGGTCGTTGGTCAGGCGTATGGTCAACGACACTGCGGCCGGCTCGAACCCCATGGGTTGGCGCGCTTTGCCTGATGACCCCGGAACAAACACCTGATCGAGTCTCACGGCCCCTTTGATCCGAATCTGCGTAAAGATCCCGGGGAGCTCGGTGTCGCCAAGCTTGACCCGTCCGAAGTCGGCCGTAATGACCTGCCTCACGAGAAACCGCCCTCCTCAGCCAGATCCCACAGGCCATCCACCAGATCCTCGGCGTCTTTCACGTAGTCGATGTTCACAACAAGATCACCCTGCACGATGAACGTCCGGCCCGCCGATCCGGAGATCCCGCCACTACGCCCATCGGAGCTGCGCTCACGCACGAGGCTTAGAGGCTCTACCGTGAGCGGCGCCTCCCGCATAGCAGGAGGAGCAGCGATGTCCTCACCAGGGAAGAGTCCATCGTAAACCGCACGTCCGGACAATTCGGGCACCGTCGGTAACGCCAGTTCCGCCACATCAAACTGGACGGGAATGTCCACGCTGGGCGGAGCGATGGGGAGCACATCATAGGCCGCGTTCCCCAGGAGCTCGGGCAAATCGACCGGAGCGGGCATCGTTGCCGTGTATACAGCAGCGCCCTCAGCTATAGGTGCCGCAAAGGGTGCCATGCTCGGCTCGTAGAGCAACGACCTAGACACCGGTGCCGGTGCAGATTCCGGGAACACCGGAGCATACACCGCCTCGCCGATGGCCGTTGGCACCGTCACTGGAACTATGGGCCGATAGGCGAGGAGTCCTTCCGCTGGCGGAGCCAACGGGGGCTGAGGCGGGAGCGCCTGATACACCGCACTTCCCAGCACGGTTGGGGCCTGCATCTCCTGCACGATGGGAGGGTACGCCGCCGGCCCCATGCCCTCGGCGCGTGCAGCCACCACTGGCGATACGACCGGAAGGGCAGTCAGGGCAAGCCCAGCCAATCCCGTGGCCATCGTTCGATGTAGCGCCGGGATGGCTCCTCGCATGCCTTCGGCCAGGGTAAGGATCATCTGCTGCCCACTGGTGGTCAGATCGGACAACGGACCTTCCTTGGCGTCTGAGAAGGGCAGGAGGTTACGAAGCCACGCCAAACCCTCCTTGACAGCCTCTACTGGGGCCTCGACCAACGAACGAATCCCCCCAGTGAACGCTTCCCACAAGGCTGCCCCGGCCTGTCGCCACTCTTCAAACTTGCCGTAAACCCACTGTATCGCCCCTTCAATCGATGCAAAGAAGGCTTCCGGATCGATACCAAGCAGGCGCAGCGGAACGGACAGAACCGCTTGAATCTGCTGGTACGACCACGGAAGAAAGCCGCCGGCCTCCTCAATCCCTTCCCGCGCCCGGTTCCACAAGAACGAAAGCGAGAGTGGAGGGAAGGCGATGCGTGCGAGGAACCGTCCGATGCGACCGATGAACTGCATCACCTGAGACACCCCGTTGGCCACAAAGCGACGGATGCCCGCCCAGGCCGACCCGACCGCTTCCGTTACTGAACTCCAGTTCCGAATCAGCAGGTATATGGCCGCCCCCAAGGCGACGATTCCAACGATGATCCAGGTGATCGGATTGGCCAGTAACGCGGCAGTCAACGCCCAAACTGAAGATACCAAAGCGGGCAGGGCCGATATTGCTGTGGTCAGAGCCTGACGAGCCATCATGGCCATGGAGACCACCATCCGGGCTGCCGCCGCTCCTCCGGCCGCCGCCGTCCTGGCTAAGAGACCAGCGTACTGCACAGTCGCCCGGCCCGCTTGCAGAATCGCCTGCCAGCCAGTGAGCGCCATTTGTCGCAACGCAACCCCTATGCGCGCCGCATAAGCTGCAGCCTGCGAACTCTGTATCCATCCTCGCAGCGTCATAAACGCCCGTCCAAGGCGAGCTACTGCTGTCATGCCGTGCCCTACCATCATTGTGAACCCGGAGACCACAACGAAGATGGGTGCCAGAATCGATAGCACACCAGTGGCCAAAGCGAAGATGAGCACAGCCGTGCGCACCAAGGTCGGGTGGGCCTTGGCGAAGTTTCCGAACCACTGGACCACGCCCTGTGCCACCTCCGACGCACGATGGAGACCAGGCACAAGCCCTTCCACCAGAGTGATTCGCACGTCGTTCAGGTTGTTGCGTAAGATGTCGAGTTTAGCAGGCAGGGAGCTTTCGATCGCCTGCTGTGCATAGGCCATCGCTCCCGACGTATTCCTAACTTCTTCCAGTTGCTCACGCAGGAGCTCCGTTCGACCAAGCAGAAGTCCGACGGCCCGTATGCCCTCATCACCAAAAGCCTGTTGGAAGGCCATGGCCACATCTTCGGACCACTGGCTGGAATCTCCGTAGAGATCCCGGATGTTTTGCAGCGTCCCAACAAGATCCAGTCCGCCGTCGGCCGAACGAGCAATCTCAAACCCGAGCATGCGGGAAGCCCGTGTCATCGTACGCAAGGCCGCCGCGTAAGCGGTACCCGCCTGTCCGCCCGCCAGACCAGCCGTGTTCAATGCGCCAACGGCGACTAACGCCGACTCCAGGGAGTCTTGATAGAGAAGCGCCGCACTGGTGGCGTACTTCATGCCCTCGCCGAGCTGGGCCAAGTCCTTGATTTGATTCAGCTGCATGGTGATGGCGACCGCGTCACCTAGGCGGGTCATCTCTTCGGCCACGTCCCGGGTCTTATCGCCCATGTTGTTGTACAAGGTGGCCAAGAGCTCCGCTGCCTGTCGGTTGTCGCCCATCGCGGCCGTCGCCAAAGCAAGGGCAGCACGCGCACCCTCGATAGCCTGCACATCGTTGAGCCCGGCCGACGCCAACCCCGTGGCAGCGTTTAAGTAGTCATCAACCGACTGCCTGTGTCCCCGGGCCCACTCTCGAGCTGCTTCCAAAGTGGCGTCAAGTGAGGCCTGCATACTGCCCATGGTACTGGTCGTGACCGTCTCAAGGGGCTTCATGCGCTCCTCGATGGCCATCATGGGGTTGAGCAGGTTCATGAGCGAGTCTTGCATCTTCTGAGCGGACCCTTGAACGAGAGCGCCAGTGAGGCCCATCTGCTGGCCCGCCTTCACGAGGCCTTGGCCTCGCTCGGCCAGGCGGTCCAGGTTGCTGAAGTTGCTCGCCATCTTTTGGACAGGACCACTAAGCTTGTCCACCAGCCCAACGATGACACTGAGCTTCATCATGCCCTGCACTTGACGCCCTCCTTTCCGCTGGGGTACCCTGGGTTCACCAGGAGGTGACCGTTGTGTGGTTGTTTGCGGGTCCGTTCTTCATCTTTCTGGGCATCGGTTTCTTCCTCGGCGTCGTGTACCTGGGCATCCGTTACGGAATCCCGTTCTTCTTTGAGGCCTTACGCCTCGGGGCCGATCTGTTGCGCCAGGTCTTTGGCGGTTTTTGGGCGGGCCTCACAGGCAACGAACCGCCCAAGTCTCGCCTTTAACGTCCGAAGAGCTCATTGATTGCCTCGACCACGCCGTTGCGCACTGACTTGTCCCAGGCTTTCTGTAGCCACATAGCTGCGGCCGCAAGATCTACCCACTCTTCATCGGACAGCCGATTCCGAGCTGCTCGGTCCAAGCCAAAGTGGCGCTGAATGAGCAGCTCGGCCTGCTCGTAGCCGTCCGCGCCGATCTCTTCGGACCGGCTTAAAGCTTCCTGGACAAAAAAGCCACGTTTGCCCCCGCCAGTTCGCTCAGCTCACCGGCCAGGGAGAGAATGACGCCCGGGCGACTTTCGGCAACGGCGTTGATGACGTCCATGTCGGGATGCAGCCGGCACGACACGAGCAAGTTGTGGCTGGCCCGGTACAGGTCCCGCTGCAGCTCCTTGGCAAAGCGGGCCATCTCGACCCGGCCAGGCTTGCGGCAGTAGACGGTGAGATCATCGCTTTCCAGGGCGAACACCTCACCGTGCTTGGCCTTCCACTGCTTGATCTGCTCTTCGGTTACGTCCCTCTTCAGCTCATCCGCCATGGGTTATCTCCTCCTCATTGACTCGTTGCTCCAGATGGTGAAGCGCCTTACTGCGCCTCGTAAGCCTTCAGTCCGTCCTCCTCGATGGGAGAGAGGATCAGGAAGTTCAGCTCGACGGTGACCGACGTGTCACCCTGCGAGGACGAGCGCTTGCGCTCCGTCCAGATGCAGTCCGGCAGGGTGTCGGTCTTCACGCTCCCATCCTTGTCGGCATAGGAGACCGTGATGGGGAAGGGCTCCATGCCGTAGAAACCACCCTGGGTACCCTTTGCATGCTCGACGAGCTTGTCGTACTCATCACGCAACAAGGTGACCTTGCCCTCGCCCTCATAGTTCCCACGCCCGAATCCGATGGGCACTGAACCCTTCCCATAGATCCGCTCGTGCCCCACCTTGTCGCTGTACTCGATGTCTTGTACGCCGATGACTTCACCGTGGGGCAGGTGGATATCGATCGATTCCCAATCATAGACCCGACCGTTGATGGCCATCTATCTCACCTCACACCTGGGCCTGGGATGCGCCGCTCGTCGCCGTGGCGAACGGATTGTCCAGACCAATCTCGACTTCGATCTCACGCATGATCGGCACCGGGATGATGCGCAGCCTTGCCCTGAGCCGACCCGTCGAAAGGATGTTCTGCCCCGGCGGTATCACGACTTGAGCCCCCATGATCTCGCCATCGGCCACCATCACACCAAGCGGTACTTGCAGAGCGGCCTGGAACGCCGCCAAACCTCCCGGCGTACCCGGTCCCTTGTGGAAACGAAGGGCGGCGATGCGCACCTGTCGGGCCGCCTTGTCGACCACCCTGCGGGTCTCGACTTGCTGATAGTCACTCGTCGGGGCCGCCATGATGCGACCGTCGTTGACGTAATGACCCGGAAAACCTTCGTAGGTCCGGAAGGTGACAAACCGCGCGTCGTCCAAGGCCGATATGTGCGCGGCGTTGATCCCTTCAGGAGCCAAGGCGACAATACTTGGCATCGCACCAAGGGAGACTTGGCCCGGGTGCTGCTGCACACCGATGGCCGAGACTCGACCGGCATACAGCCCAGCGAGGTTGCGCACCACCTGCCGACCGGTGGCGATGTCGCTCACCTTTCCGTAAGCCGCACACACCGATAGCCCGGTGGTGGCCAGATCCTCTGCCTCTGCCGTGAGCGAACTCACCCACTCATCAACGGATTGGCCGGCTTCGGGTAGCTTAGCCTCGGCCAGGAAGTGAATGTAGCGGAAGGAGTTGAACGCTTCTTCTGCCCGAGCCGCAAGTGCCGCCCACATGGCTGAGTCACTCTCTCCAACCACGTGGATGAAGTCGTAGCTTAAGTTCGAGTTGAAGAGAACGTCAATCGCCGCATTCACCGACGCCACCGACGCCGACGGAGCAGTGGCAGCGAAGCTGTATACATCCCCCTTGCGGAAGCTCTCTGGGGGATTCTCCAGGTCGTGCTCGAACGTGATCGTCAGACCCGTGCCAGGGATCGTATACGAGCCATCCGCCGGCACGGTGACTTGTCCACTCCACGATGCCCCGTCGTCGAGACTGAAGCGGAAAATCGCGTCGTTGAGGCCGCCGGTACGAAGGATCTCGACCACAGCCTGATAGGCGTTGAGCGGGGAGCCGGCCACCTGCACGGTTCCTTTTCCGGTTCCGGTGTGCGTTACCGCGCCAACCTGTCCAGGTACGTCCGCTTCGGCCGCCACTGCATAGACAATCCGAGACCCAGCCACGAAGCTGTCTAACAAGGCGTCAGCAAGGGGGCCTGTGCCCACTTGCTCAGCGATCTGCTCATGGTCGCTCAAAGACACCACTTGCCCCACAGGGGCCAGGCTCGACACTCCGACCTTGGCGTGCACCGCCGACGGATTGTTGGCCAGCAAAGCAAGACCGCCGTCATTGATCTTGACCAGTACGTCTTTTAGGGCCATCATTCACACCTCTTTTCGCTCAGCGAGCCATGGGGCCGTTCGTCCAGGCCGCCAGCTTCGCCTTGAATTCACTCTCGTCGATCCGCTTACCAGGAGCCCACCCTTGAGCCTTCATCAAGCCGGCGATTTGCCAAGGCTTCACACCCAGGCGCTCGGCCAGCTCCTCCACGGTCGGATCTTGGACCGCGACGTCAACCTTCACGTCGTCCTTGGACTTGCTCTTGCTCGACAACTGGATCACCCCCTAGTTCTGTGAATGGTCAATGTCGATTCCCTCGATCTCAACAGCCGTAAAGAGCGGAACCTCTTCCGTCCTGTAAATGCCTCCATCAAACTCCACAACGATGTCGATGGCCACCCCGCCGCGCTTCATGCTCTGGTCTTCTAAGAACTCTCCGGTCGTCGGCGTGATGCGCACCTCGCTGCCTTGGTCGTCCACGATCACCGTGGGCAAGGCTGCCAGAAACTTACGGCGACGCTCCTCCAGGGACTTGCGATCCTTCTCGACCAAAAGGACCGAGATGGGCAAGATGGCCCGCAGCGCCTCGTACGTGTAAACCCGCTGATTCGTCTCCGGTCGATCCTCAAAGGAAACCTTCCGCTCCACCCGGCGATAGCGCTCGTTCTGGTCGATGATGAGCGCCGCATAAGGCGGCGTTCGATGAGCCTGGAGGTCGGCTGCTGTCTCGAATACCACTCCATAGCCCACTTCAGGACTCTTTAGCAGCTCTGCCAAGAAACGTGTCGCCTGGTAGATCACGACAAGGCCTCCTCAATGCGTCGGTTCACAATACTTTCGATCTCCCGCTGATCGTCCTCGGAGATCCCCAGGAACGCACGGCGTGGCATCTGGACCTTACGGACCTGGACCCACGTACCATCCACCTGGAATCTCAGAAACCGAGCCCGTTTCGCCCGAATCTCCAGCCCCTCTTGGTGCACCCGAGCCCGCTTGTCGTTCGTGCCGATCTCCACAGCGTTGGTCCGGGCTTGTGCGTGAATCGAGTTAGCAAGTAATCCAGTGTCCCGAAGCGTCTGCCCGCCGGACTGAGCGCGCAGGGAAGGCGGCCACGACTTGCCTTCGGGATCGACACCTTCTCGGAACCTAAGCCGGGTGGAGGTGACCATCGCCTCTCCGATCTCCTGGTACATACCAAGGAAGTTGAGCTGGCGCAGTCTGTGCAGCGACTTTTCAAAGCGCTTCCAGTCACCGATTTTCTCGATGGTCAAGGTCGATGCCATGCAAAGCCCCCCTAGAACAAGTCCAGGCCGTCTCGCATGGCCTTCGGTCGCTGGGCGAACATGACGGTATGGGCGGGGGCCGGTTGGTTTGCGCCGATGCGGACTTTCCCGGCCGCAATCTGTTCCAAGAGCCGGATCGCGTCCCGGTAACGGGTGACTACCGCTTTGTCGGCCGACTCCTCATCGAACCCCCGCCGAGCGAACAGGTTGTAGACGGCGATGTCCACGCACAAGCTCCGGATCAACTGGGGGACCGGCTGCAGGGGAACGGAATAGCGCCCCTGCAAATAGCCGTCGATTCGGCCGGAGGCGTCGCCAATGGCCTGGTTCACCCGCTTCTCGACCTCGGGCGTCACCTCACCTGCGCCCTCATCGTCGACCAGAGAGAGCAGGACCTGATCGCTCACTTGCCCCAAGAGATCCTCGCGTGTGCAGTACATCGTCACTCACCCTCGCCTTTGCCGTCGGTGCGCTTTCCTGCCTTCGGTTTCTCCTCGGCGGTCACGTCCACGATCAGCATGGGCTCTGCTTTGAGCTGCTCCAGCTGCTCGGGGGTAAACCGGTCGTCCGGGTGGACGGTCGGCGTGGAGAAGTGTTGCACGCCGCAGCGCCAGAACCCGTCCTTCTTACTAGTGATCCGAATAGGCATCCCTTTCACCTCACACGATCTGTTGTTAAGCCGCCTCACCCGTCGACCCGTAGGCCAGCTGCCACAGGGCGTACCCGGCGTTGTCCATGCAGTCGACGCCGTACAAGTACTCCTTGCGCATGAAGACGTTGTGGTCTTCGGGATTCTCAAGTCCCACAAACTCCAGATCCTTGACAATCTGCACGACGAAGGGCTTGATTGGCCGTGACAGATCGAGAAGGAACCAAGAGGTGGGCGCTTTGGCGAGACGAGGGAGCACCATCACCTCGGCGGAGTCGCGGTTGATGTTCGTGGCCCCGCTGCCCGTGCGCTCCGCCTTCACAATCTCCAGAGCCCTTGCCCGAAGCTGCGGCGGTACCACCAGGTGGGTGGGCGTAATCTCCAGCGGCTCGCCCTCGTCGTTCCGCAGCGATTGCATGGCAGCATAGGCCGCCTCGTACGATTCCCGGGTGAGCTGCTTGTTCGTACGGTTCGACTGGACTCCGCCGGCTGCGTTCGGGTGGTCCGTGTCGAAGAAATACTGCCCGTCGTAACACAGGTTCTGGAATCCACCGATCAAAAGATCGACCACAAGCTGGTCCCGGTGGCGCGCCGCCAGATCCGCCATGTTCTGGATGCGGGGGCGTACCAGGTTGAGCTTGTCGAAAAGGATCTCATCCCGGTGGACCGAGATGGTGTACTCCCAGTCCTTCTTGCGGATCGTGAAACCGTGTGCCGCCAAGCTCCGGATCACGCGGTCGCCGACCCACTCCCGCATCTGACCAAACCCGGTCAGCCAGTTGTAGGTCTCCTCTGGCGAGTCACTGTCGATTCGCATGGCCAGGTTCGGCCAGATCGTTGTACGGCCGGCCAGTTCCTCGTAGAAGAGCGCCCTAAAGCCCGCGCTGGCCGCCCGCAGCCGTTGCGCATTGATCGTTTTCATCTGCGGTTACCTCCCTAGTTAGGCCTTATCGGGTCTCGACCCAGACCCCGTCGTCGGTCACTTCGATCACTCGGCCGGCGGTGGGGTTGGCAGCCCCGGCTTCCTCGTCACGTGCTCTCACCGTCTCGTCGTCCCGGATGAAGCACTCCTGGTACACCATCCCCGGCGTCACGGGCAGCGCACTGTCGTTCCGCCAGAGAAAGACTCCCCGGCGCACCTGTACCTTGGCACCACCGTCGGCCCCGTCCCGGTTGTCCACCGCCTCATCGGCCCGACCGACGGCCCGCAGACCCTCGGTACTGGCGGCCGGCACGGCATTGCCATCGGCGTCCACGGCCACGAGTGCCCCCAGGTGGATGCGAACGCCCGCAGCCACCGGCAGAACAACGAAGTCACCTTCACGCCGCAGCGTGTTGCGATCCTTGGTCAGTGCCATCACTCACCGCTCCCTTGCCACTTTTTGAAGGTCTCGTCGCTGAGACCCAACTGCTTATTGATCGACGCTTGAATGTCGTCGATTTCACCCGGGGCCGGCGGCTCCTTGCCTCCCGCAAGCTCAGTCCCCACAGGCACCACCTGGGGAGCCGAGTCTACGAACGCCTTTGCACCGGAGGGGTCCTTGAGGGCGTATTGCTTCAGCCAGTCGGCGCTGGCGGGTGCAATCTTGCCCTGCTTGAGAGCAAGCTCCACCAGATCGTCTGCGTCGCGCTCGTCCAGGCGCTGCTTCAAGGCGTTGAACTCCTGGACGGGAACGTAGCCCGACGGGTTCTTCAGGGTGAGAATCCGGGCCTTGGCCTGGTCCACTGTGGCGTCATCGCTCAACTCCAACAGACCCAAGATGTCCTTGTGGGCCACCACTTCCGTGGGCGTCTGCCCCTTGAGCGCTTCCACGGCCTGGGCGATCACGTCGTCGCCCGCATCGTCCTTCAGTCCCAACAGTGTGATCAGTCTCTTGCGCAGCTCGTCCATCGAGTCGTCATCCTCCTTGCCGTACTTGTTCACAATCGGCACCATACCGTCGATTGCCGGCGTGTTCGTCAGCGCCGCCGAATGCAAGAACACCGCCCGCATGTCCGACTGGCGTACTCCGACAACCGGCGAAAGGTAGCGGTACTCCCGGTTCCTTACGTACTCGCCGCCTCGCGGCGTCCACTCCACCTCGGCCCAGATTCCGGCTTCACCCTTGTCCACCAAGCGCTTCACCCAGGCGGCCGCCGGCGCTTCCACATCCTTGAGCGTTTGGTGTTCGTAGTCA
>LSQX01036835.1_pt1 | contig 17380 bp, 14 predicted proteins | sample 654561 | NCBI WGS metagenome assembly LSQX01 (sample SAMN04489861, study PRJNA283612) | anaerobic digester metagenome | isolation source: 4 biogas reactors fed with cattle manure at either 37C or 55C with and... | place: Denmark: Kongens Lyngby | collected 2014
ATAATGGTTTATGAATATAAAAGAATTGTTTACTACATTTATCAATTTCCCTGATAGTCCTTGTTTACCGGTATTACTTTGTTTTGAGGTGAAAGGGAAATCTCTCCTGCACACATTATGAAAAACCTCTCTTCAGGAAATCAAAGAGCATATCCAGCCGTTGCTCTATGGTTTGCAGGGTCGGCACCTCGTCTTTATCGAAAAGGATGTCATAATAGTTCATCGAAACATACCCTATGATCCTGGCGATAAAGTCTGTCGGATACCTCTTTGTAAAGTTTTTACCGGCAATCCCCGCCTCTACGATTTTCATATATGAGCCACTGATCCTGGGGAAGTATTTCTCCTCAAATTCTTCCTTAACCTGACTTTGCTCCTTTGCAAACTGAGTGCCAAACTTCCAAAGGCCGGGATTTTCTCGCATGAATTCTACACCTGCTTTTGCCTGTACTTTCATGATATCGAAGAAATCATTATCCTCCTGTTTTACATCCTCCATCATACGGGCAAAATATGCCTGTTTAATTTTAATGGCATCCTCAATTATAGCGAAATACAATGCCTTTTTATCTTGGAAGTAATGATAGAACGTTCCCTTTGACGTTCCGGATACCATTATTATTCTGTTTATTGATGCGGAATCGTAGCTGTATTCTCCGAATTCTTTGATTGCCGCATTGATAATATCATCCCTTTTTGACATGGTTTACTCCTCTGTGTCCTGCTGGCTTTTTTTACGCTTTGCTTTCATTTTGCTCCATACCTTCAGTTTCATATACCCGATAACATACACACCGACTGCGATCAGCACCCACCAATACCATTCCATTTCATACACCTCCTAAATTTCAATTAATACGTTATTGAAGACCCTTTCTGATGCTGGGAGCCATCAATACATATACGACAGCACTAATGGCCAAAATAACCACAATACAAATCATTAGTTCCAGCCAGGTACCGTTCTGTGATAGAATCATGTCGTTTGCTTTGTATGCCCAGTAAAAAGGTGACCAGTAAAAAAGCACCTGCCATCCGCTGCCGACCAACTCATAACCGACTATCGATCCGGCCAGCGGTAAAAACATCAGTTTAACACTTCCGGCGGCTTCCATCACATCGCTGCTGTTAACTCCCTGTAAGAAACCGATCATCATGCTTATAACCGTTGTCGCGAGAACGACGAGCAGCACCTTGATGATATCAACCTTATAAAAGCCTGTAATATATATGCAAGCGATCGTTAATACCAGCGCATATACAACTCCTGTAAGGTTTTTACCCAAGATGAAGGCAGTGCGCGACACAGGCGAAACATTGACAGCACTCATTGTGTGGTCAGTTTTCTCCTCCAGAATGTTCAGTGTTATGATCATGCCTGCGAGAACTGCATTTAAAAGAAGTAACGCATTTACCATGAGCTTTTTTAATTGCGGTATTTCCCTTCCGAACTCCACAATCTCCGTACGCGAATCCTCGAGCTTCGATCCCTTTTCATACAATGCTTTGATCAGTTTGCTATACTCCAAAACCGTTTCAGGTTCGTTACCCTGTGCCAATATGATATATTCTCCAGCTTCCTCGACGACACCCAGCATGTTATCCCTTTCCATGACCCGCTCTTCTACAGCCAGCCTGTTATCAAAAAATTCAATATGGGCAAAATCGTCGAAGTAATTCGCCTGTTCTTTGTTTTCGTTTTTCACCAAGGCGATATTTACGGTAGTATCATTGATACTTGGCGTTATCAGATTAATCCCTATAGCAAACACCAATGGAAGGATAATTATTAAAAGTGGTATCGCTTCTCGCGTGTTGACTTTTAGATCCCTTGTAAAAATTGACCATATTTTTCTAAGCATACCCCATTCCTCCCTATAGATTCAGCGTTTTCCTGAAACGCTTATCCGTTATAACAAACAGCAATACACCCGCGACAAGGAATCCGGCGCTGGCGAAAAGCGTATACGCCATGTTGCCTTTTACGGATATAACATCTTTTAATCCCTGTATGATAGGGTTCGAGGGAATCAATTGTACCCATTGGGGGCTCCAGCTCGGCAGAAAATAAGATATGGCAGGCACCGCCATCAGTATTAGGATGAAAAAGATTGTTCCGAAGGCTTTTGTTATGTCCTTGTAGAAACTTGCAATCATGAGGCCGACTACAGAAGAGAAAAAGCTGGCGGTCAGAAGCAAAAGAAAAATGAGCGCATAGTTGATCTTAAAACCCATAACGGGCACCAGCACAATCAGTCCGGATACTGTTGCAGTTAAAAGAAGCACGAGTATCTTGCTCATAAGATACTGCGCCACCGAAGAGGCTGTAACCGCATATGCCTTTATCACACCTTCCTTTTTATCAAGGAAAACATATGCTGCCATTACAAACATCCCCATAAGGCAGCTGTTAAATGTCAGCAGCGGTGCAACAGCGTTTTCCCTGTCATTCAAAGGAATGTACCCGGTTGCTGCCAAGTGTACCTTTTGACTATCAAAGCTTTGCTCCAGCTCATCCTCGTTGATATTATGCAGTACAGATATCAGATTTTTCAATCTCTCTGATTCATACCCCTGAAAGTAATATTTATAGCGAAGCTCATTGTTTGCGTCCAGCGAAACGGTTGCGCCAACCTTTTCCTGTGTGTCGGCAAGCGTTCTAACTATGTCTTCATTTTCCAATATATAAATATCTTCGGTTTCTTTCCCTACAAGCTCCGCGGCATATTCCTGATCCCCCGCTTCCAGGGTAACTTTTTCAATCTTCCCATCCGTATCCTCTTTGAGCAAACTGTCTCTGACGAAATCCGCCGCCTGCTGCGGAAGGTCAAGAAATACGTATCTCGTTTCTTTCATTTGCGAATGCTCCGGAATCGCAAAAATCAATACAGCCAGTAAAATCAAAGCAACCGCGATCTCAATATAAAAGTAAAAGCTCCGGGTAGCCAGGATAAGCTCTTTTTTAAAACTGCTCAGTAGTTTCATACTAAACTAATCCCCTTCCTGTCACTTTTATAAAGATTTCTTCGAGTGTTGCCTCCTTTGTATGCATGGTCAAGATCTCGTTGTCGTCTATGATCTGCTTAAGCCGAGTTCGATCCTCCGACTGTATTGTAGAAAATGTATCTTTTAAAATCACATCATCTTTTTTATACTCCACATCAACCATCTTTTCACCATATCGCAGCTTAAGACTTTTCGGTGAATCAATCAGTTTGATTTCCCCATCTACAATAAACGCCACACGATCACAGAGCTCATCCGCGATAAACATGTTGTGTGTCGTTAAAAATACGGTGACACCTTGCTCATTGCGTGTTTTAATGATGTCTTTGATCGTTGAGGCGATAGTCGGGTCCAGACCTGTCGTAGGCTCATCCAAAAACCACAGTTCAGGATCATTGAGCATTGATCTCGCGAAAGTCAGCCTGTGCTTCATGCCTTTTGAAAATTCACCTGTTCGTATGTTTTCTTTACCCTCAAGCCCTACCATTTTGATAAGCTCCATCGGGTCGCGGGTCGGTACATCGAACAATTTACTGTAAAAAGCAAGATTCTCCTTTGCGGTTAGTTTGCTGTATAAATTGGACTGTTCAAACGAAACGCCTATGTGATTGAACATCTCGTTCCTAACGTGTTTTACGTCATAACCGGCTACAATTACATTTCCTTTTTGTAAGCTAAGAAGCCCCGTTAATACGCCCTGGGTTGTCGATTTTCCTGCGCCGGAGGGCCCGAGGAAGCCGAAGACTTCGCCTTTTTCTACCTCAAAACTAATATTCTTTACGGCGTATTTGTCATCATTTGAGTACGAATGATATAGTTCTTCAACTTTTATCATAAATGATGCCTCCCCCAAATATCAGTCAAATTCTTTGACCGCTAAACTCACTATAGACCACCTGGTATAGACCAACTGGTCTAATCATATCATATTCATCAGAGATGTCAATAGTTAACTTTGAAATTGAATAGTTCTCGATATAACTCTGTACAATCTGAAACATCTTTTTTATTCCTGCACTATTTTGTTAGAGATGGTGAACACCCCCCGCGCCCCACTAAGAGCGAACACCCTCGCCGATAATCGTTAGCGCGGGAATGTGAAAGAACGCTTATTCGGAGCATATGGTGTGAATATAACTACCTGTCGACAGTAATTAAGAAGGGGGAAAGTGCTGAAATACCAGTGCTTACAGGTTTTCCAAACATAAAATAAGAACGTTAATATTGAAACTAATCGTATCAATATTAACGTTCTTATATTTCAGCTTTACACGGAATGAGTCTCTGCTAACCAAGCTATGGTAACCTTTTGGTTATCCAAAGGATTAATTGAATATTTTCCCACATGCTGGTAATGTATAAGAAACGACTATGTGATTATTTTCATTTGAAATTTTTATATGGTTGATACAACCTAGTAATTTTTTTCCGTACTTAATAAGTGAACGGGAAAATAATTGGCAAAGGAGGATGGCAAAGTGAATGACGGTGAAATCATTGATTTATATTGGAACCGTTCTGAAAAAGCTATACAAGAAACAGGTATCAAATATGGAAAGCTGTGCAATCACCTTGCCAGAAATATTTTGTTGAACCATGAAGATGCTGAGGAATGTGTCAATGATACATATTTTGGTGCTTGGAATGCTATACCCCCAGCCAGGCCAAAAGTTCTGTGTGCGTTCATCACAAGGATTACTCGAAATCTCGCACTGAAGAAAATCGAATACAACACTGCGCAGAAAAGAAATCCAGAAGTGGAGGTTTCACTCACAGAGCTCGATGATTGCATATCCGGTGTTGAAAACGTTGAGCAGCAATATGAAGCAGAAATTCTTGCTAAGCATATCAGTGAATTTTTAAGGTCACAGGACTATGAGAGTCGTAATGTTTTTATACGGCGGTATTGGTTTTATGATTCCATCTGTGATATTGCAGCTCTTTTTTTCATGTCCGAAAGCAAAGTGAAGTCTATGCTTTTCAGGACTCGAAATAAACTAAAAACCCATCTTATAAAGGAGGGCTTTACAATATGACCCGAAGTTTATTAAATCGCGCAATTGAGCTAATAGATGATGATTTAATTGCCGAATCAGCCAATGTTACAAAACCTATGCACAAAAAGCGTAACTGGACAAAAATTGCTGCCGTTGCCGCCTGCCTTGCAGTAGTTATGTGCTTTATGCCAACAATCATAAGTTTATTTGAGCATCATGCGGAAGATCCAAATTGGTATAAAACCCACACCTACGCATACTTGGTAAATGAAGCCGTTGAAAAATTCGGTGGCGATTTACTGTTAGACCGGCTGGTACTAAAGGATGTTTATTCTGCACCTTATGTCGAGTTTATCCTTGAACATGCAGAAGGCGGCGCCAACGACCGTCAGACATGGAGAGATATAACCGCTTCTGTAAATTATGCAGGGGAACGGTTTAAAGTAAGGGAAGATCATATTACCCTGCGTATCTTCTTTAATGAAGATGACCCCACTTTAGTTGGAACCGACGAATACCCTAATGACGGCTATAGAAGCAGGTTTGAGGACGGAAGTACGACAACTGAGATAAACGGTATAACGGTGAGGTATGAGGAACAGTCAAACAACAATTTCATGTATGTGTTTAACGCTGAATTCAAATACAGCGGAAAAATCTATTTTTTGTCAACCTATTCAAAAGAAAACAAAGCATTGTCTTGGGATACTATTAAGCAAATGTTGGAGCAGTAATATATTTTTAGATAGCGAGGGGGTGATACCAATGGGATGTATAGCATATGTCCCAGGCCACTACTAACGTGTTTACAAGTGAAAGGAGTATTCTTATGAAAAAGCGCATTCTCAGTATCATCTTGGCGGTGATGATGACTTTTTCCCTCAGCAGCCGCTGAACCGGAAAAAGACGATAACCTTCTTAATGAAAGGATTGTTTCGTTTGTTGACGCTAAAATAAGCTCAAGCGATGCTAAGATTGCCATTGACAAAGTTAAAACCCTATATGACTTTGCCGGTAATGAGTACAAGTTAGTCGAATGCAAGCCTACCGGATATTTTATTATTCACCCTGAATCAGGTATCCTCGTTGAATATGCAGACGATGCAAAGTCTCCATATGGGGGCCTTGATTCCGACCTGTATTCAGTAACTCGTTCTCTAAAAAAGGCCTCCCATTGAGCGTATCAAGTGAGAGCCGATGACATACAACAGACTAGCAAGGGTTACTGCGACCAGAGGGATAGACGCTATAAATAACTTTTTCTCTTTCCATATCATTTGGTGTTTACTTATATTTATTCCTCGTGGCACCATATTTCCACCACGGGACTATTTTATAGCACAAAGGCTTTCAGGTTGAAACCCTGAAAGCCTTCATTTTGGTCAGACTGTCTGAAAACTCATCCATACTAACTAATTATATCTATTTTTGTATATATATGATATAAAAAATACATATAATAAATACAAAGAGGTATTTTATGCAATACATAAAAGGTCAGCCACGAACCCAAATTACCCTGGTGCCAGAATGTCTGGAGGATTACATAAGTGAAGAAAATCCAGTACGTTTCATTGATGCCTTTGTTGACAAACTTGACCTAAATATTGCCGGCTTTATCCGTACTTCCCCTGAAAAAACCGGACGTCCTCCCTATGATCCCAGAGATCTACTTAAGCTTTATGTATATGGTTATTTTAATAAAATACGCTCCAGCCGTAAACTAATGACTGAATGTACAAGGAATATCGAATTGTTCTACCTTTTAGGTAAGCTAACACCTGATTTCCGGACAATAGCAGACTTTAGAAAAGACAACTCAAAAGCACTAAAAAATGTTTTTAAAGCTTTTGTTAAACTCTGCTTAAAGCTTGGATTATATAAAAAAGAGCTTCTCGCTGTAGATGGATCAAAATTTCGTGCAGTCAACAGTAAAAGCAATACTTATAACGTAGAAGTCTTAGAAAAAAAGCTTAAAAGAATTGAAGAGCATATCGAAGATTATCTTTTCCAAATGAATAAAAACGATAATGATGATCCTGACATACCTTCATCAGATCAGATGAAGGCTGCAATACAAGAACTAACATTGAGAAAGGAAAAATACCAGACGTATTTAAAGGAACTTCTGGAAAGCGGAGAAACACAGTTGCTGACTACAGACCCTGAAGCTCGGCGAATGCATAGCAAAGACGGCTTTCACTGTTGTTACAATGTTCAGACCGCGGTAGATAAAGACAGTCATCTCATTGCGGAATATGAAGTGACGAATCGTAACACCGACCAAGGTCTTCTCAAATACGTAGGGCAGAGTGCAAAGAGTTCCCTTGAGGTTGAAACCATAGAAGTTGTGGCGGATAAAGGTTATGAGAGTAGAGAGGATATTCTAAACTGTGTAATGAACGGTATCGTTCCTAATGTAGCACTAAAATATGACAAGGTTGAAAGGCTTTATACGTTAGATTACGAAGAAGCAGAGATAACAGAAGATATCATGAAGTCTACCAACCCGGAGGACATACAAAAATGCATCAAGGCAGGAGTGCTGCCATCCTGTTATGAGAATACCGTCATAAACATTGAATTGCAGAAGCAGTCGGAAGTCAGTTGTTTTTTATTAAATGAAGACGGAACAGTAACCTGTCCTATGGGTAACATCCTGTCAAAGACAAGAACAAGGGGTAAAAACACCATTTATGCTAATAAGGATGTTTGTAGACAGTGCCCCAATAAATGTACAGGTTCGAAAGCCCATAAAACAGTAAGCTTCGGTCCGGAGACCAAATTTGTACCTGTAAGGATGTATGGTAGCGCCAGATGTAATCTTAACCCCATTCCTGAGAATATACTGCCCAATCCATTCAATCACACGTTTGACCGAAAGGATTATGCACCTGCCACTAAAGTTGCTCTTATAATAAAAAGAGATATCTAGAAGCTCAAAGAGCGAATGTGCTTGTCGGAACATCCCTTTGGCACTATAAAGTGGTATCATGGGGCACATTATCTGTTATGTAAGGGAAAAGAAAAAGCAACCGCAGAACTTGGGCTTAGTTTTCTTGCATATAATTTGAGAAGAGCAATTAATATGGTAGGTGTTAAGAAACTGATAGCGGCAATGTAGACCGCTATTACTTTTTTCACTCCAGGGATTAAAAGGTAAACAAAACTTCATCCCAAAAAGGTCTCCGAAATGCTGAAAACCCTTGATTTTTCAAGGGTTTTCAGACAAATTGTGGTGGAGGCGACGAGAGTCGAACTCGTGTCCGAAACCGCATCCACAAGAGCTTCTCCGGGTGCATTTCCTGGTTTAAAATTCCCGCCTTATATCGCCCAGGAACAGGCTTTACAATTTGGTAGCTTCATAAATCCCACCAGGCTCAAAGCTTTGCCCGGCTGGTTCCCTGACTTATGACGCCGGCTACCCGAGGTGCAGGAACCCCGGACCGACGGGCTGCGTTAATTACGCAGCAGCTAAAGCGAAATTATCGTTTTTAGCGTTTATATTTATTTTCCCGTTTTTTAAAGAGGCCCACGAGAATCCTCTACCCGCTACTCCGGTTTCAACAATCCCGTCGAAACCATTACGCCCCCATATTCAATTATCAACTTTCAAGCTTTGTAAACAATATATATTATATCACATTTTCAGCAAATAAAACAGTGCTGCTTTTTCCTGCAAATCCATCTCCGGTAATTACCGCTCCTGCTTTCATATTCCAGGGCAGGCATGGGCAATTTATCACCCTGAAGATCGTGAAAAAACCATAAGTCTTACTGGTTAAATTCCTTCATTCGGCGATCTATTTCCCTTTTTGCATCACGGTCTGCAATGTCCTGCCGCTTATCAAACAGTTTCTTGCCTTTTGCAACAGCCAGCTCAATCTTCACCCTGCCGTTTTTAAAATATACCTGCAAGGGAACCAGTGTTAACCCCTTTTGCTGCGTGTAGCCGATCAACTTATTGATTTCATACCGATGCAGCAGCAACCTGCGATCCCTTAACGGATCCCGGTTATAGATGTTGCCCTGTTCATACGGGCTGACATGCATCCCGCTGATAAAGACCTCGTTGCCCTTGATATAGGCATAGCTTTCGCGCAGGTTCACCTTGCCCAGGCGAATTGATTTCACCTCGGTTCCGGTTAATTCAATACCGGCTTCGTAGGTTTCCTCAATAAAATAATCGTGTCTTGCTGTTTTATTCTGCGCAACAGTTTTAATTGCTTCCTTCGCCATTTTACCGCTTTCCAATCCGGCACCCGGTGTTCTATTCGTTCTGTGCCACCTTGCAGGCCGGATTTATATTATATAACGAATGGCCGAGAATTTCAAGAAGCAGACTCTGCCATTTTCACTGAAGTATTTCCCTTTGTATTGACAAATATAAAGCTTTATGACAGAATTATGTTATGATAAGTGTAAGGAGACGACAATATATGGAACGTAAAATTGTAGATGAACTTATAAGGTGGAGGAAATCATCAAACAGGATGCCTCTTATCATACATGGCGCAAGACAGGTTGGAAAGACATATACGGCGTTATCTTTTGGCAAGGAATTTTATAAAAACACAGCATACTTTAATTTGGAAGACACTACTGAGGTATCGAATATATTTGAAAGAGATTTAAACCCGGAACGGATCATAAGAGAGTTATCTGCAAAATCGGGGCAAAGCATTTTAAAAGAGGATACTCTCATCATTCTTGATGAAATACAAGCCTGTGAGAGAGCACTGACATCGTTGAAATACTTCTGTGAAAATGCTCCTGACTACCATGTCATTGCAGCAGGAAGCCTCTTGGGGGTGGCGATTAACAGGGAAAAGTACTCCTTCCCCGTCGGAAAAGTAAGCATACTAGCCCTTTATCCTTTGGACTTTGAAGAATATTTATGGGCATTGGATAAGCAAGGTATCGCTGAATTGATCCGCAATTCATTTAATAGGAACGAGTCATTATCTCTTCACGAAACAGCCATCGACTTGTACAAATCATATATTTTAACCGGTGGGATGCCGCAAGCTGTGCTGGAATACTTGAGAGAAAAAGACTATAATTTTGTGATGGCTGCTCAAAAAAATATTAATGATGCCTATATAGCCGATATGGCCAAGTACGCAACCCCAAATGAGACTACAAAAATCATGGCTGCTTTCAACAGCGTTCCCGCTCAACTTGCAAAGGACAACCGGAAGTTTCAATACAAAATAATAAAAACGGGAGCCAGAGCTTATGAATACGAAACACCTCTGGATTGGCTAAAGGCATCAGGTGTGATTATCAAATGTCATAAGGTAACGGAAGGCAAACTGCCTCTTTCCGCCTTTTCATCCAATGACTTTTTTAAGGTTTATATGGGGGATACCGGCTTGCTTTGCTCAAAGTTTGGCATTCCATCCAATGCCATTCTTTCAGATATTCCGCTCTTCAATAGTTTTAAAGGCGCACTTGCTGAAAATTATGTAGCATCTGCTCTGACCACGAATGGTTATACACCTTATTATTGGGAGTCGCAGGGAAAAGCCGAAGTTGATTTTCTTATCCAGGATAACGAGGGGAATATCATACCCATTGAGGTTAAGTCTTCTGATAATGTACGTTCAAAGAGCTTGAACCAATATGTTGCCAAGTATAACCCTAAATACTCTGTCAGAATTTCAGCAAAGAACTTTGGGTTTGAGAATGGAATCAAATCAGTTCCATTGTACGCTGTTTTTTGTATTTAAGTTACAGTGTGAAACACGGGTTTGCTATTGAAGGTGCATATAAAGGCATCTGTTTTGGCAATATGTGCGATACAGGTTGTTATTGGAGTAAGCCAGCGCCCATACACCTTCTTTACACAAGATCATTCATGTAACACAGATGGGGCGGAGTCTTGATGCATCGGTTCTTTCCGAACTGTGCATCTGTATCCGCCCCATGCTTTTGATCATTAGGCCGGGGGTTTGAGCCCTTGCCTCTTCATATTCGTTTAGTCAGGGAAACCAACCACTGTGGCCATTCTCAAGCTCGATTTACAGTGAACCTCCCGCTGTAGTTCATTGAGCCAAGGTATCTGGATCCCACCCTCTGGTTTGGGGCCCCGCCCTCTGGTGCCCCGCCCTATGGTGCTGTGACGGTTATTTCCATAGGTGAAAGAACTGCTTCGAAATCGGGGTTGTAATAGTCGTAGACCGTTACACTTCCGGTGAGCACTTTCACCGGATAACCAGCCCAATAACCAAGTCTCAGCGTCCTATACTCCTGGGGTTGTACCCGACGGATATAGATCTCAATCAGGTCATAGCCAATGCTGTATTCACTGATGATGCCTTCGGCCTTCAGGCTTTCAAGGAAGGTATCGTTTACCATGAAGCCCTGCGGAATTTGAAGCAGAACCATCATGTTTTCCACCATCTCATCGCGGCGGTTGGTAATACGAATTTCCTGGGTTACCTCATCATTTACGCTGAAAGCTTTGTCCATCACCATCTCAATTTCAAAGTTATCCCCGGACTGAACCGAATCATATGGAACATAATATTCCTTAATGATCTCATAATTGAAGCTTCCCTCGGTGGTTTGAATCCGGACAGTATTTTCCTTACCCGCTCCCTTAAAGTCGCTGATATAATACGAAAGAGAATCAGCATTAATCTCAATCTTTTCCTCACGGTCATTGACCTTCAATGTAATGGTTCCTTCCTTCATCGTCGCCGCTTCGGTGGCTGCAACCAAGGCTTTCAGTGAAAGGATTGTCGCTTGTGTGTTTCCAAAGGTACCGTAGGTGTCCCGCTGTGCAATAATATAGCTTAACATGCGGCTGTTCACCGTTTGGTGTGCCTTTGCCCGGGTGAAAGCAGTAGAGGTCAGAGCTGTTGCCTGAAGATCCTGAATATGTCCGCAAGCCCCGTAATAATCGATGGTTGTGCTCTTGATGTATGCTTTATCCTGTTCTGAAACCACCATTGACGCCAGCCGATCCAGAAGGCCTTTCGCATCCTTGTCTTTTGTGTTCACCAGAATATTGGCAATAAGGGACAGTGTATAACCATCCTGAACATCTCCCATTTTTTCTTTCAGATAGGAAATGGTTTTCTCAAGCCTTGGATCATCCCCGCATGCCTCCGACAATGCCCAACCGATATAAGCGTTCAAAGCAAGCCTGTCGGAAGTGTCTGCCGCGCCATAATGATGCTCCTGGAACTGGAAGGTGCCGTCACTGTTTTGCTGCGTAAAGAGGTATTCCTTCATCCTTTCCAGCAGGCCCTGATCCACATCGTATACCTTGCTGAGATCGGTAAATTCCATCAACCCGTACGCGGTGAGAATATTCTCTGCAGGCGGATCACCATACAGTGAAAACGCACCATTCATCCCTCTGACCTCATAGGTAAGGATCTTTTGAAAACCCTTTTCGATATATTCATATGCTCTCTGTTCTATTTCAGGGTTCGACAGCTTGTTGTCCTTCAGGTATTTCAGAACCAAAATATTGGGATAAAGGCTGGACGATATCTGCTCGAAGCAGCCATCCGGGAAGCGCAGCATGCCTTCAAGCCCTTCCACAACCTGGCTCATGGAGGATGGGAACAGCTTAACCCGGATGTTCCTGGCATCTTCAATATCGGGTGTAAGGAAAAATACCTGGTTCATGCTCTCCTTTTCTACCAACCCGGCTGCGGCGATTTCCTGTCTCAATAGCCCTGCGGGATAAACCCTGATCTCTTTTTCCACGGCATCGGCCATGACCTGCCCGGCGACATCCACGCGAAGCTTTTGTGTACCGGCGGTTTTAACCTTGATTGGAATATAAACAAGCTTGCGCTCTTCAGCAGCTAATTCCATTTCCATGGTATAGTTTCCGTCCGTCAGCTCAAACCAGTCGCCTTTTTGAACCTGCAGCCTTACTGTTTGAGGCTTTTTCAGGTAGTTTGAAATGGTCACCGGTATGCCGGCTTCATCCCCCACCGCAAGGTTCCATGGCGCGTCGAAGTCTACAAAGAATTCCTGGAAAACCTGGATGCTACCAGAGCCCGAGCCAATGTGGCCTTCCATAGAATTAGCCACAGCCTGTAAACTCCAGTTTGTGATATTATCAGCCAGAGGCACTGTAATGGAAGCGTTGCCATCCTTTGCTTCAAGCTGTGGATGGAATACCATAACCTCCATGAACCTTCTTCTGACTTTTTCTACTGCGGCAAACTCATTTGCTGCCTGTTCAGGGGCCGGGGTCATTGAATCGTTAAATGAATCGGAAGGTACGGCGGCTGTAGGAGGAATCGCGCCAGTTGTGGCATTTTCACTCTTCATCATTCCATCAAAAATTCTGTCGCCCCCGAACAAACCGTCAACACTGGGAGCATTTTGTGTAGATTGTTCATAATGTGGTGCCGCCGAGCAGCCCATAATTAACACAAAAATAATTACAATCAGAATAAAATAAACGGGTATCAACACAAATCGCAAATTCTTATCGGCCTTAAAAGCTTTACGCAGCGCAAGAATAATCCCAATATAGCACGCCAGGAATATCAGCATGACGATAAGGACGATCACGGTTTCGTAATGGTAATGATGCCGCCAGGATATTTCACTGGCTACATACGCCGATAGCAGAAAGATCGGGATATATCCCAAGAAATAAAGCACACCGGCTCGGAATTTTTTGAAGATCACACACAATAAAATGATGATTAGCAGAATGCCCCCGATCGACCATAAAATAAAAGCTTCGGTAATGGAAGACCTTCTTTCGTAACTATTATACGAACGCTCGAGTAACTGGGGCTTAAGCCCGCTTTCGTTCAGCATCAGCGAAGTAAGCACCGCGTCGGAGGAATTGTTCAGGATAGCTTGGTATAGTTCATCCGCATCAATTTCCCTTTCTTCTTCGATTTGGCTAAGCGCAAGCTTGATATTATCGAGCGTGATATCATTGTCGGCAAGTGATAAGAGGGCTTCATCCGCAATCGTTAAAAGGATGGCACTGTTGATAGCGTTGCCATTTTCGTCTGTTGCCTGGAAGCTTAAAGAGATATCTTCCCCAGGCTTGTATACTTTGTCCTCCTTGGATATTTTCAGGTTAAGGCTTTTATCCGGCCTGATAAACACCGAACGTGAGGAGGACAATCCTTGAATGACTGAGGATCTGTTTGGTTCCTCAAATCCATATACCAGATCGATCATGCCATAGGTTCCCGCAGGCAGTACCAGATCGGTTTTATCGCTTTCAGTCTTCAGGGAGGTTATGATCTGTCCATTTTTCACGGCGTAAACCCACACAGGAGCCTCTCTGTGCCGTACGATTGACAGCGGTATTGTGTCATTTTCCTGATAAACAGGTTTATCGGGGCGGACAATCACATCTGCCCAGTTTTCGCTGACAGGAATCTCGAAGGTGTATATTTCGTCGTATTCCAGGGCATTCACATGAAGCTGTAACCTGTCGCCCATGGGCGGCTGGGCAAAAAAGCTGGCCATCCCGTTTTCATCGGTGGCAAGCTCAAGGTTCGCATCACCAAAAACCTTCAGGTACGTCTTCAGCGGGCTGCCATCGGGCTTTGAGACAAATACAAAGATTTCATTTTGTACTCCGGGGAGCGCCGTGCTGCCTTCCGCTTTCAAAGATACCTTCAGGCTCTTGTCGCTAAAGAACACACTCGTGTTTCCGCTTTCCCTGTTATTGGAAGAGTCAGTCACTTCAGCGACGATATCATATTGTCCTTCTTCTGTTATTTTGTATGTAAAATCACATTCTCCCTGTTCATTTAATGTTAGCCCGGTGGGCTGATTTTGGCCGAATTGAATTTCAACCGCAGCATTTTTCACAGGCTGACCAAAGAAATATTCGGCTGTGATCTTGCCCTTCAACTCTTCGCCGATTCTGTATTCATCTTTGTCGGTTGTGATGGTCACTTCAAATTTTGGCAGCTTGTAGGGCTTTACTTCAAATTCACGCTGATACGTTTTGCTGCCCGACTGTACCTTCATCATATACATGCCGCTGTTCACACGATCTGCCAGCGTGAAACTGCCACTGACAATGCCAAATTCCGATGTTTTCATCGTTTTTTTATACACCTGGTTTTCCCTGCCGTCAAGAATGACAACCTCCACATCATTGCTGACGGGCTTGTCATCGATCAGGTCTGTGACCAGAACCCTGTATTGAATTGTATCTCCGGGTTTATACAGTGCTTTGTCCATGGTGATGGTGGCATGGCCGGAGGATTGCTCGGAGTATATGTTCACCTTTTGACGGATGACATCTTTTCCTCCCTTTGATTTCGCTGTGATTTCCAGATAGTATTCGCCATCGGCAACCTTTGGTATTTCAAAATTGACAACGGCTCGCCCACTAATATCTGTTTTACCATTGAAAAATTCGGTGATGGATTTCTGTTTGCTGTTTAAAAGCTTGACCTTCAGGTTGGCTTCCAGCGGTTGCCCATGTTCCTGATCGACATGGACTTCGCAGATTGCGTTAAGGCCTGAATAATAGGTGCCTTGAGAAGATACGTTGATAATTTGGTGCGAAACGGAAAGCAGACTCACCAGATAATAAATTAGCACCAATCCAAGACCAATGGTAATCGCAATCGTCACTTTTTTTAAGACTTCTCTGGCTTTTTCCATTTGATTGACCTCCTTCTTTGTTGCGGAATAAAGGCGAAATGATTGTTCATCAATCCTTCAGCTTCCGTCTTGTTGTAATCAAGGTTTCTCTTTATGAATAATAGATGTTGTATTACTATTATGACTTAAATTTTACTGTAATGTTCCACTAATTACTAGATTACCATCGGATTATGTCAAGTTTTGAGGGACATGCTATGGAATGACTGTAATAGTGCCTTCCTTCATCGTGGCCGCTTCAGTGACTGCAACCATAGCTTTCATAAAGAGTATTGTCGCTTGCTCGTTTCCAAAGGTACCATTCGTGTCTCTTTGTGAAACAATATGGTTAAGCAAATGGTTGTTCAATGCGTAATAAACAGTCGAGTCCTGTCTGTCGATGTATTAGTCCAACCTTGGGTTTGTGACAAAGATCCTCTATTTTTGTAGTAGTTGTTGCATTATTGTAACTCTAATTATATAGGAAAACCCCACAGTTCACCAGACACACTTACATTCGGGTTGATTTTCTGAATGTTTTCAAATAGAATTGTACTAACCAATGTCTGGCGGAACACAGGAGGGTAACGGTTTGAGCATAATAAGAAAGGTTTATCTGATCGGTCTTGGGGCTATCGGCGGTATGATCGCATGCCGGTTACAGGAACGTGGTCATTGTGATCTGAAAGTAATCGTGGATCCCCAAAGGCGGTCTAAATATATGGAACAAGGTGTTACCGTAAACGACAAGGCCTGTTATTTCGATTATCTTTCTCCGGAAGAAGTGGATGAAGCAGCAGATCTTATCATCCTTGCCGTAAAAAATCACCACCTGGATGCTGCCATCAGGCAAATTCGTCCGTTTGTTGGTCAGAGCACCCATCTTCTTTCCCTGTTGAACGGGATTGACAGTGAAATGGTTCTTGGACGGGAGTTCGGAATGGAAAAGCTGCTTTACAGCTTTATCGTTGCTACCGATGCCGTCCGTATCAGAACGGGCATACAATATTCCAACATCGGAAAAATTGTCTTTGGCGAAAAAGGCATATCCACCCCCTCAGCCAGGGTTGAATTGATTCGAAACCTATTTGAGAGCGCAGGTATTCCCTGTGAAATCCCAAAGGACATTATGCGGGAGTTATGGTGGAAATTCATGATGAACGTTGGGGTGAACCAAACCTCAGCGATTCTGAGAGCCCCCTACGGGGTATATGCCCGTTCACAAACCGCTCGTGACCTGATGCGCGATGCCTGCCTGGAGGTGGTTCAAGTTGCACAGAAGGTTGGAATTGCTTTGGTCGAAGCCGATATTGAAACATGCTATACGATTCTGGCAAACCTATCACCCGATAAAAAAACATCCATGCTGCAGGATGTGGAGGCCCGCCGCAAAACCGAAGTGGAGGCGTTTTCCGGAACCATCATACGGCTCGGGCAGGAGTATGGCGTTCAAACCCCGGTGAATCAAGTGTTGAACCAAATGATCAGGGTTATCGAAGAAAATTATTAAAATGCGCCTGTTGACCTTTGAACAGTCCTCCACGGCTCAGTTATCGCCAAACGACACGAAACCCTGGCGGGTTTCACAGGAGTAACGCGGACTCACGACTGACGGATTAATTTGAAAAAACAGTTGACTATGGGCTTTTCCCTTGTTATAATAATCAATGTCGCTTGAAAGTCATCCTTTGTTTCAGCAAACACAGACGGGGGATTTTTCAGCGGATAAGCAGTTTTTTACAGTTTCATATGCACCATTAGCTCAGTTGGTA
>LSQX01065449.1_pt1 | contig 17378 bp, 16 predicted proteins | sample 654561 | NCBI WGS metagenome assembly LSQX01 (sample SAMN04489861, study PRJNA283612) | anaerobic digester metagenome | isolation source: 4 biogas reactors fed with cattle manure at either 37C or 55C with and... | place: Denmark: Kongens Lyngby | collected 2014
GCAAGCACCACGAAGAGGCCCCGCCACGATGTGTAGGGGAGCATGAATGCCCCGAGGATCGGGGCGACGGCGGGGGAGATGACGACCATCGACTGGACGATCGAAAGGACTGACTCACGCTTCCTCCCGTCGTAGACGTCCTTGACCATCGCGGTCGCGACCGCGGAAGCGGCGCTGCCGCCGACCGCCTGGAGGACGCGGAAGGCGGTGAGGCTCCAGACATCCGGCGACGCGGCGCAACCGATGCTTGCGACGATGTAGAGCGCGAGCCCGGCAAGCAGGACGGGCCGCCGGCCGTATTTATCAGAAAGCGGTCCCCAGAAGAGCAAACCGAGGCTGAAGAAGAGGAAGAAGAGGATCAGGGTGAGGTTTGTCTCGCTCGCAGAGACGCCGAAGTAGTCCCCCATGCTGGGAAGGGCGGGGAGGTAGAGGTCAGTCGAGAGCGGGACGAAGGCGGAGAGCAGCGCGATGAGGACGACAAGACCGCGGTTCCCGAGGTATTGCTGCGATCTCCGGGTTCGGTCAGGGGGATAGTCCATGGGAGCGCCTCAGGAAGAAAGTATCGAAGAACAGGATCGCTGTCGGGCACTCCCGGCCCGGGTTGGATTGCTGTCTTCTCCAGATTCTGTTTATACATTGAACCTCCCCGTAGTTCTAAATTGGCATCCGGCGCCCTTCCCGGGCGTTGCCCGCCGGGGCCAGGAAGGCCGGCCGGGCGAGGAAGGCGAGTGTGTGGACCTGGGCGTCGCAGTGGTGGAGTTCAGCGGACATATGGTGGACTCGAAGATCTCGCGGTTGCGGAAGAGTGTCTGGTCGTAGCGAAGGAGGGTTCTCTGGCTCATAGGTGAGCGAGCTGGAAATAGGAGCGTATGGACCTGCACCGCGGGAGGGGTGAGAGTGAAAGAATACCGGTACAGCGGACACTGCTTCCAGAAGGAGCCAACATCGTCCCGGTGTTACCGACGTGTATCGGGACAACCAGTTTACGTGTTCACTGCTGCCTGATTTTCTGATATGCCCACTCTACAGCCTCGATGAACTGCCGATACCCTGTTTCATTTATCAGGGCGTGGAGTGGAATCCTGGGGAGAGGGGGATGTCCATCATCAGGTACCTGAACTCCAGGGATCGCGTTGAGCATACGGAAGAACTCTCGAAACGTCTTTTCGTCGGTGAACGCGGGGTAATCTTTCAGAAACTTATACTCGATCTCGATTTTGCCATTTGTCAGCACCGCAAAGACCTGGTAGTTCTTGCCGGGTGTACTGAGGAGTGGGTAGAAAGACCCGCTGTGTTTCCCTTTGCCCCACCAAATGTGAAGGCGCTGATTGTGCGCCCATGCCAAAAGATTCCTTGCTACAGGAACCAACGTGGGGTGCTGCCGTCCGAGTTCGGCCATGAACTCGGTTTCATCCCATCTCCGCGCATCTGGAGCACCTTTCCGTTGCTCTGTCTTTGCCGACTGGCCGATGACCCTGGGAGCGACCATCCGCACGCCGCCGTCTCCAGTGAACTGGCGCACCTCGATCGCCAGCACTTCAGCGGGATCCATCTGCTCGTTCAGGAACTCGACAACCCGGCGGAGGCGGTTGGGAATTGTGTCGGCAGCAAAGATCAGGCGCACTTTGCCCGCCAGGAGATTTGTCTTCACCTTCTCCCAGAACATATCGGGATCGACGGCGCTTCCAAGGAAATCTGCCAGAGCCTCATCCGGATCCGTTCCCTGTTTTTCACACGTTGTGATGTACATCCCCCGCAACCGGTCGATCGACCAGTATGCCACGGCGTTTGCTGCGTAATCGAGCATCTGCCCAATAACCTCCCGCCGGATACGGGTATCAGTGCTTCGCTTCACCTCGACAAGTGTAGGAATCCCCTCGCGATCAAGGAAGAGATGGTCGAGGGAGAAATTGTCCCTTTCGTTCTCATCTCCAGGAACGCCAACTTCCTGCTTCACTAGCAGGAGTGCCGGTGCATCGTCAACATTCGAGAGCAAGAGTTCTGGGTGGTTCGCAAGGAGCTCCTGCAGGTCGGCCTCATACTCGTAGAGCGCCTCTCTCATCGGTACCAGGGTGTCATCTTTAGAAACAAGGTAAACTGGATCAGCCATGGATCATCTTTCCCGGTGGACGTATATCGGGCTGTTCTGGTTGTTGCTGGACTGTGAGTGTTGCAGGGCTTTCGCGTGTGTGCCTGTCCGCCTTGTAGAATAGTGTTAGTGCTCGACACCTAAAGGTGCCGGATTGTTTGGGGGAGAGACCCCTTCTCATTCCTCAAAAAGAGTGATAACCCCATCCGCTCCCTGACGATCTCTTTCCCCGCAAAAATCTCCCAACCGCCCGACTCCGGGGTCTCCCATCCCTCTTCCCACGCGGTTTCAATCCAGAGGTCGATAGCCACCTTCATTTCTGTGAACACCTCCTCTTCGGTCTCGCCGAACGTGGAACACACAGGCAGTTCCGGGACGACGGCGATAAACCCCTCGTCCTCGTCGCTGTAGAAGGTCATGATTACATAACTCTGCCGCACCTCAATCGCTCCGAACATCACCGCGGTCATGTGGAATTCTCACCGGGCCGTTGAGTGTAGAGTATGACACAATCCAGCGCCCGTTCAAACGCTTCCTCGAAATCCGGGACAACCTTCATCTGAGAATTACTATTAACCCATCCACCTTCTAGGTTCGGCGCCTCCCCCGCCCATCTTCTCTAACTAATCAGGATATGGAGTTTGTAGCCGAACTGCGACTTCGATCCTTTCTTTACCCAGGTGCCGTCGCGGCTCCGCCGCGTCCGGGCCTGGTCGCTCCAGGGAGTAGCCGCGGGGGCATGTCCGGGGCAGCGGTGATGAACGTCGCATCCTGGATGACCTCTCGCTTGATCGTAAGCCCTTGTACTTCGAGTTGCCGCTGAAATCCCTCCCTGATCATCGCATCCTTACCCATCTGGGCAAGACGTTCACGAAACAACCTGATCGTTGACCGATCCGTTGCCTGACGTTCCAGTTCGGGATCGGACAACCCATAACCACTGCTGGAGCACCAGCAGGTGGAGCATGAGGACAACGTCACAGTTCGGGCGACCGCCTTTATCGATATCGTTCGTATACAGTTCCGCCAGAAGAGGGCGGAAAGCATCCCACTCAATCAGAGATCCCGGATCTCGCCTAAGTAGTCTCCCAGGGCAGCAAAAGAGGTGTATTCAGTATAAATAATGAAATTGATGAAGGTACTCATGACATGAGAAGAGCACGATCGAGAACTATAAAGTACTTTGTGAAATAGCACTGTACCCAATCCAGGAGTTATAGGGTGACATCAGATACAAAAGACAATACACTGAGTTATGAGATTGATGGACGTATCTGAGGCTCGGATAACAATCCTAATATAATTCTCTTTCTTATTAAGTATTTGGGCGACTAAGCGTGACTGACTTTGGCCAAAGGCTTCTTACTTTCATCCGTGCGAAAACCCCCATCCTCCAGATCATAAGTTATGAAACTTTACGTATTCATGCTGCATTGAACTACGCAGCAAAGGAATGTTCGCTTCGACCTTATGTCTGGAACAGAACAGAAGGTCTCTTAGGATACGATCTGCAGACAGGAAAGATGTTTGCTGAAGATTCTTCAATGAGAGAACCATGGCAAATTCTTGAGTGGTTCTCAGAGGAGGAGCAAACCGACATCATTCTGCTGTTGGAGGATTTTCATCCGGATCTGGCAGAGACACAGCCTCAAACCATAAATCGTCTTCGCTGTATATCTAGAAAGACTTCCCTTCAACAACTGAAGAACCGCACCCTGATTCTGTCTCAACCTATCCATTATCTCCCGGTTGAACTGGAAAAAGAGGTTCAAATACTTGAACTCCCGCTCCCGGGAAAGGATGAGCTTCGCAAGATAATACTGACGATAAAAAAGCAATTTGACCTATCTGATCGAGATTGTGAAGAGAATTCATCCAGGCTCCTTGATGCTGCCCTCGGACTATCAACAACTGAAGCCTGGTCCGCATTTGCCTGCGCAGCAGTTGAAAAACATCGGCTCACTGAATTGGAAATTCCACTGATCATATCGGAAAAGGAACAGGTCATTCGCAAGAGGGGGCATCTCGAATTTTTCCAACCAGAACAGGACCTCAGTGATATCGGGGGCCTTAACCGATTGAAGGATTGGCTCCGTCGGAGAGAAAGAGCATTCACAGAGGATGCACGAGATTTCGGCCTTGACACTCCACGAGGGATTCTTCTGCTGGGTCTCCCCGGCACCGGGAAGAGCCTAGCAGCCAAAGCAGTTGCAAGTGCATGGCAGCTTCCACTTCTTCGCCTGGATATGGGAAAGGTATTTGGAGGAATTGTTGGTCAATCCGAAGAAAATATCCGAAATGCTCTTTCAACAGCTGAAACTCTTGCACCCTGCATCCTCTGGATCGACGAGATCGAAAAGGGCATGTCTGGCCTACAGAGTTCTGGCGCAACAGATGGAGGGACAACATCCCGCGTGCTGGGAACATTCCTTACCTGGATGCAGGAAAAGAAAAAACCCGTCTTCGTGGTTGCTACAGCAAACAATATTGCGCAATTACCGCCAGAATTATTGAGAAAAGGGCGTGTTGACGAGTTATTTTTTGTGGATCTTCCAAATGCAGAGGAACGTAAAGAGATTCTGAGTATCCATCTTGAGCGAAGAAATCGTCCAGCTTTTTCGGATGCTGAAATGGAGGAACTTTCACAACTATCAAAGGGGTTTACCGGTGCAGAACTTGAAGAAGCTGTTAAAGAAGCGATGTATCGGGCATTTGATGAAGGGCATCAACTCACTGCCATTGAGGTAAAGGATGCGATACGTGAAACAACTCCACTCTCTCAGACGATGAGCGAAGTCATTAAAGGAACACGGGAATGGGCCAAAGGACGTGCTGTTCCCGCAAGCGATCGGATGCCCGAAGATCTGGGCTCTGATGATGGTGACAAAAAGAAACGCCCTCGCCTGCCTCAAGAGATTATGAACCCGTTCACTCTGGAGTAGTGCATGGCAGCTCCATCCGGGTTTTTTATTGCAATGGCAGGCGACAATGCCCAGAGCCTAATAGAGGATGTAGATAGATCGCTCAGACCTTTTATCAATTATATACAGAGGGCCATAAAAACACTTGAAAAAAAGAATGTTAAGTGCCGTTGGGAGCCTCTAGACCGAGGAGGATGGGCTCTCACTCCCAGGACTCGACTTTACGCAATTCAACCACAGACAAAAATTCGTGTGCAGGAGCCCGAAAACGGATGGGTGGATCTTACTGTTCATGAGAGAGATGCAGCAGCCCTTGAAATGTATGGGATCGCTGAACGTGATTTCTCGATTCAGTGGGGAAGAGGTGTTCAACAAGGAAAACTGGAGTTATCAAAGGATCTGGTGCGGAAGACAGATCGTGGTACCTGGCAGATGAGATTTTTGGATAATGACGAACCCAAGGATCTCACTATCACATGGCAGGGCTACCAGTTTGATTGGAAACGTTGCAGGTCTCCATTTGAAGAAGAGAAATTTGAATTCTCCGTTCAGGGGAATGAAATAACTGCAAAACGCTCAGGAGGGGATGAACTTACATTTATTCTGGATACGCTGATGAAAGGAGACGATGTTCTCCGTATCAATGGGGTGAGAATGGGTTTTAGAATTCTGCAGGGCTTCGATCAGGACGGATTCAAATGTAAATATCCTAATAGCGTTCTGTCACGGCATTCAGAGTGGCTTATCCCCGGTACTGAAAAACCCACATTTCCGTCATCAAATTGCAGAGATATCACGGATCGTACCTTGAGAGACCTATGTCTCTCAGACTTGATCCTTGATGACACCCTCCTAAATCAGGAAAAATGGGCATATGATAGCAGCACCAGGATGCTGTTCTCCTTAAAAAATGAGGATGTGCCCCTTGACGGGACACTTGCATATCGACATTGTCCGGGCTGGAACTTTTCGTATGAGAAGGCGCAGCCTAAAGACAAGTGGATTCAGCTTCTTGAGATAGAGAGATACTACGATGAAGACACTATCGAAAAGTCAGAACTCGATTACTTCTTTGATGATAATGTGAGTATTTATCAAACGGATAAAAGAAAGGCACATGAAAAATATCACATTCTTAAGAGCAGGCCTGAAGAGTACCAGATCCTCCTTTCTCGCGAAAAAGGGAGAGGTGCGATTTTTCCAGACAGTAATTATCTGTACCTGAAACCAAATGTAGGGGAACTGAAGAATCAGCTGACCGCACTCCGTACACTTGAAAGCAGACCTTTTCCAGAAAATCTCCCTCTTGTTGAACTGATGCAGAATCGGGAGAGCAAAAACTGGGAACTATTCAAATCGCTATCGACTCCGAAGTATGAGTGGAAAGTTCTGACAGATTCTTCGTATGATGGAACAGATAAGCAGAGGCAGTTCGTCTGTACTGCACTTGCTACCCCAGATTTTGCAATACTCGACGGACCGCCAGGTACGGGTAAAACTACAACAATCCGTGAATTGATCCTCCAACTGATTCTCGACGGGCAACGAGTTCTCCTTGCTGCATCGACAAATGCCGCCATAAATAACGTTCTGGAACGTCTCCGGGATGAAGATAAAGGTAAGGCTCCAGTTCATGCGACAAGGCTCGGGCAGAAAGAGAGAGCGATGAATGTTGAAGAGTATGTGCTTGATGAACAAGTAAAAAAATGGATGGATAAGCACAGCCTGAATGAGCATGAAGCGAGACGCCTGATTATTGAGAGTGCCAATCTGGTGTGCGGAACGACCAGCGGGATCCATCGCCTTTTCAACTGGGAAAGGAGGGATTTAGATTCCGATCCACTAGATGATCTGACCCGTGGTGGAGCGCCGTTCGATGTGATGATCATCGATGAGTGCAGTAAAACAACTTTTCAGGAGTTCCTGGTGCCCGCAAGGCTGGCAAAAAAGTGGATCATCGTCGGAGATGTGCGCCAGCTCTCACCATTTACCGATCGCGGACAGATTGCCACAAATCTTGAAAACATTGAGGGGTTGACTCCTGCTCGCCAAACAGCCTGCGCATTGCTCCAGCAGCTCCATCCCTATACAACCAATCTGATCGTTCCGGTGAACAAAGCGGTTATGGAGATACTGAAGGAGGAATACGATGCAAGAACATCTGGTGAAAAGCCAGACTTGTCGTTGAAAAAGCACGTAACGCTCATCTCATCCGAAAAACTTCTGCTGGAAAGACCTGATATTTTGTACGGATACAACACGCTGTTCATCACTGATACATTGCTCGAAAAATATGTGGACCGGATGCCAAAAGATGCAATTCTCCTTAAAGAGGGCTGGATGGAAACACCACATGCATTCACCCACTTTTCCAACAGAAAATGGTGCCGAAATCACTCCTATAGAGATCGAGGTAAAACAGCCTCTGAAGCTGAAGACGTTTATACTAAAATATTAAGGAAAATAGATAAATCGTGGTCTGATGAAATCTGTTGGCGATTAGAGCGTGAATACTGGCTACGGTTTTTGCAGAGCAATAGAGGCAAAACAGGTAATCTTAAGCAACAGATTAATCACCTGCTGCCTACATCCAGGGATGTTTCCGGGCTGGTATACACGATCCGCAATATTGCATTCCCATCGATCCTAGAGAGCCTTTCCGGTACCGGGATGGAGATGAAGAAAAGCCTTGCATTCACAACACTGACAAAGGGTTTTACCAATGATGAACTGAACTGCCGCCTTGTAACCTTAACACATCAGCACCGGATGCACCCCGACATCTCCAGCCCTCCCCGAGAGTTATTCTATACGGTTAACTCGGGAAATCAGCGCCAGGCACGTTCACTTCTTGATGGAAGCCGAGTTACCGGCAGAGAGTGGTCATATGATGTCTACCCGTCCCGTCGAGTATGGATCAATTGTGATGGACAGGTTGGGAAGAGAAATAGCAATCTTGAAGAGGCTAAGAGAATCCTCCACGAGGTTAAAAAATTCGGCGATCGGGCCGGGGATCGCCCGTACGAAATTGCAATTCTAACATTCTACAAAGGCCAGGAGGGGCTGCTGAGAGAGAAATTGAAAGAACTTCCCGGTCAGAAAAACAGGTACACGCATTTCTCCTACCGTAATTGTAGTATCAGGCTTGCAACTGTGGATTTCTTTCAGGGGCAGGAGGCTGACATTGTTTTCCTCTCCATGGTAAATACATTCAGAGACGGTTTTTTAGACACGCCAAACCGGCTGAATGTGGCTATAACCCGGGCACGCCATCAGATGGTGATTGTAGGGAAGTACTCATATTTCAAAAATGATTCTCGGACGAGGGAACTGAACAAACTTGCTGAGATGTACATGAGGATTGACTGAAATGAAGATTGTGCTTGAGAGAAACTTGAACTTTGAACGCAAAGAACTTGTTTGCCGCATGCGACTGATGCAGAGCCGCCCGGATCTTCAGAAGATTATGGGAATGAATTTGAGTCAACTTCCTGAGCGACTTTCAGACTATCTGAAAAAACTGAACCTTCTGGATGCCGGTGGATATCCGACAGAATTAGGAGAAAAATTCCGTAGTGATGGGCAAATTCCTGTCGAAGAGTATGGCCAGTACGAAATATGGTATCTCATAGATGACTCCTGGTTTGGAACGCGCCCTGTCGCTCTACGCCGCATCAAAGCGGGTAATTATAGTGATCAGAAAGGGGATAAATGGAGAGACCGCGCGAATTACGACAAAATCTGGAACATCGAAAACTCAGATGAAGAATACCCAGTGCTAGATTCAGATACTGGTAATCATACGTGGCTCCGTTCGCTATCTGTTAAAGCAATGCGAAAGACACAGTTAGAACAGGCAACGGGAACGCTTCGCTGCGAGGCAGAGAATATCGACGAATCCAGTATACAGTGCGAGATCTCTGGGAGCCTCCATTGGAGTACCAAGGAGCGAAACTCGGATAATCTAAAAATTCCAGGTTCATATTCAGAAACTGTTAAGAGTCTGCTTTCTGACGTGCTTGGCGCAGAGTATGATCCTACCCGCAACGCACTGATAAGCAACTCTGTTCCGGGCGACCCTCAAGAGCTTACCTCTTTTGTAAGACAATTGTTTGAGAGAAAAGATGTTACCTCCAATAAGCATGGCATTTTTTCAAAAATCTCAATTGAAAGAATGTCTCTACGTGCATCAAATTCAGCTATTGCCAGGGAATGGCTCATGAAACTCATGCGGTATTCGTGGGCAAAACGCTATGTTCCGCGAGAACAGGCTGAACTTGAGCAACTCGAGTGGCTCCAGAACCCTGCATTGAGTGACATGGGCTTATCTTCATTTTCAGGTGAAGAACTGCTCAGTATCCTCGGCCGCGAGAGCGGCGAGGCATACTGGAATATTGCAGCTATGCATGACCTCGTACCCTCCGGTATAAAAGTAAGTATGCCTTTCACTCTTTCAAAAGATGAGCAGCTTATCGACAGGAAAATCCATCGTCACCTCTTTGACAGACGTGAAGTGCGAAAAGTTATCATCTCCGATCCATACGTTAAACCGGAGTCATTGCCAGCCCTTAAACGCATTTTACCGGAAAATATATCTGTTGAGATCTATTCCCACAAATACGATCTGGAAAGTCACCTTCCACCTCATTGGGCGCATAAAAACCTTCCAAAAGGAGATACCCATGATCGGATCTGGCTTGTCCACAGCGGGAAACAGTGGGAATACTGGAATTTCTCAACGTCTGCCGACCAATTTGGTGAAAAAGGCGGGGTGATTTTCATGAATAAACAGATGACGATTACTCCGATAGAGAAACTCCCACAATACCTGCAGGATATTGTCGATATTCAAACAACTGGAGGGATATTCTGATGATCAAGAGAAATGAGTCATTCACCATAAATCAGAATGAGATCTCATTAAGCAATGTCTTTGTCAGAGTTTCTGAAGTTCATCCATCCTCTAGCACCAGAGTTCCGGGATGGGGAGCGCAATGGTCCGGCGATATTTCTGGCTTTACGGACGCATTTCCCAATTTCAGACCTGATGAGGGTAATGTAATTTGTATTGCGGCGGATACCCTGCCAGACGACAGAATAGCATACTGTATACAGATGGTTGAACGGGGAAGACGTGTATATCTTCTCCTTGGTGATAAGGAGAGGAACAGGCATGCAATACAGCGTCTAGCAGGCACCTGCCTAATAAGGACGGGTGTTTTACAATACGGATCCCTCCTGCTTCATGACGGGAATAGCAGCAATGCAAAAGCATGGACTTATCCAACTGATGTAATGGCAGACTCAGCTAAGGTGGAGGTCGGGAGTGATGCAGCTAAATGGCTCTACCAGACATTTTGTTATCTATTCTGGAAAGAGGCGAAGCACGAATTCATCTCCCAGAATACACCACCAAAAGAACTCAATCAGAGCGAAAATCCAGTTGTAGAGATCCAGATTGACGAACCATACGCACGTCCGGGGAGATTGTTTGATGCTTTGCGGGAAGATTTAGAAAAGGTACAGGATCCTATCGACATTCTATGCAATTTGAAAGACAGCGGGTGGATATCAAGTGTTTTACCTTCTGGAAAGCAATACCGGGACCTGATATTCACAGTTCGGGATGGGGAAAAACAACTTCCTGACATTGGGGATCTGTGTAAATCAGCTAAAAACGTTTCAATATCAGAGCATCAGGATATTGGCAGGCACAATATCATTTTCGGAAAGAAGATCTACCATCTCCCAAAGTACGTAAGAAATGATGGAGTAAACTGGATCCACGTTGAAAAACCCGACAGTTCGCAAGATAAAATCCGGTCAGCACCCATTAACTGGAGGTTGAGGAGAACCTGTAAACTGGGTGAACTGGCAGCAGTGACAGACATTCGTTTTGCAGATCAACCCTCCATAATATACAGATTGGAATCAAGGAAAGAAAAAGATCTGGGAGAGATCAGTGTAAAACATATTGATGATTACCTTGAGAAATCTCAGGAGGCGCTCTGCCGCGAAAATTCGCTTCTTGAATTTAATAGGGACCGATTAGCGTTAGAAATAAACTACACCATAGAAATTCGGCCTCCAGCACTTCCGCCGGGTGTAAAACGTGATGATTTAGAGAGTCAATGGAAGTCGGTGCAAGAAAAATGGGAAGAATTACTCACAAAACTTGAGCGGAACATTGCGGAGAATGAAGAGGGAAAAAGAAAATGGGGCCAGAAAATTCGCGACCACCTCTCACAATTAATCATCGGGCAGGATCAAAAGATCAACGAGTACAGGAAGGAAATTAATGACCTGCGGTCAACAAAACTTGGTCAAACGTCAAGAGGGGTGCGCGAACAAAAATGGGAGAAGTTTCTGGAACTCAACAAAAACGTCGCACGTCTGGTGAAAAGAACTGGCGAGGAAAGGAAACTTGCTGAGGAGTTTCTAAAATGGAAAGCAGAAGAAGAGAACCTCAACCGAAAACTGGCTGAGTTTCAGGATAGGTTCTCAAAGGAGTCAGATGAGAAAAAAAGGGAAGATTTTGGTAAACAGATCGAGAGACTGAAAGAAGATGTGACCAAACATAAAAATAATCCCCCAAAAAGTGCTTCTGAAGATATTAGTGACCAGTTTGAAAAAGTGCTGGGAATCACCGAGAAGGAGCACCCCAAGAAGTTATCCTACCCCTCCGAAGACCTACCTTCAGAGGGTTCACTTTACAGAGATATAAACGATCGATATCTTGCGATCACATCACTTGAAAGAATTGATCTGGTAAAGAAGGATGCAGAAAGACTGAATGCAAAAATTTGTGTAAAGACGGAGTAAGTTATGACTGAGCAGCGGATAACAATTGAAATTGATGATGATGGGAAGATAACTGCAAAAACTGCGGGATTTTACGGAGAAGCTTGTCTTGACGCGCTACAAGACTTGCTGGATATGGAGGATATACCTGCCGTGATCAAGCCAAGTGATGACTACTATCAGCACCGAAGACTAACTAAAAACGAAACAATCCAGCAGAAAGGAGGGAGAACATGAGTGCAGTTGTGAAGACGTTGACCCCCTTTGTTTCCCGCGAACTGTTGCTCGAAGCACTGGATGCATTGGGCGTCTTATACACCTGCAAGCAGGATCAGATCGTAACTGATAGAAAAGATTACTACGGTCATCAGATCTTTTCTTACTCACATAGTTCTGGGAAATACGTTTTTCAGCATGATTCCAGTGCAAATGTGAATAGCAGATGGACTCCGTATCCCTGGGGAGCAAATTTTAAGGAATGGACTACTGTCTCTTCGTTCCTTGGATCAGTAGAATCAGAATATAGGAAGGCGTATATCCGACTGGAAGAGAGAGTCGAGGAAGAGAAGCGACTTGAGTTAGCACGCCGGCTTGCTGAGGAGGAGGAGAAAAAGCGGCAGTTTGTTGAGAAGCAGAAGCAGACGATACTGGAAAAAGCAAAAGAAAAAGGCTATTCGGTGAAAGAAACAAAGCAGGGTAACAAAACACATCTTGTTCTGGTAAGAACCATATACTGACACTATGTCCCATGAATATGGCACATCCCTGAATGTTGCACATATCGAGGCCAGAAATAGTATATACGGGCCTGGTGTCCGATACGTCGTCTGGTTTCAGGGGTGTTCTCTTCGGTGCCCGGGGTGCTGGAATCAGGAGATGTGGAGCACACAGCCGAACATGCTTATCGAACGAAAAGTTCTTTTAGAGCAGATACTAGAAGAAGGCATTGATGGCGTAACATTTCTTGGCGGAGAACCACTGCAACAACCTGACAATCTCTTATGGCTTCTACGTAATCTGAAGGAAAGAGATGTCCATATTATGCTCTATACCGGGTATGAAAGTGATGAGATCTCAAACAATCATCTCTATAGTGAGATCTGCCAGATCGCAGACATTTTGATCGCCGGGAGATACTACGAGCATGAACGGGACCTCTACCTGCAATGGAGAGGTTCACGTAATCAAAGGATTCTTATTCGCGACAGTAAAACTCAATATTCTGATGGAATTAATCAGATAGAGATTGTTATCGATGATGATGGTTCGATCAAATGCCTTGGGTACCCGGATGATTCTATTCTAGATTCTTTTTTATAATAAATGCATTTAGATAGTTTTTCTTCCATTTTCCAGCGTAATTCATTCTATATTACTCCCAATTCCAAATATTGCGATAGGCCTGGTTTCCCAGTGAATTAAACATATAGTATTTACCGTAAATCCCCTTTATCCCCTGTAGTCACGAGATCTGCACCAATTTGATGCGCTTACTAGATAAGCACATCTCCAACTGTTGAATATTGGTTATCTCGGCAGAAAACATGAAAAACAACGCAAAAATCTGGATACGCTGGAGATATGCACTTAACTGCGCGGGAAGTCAGAGTATTCAGTATGAATAATGAAATTGATGAAGGTACTCATGAGAAGAGCACGATCGAGAACTATAAAGTACTTTGGGAAATGGGGAGGTTATTCGAAATTCTCATTAACCATGTTGGAGGTGTCAAGTGACACCATACCGCAACACCTCCAGTTTCTCAACGCTACGGATCATCTCATCAATGTAGTGCATTCTCTTGCCGGCGTTCTCCTTCAGAACCTGCAGATCCTCCATCACGCGCCCAGTGGGCATCACGTCAACGATCTGCTGCATGTAGCGGCTTATATCAAGTGAATACTCACGGGTTTTCACCTCATCCACATCAACAACGCGTGAACTACCGTCCACCGTTTCGTAACGCTGATACAGTTCCACAATCTCGCTTACCATATCAGGACTCAAGGTGTTCTGCGGTTTTCCTTCAATGACCATTGTACTGGCATCTATGAAGAGAATTTTATTGAGTCGCTCCATCGTTTTGACCCTCCGCAATATCAGAATCGCATACGCCTGTGGATTCGCAGAGTACAGCTTCGGTGGCAGCTGGATAACGGCTTCAACAATGTCGTCCAATATCATGTTCTTCCGAATTTCGCCTTCAGAACGCTGTTTATACAGTACCCCCGGCGGTACGGCTACCACGCATTTTCCGCCGGAGACCGTGCGCTTCCAGAGCGCAGCAAGGTGGGAAAACTCGCTTCGCTTATTCAGCGGGATGCCGTAACTGGCTTGGCTCCCCTCAATGTACTCCTGTTCAGATTCAAGTCTCTTCTGAACTTCGACAGGAATCGATCCGATTACGTGCGTATGCTCTCCGATATATGGGTACTTTTTCGCATCCCGGTTTCCAAACGCGTAGTCGATAAGCGGTATCGGGCAGATTTCTGCACGATAATGATCCTGCAGAAACATCCGCATGCAACAAATAAAGAACAGGCAAGGGTCAGACTCAAATGCATCGATAGGCATAGTTTGCTTGTCAAAGCCCAATGAAACCATTTCCGGATTTGCAGCCAACTGCTCGATGATCTTATGGAGAATCTTTCCTTCTCCACAGGGGGCAACGGTGATGATGTTACTTTTGATGTCCGAGAGAGCAATGAGCAAGTCTGCCACGTGTTCGGGTATGACGTAGCGTTCTGGTTCTTGGGAGACAAAGGACTCGATCAGATCATCGACTGCACGACTGAGGGTGTTCGTATTCTCTAGTGCATGGTTGCCAAGACCAAATGCAGAAATGTATGACAGGGCTTCAGACCACAATCTATCCCTCTCATCTGGATGGCCAAGTAGTGGTGAGTTAAAATCAATCATGCTCATATCCACATGGCGGAGTACCCTGCACGAGTCGCTGAGGGGACCTTGGGAGTTTGTCTGCAGAAGTTCGGCAAACCCGGTATTCAGGGCGTCGCCAATCCCTGATTCCAATTGAGTGTAGTGTTCCCACCGTGACGCCGTAGGAACGATCATGCCGCTCCGATAAACGATGTTCTGTTTGCGCTCGGCATCCACATCATAAGGCGGGGTGAACAGATCTTCATCGACTGCATCCCACATCATCTTCGCTTCCGAGTACAGGTCGTTGCTCCGCTTCAGCACCAGAAGCGCGAGAATGTACTTGCATATCGTTGCCTTCGGGACACTCTTATTGAAAAGATCGCCAACCAGCAAACAATGCCGCGTAATCATATCCTGTGGTATGTATCCCATCAGTATCCCTCCATATAGGTTCCAATTACTGCATTACAGGCGCTTGTCAGCGTCTGCTTTTCTTCTTCGATCTCTTGCAGGTACCGATCGGCTGAATCCAGAAATCGGCTGAGTTCCTGCTGGATCTCCAATGGGACCATCGGCATTCGCATGTTTTCCAGACTCTTCAGCGACAGCGATTTAACGCGAGTACCTGTGGACATCATCTCAAGATACTGCTGCCCCACAGGGGAATTCAGGTATGCGGCAATAATTCTTGGCTGATGCCAGTTCAACCTGAAGCAAGCCAGATTTTCATCAGGGTATGTCCTGCCGATGTACTGCCGACCGTTTGGATACTGGTCTTCCGGATTAAAAACAGCCGCTTTAAAAGAAGTCCCTCTGAGCGTAATGATCAGGTCGTCCTGCCGGAGTGCCAGACGGCCCTTTGATTTAGGGATAACAATCTGTTCCTCTCGAATCCCGTTAAAATTTATTCTCCCGTCCTGCAGGTCTTTTACTGAGAGAATGTAGTTGAGTTTCCCGCCTTCAGGGTCGATCTTCACCTGAATTCCCTTGAAGAATTCAGCACATTGGGTTCCCAGCCGTCCACTTCGCATAAACACCTCAACACGTTACTAATTTCTAGTAACATGTTACAATAAGAAAAATGCATTACTGGAATATATACATTCCGATTTGCATCCTGCACAGCAAAACGACTGTGAACAGTCGATTTCGTGCGATCCCCCAGAATATAAGGGCACCCTTGACCCGTGCCCCGAACGCGGAAGTATGCGTGTTCACCATCCGTCCGCCAATCGATCAGAGTGGAACCACAGTGGCGGCAGGGAACCCCTCACGACGCACCGGGGTGCCACAGAGAGGGTGCGGCAGGCCCCCCTTTGCCTGTGATGAGTGACCATAGCCCCAATATCGAAATGATGGTGAGGTGCAAGATTTTATGACACCCCATTATTACTACGACATTCAAACGATTCGAGCCGAAAAAAGGCTATTTTGCGCCCTATATTCGATTACCATGGGGCTATAAGCGCCGACCGATTGGAACGCCGGTAGCCACATATGAGATCGAATATGGCTACGCACTCGTGACAGATTTTAAGAGGTTTAAACCCGCTATTTTCGATTCGGAGGACGTGGGCGCCATCCAACATGAGATTAACGACCAAGTTCCGGTTGCGACCGTAAAAAACGCCCCCCCAGAGACTGAATCAGAAAAACAGTATGCTGCTATGGGGATTCGAACCCCAGTCGCAGGAGTGAGAGTCCTGCATGATTGGCCGGTCTACACTATAGCAGCGCATTGCACCTGAGTGCTCTACATTGTTGGCCTTTATTCTATTTAAACCTGACTCGCACCCCTCCATCGCGGATCACGCTGTCAGCCGCGCAATCTAAACCCAATACGGGCGGGGATTTTCTCTCAGGTTCATGATTTCCATCATAGACATCCATAAGTAGTTTCCGAGCATACGTGTATCGGCAGCAATGAGCAGCGTCGAAGAGCAGATACGGGAGATAGAGGACGAGATCCAGAATACCCCGTACAACAAGGCGACCTCCAAGCATATCGGCCGCCTCAAAGCGAAACTCGCAAAGATCCGTGACGATGCAGTAGCCCGGGCCATGGCCTCCTCCGGAGGAGGCGAGGGATACTCCGTGAAGAAGTCGGGGGACGCCACCGTCGTCCTGGTCGGCTTCCCGTCCGTCGGAAAGAGTACGCTGCTCAACAGGCTCACCGGCTCAGAACTCAGCGAGACGGCGGCTTATGCCTTCACGACCGTCTCCGTCATACCGGGCGCGATGGAGCACCGGGGCGCGAAGATCCAGATCCTCGATATCCCCGGGCTGATCGCCGGCGCTGCTATGGGCAAAGGCCGTGGGAAAGAGGTCATCGCCGTCGTCCGGAGCGCCGACCTGATCCTCATCCTGGTCGACGTCTTCAACGAACAGCATACGGATGTCCTCCTCCGCGAACTCCATGACGCCGGTATCCGGATCAACCAGGAAAAACCCGATATCACCATCAAGAAGGCCGGGAGCGGCGGTATCCGGCTGAACACCGTCGGCGCCGTCGATCTCGATGTCGATGAGATCCGGTCGATCCTCGCGGAGAACAAGATCGTCAACGCCGACGTCCTGATCCGTGATGGCGTCAGCCAGGACGACTTCATCGACGCAATGATCGGGAACCGCGTGTATGTCCCGGCGTTCATCGCGGTCAACAAGGTCGACCTGGTCGACGAGA
>LSQX01337581.1_pt2 | contig 17376 bp, 19 predicted proteins | sample 654561 | NCBI WGS metagenome assembly LSQX01 (sample SAMN04489861, study PRJNA283612) | anaerobic digester metagenome | isolation source: 4 biogas reactors fed with cattle manure at either 37C or 55C with and... | place: Denmark: Kongens Lyngby | collected 2014
GCGGAAGAAGCCAGAATTGCCGAGGAAGAACGTCTCAAAGAAGAGCGCCTAGCAGAGGCCCGTTTAGCTAAGGAACAGCTGATTGAAGATGAGCTGCGCCTTGAAAGAGAACGCTTGGCACAAATCGATGAAGAAAAGCAGGAGCTCGAGCTCGAAGCAGAGAAGTTTGAGCATACCGAACCGGGACAGCCGGTGAGCTTTGAAGAGGATGACCCATCTCCCGAAGAAGAGGAAAGCGCATTCATCGAAGAGGATGAAACCCCACTTGACGAAGAGCCGGTATTGGATGAACTCGTGCAAGACCCTGCGGTTACCGAGTTTTTAGATGCCTTTGAGGAAGAAAACCCGGCAACAGAAACGCAAGTCTTTGATCCCACCACCATTCCGGATATTAAGGATATCGTGATACCGGATGTGGATGCAGAAGATACCATTCCATTGGAAGCCTTCCACGATGAGCCTCTCCATTTCCAAGAACACGTGGTCTCGGAACCGGCTGTCGCCTTAACTCCCGGAGAAAGCATCCTTCCCCAACAAGGGTTCCCACCGGTAACTTCCATTCGTCATTCTCTGTTGTTCTTTATCGCAGCGGTGATTGCTTTCGGTGTTCAATTGATTTTTTTAAACGGAAACTTGACCATCATCGATTACTCCGTGGTCATCGCCTTGGGGCTGATGAGTTTATTGACAATCAATCTGTCCTTTACTCGCACTCTGATCGTTGCCATCGTGTTGATGATCGCCTATCTTGTCGGTACCTTGATCAACTTTTTTATCTACGACGGCGCCTTTACGGTTTTCCAATTGGGTTGGTTTGTGGTTATACCTTTGTTTTTAATCTCTGCTTCTAATTTAATGGCGAGGGTTAAAAATCTCTTCGTCTATAATGGTAAGCCTTTGAACACAACGCAAGAAGACGACGAGATTCAAAAAGAATCTTAAAAAAGTTCACAATCGTCGATCCCTTATTTTAGGGTTTCGACTTTAAAACACCCCAAAAAATCCCCTTATTTGGATCTTCAAATAAGGGGATTTTTACATTTTCAGAAGCCACTGTCACCTTTTATTAGAGAATATCCAGCCATTCCAAAGGGGAGTCCACCAACCGCCGGCTTTCTTTCAACTCTCCTTTTCTGCCGAACCCGTAGGTACACCCCACCGTCAAGGCGCCCATGGCCCGCCCGGCCTCCATATCGGTTTTTCTATCTCCGATCATCACCAAATCTTGAACACCTTGAGAAAAAAGTTCTCTCAGTATTTCTTTTTTGGACGGCACATGGAAGTTTTGTGAACAATGAACCGATTCAAAGTAACGGTCGATGGGAAAGGCTTGACGATGGGCCCCCATATAGGCATCGGTACAATTGCTGAGCAACATCAGACGATGGCCTTTGTTTTTTAATGTTTCCAAGGTTTCCGCCACACCGGGGTACCAACGGGCTTTGCCCCCTTTAATCGCGCGGATCATATGATCGCCAATTTCTTTGGAATAGGGCTCCGCTTGTTGCCAGGTCCAACCGGGCATAAAATCCGCCCACATTTGGGGCGGGCTTAAACCGATCCAAGATAACACTTTGGCATCTTCAACTACTTGGTTGCCCACAGCCCCTTCCAGCATCAATCTTTTTTCAACCATCCGAAAAGCAGGCAGGTAAATAAAGGTAGAATCGTGCAAGGTGCCGTCGTAATCAAAAACGAGGGTTGCCATTTAAAGCTCTTTGATCAAGTTCACCATTTCGATGGCGGAGAGGGCGGCATCATACCCTTTGTTGCCCGCCTTGGATCCGGCACGTTCGATGGCTTGCTCGATATTTTCGGTGGTGATGACCCCAAAAATAACCGGCACACCCTGTTTCAACCCCACTTGGGCAATGCCTTTGGCCGCTTCGTTACAGACATAGTCGTAGTGACTGGTACTGCCGCGTATAACGGATCCCAAACAAATCACCGCATCGTAGTGGCCACTTTGAGCCATCTTGTCCGCTGTAAAGGGCAATTCAAAGGCTCCGGGCACCCAAGCCAAGGTGATGTCTTCATCTTGAACGCCATGACGGACTAAACCGTCTCTGGCACCGTCAACCAACTTCTCCACAAAGAAATGATTAAAACGAGAGGCGACGATGCCCACCTTGATGTCCTTTGCAACCAGTTGACCTTCTAATATTTTCATTTTGATCTCCTAAAATTTAATTTCATTGAAAACATGTCCCATTTTTTCCTGTTTGGTTTTCATATAACGGGTATCTTCTTTTTTTAAGGGTACCTCGATGGGAAGCCGCTCCACAATCTCGACACCAAAACCATTTAATCCGTAAATTTTATCCGGGTTATTGGTCAACAACCTCAGGGTTTTTGCCCCCAAATCTCTGAGAATCTGTGCGCCAATCCAATACTCCCGCAAATCCGGTGCAAAACCGAGTTCTTCGTTGGCCTCCACGGTGTCGCGACCTTGTTCTTGCAAGTGGTAGGCCTTTAATTTGTTGATCAGCCCGATACCCCGGCCCTCCTGGCGCATATAGAGGATGATGCCCCGGCCCTCCGCCTCTACCATGGCCATGGCCTTTTGTAGTTGATTGCCGCAATCGCAACGGGAGGATCCGAAAACATCGCCGGTTAAGCATTCGGAGTGTACCCGACACAGCACACCCTCACCGTCTCCCAGGTCTCCTTTAACCAATGCCAAGTGATGCTCCCCGGTTAAATCGTCGGTATACGCGTAAAGGGTAAACTCGCCGTAAGCCGTGGGCATATCCACCACCACCTCCCGAACCACATGGGTATCTTTTCGCCTGCAATAGTCCTTTAGGTCGGCAATGGTCACATATACCAAATCGTAGGTCTTCGCCAAATCCCATAATTCGCTGCTACACATCATATGCCCGTCGGGTGCCATGACCTCGCAACACAGGCCGATTTCCTTTAAACCTGCATGACGCAACAAATCCACGGTGGCTTCGGTGTGCCCCTCCCGCTCTAAAACGCCGCCCTCTTTTGCAATGAGGGGAAACATATGCCCCGGTCGTCTAAAGTCCTCAGGCCTGACACCCTCCTCTACGGTTTTTAAAGCCGTCAGGGAGCGTTCATAGGCGGAAATACCGGTAGTCGTATCCACATGGTCGATGGATACGGTAAAAGCAGTGGCGTGGTTGTCGGTATTTTCCGAAACCATTTGAGGTAAGCCCAAGGCTTTGCCGTAGGCTTCGTTCATGGGCATACAAATCAGCCCTTTGCCGTGAATTGCCATAAAGTTGATGTTTTCCGGGGTGGCGTATTCCGCTGCACAAACCAGATCCCCTTCATTTTCGCGATGGGGGTCGTCGGTAATCAAAATCATTTTGCCTTCTCTCAAGGCTTTCAATGCTTCTTCAATGGTATTGTATTGCATGGTCTCTCCTAAAATCCATTTTCAATTAAATCCTCAAGGGTGATATTGGATGTTTGTTCCTCTTGTCCGGAACGCATCAAAGCCCTTCTCACATATTTTCCGATTAAATCCGTTTCTAAATTGACCCTATCCCCTACTTTTTTATACTGCATTTGGGTTTGTATCAGGGTATGGGGAATCATCGATACTTTAAAGGACTCTGCCTCCAACCGGGCGATGGTTAAGCTGATGCCGTCTACGGTAATAGACCCCCGTGGGATCATCTCCGCCAAAAGAGCAGGGGAAGCGGTGATGGTCAACCAACGGGCATTCTGTTCCTTTTCGATTGCGATGATGTGACCCATCCCGTCGATATGCCCGGAAACCATGTGCCCGCCAAAACGACCGTCAGCAGCCATTGCCCGTTCTAAATTGACGGCTTCTCCCACCTTTAAATCTCCCAAATTGGTTTGTCGCAGCGTTTCGCCCATCACGTCGGCCACAAAGGATTGGCCGTCGTGGGCCACAAGGGTTAAACAGGTGCCGTTGACGGCGATGCTGTCTCCCAAGGCGACATCTTGTAAAACCTTTTTAGCGGCGATGGTCAATTGTCCGCCTTGATCGGTGGGAAGGGCCCGGACCAAGCTTCCCACTTCTTCCACAATGCCTGTAAACATCTTTTCATACCTCCTTTGCTCGATCCCAGGTGATGACCACGTCCTCGCCCAAAATTGTTGCCCCGGGTGTTTCTAAGGGCAAGGGCCGGTTTTGAGGTGGCAATCCACCAAAAGGGTTGATCCCCGCCTGTCCACCTAGCAAGGTCCCGCCGATATAGGCCGTTAGGCGCTGCCAAAGTCCCTCCTGTACCATGGCGGCGTGGAGGGTTGCTCCGCCCTCTACCAGTAGCGAATCTATTTGACGCAGTCCCAGGGCTTGTACCAAAGCTTGCAAATCGATGTGGGCGTTTTTCTCCGGCAAAACCATGACGTCCACACCTTGCTCCGTCAATAGGCGACGTTTTTCCCCGGACATGGTGGCCGTCGCCACCATCGTGGGAATTTCCCTTGCGGTTTGCACCACTTGGGCCCCAATCGGCAGACGACCCCGGGTATCGCAGACAATGCGTAAGGGGTTCACACCCCGGTCAAGTCTACAAGTCAAAGCCGGGTCATCCGCCAAGATCGTTCCAATGCCCACCATGATGGCGGCATGGTCCCTGCGCAAGCCATGCAGATGTAGTTGGGCTTGTTTTCCCGTTATCCTTGTGGGTTCTCCCGCTCGTGCCGTGATAAGGCCATCCAAGGAGGCTGCCCATTTTAAGGTGACAAAAGGTGTTCCCTTTAAAATGTAGTGATTGAAAAAGGGATTTAAATCACCACATCTTTTTGCTTCCACACCGACTCGAACCTCGATGCCGGCTTCTCTCAGCTGTCGAATCCCCTTGCCGTCCACCATCTTGTTGGGGTCCACGGCACCAATCACCACCCGGGCTATGCCCGCCGCAATAATTTTGTCTGTGCAAGGCGGGGTGCGCCCCCGATGACAACAGGGTTCCATGGTCACGTAAAGGGTTGCGCCCCGGGGTGATTCGCTGCAATGGTCTAATGCGTCGGGTTCGGCGTGGGGCCTTCCGGCCCCTTTGTGAAATCCCTCCCCGATAATTCTGCCATCCTTGACCACCACCGCACCGACCATGGGGTTGGGACTGGTTTGTCCCCGTGCTTTTTTGGCCAAAGCGATGGCGCACTGCATATATTTTTTGTCTATCATCATCCCTCCTTTTAGGTTGACACGCTCAACCCATGGCTTGGTCAGGACCCCTCATCATTTTATGAGCGTCTCTTTCCAAGGCAATCGATGGGTTTTATTTATTTTTTGCAAAAAACAGCCCGCCCTTCAGTCCGATTGGACAAAAAGGCGGGCAGGGTATTAAAAAAAGCTCTGAAATGATCCAATCATTTCAGAGCTCAATGAACGTCATACAATACGTATATCTTCTTTCATCCAGACTTTACTGTCGGCTTCGGAGTTTCACCGAATCATGCCTTACGGCTCGCGGGCTATACCGCCGGTAGGGAATTACACCCTGCCCTGAAGATAGTTCTAAAAGCATTATAACGCGATCTTATTCTTTTGTAAAGGGCAAAAGCTCCTTTTATCCCATCACGACTTTTTTGACTTGCCGGTATTGTCGGGCCATCCTTTGGAAAACATCGGTCAATTGTGTTGAAGATCCAATCTCCTCGCGGTGTAGGATCAGGTAATAGGCGGTGTTTAAGGCCAGCCGGCTGGCATCCAATTGGTCCGCTTGATCCGGTAAGGTGTCAAAGTCCGGTAAGGGCACCAAGCCCCCCACCCGGGAGAGTATTTGACAGCCGATATAGCCCACCATTTCCGACATATAATTGGTCATAACCCAATCCCTCAGGTCGGTATACTTCCGGTACATGCTTTTGGCATCTCGATCCCAGACTTCACTGAAAACGTCGCTATAGGTATCGATGATGCTGCGGATATCCGCCAGCACTTTCTCTCTGTAACGGGCGCAAAATTCTTTGCCGTAGGCGGTTTCCAAATAAAACCAACGGAGGTATTCGTAAAAATACGAACCGATCAGGTAGCCCATATCCGAGGAGAAAGGGCCCATATACGCGTATTCCATATCGATGACCGCCATGCGGTTGTCCTCGGAAACCAACACGTTGGAGGTGTGCAAATCTCCATGGACCAAGCATTGAGCGCAATGCATGTGCAATTGGCGCAATTTTAAAAGTTCAACCCGCAAGGCTTCGTTTTGCCAAGGTGCCTGTCCCATGGCCACGCGTTGAGGGTCGCTTTCTAAAAAACGCTCGTTTCCGGTATCGATGGCGGATTCCGGCAAAAACAAAGCGTATTCGAATACCAAACGCATCTGTGGATTCATAAAGGTGCTTTGTAATTCTTTAAACACGGTGGCGTCTAAATAGTACTCCGAGGTATAAAAATGATTGCGGGCTAAAAAAGTGCCCAATTGTTTGGCAATATGGGGTAAGGGCATCCCTCTCATCAATTCAAAACGCAAAACCTTGTAGTCTTTCTTGTCCTCACAAACATAGAGATGATTGTCTCGGTCGACGTGGTAGATTTTAGGAATCCACCGAGGGTTGATGGCATGGCGAATGTCCATGTTTTTGGCTTCCAAAAAGTTACGTTCCCGGACAAAGGGACCGACCCCTTCCTCGAAGGCTCGGTAATAGGTCTTCGCCTGTTTAACGATGACGGATTTCCCCTTTTCGTCCCAAACACGGTACAAAAAGTTAACGTAACCGTCCCCGTCATCCTCACCGTCTCCAATCTCGTACACCTGAAGGCGGGCATTTTTAGAAAAAAGATGGGTGTTCTCCAGTAAATAGGTTTTGACACTGTCTGCATTTAAATCTTGATAAGCCATCCTATCCTCCCTTGCTATCATATTATCAGAATCCGCAAGTTCGTAAAAGATAGAAAACCAGTTAATGATAGCAAAAAGCGGCACAGACTATCCATTTTCTGGAAAAGAGCTGTACACTTTTGAAAGCCGACGGGAAAATTCCATCGTATTCGCCGATTCGCCACATCCGTTACCCATCGAGCACTTGAAAAGCCACCCGTGTTCAGCACAGAGCATAAAAAAACTCCAAAGGCCCAGCCTCGGAGTTTTTTTAAGTTAAGCTTCCTTGTCTATTTGCGCGACGATCTCCATCAGTTCGCCAATACCTTCGGCGACAATATCCGGACGATAGGGAAACATCTTAATATCTTGCAGGCCGGTGACACCCGACAATACCAAGAGGGTATGCATACCGGATTCGATACCAGAGATGATATCCGTATCCATTCTGTCACCGATAAACAGAGCTTCTTCCGAGTGAACATCCAGCATTCTCAGGCCTGTTCGCACCATCAAGGGGTTGGGCTTACCGACGAAGTATGCCTTTTTTCCGGTGGCAATTTCGATGGGAGCTACCAGAGCTTTGCCCGACGGCGCCATTAAACCGCCCTCGATGGGGCCGGTGGTATCGGGGCAGGTGCCGATGAGTTTGGCACCGGCGTTGACGAATTGTACCGCCTTAAAAATATTGTCATAATTGTAGTTGGCCGTATCCCCGACGACGACGTATTCGGGGTTGACATCGTTCATGGTAATGCCGCTTTCGTAGAGAGCGTTGATCAGCCCCGGGTCTCCGATAACATAGGCGGAGCTATTGGGTGCTTGGCTTTCTAAAAAACGGGCGGTTGCCAGAGCCGAGGTATAAAAATTTTCTTCGGGAATTTCCAATCCCATTCTTTGTAATTTTTCCTTCAATTCTCTGGGCGAACGGTTACTGGCATTGGTTAAAAACAAAAAGTTGATGTTTTTTTTCTCCATCCATTGGATGAAGTCTGCAATACCCGGCAATAACTCATTGCCGTGATAAATGACACCGTCCATGTCGCAGATAATGCCCTTGACATTTTTCACGATATCTTTAATTTTTTCTTTCATAATTTTCTCCTTACTAACTTATCCTATATTATACGTAAGTTTGCAAAATTAAGCAAAAATATTGTGTCAAATGGTCGTGAATTTTCATGAATGCCCATCGCTACTTTAAGGAAACTTACCTATACTAATAGTATGATACTGATTGTTGGCCTTTTGTATAAATGAATACAAGTAAGAGAAAGAAGTTATGAATACATCTACTCAAAATTCAAAATTGTTTCAAAAAATATTCGTCGGGCTGATCGTCATCAGCTTGGCTCTATCGATTTTAACCGCCTTCTTAATCGCAGGGCTTCGGGGAGAGCAAAAATCACAATCAGAAAAACAAAAAATTATTGGTACCTGGGTCACTGTTCCCGAAGACGACTCCACACCGATTGAACTGGCCTTTACCTCGGACCAATGGCTGACCATTATGGGAGAACAAACCGCCCATTACACGGTGGATAGCGACAACCAAACCATTCAAATTCAATACCTTCCGGGCTTGGGCAACGACACGGTGATGCACTACCGTTTCGAAGACGATATGTTGATTTTGTCTCAAGAACCGGACAAGGAGATGCGCTGTCAGCGGGTGGCTCAAGAAGAATAGCATTCTAAAAATGATCGCGTATAAAATTTAAAATGGCCCAACCCAAGGTCATCGGCTACACAAACATGTTGTTGGTGACCTTAGGTTGGGCCATTTCATGTTGACGATGATGGCCTCTACTCTTCCACATTTACTTTTGATTCTTGATCCATCGCGTTCCTTCTTGAATGCTGAGCTTTGCCATTTGATCTTGATATTTTTGAATAAAATCCACCACCCACTGGGAGTCGGTTTTGCTGTATTCCCGTAAAGCCCAACCGATGGCTTTATTGATAAAGAATTCTTTTTGATTTAAGTTGTTCACCACGATTTCTTCCAACAATGCCTCGCGAGTGGCTTCTTTTCGATGACGTTGGTGATTAATGGCCATTCGGCGCAGCCAAATATTATCCTCTAAACTCCAATCGACAAAGGTCGGATCCAACTCCGGACGGTGTAGGGCGATATGTCCCGCCAATTTATCCAAGCCGTCCACGGTGTCCCACCAGGACTTGGTAACGGTTAGTTTTTCAAATCGCTTCAGATCCTCCGGGGACAAAGCGTTTTTCATGGCGTTCAAATAGTCCACGGCGATGTATTGCATTTCCCGATAGGGTTCTTCCCAAAGGGTGGCGACCAGTTCCCAGTCGATGGCCTTTGTTTTCTTGGTCTCTCGTATAAAATCCTTCGAGAGATGGCGCCTCTTCGTAGCATCGATGCCTAAGAATGGAAATTGGTTGCGCATATAGGCGGCCATCTGCACCGCTCTGTCGCGATTTCGATTTTCTATCAATTTTTCAAATAGTTTTTCCATTGGCAGCTCCAATTCCCCTTCACTGTGGCCGGTTTATACGTCCAGTCCGAAAAGAGTTTTACAATTTTCAAAAGTTTGATACACCACATCCTCGTAGGGGATGTTTTTGATTTCCGCAATTTTTTCCGCAATGTAGCGAACATAAGCGGGATGGTTGCGCTTACCGCGATAAGGCATGGGTGTTAAATAGGGGCTGTCGGTTTCCAAAAGCAATCGATCCAAGGGGACATAAGCCACCACATCCGGCGCTTTTCTGGCATTTTTAAAGGTTAAGGGGCCGGCGATAGAAATATACAAACCCAAATCCAACAATTGTTTGGCCATTTCCACGGAGCCGCTATAAGCATGAAAGACACCGCCGGATTCCTCATCCAATAAATCCCGCACCATCTCATAGGTGTCCCGATGGGCTTCCCGATTGTGCACGATGATGGGCAATTCCATGCGATTGGCCAAATCGATGTGTGTTTCAAAAACTTTTTTTTGCAAATCTCGGGGGGCGCCATCGTCGTAGTAGTAGTCCAATCCGATTTCTCCGATGGCCAAGACCTTTTCATCTTGACACCAGGTTTCCATCATGGGTAGGTGGACATCGGGATCAAAATCCCGGCAGTCCGAAGGATGAAAGCCCACGGCGGCATACACAATGTCGAACTCCTTGGTGAGTTCCAAGGCGCAACGAGCGCTGTGTTCGTTAACGGCGGGGTTTAAGATCAAGCCCACTCCCGCTTCTTCGGCTTCGCGTATCACGTTTTCTCGGTCGGAGTCGTATCGCGAGTCGTCCAAGTGAGCGTGGCTATCGCTGAGATAGGGTAAATTCATGGTATTCCTTTCATTTATTTTGTAGGGAAAGGGGTGCGGGTCTTGTTCATACGTTGAATTTCCATGACAACCCGTTTATCCCTGACGTCCTTTAACGTTTCGATCAATGCCTCGGCATTGTCTTGGGCAATGTGCCCTTTGATGGCTTGCAAGCTCTCTTCGAATTTATCGATTTCCGCAAGCAAAGCCTTTTTATTCATTAAAAATAATTCCGTCCACATCGGTGCGTTGATCATGGCGATGCGGGTTAAATCGCCGAAACTCCCCCCTTCAAAATCGGTGATTTTGAGGTCTTCGTCGGCATCCACTAAGGCTGCGGCGATGACGTGACACAATTGAGAGGTAAAGGCAATTTTTCGGTCGTGCTCTTCCGGTGTGCTCTCCACGATGTTGACAAATCCCAGGCGTTTGATCAAAGTCTTTATAAAGTTCAAATTTTCTTTTTTGTTTTCCGGCAAGGGGGTCAGCACGTAGTTGCGTCCGACAAAAATATCCTCCGTTGCACCGAGAAAGCCTTCCTTCTCACTGCCTGCCATGGGGTGCCCGGGAATAAAATCCACCGTAGGGGGCAGGGCTTCTTTGATATCCCGAATAATCGGTTCCTTCACCCCCACAATATCGGTTAAAATGGCGTTTTCCTGAAAATACCGCCCGTAGGTCTTTACAAAATCAATGGCATCTGAGGGATACAAACACAGGATGATCAAATGGCTTTGAAACAACATCCGGGCTATTTCTTCCGGTGTTTGGGCGCCATAATCGATGATTTTTTCTTCCAGGGCTTTCTCCAAGACCTCTTTGTTGCAATCCGTTGCCATGATGCTGGCTGGTTCCAATTGACGCAAACCCAAAGCGAAGGCGCCGCCCATTAAGCCCAAACCGATGACTGCGACATGTTGATCGCATAGGTTCATTATATCACCTTACCCTCTATCTGACTAATTTTTTGAATGCTGTCCATCAGTTGGGAGAAGTCCACAGGGGACAGGGCTTGCTCGCCATCGCATAGGGCGTGGGCCGGGTCGTTGTGTACCTCCACCATGATGCCATCGGCACCGGCAGCTACCGCAGCCTTGGCCATCGCCTTGACCGCCCAACGGATGCCTGTGGCGTGGCTGGGATCGACGATGATGGGTAAATGGGTTTTGGATTTGATGATGGGAATACAGGACAGGTCTAAGGTGTTGCGCGTCATGGTTTCAAAGGTTCGGATACCTCTTTCACAGAGGATCACCTCTTCGTTCCCACCGGCCATGATGTATTCCGCGCTCATAATCCACTCCTCGATGGTGGCGGACAACCCTCTTTTAAGCAAAATCGGTTTGTCGATTTTACCCAATTCCTTTAAAAGGGAGAAGTTTTGCATGTTTCGCGCGCCGACTTGAATGACGTCCACGTCTTCAAAGAGATCTAAGTCTTGCAAGTCCATGAGTTCGCTGACCAAGGGCAGACCGGTTTCTTTCTTAGCGATGGATAGCAACTCCAAACCCATTTTTCCCATGCCTTGAAAGGAATAGGGAGACGTTCTGGGTTTAAAGGCGCCCCCTCTTAAAAAGTGGGCACCGGCAGCTTGAACATCCTTGGCTACAGAGACGATTTGTTCTTCACTTTCTACCGAGCAAGGCCCCGCCATAACGGTTAAGTTGCCCTCTCCGACTTTTCGACCCATGATTTCCAAAATCGTATCCTGCGGGTGAATCAGACGGTTGGCTTTTTTATAAGGTTCTTGAACGGACAGAACCTTTTCTACGATATCGCTGGAAGCGATCATGTTCCGGTTGATCGCTTGCGTATCGCCCACTAAACCCAAGATGACTTGAGATGCTCCCTTGGAATAGTGGATATCGACACCTTGAATGCGAATTTTGTCCATTAATTTTTGAATTTCATTTTCTGCTGCACGCGGCTTGATGACGACAATCATTTTTTCTCCTTGATGGGACTGCAAGTCCCAATAAAAAAGGGACTCACGAGAGTCCCTGAATTTACCTATAATGGTCACACAGTTAACAATGGCAAAGGTCTACCCGTTCAATTTTACGCATATTAAATTGATCAACATCGTCGCGACGATATTGATAACCATAGGCGTAATCAAATTGAAGGTGGGTGCGAGTTACCATCGTTCTGCTCCTTAATTTTTTATCATTATAAGGTTTATGGAAAAAAATGTCAAGGTTCCTTTCTGTTAAAAATCCCCAGGGGTTGGGTGCTGCCTCAATCAAGGGAGGGTTCTAAAAATTTGGCAAATATTTCCTATTATTTTCTCATTATTAGCGTAAATCTCATTATTTATTTAGTAAATTGTATTTTATTTAATGTTTTGTATTGACTTTTCGTAAATTGTCCCTTATCATTGAATTATCTTTTATTCAATAAACATTGTTTTGATCGAGGGTCAGGCCTTGAGGCGTTCCCGGCATGGTCAACGATACCTCCTCATGATTGCTTTTCATGCCGGCTGGCCACACCTCGGGACCAAATTCCACTGAAGAAAGGAAATGAGAAATGGATAAAAAACAAAGTCGGATCGACAATATTCGCAAAGTCATGCATATGGAAAAACCGGATTACATTCCAATCGAACACATCATCACACCGGAAATGGCCATCGAATACGCCGGTTATCACATTTTTGACGGATTGTGGGAAACGGAAAAAGTCATCGACGCTATGAGAAAGGCCGTCCCGGCCTTTGAGGGCGACTTTATCCGCAGTACCTTTTACCGTTCTCCCCGTTATTACACCTCCTTGGAAGCCAAATCCTTTATACAAAGCAAAGAGGGTTTTGTGCAACACCCGGAAGTGCACTCTATGGAAGACGATGAATACGATGAACTCATCGCCGATGTTCCGGCATTTTTAGCGGGAAAGTGCTTGCCGAGACTCTACAAAGTCTTTGATAAACCGGAGCCCTATCGCTCCATGGCATTGGCAAGGGGCATGATGTCTCTCAATCGCACCTTCGGCCCTTATAATGCCGCCATGGGTCAATTGTTGGAAGAAGAGGGTCTATTCGTCCTCACCGCTGCATCCGCCGAGGCACCTTTTGACTTTTTAGCCGATTTGCTCCGCAGCTTTACCGGAATTTCCAAGGACGTTCGCCGTATGCCGGAAAAAGTGATCGAAGCTTGCGAAGCCCTCCTACCCTTAATGATTCAAAAAGCCGTGGTGGCGCCACCAACGGTAGATGCCATGGTCTTTATGCCTCTCCACATGCCACCCTATATCAGCGATCGGGTTTTCGACAAGATGTACTGGCCGACCTTCGCTAAAATGGTGGATATCCTCACACAAAAAGGTTATTACCTCTATATTTTCTTTGAAGGGGATTGGACGCGTTATTACGACCATTTAGTAACGTTGCCGGAAAAACGGATTTTGGGTCGATTTGAGTATGCTGATCCCAAGGCCATCAAAGACAAGATTGGAGATAAAATGGCTCTGACCGGCTTTTATCCGGTCACCTTGCTGGCCCATGGCACCGAGTCGGAGTGTATCGACAAAACCAAGGAATTGGTGGATATTTTAGCACCCGGTGGCGGCTATATGTTTGGCTTCGACAAAATTACCACCACCATTAAGGATATCCAAGTCAACCACTTAAACGCCGTCAACCGCTATATCCGCGAAAACGGTACGTATTAATTTGGAGGTTATCATGGATCAAAAGAAGAAAACACAATTATTCCCCTTTGAAGACAATCAAAATACCTTCCACGTCGAAGGCGAAAGATTGGAAAAAATTCAAGAGCTTTGGGAAGGCGACGAGGCCGCTTTTATGAATTTTATCGTCGGCTTGTTGCAATAAATACATTGGACCGCACCCTCTTCAGGATGAACACCCTTTGTCCCAGAAGGTTGCCAACCACGGCAGATGCCTAGCCCATCTGCCGTGGTTTTTTATTATCGGTGTTCTGTTTCTCTTCAATCCAAGATTTGCTCCCATCGAAACACCTCTCTGTTCTCCGAAAATTCTGTCGCGATGGCTGTCATCCCTCGTATTGGAATTCTAAAAGATCAAGTCAGACTATTTTCAATAGCGAATAGATCTCTTCATCTTGAAATGATCCCTCGTCTTTGGTACCCTCATTGGACAGATAGGGTGAAGGTGCCGAAGGTGACAACTGGATTTGAAAGTGAAACAAGAGACATGTATCGCGCCTTGGTCAAAGACCCGTCCCATTACAATCCATCATGGAGGCTTCTTTTGAAAACACTTCAAAAACCCGTTGTTGTTTTTCTATTGGCAAATACCGCCTGTTTATTATGGGGATCGGCTTTCCCCTCTATTAAAATCGGCTACACGCTTTTTCAAGTAACGTCCGTCAGCTCCCGCATTCTTTTTGCCGGCATTCGCTTTTTTTTGGCCGGTTTGGTCACCTTGTGCTACGCGGCCTTCCGTTTTAAAAAATGGCCTATCCCGGATCAAACACTTTGGAAACCGATGATGGCCTTGGGTTTGGTGCAAACCTTCGGACAATACTTCTTTTCTTATATCGGCTTGGCCCATACACCGGGAGCCGTTGCTTCCATTATCAACGGGACGTCTTCGTTTATGATATTGGTGATCGCCCACTTTCTATTAAAAGATGAACTCTTGACCCCACTTAAAATCCTGGGCTGTGTCATCGGCACGGCGGGCATCGTCGTCTTACAACTCGGTGCCGATACCTCGGAAGCTTTGCACTTTTTTGGAGAAGCCATGTTGTTATTGTCGACCTTTTTCGGCGCTTTGGGTACGGTTCTGGTACGGCCCCTCTCCCATCGAACCCACCCCTTCATCTTGACCGGATCCCAACTGAGCTTCGGCGGTTTCTTGCTGATGGTCGTCGGCATGTCCCGTGGCGGAACATGGACCCCAACCGGCTTGGGAGCTTATGCCATATTGTTTTATCTGGTGTTTTTATCCTTGGCGGCTTTTAATATCTGGACATTGTTGCTAAAAGAAAATCCGGTCAGCCGAATCGGCGTTTACAATTTGACCATTCCCATCTACGGCACGGTGCTTTCCGGTATTTTTTTAAAGGAAACCTTTTGGGAGTTCCGGACCTTGGCCGCTCTCATTTTAGTCAGTTTCGGGGTTTGGGTCGTTCAAGATTCTTCGAAGAAGCACTAAAAATTCGAATAAATTTGATAGAATGCAATCTCTTTTTTTACACTTTTTTCTATATAGTGATAAAATATAAGTACAAAAAGAAGGAGGTTCATAGATGAAAGTCACACCAGAACAAATTAAAGCCGTCAAAGCTGAAGGTTTTTTGCACAACAGAGGGACAGATCTGTTTTCCGGCAGAATTATCACCGTCAACGGCAAAGTGAACCATGTCGCCCTAACCACTTTAGCAGAGGCAGCTAAAAAATTCGGTAACGGGAGCTTGCTTTTTACAACAAGACTGACCATCGAGATACCCGGTATTCATTATGACAATATTCCCGCTTTTCAAGAGTTTATTGCCCAAGAGGGTTGTGTTACCGGTGGAACCGGTGCAAAGGTGCGCCCCGTTGTGTCCTGTAAAGGAACAACCTGCCAATACGGCCAAGCGGATACTCTGGCTGTATCGGAAAAAATCCATCATCTGTTTTATGAAGGTTACCGCAACGTTTCTTTGCCGCACAAATTTAAAATTGCTGTGGGCGGTTGCCCCAACAATTGCGTTAAACCCAATTTAAACGATGTCGGCGTTATCGGATTAAACCGTCCACAATTTGATGTGGACAAATGTAAGGGTTGTAAAAAGTGTACGGTTTTAGAGGCTTGCCCCATCCATGCCGTTTCTCGCATCGAGGGCGATGCGGACAACCGCATTGCCATCGATCAAACCTGTAACCATTGCGGTTTTTGTACCGATAAATGTCATTTTGATGCCATGAACAGCCACAGGGGTTATCGGCTCGTCGTCGGTGGACGTTGGGGTAAAAACATTGCCATCGGCCAGTTTTTATCACCCTTTTTCGACGATGAAGAAGAGGTCATGCAAACCATCGAAAAGGTGATCTTATTTTACCGCTCCATGGGCCAGAAAGGCGAACGTCTCTCTCAAACCATTGAGCGCATCGGGTTTGAAAAATCCCAAGAAATGATTTTAGAAGACCAACTTCTAAAGGATAAGAATCAAATCTTGGATTTAAAAGTCGAAACCACCGCAACATGCTAAATGGTTTGTTTTGATTCTGAATACAAAAACCGAGTGGCGAATCCGCTACTCGGTTTTTTGTATAGATGGATGGATTGGTAATATTGCATCAATCGCCTTTGATGTATCTGCCTATGGCATCAGCCGCTAAAATAGCGCCATACACACTCTCGGCGGTCACTTCGAAGGGCATGTTGTGAATGGTTTCGTCTTCTACGGTTGCCGCTTGGGCTACCGCCATGATTTGGTCTGGGTTGATTTTTTCAACACCCATATCTTCTAAGGTAACGGGTAAATCCAATTCGGTGCAGAAGGAAATGATTTCAAATAATTCGTCCTCATCCGCATTTTCCAATACCAATTGGCAAATCGTACCGAAGGCTACCTTTTCACCGTGATAGAGGTGATGGCATTCTTCCATAACGGTGAGTCCGTTGTGGATGGCGTGGGCTGCTGCCAAACCGCCGCTTTCAAAGCCGATACCGCTTAACAAGGTGTTGGCTTCGATCACCTTATCCACGGCTTCGGTGGATACACCAGCCTCTAAAGCCAATTTTGCTTTGCGCCCTTCCGTCATTAAGGTGTTAAAACACAATTCGGATAGAGCCATGGCGGCCAAGGTCATGGTACCGCCGGCACAACTGGTTGCATTGGATGCTTGACAAGCCCGGGCTTCAAAATAAGTTGCCAGAGCGTCTCCCATTCCCGCAATGGTTAAACGAACCGGAGATTTGACGATGACATCGGTATCGATGATGACCACATTGGGATTGGATGGTAAGAACAGGTATTCATCGAAGACACCCTCTTCCGTGTAAATAACGGACAGGGCACTGCAGGGTGCGTCGGTGGAAGCGATGGTGGGGCAAATCACCACGGGAAGTTTTTCGTAGTAAGCCACAGCTTTAGCGGTATCTAAAATCTTCCCACCGCCGATGCCTAAGACGATATCGGCTTCGTTTTCCTGGACTAGATCTTTGATTCTATCGATTTCGACCTTGCTGCATTCACCGTTAAAATAAGCATAGACGACTTCGATATCATTTTCTTTTAAGCTGGCGTCTACCAACTTGCCGCTTCTTTGATAACCGGATTGAGAAATAATGGCCAAGGCTTTTTTACCCAAGGGTGCCACAAGTCAAGTCCACAATCCTGTGTAAA
>LSQX01260422.1_pt1 | contig 17374 bp, 11 predicted proteins | sample 654561 | NCBI WGS metagenome assembly LSQX01 (sample SAMN04489861, study PRJNA283612) | anaerobic digester metagenome | isolation source: 4 biogas reactors fed with cattle manure at either 37C or 55C with and... | place: Denmark: Kongens Lyngby | collected 2014
TGCTGATCCGGATTTTAAGAATGGCAGCAGAAAATATTCCCTATAATTTTCTGGGTGGTCCGTTCAATCTGGAGGCAACATTTCTGAACCGGAAAATTACCGCTGACACTGTAATCTCTTTTCAGTCAGATGTTTTGATTTATGACCGTGCCGGATATAAAAATCCTTCCAAAACCGATGCTTTTCGGATGAGAAGCTACAAATTTCAGAAATATGAACCGGCATACAGCTTTGCAGACGGCATTGTCAATTTTGATGAACTTCTTGAATTAGACTGGGTTCGGTCGGCAACATCAGTTTTGAATCCGGCTTTGCTAAGCAAATTTAACCTGTCGCTTGAGGATGAACCGCAAATTGACGGAACTCCGGCATGGGTAATTTCTTTCAGTCAGAATGAGCCGACACCCGATGGGTCTCAGGATTTTCATGCAACTTCCTTTGAAGGAAAAATAACCATTTCAAAAGATGATTATTCGGTTAAAAAAATTGAAGGGAAAGCATTTTCGCCTAAACAAAACCGGCAGGGAAAAATTCTGGCGGTTACGGAAACAGGCAAAAATTATTTTGAAAATGTTTCCTACACTTTTGAAATTACCTATTCAAAACTGAAACCGGAAAAGATTGGGCTTCAAAAAAATTACCGCTATCAGGGAGAAAACATTGAAGAAATATCCCAGCTTACGGTTAATCATGTTCAGACCGACCAGGTCAGGGAAATTGCTACACGTGATTATTTTGCCGAATAACCTTTCCAAGCCGGAAGCAGACGTTCTTCACTGATGCGCCGCAAATCTGAGTGTTTTCATGTACGTAACTTTTTGATTTATCAAATTTTGGTAAAAAGAATCAAACATTGTGCGGCTTGTTTGGGATTAAAGATTGAAATCCGAAAAAATAGCTATTTTAGAGTATCTGGATAAATTAAAAGATTGAAAAATGAATATTTCTTCTAAAGTAAAACTAAACAACGGAGTAGAGATGCCCTGGTTTGGATTGGGTGTTTTCAAAGCAAAAGATGGATTTGAAGTTGAAAATGCAGTGCTTACTGCATTGAAACACGGCTACCGGAGTATTGACACGGCAGCTGTTTATGACAATGAAAAAGGTGTTGGAAAAGCAATGAAGGAGAGTGGAGTTCCGCGTGAGGAAATTTTTATGACATCAAAAGTTTGGAACACGGATCAGGGCTATAAGTCAACATTTCAGGCATTTGAGGAGAGTCTGGAGCGTTTGCAGACTGATTATCTCGATTTGTATCTGATTCATTGGACCAAAGGGAAACGTTCTGTGGAAACATGGAAAGCCATGGAAGAGTTGCACGAAAACGGTAAAATTCGCGCCATCGGTGTCAGCAACTTTTTGGTTCATCATCTGAAGGAATTTTTACCTGAGTGTAAAATCACTCCGGCAGTAAATCAATATGAATTTCATCCCGAACTACTTCAACCCGAGTTACTTGAATACTGCCTGAAAAAAGGAATTCGTCCCGAAGCCTGGAGTCCGATTATGCGCGGGAAAGTGAATGAAATTCCGGTTTTGCAGGCATTGGCTGCAAAATATGGAAAAACTCCCGTGCAGATTGTGCTGCGGTGGGATATTCAAAAGGGCGTAGTAACCATTCCAAAATCGGTAACTCCCACACGGATTGTTTCAAATGCCGATATTTTCGATTTTGAATTGAGTGAAGAGGATATTTCCAAAATTGACAGATTAGACAAAAATAACCGTTTAGGCGGTCATCCCGACCACATTACTTTTTGATTGGAAGCTTTGGTTTAAAACTCATTTCTATCAATACCTGTCTGTTTTAGTATAAAATGGAGAGTTCCGGTGGGAATGTCTTTGTTGTGCATTGGCACAACAACGCGTTTCCGGGAGACGATATTCACATACCGGAATCTTCCTGATTCATCCAGTATTTCCCTTTTTTGTAGATGCTTCTTGCCCAATAGACAAAAGGGGTATCGGCGATGGCGACAATCCATTTCAGAAAGTAGGTGGTGAGAAAAATTTCGAGCAGCACACTGTTTTCAAACACACCATAGAAAGCGATGAGCACAAAAACTGAACTGTCAATCAGCTGTGAAACCATGGTGCTGAAATTGTTGCGCATCCAGAGCTGACTCTCTTTGCCAAAACGGTTTTTCCAGAAGTGAAACGCCCACACATCGTGGCGCTGCGACAGCAGATAGGCTATCAGACTTGCAAAAGCGATGCGTGGCATCAGTTTAAAAATGGTACCGGTGGCTTCGTGGGTAACAAAAGAGAACGCGTCTCCTTCCAACGGCTTGAACCAAAGCGCAAGATTCATCAGTAACGTCATGGAAATAAGGCTGAAAAAGCCGGTCCAAACCGCTCTTTTGGCTTCGGATTTTCCGTAATTCTCCGAGAGAATATCAGTAATCAGAAATGACGTCGCATAAACGATATTTCCTAAGGTTGCCGCAAAACCGAAAAGCTTTACGGTTTGCACCACCTGAATATTTGCAACAATCACCGAAACGGGAATCCACATGATCAGTCCCCATTTTCCAAATAGTTTGTAGGCTAAGATAATCAGCAGAAAATTTGCCAGCAACATGACTAACCAGAGAAGTTCATTGTGCATTTTTTTAATTTTTACCGCAGGGTGATGGAACCTGCCGATGAATAATTTATTTTAAGGAGTGCAAAAATAAAATTTTTGACTGAAAATCGCTAATCAATATTCAGGTCTCTTTTGATATAGTTTTCATAATCCTTCAAAATAGGCTGATAGCTGGCATGAAACAGCGATGACGAAACGATAAAGTCTGCCGTTGAGCGGTTTGATGCAGTGGGAATATTGTATAAAACTGTTATTCGCAGCAGCGCCTTCACATCCACATCGTGGGGTTGCGGTTGCATGGGGTCCCAGAAAAAGATGAGAATATCAATATCCCCTTCGGCAATCATGGCGCCCAATTGCTGATCGCCGCCTAACGGACCCGATTTCAGGCGCAGAATATCCGGCGGCACCATGTTGTTTTCCAGGCACTTGTTGGCAAGTGTCTCCTCAACCAGTTTTCCGGTGGTGCCGGTGCAAATCAGGTTGTGCTGAATCAATTCCTGCCAGTTGAATTCAACCCATTCCAGAACATCAACCTTTCGGTTGTCGTGTGCTACTATTCCAATATTTTTCTTCTGTTTCATTTTGTGCATTGTTAATTTAATTCATTGATATTAAGTGAAGTAATCTTTGATTTTTATACAAAAATACTACATTAAAGCTTGTTTAGTCCGGTTTTGTTCTTGTGAGTAAAAAGGTTATCTGTAATTTAATCCGTTTTGAGTTTTTTGCCAATAAATATTTGACTTTAAGTAAAGTATCAGATAATTTCCTTGATTTCATCAATAATTTTTGATGCAAGCTTGTTTGCTTCTTCCGGTGTCCGGGCTTCGGAATAGATGCGGATAATCGGCTCTGTATTTGATTTGCGAAGGTGCACCCAGGAGTTTTCAAAATCGATTTTTACACCGTCAATGTCATTCACCTGTTCTGACTCGTATTTCTCTTTCATTTTTTGGAGAATGGCATCCACGTCAACTGACGGGGTGAGCTCAATTCTGTTTTTTGAAATAAAATAATCGGGATATGTAGCCCTGAGTTGTGTGCATTTCAATCCGCTTTTGGCAAGGTGTGTCAGGAACAGTGCGGTTCCTGCAAGGGCATCACGGCCGTAATGACTTGCTCCATAAATGACACCGCCGTTTCCTTCACCACCGATAACTGCATTGGTTTCCTTCATTTTGGTAACCACATTCACTTCGCCCACAGCTGCCGCGGTGTATTTCTGTCCGTGCTTTTCCGTAATATCGCGAAGCGCCCGGCTTGAAGAAAGGTTGGAAACCGTATTTCCCGGGGTGTGTTGCAAAACATAATCACTGACAGCCACCAGCGTATATTCTTCGCCGAAGATGCTTCCGTCTTCACTGATGATTGCCAGTCGGTCCACATCCGGATCTACGACAAATCCCACATCTACATTGCTGTTTTTAATAATTTCCATGGTTTCCGTCAGATTTTCCGGTATCGGTTCCGGCGTGTGAGCAAAATAGCCGGTTGGTTCGCAGTTGATTTTAACGATGCTTTTGACTCCTAATGCGCTCAGCAAGGCAGGCATAGCAATTCCGCCAACGGAGTTGACGGCATCCACTGCAACAGAAAATCCGGCTGATTCGATAGCAGCTTTGTCCACCAAATCAAGCTGAATAATTTTTCGCACATGAATATCGGTATAATCCTTTTTTGTTACTGTTCCGAGATTATCCACTTCTGCAAAATTGAAATCGCCTGATTCGGCTAATTCTAACACTTTCGCTCCTTCCACCGCGTTGATGAATTCACCGCTTGCAGCTAAAAGTTTTAGTGCATTCCACTGTTTCGGATTGTGGCTGGCAGTGATGACAATTCCGCCGTCTGCTTTTTCGTGAGCAACGGCAATGCCAACGGTTGGCGTGGTGGCAAGTCCGGCATCAATCACATCGCATCCCATCGCTGTGAGTGTTGTGATAACCAGCAAACTGACCATTTCGCCTGAAATCCGCGCATCACGTCCCACAATAATTTTCAGTTTCTTATTCCCGGAAATCTGTTTCGCCCGGACAGCATACCCGGCAGTAAATTTGATAATATCGGGGGGAGTGAGATTTTCACCCGGTTTACCGCCAATTGTACCCCGGATTCCCGAGATGGATTTTATAAGCGTCATTTTGCTTGCTTTAAAGTTTGAAAGCACAAAAATAGCAATCTTATAAATCACTTTAAAATCAATTGTCGGTTGTGCGCTCCATTTCGTTCAATTCTTTCAGATTTTCTTTCAATTTATCAATGTAGCTCCCATAGAGCCGCCGAAATCCCCAGCGCAAAAGCAGAAAAACTCCACCAGCAATTACAACTAAAACGGCAAGTCCAACCAATGTCATCAAAATCCACTGAACCATCGGAACATCGGCAGCTGCAATTCCTTTCTGTTTCAAACCGATATCCATTCCAGTGAACATTCCCGTGATGAACTGAAGAGTTATGGAGGTGATTATTATAGTCAGTATCAGGTAGAAAAGCCTTTGATATATTCTGAAAGTGTCAATTATTTTTGTGAGAAACTCTTTTAGGTTTGAAGTGATGTCATACCTGTTTTTTACGCGATAGTAGTGAATGATAAAGCAAATCAGCGAGATAATAATCAGGGAATTGACAAAAATAGTAACAAAAATAATCCATTCCGGAACATGAACTTCAGGACTGATTTTGTGAAGAATTCGGGAAGAGAACAATAAATCATAAAAGATGAAAAACAGAATTAAGGCAAATGAGACAATGGCACCAACACGAATATTCCGGTCAATGCGGTCAATTAAATTTCCGGTTTTGCTTTGCAGCATTTCCCGGATTTGCCGCTCATTTAATTCCCTGTTTTGCGACAAGCTGTTCCACGCTTTCTTTAAATCTTTTAGTTTCATATTCACTACTCCTTCACTTCCATCAGAATTTTAAGTTTTTTCTTAATCCTGTTCATTTTTACCCGCACATAATTCTGGGTGATACCTGTGATTTCTGCAATTTCATCATACTTTTTATCTTCGAGAAAAAGCAGAATTATTGATTTCTCAATACCGGTGAGCCGGGCAACAGCACGGTGTAGCAGCTTGATATCTTCTTCTCTCTCAGCTTCTTCATTTTTGTCGGGAATCTGAAAACTCCCGGAAACCAGATTATCCCTGTCAGGCCGGCGTTTCTCCTTTTTAAATGCGGTTATTGCCGTGTTTAGTGCCACTCTGTACATCCAGGTGGTTATTTTCGATTCATTCCGGAAAGAGGGATAGGCTTTCCAAAGCTGCGCAACAATCTCCTGATAGAGATCTTTCCAGTCTTCATCAATGTCGCAATACATTTTGCACACTTTGTGAATGATGCCCTGATTATTTTGTATAATATGTAAAAACTCCTTTTCCAAAACTGACCTATTCGTCAAAAAAAATAGCCGATAATTACAATTTTCAGAAATTCACAGTTAAAATAATGCATTGTCAATCTGTGTAAATTGGTAAAATTAGCGAAACGCACCGGAGAAATGCGGGATTTTGGTTTAAATTTGCAGGTTATGAATTTATTACACCGGGAAAATTTCAAAAACTGTTTAACTCATTTTCATGAAACACGACACACACACAACATATAAAAAAGATATTCGCAGGGAGCTTGAAACGCGGATACTTGTTATGGATGGTGCAATGGGGACACTGTTGCAGGAATACAAATTTACCGAAGAACAGTTTCGTGGAGAACTGCTCAGGGAGAGCACTCACGATCAAAAAGGAAATAACGACGTGCTTTCCCTGACCCGTCCTGAAACCATTTCGGAAATTCACAACCGCTATTTAGAGGCGGGCGCCGACATTATACTTACCAATACGTTTAACGCAAACAGCATTTCGCAGGCAGATTACAATGCAGTTGATCTGGTTTATGCCATGAATAAGGCTTCTGCGGAGCTTGCACGCGAAGCGGCAGATAAATATACAGCGCTGAATCCCGAAAAGCCCCGCTATGCCTGCGGAACATTGGGACCGACCAACAAAACGCTGTCGCTTTCTCCCGATGTCAATGACCCTGGCTACCGTGCCATTTCTTTTGACGAAGTGAAGGCTGCTTACCGTCAGCAGGTTGAGGCGCTCCTTGATGGCGGTGTTGAGCTGCTTCTCATTGAAACAATTTTTGACACGCTGAATGCCAAAGCAGCAATTTATGCCATTGAAGAGGTTCTGGAAGAACGGCAAATCCGGATTCCGCTGATGATTTCGGGAACCATTACTGATGCCAGCGGAAGAACCCTTTCAGGGCAAACGCCCGAAGCATTTCTCAATTCTGTTTTGCATATTGATTTGCTGAGTATCGGACTGAACTGCTCTTTAGGCGCTTCCGATTTGCGTCCATACGTGAAAGAACTTTCGCAAAAATCGCCGTTTCCTGTCAGCGCTCATCCCAATGCCGGATTGCCCAACCAGTTTGGTGAATATGATGAAACGCCCGAAGTGATGTCAGGATTCATTAAGGATTACCTGGATAACGGTTTCGTGAACATCATCGGCGGTTGCTGTGGCACAACGCCTGAGCATATTCGTGAATTTGTGAAACTGGCGGAGCAGGCTGCACCACATGTTGTGCCTGAAAAAGACAGGGTTACAAGGCTTAGCGGATTAGAGGCGGTGAAAATAACACCCGAATCCAATTTCATGAATATCGGCGAGCGTTGCAACGTCTCCGGGTCAAGAAAATTCGCCCGGCTAATCCGCGAGCAGAAATATGAAGAAGCGCTGGTTATTGCCCGGCAGCAGGTGGAAAACGGCGCACAGGTTATTGACGTGAACATGGATGACGCCATGCTGGATGCCGAAAAGGAGATGGTCACTTTTCTGAATCTGATGATGACAGAACCCGATATCGCCAAACTACCGGTGATGATCGATTCATCAAAATGGAATGTGCTTGAAGCCGGTCTGAAATGTTTGCAGGGAAAAGCGATTGTGAATTCCATCAGTCTGAAGGAAGGTGAAGAGGCTTTTGTTGAACAGGCAAAAATTGTCAGGCGCTTTGGCGCTGCCGTGGTGGTGATGGCTTTTGACGAAAAAGGGCAGGCAGACAACCTTGAGCGGAGGATTGAAATCTGCGAAAGAGCATATAAAATCCTGACCGGGAAGGTCAGCTTTCCGCCGGAAGATATAATTTTTGATCCCAATGTGCTCACTGTCGGAACCGGACTTGAGGAGCACAACAACTACGTCATTGACTTTATAGAATCATTGAAATGGATTAAGCAAAATCTTCCTTATGCCAAAACCAGCGGCGGAGTCAGCAATGTGTCGTTTGCGTTTCGCGGAAATGAAACGGTGCGCGAAGCGATGCATTCGGTGTTTTTATACCATGCAATCCGTGCCGGACTTGATATGGGAATTGTGAACCCGGGAATGTTGCAGATTTATGATGAAATTCCGAAGGAGTTGTTAGAAAGAACCGAAGATTTGTTGCTGAACCGCAGGGCTGACGCAACCGAACGGCTTCTTGATTTTGCAAAAGATGTGAAGCAGGACGGGAAAGAGGAGGTTGAAAGAGATGAGTGGCGAAGTTTTTCACTTGAAAAGCGGTTGGAACATGCTCTGGTCAAAGGTATTCCCGATTTTGCTGATGAAGATATGGCTGAAGCGCTGGAGAAATATCAGCCTGCGTTAAATATCATTGAGGGTCCGCTGATGGACGGGATGAATGTAGTGGGAGAACTGTTTGGTTCCGGGAAAATGTTCTTGCCGCAGGTCATCAAATCGGCAAGGGTGATGAAAAAGGCGGTAGCTTATTTGCTGCCCTATATTGAAGCAGACAAGGCAAAATACAAGGAGTCTGTCCGTCAGAAAAAAGTTTTGATGGCAACCGTAAAGGGCGATGTGCACGACATCGGGAAAAATATTGTGGGTGTGGTGCTGGGATGCAACAATTATGAAATTATCGACCTGGGCGTGATGGTTCCCACCGAAAAAATATTGGACACTGCCATAAAAGAGGAGGCTGATATTATCGGAGTCAGCGGATTGATAACGCCTTCATTGGAGATTATGGCGGACATTGCCCGGGAGATGGAGCGCCGGAAAATGAATCTTCCATTGCTGATTGGCGGCGCCACTACTTCAAAAATTCACACCGCCGTGAAAATTGAACCGGAATATTCTCATCCTGTGGTTCATGTGAAGGATGCTTCATTAGCGGTGAATGTGGTCTCAAATCTCATTGCGAGAAACGAAGAGTATATTCAGTCGGTGAGGGACGATTATGAAGAAATCCGGCAATTTCAACTTCAGCGAAAACCCAAGGAGTATCTCAGATTGGAAGAAGCACGCGCAAACAAACCGCAAACTGACTGGGAAACCAGCCCGATTTATAAGCCCAATTTTACCGGTGTACAATATTTAGTGGATTATCCGATAGAAGAGCTTCGTGAGCAAATCGACTGGACATTCTTTTTCATTGCCTGGGAAATGAAGGGAGCTTATCCCAAAATTCTAAGCGATGAAAAACAGGGCGAAGCAGCCACTAAACTTTTTGAAGACGCCAACGCGCTGCTCGACGAAATCATTGAAAAGAAGATGCTTAGGGCAAATGCTGCCTTTGGAATCTGGCCCGCCAACTCCGATGGCGATGATATTATTCTCTATGCAGATGAAACCCGGCAGGCAGAAATCGGGCGGTTTTTTCACCTTCGGCAGCAGGAGAAGAAAAAAGCGGGATTATCCAATTTGTGCCTTTCCGATTTTGTGGCGCCGGTTGAATCCGGGAAAGCAGACTATTGCGGTGGATTTGCAACTACTGCCGGAATTGGTATTGAACCATGGATAGAGAAATTCAAAAAGGAGCATAATGATTATAAAGCTATTATGATAGAAGCTTTAGCCGACCGGCTAAGCGAAGCTTTTGCGGAATTGCTGCATCTTCGGGTCAGAAAAGAGTTTTGGGGATATGCACCCGATGAAAATCTTTCGTATGACGAAATCCTGAAAGTGAAATATCAGGGAATTCGTCCGGCTTTGGGCTATCCTGCCTGCCCCGAACATTCGGAAAAAGAAAACCTTTTCAAACTTTTAAAAGCTGAGAATGCAGGAATTATGCTTACCGAGCATTTTGCCATGTACCCCAATGCTTCCGTTTCGGGGCAATATTTTGCACACCCTGATTCACGCTATTTCAGTCTTGAAAAAGTGGGACTTGACCAGATTGCCGACTATGCACGGCGCAAAGAGAAAACGGTGGAGTATATCGAGAAGTTTATTCCGGCAAACCTGAATTACAAGTAGAATAACTTTTTTTCGCCGGGTTTCACTATTTTCGCAAATCTTATCGGAAAATGATTTTGAAATGCGAAAAATAATTCTTTTTACCCTGTTGCTTGCTGCCGGACTGGCAAATGCACAGCAGAAACAATTTTCACTCGAAGATGCCATTCTGGGAATTGATACCTACCTGGCTCCCGAGAAAATGAAGGCAATTTCCTGGCGGAACAGCGCTGTTTTTACTTATCTGAAAAATGATACGCTTTGGGGCGAAAATACAAAAACGAAGCAGAAACAACCTGTTATTTCATTGCAGGAAACCAGGTCGATATTGAGCGAAAAAAGCAATTTTCTTTATAATTTTCCCAACTATTCATGGACAAGTGATGAAAGGTTGCTGATACGGACAGTGCGCTTTTTCTCACTGATTGATCCTGTTGAAAAAAGAGTTGAATATACAATTGAACTTCCCGAAAAAGCTGAGAATGCCGTTTTTAACGAAGCCGGAAATTTTGTGGCTTTCACGGTAAATGATGACCTGTTTCTTGCTTTTTCAAACCGTAAGCCGGTTCAGGTGACAAAAGACGGCGGCAACGGAATTGTTAACGGAAAAACGGTTCACCGGAACGAATTCGGTATAAAAAACGGTATTTTTATCTCTCCGGGTGGCAATTATGTTGCATTCTACAGAAAGGATGAAAGCATGGTTTCCGACTATCCGCTGGTCAATTATATGCCCCGCGTTGCACAGCCGAAGCCGGTAAAATATCCCATGGCAGGCATGAAAAGCGAAGAGGTGAAAGTTGGAATTTACAGCGTAGAAAGCGAGAAAACGATTTTTCTGCAAACCGGAGGCGATCCTGAGCATTATCTTACAAATCTTGCCTGGTCTCCGGATGAGAAGCTCATCTATATTGATGAATTGAACCGTGCCCAAAATCACCTGAATTTAAATTATTACAGCGTAGAATCGGGAAACAGGGTAAAGACAGTGCTTGAGGAGACCCACGAAAAATATGTGGAGCCGCAGAACCCGGTTCAGTTTTCTACAATAAACCAAAATGAGTTTTACCGGCTCACCCGCAAAGACGGCTGGTTTCATCTCTATAAATACACAACCGATGGGAAACTTATTCGTCAGATTACCAAAGGAGAGTGGGAGAGCACCAAAGTTCTCGGATTTGATGAAAAGGAAAAGCATCTTTTTGTGGAGGCAACCAAAGAAAGTCCGTTAGAGAGGCATATTTACCGCGTGGAAGTTAAAACGGGAAAAATGGAGAAGCTGACCGTAACTGCCGGAATGCATCAGGGTGTGCTGAGTCCCGGTGGAAACTGGCTGATTGATACTTTTTCTGCACCCGATATTCCTTCTCAAACCGATATTCTTTCTTCTGACGGAAAAATCCTGCGAAATCTGCATCTGGCAGATGATCCGCTTCAGGATTATGTTTTGGGAGAGAACAGGTTAGTTCAGATTCTTTCGGCTGATGGCAAAACAGAGCTGACCGGCAGATTGGTTTTGCCGGTGAATTTTGATCCACAGCAAAAATATCCGGTCATTGTCTATGTTTATGGAGGACCCCATTCGCAGATGGTGAATAAAAGCTGGCACAATGCGGTTCGCTGGTGGCAATATTACATGGCATCTCAGGGATTTATCGCTTTCACAATGGATAACAGGGGAACTAATTTTCGCGGACTTGAATTTGAAAATATAATCCATCGTCAGCTTGGTGTTGCAGAAACCGAAGACCAGATGAAGGGAATAGAATACCTGAAATCACTTCCTTTCGTGGATGCAGAACGCATTGGAGTGCACGGCTGGAGCTATGGTGGATTTATGACGCTGAATATGATGTTGCGCCATCCCGAAGTTTTCAAGGTTGGTGTAGCCGGCGGACCGGTAGTTGACTGGAGCATGTATGAAATCATGTATGGCGAACGCTATATGAGCAATCCACAGGAGAATACCGGCGGTTACATAGAAACGAGCATGCTCAGTCATGTTGCTGAGTTACAGGGAAAACTGATGCTCATCCACGGTGTGCAGGATGATGTGGTTGTGATGCAGCACAGCATGTTGTTTTTGGAGAAGTGCATCAAACTTGGCAAGCAGGTTGATTTTTTTGTCTATCCCACGCACCCGCACAATGTGCGCGGAAAGGACAGGGTTCATCTGATGGAAAAAGTCAGCCGTTATTTCATGGATTATTTGTGATCTTTACAAAATTGAGCCGATGAATATGCCTAAATAGGTGCCAAAAGCATAGCCTATAATACCAACTGCTAATCCGCCGATTATAATCTCTTTGTTTTTCAGCGCACCTGCAACAGCCGGCACAAATGGCGGCGAATAGGTCAGCGCAGTAATGGTAATAATTGTGGTGTCGGTGTCAATTTTGAATAATCTGGCTAACCCCACGTGAATAAATATGGAGCCGAAAACTACCAGAAAAACGTACAGGAACAGCTCTAAAAATTCAATCTGAAACATACTTCTCAGATTTGCCATGGAAGAGAGGGCAAGGCAGAAAACGATGATGAAATACATTCCGAGCGGAAAGCTCAGTTTCAGTTTGTTGAGTGGCTTGATCAGCGAAGCCAAAAGTCCGAGGGTAGTAATAGTCAGAATCACAACTACCACCTGATCGGATTTCGGAACAAAGAGCGAAAGCCCGCCCCCAATAGCAAAAATTATAATGGAAACAGCCAGTGATTTCAGAACTTCTGGCAGATTTTCTCTTTTGTATAAACCGTCATAGTTTTCAATGTGGCTGTTTTCGTCTTCTTCCATTTCAAGCTGCATGATGTTTTCACCTTTTCTAATCAGCCCGTATTTTGGCAGAAAAGTATTGAATAACCGCTGCGCAACCGTCATCAGAAACAGCAGCGCCACGGAGCCGATAATCAGATCATAGGTATGCGTCAGGATAAAAATATCAGGACTCACATGCAGCGCAGTTCCGATTGCTGCAAGGTTGGGCGTTCCACCGGTGTAAACGCCGATAAGCATTCCGGTTACCTTGTCGGCTTCGGTAATATTGTGCGCAAAAAGATAATATCCGATAAAAATTGAAGCCAAGAGTGAAAACATGGCTATAATCAGCGACAGAATGGTGCTGCGGGCATTTTTCAGCCACTTTTTCAGGTTCAGGGAAAAGAGCAAAAGAGGCAGCGCAATCAGAATTGTGTAATTCATAATGGAATCCTGAAGCTGTGCAATCATATTATAGGTAAAGTCGGTCTCTACGAAACCGGAGGAATTCATAAACTCCATAAATTCATTTTTTGGAAGAAACGACCTGGTTCCGCCAAGTAATTTTACCAACTCTTCACCGGGCGTGGGGAATATGCCGATATTTCCTGCAACCAGCCCCACTGCATAGGCAAGCACAACCGCTCCGATGCGTTTCAGCGTGTTTGAAATCTTACATAGATAAATCAGAAGGATAGGGGTGAGGAGGTAAAAAAGAATTAATGCAACCGTTATCCACATAAATCAAAATTTTCCGTCAAAAATAATAATTTTTTATTGAGGGAAAAGTGTTCGTTCCTGAATGATGTGTGGTATAAAAAACAAGAAGCATGAATCGTCCGATTCATGCTTCTTGTGAGAATACTATTTTCCTTAAAATTTGAAACCAAGTGTGAAAATCACATTGTTCTTAATGTTTTTAAACTCAGCCATTTCCGGTTTTTGGTAAAAATCCGTAGGTGGTGCAGGATATAAAGAGTCGAAGAAGTTTTCTTTTGAGTGCCTGTAAGCAAGATCAAAGAAAAATCCACCGCTCCGGTATCCCAATCCAGCAGATAAAACATTCAGCTTTGCATCTGCATTGGGTTGATTTGCGCCTAATGCCTGGCTGTTATACGGAGAGGGATAATGTTCAAAACCCGCACGCAGGCTGAAATTTCCGGTTGCCATATATTCACCGCCGATTCTCAGGTTCCCGGTTGAACGGAAAACTTCTGCAATATCATTGTTTTCATCAATGAAGTTATATCCGTCGCCACCGCGTCTCAGCCGGGCTGAGCTCCAGTTGGTAAACTCATAGTCAACACTTAACAATCCTTTGTTAGCAAAAATAAAAGCGCCGCTGAGGGTTGCCTTGAGTGGCGTTTCAATATCGTAATCATATTCTGAATAGGGGGAAACTTTTTTGTAAGTTTCACTTCCATCATCATAAGTTACAGAGGAGTGCATGGTGGTTTCAAAAATGTCACTCATGTTATAAAAAGTCGGTGTGGCAATTGATGCGCCCAATCTCACTTCATTGACCGGCTTGTATATCACCCCGATTTTTCCGTTATATCCTGTGCCGCTTGTGCGGAGATAGTTATCAAACCGCATTTCATTGAAAAACTGAATATTGTTTTTTTCGTCCCATTCGCGTAATTCGGTGGACTCCTTATAGTAGGCGTCAACGATACCTAATGAAACCCCTAAATAAAGTTTGTGATTCAAATTGAGCCCGGCTGCCAGTGAATATTCGTTGATATATCCCTGCCGGGAATAGCTCTTTCGCTGGCTTTGCCCGTAACCGTCTTCTTCGATATCATGCCAGTAAACACCATTTTCTTCGTCATACAAAAGCAGGTCTGTATCCCAGGCAAGCTGCTCGTAAAAATCACTCCAGATTCCGATAGTTGCATTGTCTGCAAAATAGTCCATCATTGAGCCGTTCATATTTTTGGCGCCGGCAAGCGCAGTGCTGTTAAAATCTCTCAGCCGGTTAAAACCAATACCGACATTGACACTGATCAGCCCTGTTTCACTCTGGTTTGTGGAGGACAGAGCGGTAACATAGCTCAGGTTGTTAAATGTGAAGTTATATTTACTGTCGCTCATCAGATTACTGCGGTATGTCGATTCCACAGAAGTCTGACCGAAACCGGGGGTAAAAACCAATTCGGATGATCTGTAAAGTCCCAGACCTGCCGGGTTGATGCTTACCGAGGTAAAATCACCCCCAAGCGCTCCGAAGGCATTGCCCATTCCTCCAGCGCGGGCAGTTCCCTGAACCTGAAAATTGGAAAAACGCAACGCATCGGCTAAATCCTGAGCCTGAACCGATATGGATACTGCAAAAGACAGAACCACTATTGTTATTATTCTTTTCATAACTGTAATGCTAATGGGTTAATAATTCAAACATTATTTACATCAACTTTATTTCTATGTTTTAACGTCTGCCTGATGAAGACGAAGATGATCTTGAACCTCCGCCCCCGCTGCTTCCTGAGCTGTAACTACCTGACGAACCCGAACTTCTGGGAGCGCTATAACTTCCTGATGAACCGGAACTCCTTGACGGAGCACTGTAAGTGCTGCCCGATTTGGTCGGTGCAGAGGAAGAAGGCGCTCTGTAAGTGCCGGTTGAACTGCTGCTACTGCTTGTACTTCTGTTATAGGTGGAACTTGTGCGGTATGTTCTGTTGTATGTTGAAGTTGACGGAGTGGCAGTAGTGCCCGATTTGCTCTGGGTAACTACTCTCGGAGTAGTCGTTGAGCTGCTTGCAGGTCTTGTGTATGTGGTTGTGGTTGATGTGCCTCCCGGGCGGGTGTATGTCTGTGCAGGTGCATTGCTGCCGGCATTGACATCAGAACGTCTTTTTTCACTGGCAACACTGTTTATAGTTTGTGTGCGCTGTCCTGAAACAGACTCGGCGTTTCGCACGCCAGAGCTTGAAGTAGCTCTGCGGGAATCGTGTGCACTCTGTTCTGTACGAACGGGAGTTCCGGTCTGAGCGCTCTTTGTCTCTGTAGTTGCTGCACGAACACCGGATGCACTTGTCCGCCCGCTGCCGTCATTGCCATACATTACCCCGGTATTGGCAGAACGCCGCTGCCCGTAGCGGTAGTTTTCGGAATCGATATACCGGATATTTCCATATCCATACCATGAGTTGTACGGATACCCCCAGCCGTAGTAAGAAGAGTAGTATGGACTGTACCAGGGATTGTAATAATAGGAGTATGGAGAATAGAAACCTCCCCATCCCCAGCTGTAGTAGGGAGAATACCAGCGGCTTCCCCAGCCCCAGCCCATGGAATATGACCAATGTGGTGAATACCATGAAGAGTAATACCATGGATCATAGTAGAAAGGATCATAATACCAGCTGTCCCAGTAAAAAGGATCATTGAAATAGGGACGGTGAAAACGGCGGATCCGGTATGAATAATCCAAATCCTGTCCATCGTAATAGTTGTTGATTACATACTTTACATCATCGTCATTATAATAGACTGTGGTGTCACTGTCATATAAATCATACTGATCCATGCTGTAAACCAGCGCATCCGCATCTCTTTCCGTTCCTTCAAAAATGTAATTGCTCATGGTTTGAGAACCTTCTTCGTTTTCTTTTATGTCACTGATAATCATCCTGTGAGCTGATTTTTCTGCGGCTTCACCTTTTGAAATAACTTCATTCGATGAAATGGGCGGCGGTATGCTTGCCGGATTGAAATAGATGTCATCCGTATAGGAGCTGGTGATATAGCTCCCCGAACTGCATGCACCTAAAAAGAGTGCAGCCATTGTTAAAATTGCAAATCCTGATTTCATAACACATCCTCCAGTTTATATATTTTCTAAAATATTTACTTTCTTTACAAACTCTAAATTAACACAAATAAAAAGCAAAATTTGTACCAACATACACAAAATGGCTAAAAAATTAACTACAAGAAGTGAGAATTATTCGCAATGGTATCAGGATCTGGTGATTAAGGCAGATATGGCTGAAAATTCTGCCGTGAGGGGCAGCATGGTGATAAAACCCTACGGTTATGCAATCTGGGAAAAAATGCAGGCAGAGCTGGACCGGATGTTTAAGGAGACAGGGCACGTGAATGCCTATTTTCCCCTCTTTATACCGAAATCATTTTTCAACAAGGAAGCGGATCATGTAGAAGGATTTGCCAAGGAGTGTGCGGTTGTTACCCACTATCGCCTGAAAAACGACAAGGAAACGGGCGATATAGTTGTTGATCCCGATGCAAAATTAGAAGAAGAACTTATCGTCCGACCCACTTCCGAAACCATAATTTGGAATACCTATCGTAACTGGATTCAGTCTCACCGCGATTTGCCGATACTTATCAACCAGTGGGCAAATGTTGTGCGGTGGGAAATGCGCACCCGTCTCTTTTTACGAACGGCAGAGTTTCTCTGGCAGGAGGGGCACACCGCCCACGCCACTAAAGAAGAAGCAGTGGAGGAAGCGATAAAAATGATAAATGTGTATGCCGATTTTGCCGAAAATTTCATGGCAATGCCGGTAGTGAAAGGTGTAAAAACCGCAAGCGAAAGATTTGCCGGCGCTTTGGATACCTATACGATTGAAGCGCTCATGCAGGATGGAAAGGCATTACAGTCAGGCACTTCCCATTTTTTGGGACAGAATTTCGCAAAAGCTTTCGATGTGAAGTTTACCAACAAAGAGGGCGTTGAGGAGTATGTATGGGCTACTTCGTGGGGTGTGTCCACCCGCCTGATCGGAGGACTGATAATGGCACATTCCGATGATAACG